>Ga0315310_10002833_pt1 | contig 10800 bp, 9 predicted proteins | sample TDP5_MG_FD_203630 | JGI IMG/M metagenome (GOLD analysis project Ga0315310, IMG submission 203630) | Freshwater sediment microbial communities from Lake Towuti, South Sulawesi, Indonesia - TDP5 | ecosystem: Environmental > Aquatic > Freshwater > Lake > Sediment | place: Indonesia: South Sulawesi...
TTTACCTCAGCCTCTTTTCCATAATTCAAAATATCTCTTATCGTATTTCCATATTTTCTCTTAAGTTTACCTATTAACTCTTTCCTCTCCAGTATCTCTTCCAGCCTTTGCGGATTGAATTCTATCTTCTTTCTATAATCTCTTATGGCTATAGCTATCTCGTCCAGGTTGTACTTCACCTCACCCAGTTCCTTTAATACATCTCTTAGAGTAGGGTCAATACCGACAATCTTCTCCAGATTTCTTTCTACTAACGCTATTTTCTCCGTTACCGAGCCAGTCCCTTCATAAAGTTGCTGATATGCCTCCTGACTCAACTGGTCCAGCTTCTCCGCATTGTTCAAAACTTTATATTCGTTATCCAGAATATCTTCTTCCCCAGCGGATAGTTTGGCCTCTTCGATCTCTCTTATCTGAAACTGATAGAGCTCAATCTGCCGTTCCCGTTCTTTCTCTGAAGCCCGCAATTCTTCCAGTTCCCGGGACTTCTCTCGAAAATTGCGGTAGGTCTTTTCCATCCTCTCCCCCAGCTGCGTCAATCCTGCGAATTCATCCAAAAGGCCCCTGGCTACACCCGGCTTAAGTAACGCCTGATGCTCATGTTGACCGTGGACATCCACGAGGTAATTGCCGATCTCTTCTAACATTCCCAGAGTTATAATCTGACCGTTGAGGAAACAGCGGCTCCTTCCCTGCCGATTCAATTCCCTTTTCAGAATAAATTCCTCTTCTCGATCCAAAAGACCCTTCTCAGCGAGCATCTCTTTCAACTTCGCATTCTTTCCAATCTCGAACATCCCTGTGGCCTCACACAGGTCACTTCCCTTTCTTATAACATCAGAAGAGGCTCGACCACCCAGGATCAGTCCAATTGCCCCAATGATAATTGATTTGCCGGCCCCGGTCTCGCCGGTTAAGATGTTCAAACCCTGGTCAAAAGAGATATGCAATTCCTCAATCAAAGCGAAATTCTTTACGGATAGTTCCCTCAACATCGCCTACTCTCACAACATAAAGTCGAGCTTCTTTTTGCCCCTACATTCCCCTCACTGGAAAAGAGCTTAATTCGTGAGAAGCATTGGAAATTTTAGCGAGCAAACAAGGCCTACCTCACACTTCCTCAGAAGAAAAGTTCGATTTGTGATGACATTAGAAATTTTAGCAAAAATAAATACTTCTCCTCAACACCGGAAAAGGGCTTAATTCATGAGAAGCATTGGAAATTTTAGTGAGAAAACAAGGCCGACCTCACACTTCCTCAGAAGAAAAGTTCGATTTGTGATGACATTAGAAATTTTAGCAAAAAGCAAGGGCTGACCAGTATTTTTTCTAAGCAAAATTGTTGAGCGAGCTGAAGGCGAGCGAATCATTTTGCGCTGGGCAAAGCCTGCAGCTTTTTGCGTTAAGAAATTTCTGGGTAAAGAACAAATCAAACTTTTCTATTCTACCTTCCTCCCCACTTCAACTTCTTTCTCAAAACCTGATAATAACTCTCCTTTTCTGGCGAAATTAGTCTCACTTTTTCCTTGGCTTTCCTTACCCGCACCAGGTCTCCCACTTTCAGACGGATGTTCTCCTGACCATCCATAGTGAGAATAACCTCGTTATGGTTACTTTCAATCCAGATTTGAATCGTATCCTGAGAAGAGACAATCAATGGCCGTAGAGCCAAAGTATGAGGGCAGATGGGCGCCAAAATTATAAGGGATAGGTCAGGATGGACTATGGGACCACTGGCAGCTAAAGAATAGGCCGTGGAACCTGTGGGAGTAGAAACAATCAATCCATCTCCGACATATGCGGCCACATACTGGTTATTCACCTCCAACCTCAATCTTATCACTCTTGCTATATCTCCATTTTTTACTACCGTATCGTTTAAGGCTAGATATTCTCCTACCACCTTACCTTTACGGATTACCTGGGACTGCAATAGCATCCTATCCACAGAGGTGAATCTTCTCCGCAGGATTCGATCCAGCGCGGGATAAAGGTCTAAGAAACTCACTCCGGCAAGAAAACCAAACTCCCCAAGGTTAACTCCTAAGACAGGAATATCGAGTCCACTAACCTGACGCGCCGCTTTTAGTATTGTCCCGTCGCCACCCAATGCGATAACTAAGTCGGTCTTTTCAGAAATCTTGTTCACCAAGACCTTCTTCTTCTTTCTCTCTAAATACGAACTCAACTTCTCTATCACAGACCTCGGCTTATCCCTTTTCACATCGGCAAGTACGGAAATAATCTTCATTTCCTCTCCCTCCAAAGTATCAGTGTTTCCCGACCTCTTTACTCCCGGTCTCAACAAAGACCTCATAAAAACTCAGTACTGTCCTCCCGTACCTTTCTTTACGAAAAACAGTCAGGAATTTTTCCTTTTCTGGAACTCTCTCTTTGAAATGGTGCTGGCAGATGGTCCAGCCGTTTTTATCTAACAAGTTGTGCCTGATCACGATGTTTAAGGTATCCTCAATAAGATTCAACTTATAGGGAGGTCCAACGAAAATCAAATCAAATTTTCCAGGGCGAGGAAATTTCGAATCCTCCTTAATATAGTTCAAAACATCTGCCGCAACGACCTCTGCCCTATTCTCAAATCCACACGTTCTCAAGTTTTCTCTGATTAATGACGCCAAGCGCGCCTCTTTTTCCACAAAGAGGACATACCGCGCTCCTCTGGAAATAGCTTCTATTCCCACACTTCCTGTGCCAGCATATAGGTCAAGGAACCTTGCGTCTACTACCTTGTCCCCAAGAATATCGAAAAGCGACCTCTTAATTCTTCCTAAAAGTGGACGGGTAGCCAACCCAGGCAAACTCTTCAACCTTTTGCCTTTAAGGCTACCCGCAATGATGCGCATTCTTTTTCTTTGCACTTTTAAAATTGTGGAGGCGACCGGAGTCGAACCGGCGACCTCATCCCTGCCAAGGATGCGTTCTCCCAACTGAACTACGCCCCCGTATCCTAGTACCTTACTAAATCTCTCTCAGTTTTTTAATGCCTTCGGATAGCTTCTTTCTCAACAGGGAGGATTCGGCTTTTCTCTTTTTGATCTCTTTATTCATCTTGTCTATCTGGAGACACAACTTTGAAATTTTGTTGTTCTTTAACTTACCCGCCTTGACTAATTGGAAGGCCTCAGTTCCTACTTGCTGGAAAAGCCGTGCCATTCTACTTTCCAATCCCAGCTCTTGAACCTTCAGCTTACCCATCTTTATACCGTAAGTAGCTTCCTCCTGCAAGCCCTTGGCAATCTTTGCGGCTCCCGTTCTGAGTTCTTTAAGTTTTGCTTCTGCTTTTTCCCAGAATTTCTGAGTTTCTTTTCTTTCCATGAAATCTCCTCCTAATCTTCCTTTAATGTAATTATACTTAACAAACCCAACAAAGTCAAACTCTTTTAAGGTAAAGAGCCATTCCCTGAAAAGATACCTTGAATAAGATTGCCGCACTAAGGACTAGAGAGGAATTGAGATACGACAGCCCGCGCGCCAGGTTTAGGCTCAGCTCTTCCGAAAAACGGAATAAGCGCGGACTGGTCGAGATGGAAAGGACACAAGAAATTAGAATCGATTAGAGAAATTAATAGATACTGTCTAAAACCTGACTACAATACCACCACTCGGACTAACCACAATTGTGGACTCACCCTCTGAGAAAATCATATGCAGCTTTCCACCAAGGTCAAGATTAAGCTTGGGAACTAATGGAATTGTTATTCCTGCTGCCCCCATTACTCCAAAATCGGTTTCCCTATCCTTTCCCTCTTGGCCTCCAACAGCTACACTCTGAGTTAATGGATAGACTCCTGCGCCAACCTGTAAGTAGGGTGAGAGTAATGGAAGAGGACTTTCAAGCTGTATAATCGCCAGAAACGGGGTTGCTGAAAGAGTTACTTCCACTTTCCCCCAGGTTGGGTCCCTATACTCATCTTTCCAGCAAGGGAGATACCCACCTTCAATTCCCAAAGATACCATCTTGCCTACCACCCGATAAAGAACCTGCCCAGAGAAACCAAATCCGCCTTTCGTGAGTTTCTCTTCAGGCAGTCCGCTCTCCTGAATGTCTGGTTTCAAAAGAATAGCATAACTTCCTTGCCCTTTAAATGATAAGCCAAGTTGAGCATAAGAAGAGCCAACAGAAAATAGAATGAGGGTAAATACGACTAAGAGAGCCTTCTTAGCCATTAGATTCCACCTCCTCTAATTGGAGATACACTATGAATTTTTTCTATTCTATAAATCCACAATTTATTTTGTCAAGAAGAATATGCTATTTGAACCTAATACAAATTTTGGTTAAACAAAACCGGTCAAGCAAAAATCAAGATACCTATATTTTCCTTGACACTCAATATTTTTTAGATGTAAAATTGTTTTGTTGCCAGAGTGGCGGAATTGGCATACGCGACGGTCTCAAAAACCGTTATCCTTCGGGATATGTGGGTTCAAATCCCACCTCTGGCACACCCTGCCACCCTCCATATACTCTCCCTTACCGTGTAGCCAGTAAGTTCGTGAACCTATCAAACCTATTCCTTGACATGCACCAGAATTATTTGCCATAATAACTTTCAATTTATAAAAGAAGCCTCTCCAAGACGGCCTAAGGGGATAAACTTGAAAAAATCCTGGTGGATGGTTGCTATCGGAATATTAATCAGCATCTTTTTCCTCTACCTTGCTTTCAGAAAGGTCAATATTGGGGAAATCGAAAGGGCTCTGAGGATGGCTAATTACTATTGGCTACTACCGGCAACGGCTTCATATATGGTTGCATTCCTGATGAGAGGAATAAGATGGCAATTCCTTCTCTTACACATTAAGAGATGCAGAGTGTTAGATTTAGTTTCAGCTATACTTATCGGATTTATGGCAACTTGCCTCTTGCCATTTAGAGTTGGAGAACTAATTCGCGCCTATGTAAACGGAAAGAAAGAGAATATCAGCAAGAGTTCGTCTTTTGCTACCATTGTTGTAGAAAGGGTGTTTGACGGACTTTCCCTACTCGTTCTTCTATCAGTCGCGTTACTCCTTATGGGTAGGGGCTCTCATCCCTTTCCTCAATGGCTCAAGAAGATGGCTTACCTGGCCTGGGTTCTTTTTGGAGGGATACTAATAATTCTCTCCATAGTGGTGCGTTCAAAAGAATTAACCGGCAGAGTAGTCAACAAACTGTTCCGTTTCCTGGGGGAGCCTGCCTTGAAGAAGATACTCAACATAGCAAACTACTTCGTAGACGGACTGAATGTTCTAAGGCAAAAGAAGAAGATAACGGCCATCTCCCTTTTCTCCATTCTGGTGTGGATTTTCGAAGGAGCTACATTCTATCTGATAGCAAAGGCACTCAATTTACCTATATCCTATCCGCAAGCTTGCCTGGCCATGGTTATAGTGGCTTTAGGCCTAATTGTTCCTTCATCTCCAGGGTTCGTAGGCGTGTATGAATATTTCTCTATAGCCGCCCTTTCGCTTTTCGCGATTGAAAAGAGCCTGGCTCTAACCTATGGCGTACTTGTCCACTTCCTTCAGATTATTCTCATCGTAGGTCCCGGTCTATTCTTTCTATGGAAGGAGAATCTTTCTTTCTCCAAATTGAGGCAGGAAATATACGACTACTCTTCATAGCTCATCAATATTCTCTCTCCACCCAGGGAAAAGGATCGACTGGAACACCGTGCACATAGAGGCCCCAATGGAGATGACTGCTTGTGGTCAGGCCTGTCTCCCCTACCTCTCCGATCACATCACCTTTAGTAACTCTATCTCCTTTCTGAACAGATATGGAATTTAAATGAAGATAGATTGTAATTACCCCCTGACCATGATTGATCATCACGGTCTTTCCATGAATGTAGAAACCTTCTTCTGTCAGCATAACCTCCCCTCCATTGGCAGCTTTAATGGGAGTTCCTTCTGTAGCCTTTAAATCGACCCCTTTGTGGTTCCATAGAAATTTGCTACCAGCCATCCTCTTAACGCCGTACTTTCCCACAGTTTTTCCTTCGACTGGAAGAATAAACTTGCCATCCCAACTTTGTTCTTCATTATCAACTTTCAATTCAGTGGAAATCAATTTTCTCTCTCTTTCATTCAGAGGAGAAGCCATCAGTTCTCTTTTTTCCTGAGTGAAGTTGACATACGAGGTGGGGAAATACTTACGCTGGACAGCTAAAAGTTTATACTTCTTCTTTGGCTTTTTCCCTTTCTCTTTTTCCACAATTAGAACCGCATACCTGCCCGGAACAAAATCATACGAAAGTCCAATCAGTGCCCTGAGAGAACCTTTCTTTGTAGGATATAGGGGATGTTTGTCTGCGTTGAACCAGCAGGAATACCTGCTACCTTCCCTCACCTCCGTAACCTCTATTGCTAAAGTATCCCCTTGCGTCAGTAGATTGGTAGAAAGAATAATTTCAAAAGGCCATGCTTCAAAATCGAGAAACAAAAGAAATAAAAGTAAACTTATTATTTTCATCGAAATAGAACCCCTAAAACTACCTCAAAAAAATTGCCCCAACAATTTGGGGCAATCTCTTTACTTAAATTATCTACTTCTCCAATTCCAGTTCGAAAAGATACAAATATTGAACCTTACCGACTCTTTGTTGAAACCTCTACTTACTCAAATTGCCTTTCATTGGTTTACAATATTGGGAGATACTTCTGCAGTTCGTAGTCCGTAACCTGCGTGCGGTAGCGATCCCATTCAATTTTCTTATTATCGATAAATTTATTGAAAATGTGCTCCCCCAGAGTTTTCCTGACAAGCTGGCTCTTTTCAGTAATCTGGATTGCCTCAATCAGGCTGCCTGGAAGCGACCTTATACCGTGGGCTATTCTTTCTTCCTCACTCATAAGGTAGATGTCTTTCTCTATTGGTTCTGGTAGCTTATATCCTTTCTCTATTCCTTCCAGACCAGCGGCCAGCATGACTGCAAAAGCTAAATAGGGATTACAAGCAGGGTCGGGACTCCTCATCTCAGCACGGGTCGACATCTCATCACCAGGATTATACATAGGCACGCGCACTAATGCCGAACGGTTCCTCTGACCCCAACAGATATAGACAGGCGCCTCGTATCCCGGAACGAGCCTCTTGTAGGAGTTAACCCACTGGTTACAGATGGAAGTGATTTCCTGGGAATAGAAAAGTAGACCCGCAATAAATGATTTGCCTTCCTTGGAAAGGTAGTAGGTATCATTGGTGTCAAAAAAGGCATTCCTATTACTCTTAAATAGCGATTGGTGTGTATGCATCCCAGAACCATTCTGGCCAAAAAGTGGCTTGGGCATAAATGTGGCATAGACGCCTCTCTTTAGAGCGACCTCCTTAACAATAACCTTGTAGGTCTGCACGCTATCGGCCATACTCAGAGCGTCAGCGAAGCGTAAGTCTATCTCGTGCTGGGAAGGGGCAACTTCATGATGGCTATATTCTACCGGAATTCCCATCTTTTCTAAACATAGGACGGTCTCCTTGCGTAAATCGTGAGCCACATCGAGAGGCAATAGGTCGAAATAGCCGCCTGCATCAAGAACATCTGTGGCGTTCTCGTTCTTGAAATAGAAGTACTCGATTTCCGGGCCTACATAGTATGTATACCCCATATTTCTTGCTCTTTCCAGATTCTTATTCAAAATATACCTGGGGTCGCCCTCATATGGAGAACCGTCTGGATTAAGTATGTCACAAAATATTCTACCTACAGCACCTTCTTCGACAGCGCCAAGAGGCTTTTCTCCCTGAGCCTCCGAGCGGGTCCGGGAAAGCTCCATAGGAAGGATCTGGAATGTTGAAGGGTCGGGCATAGCTATAAGATCGCTCTCAAAAATTCTGGCAAAACCTTCAACCGAAGAACCGTCAAAGCCCATACCGCGATCTAAAGCCCTGGGCAATTCTTTTTCTGTAATTTCCACACTTTTCAGCTGCCCGAGAATGTCCGTAAACCATAACCGAATAAATCTGATTCCTTTTTCCTTCACCACTTTCAGCACATCTTTTTCAATCATACTCCTTCTCCTTTAACTATAGGTTTATTTAGAAGTGTACCCTTACTTCCATAGTGGTTGTTCTTGATGGTTTACCAAAAGCGTCGAAAGTTTGCCTGAGAATAACGACCAAGGCTATATGAGGGTCAACATAGTAGCCTATTTCCGTAGTAAGGATAGTGTTTGGCCCTTTAACTTTAACTAAGTCTTCCCAGGTATCAGCATTTCTCTTATCGTACAAGAATAGAAGACTGAACTTATTCATCAAAAGTGCGGGATGAACACTCACGCTAGCCCTGACATGGGGATATATACTGGTCGGGTCGTGATTGTAATTCTCGAAAGAAGCTGAAAGGGTAATCTTATTTAGAATATCATAGCCGAGTTCAATATATGGCCCCCTTTTTATTGGCCTTCTCGTTCCTGGAATTTTCGATGCCTTGTCGTCTTTTCTATCAACCTCATAATATGAATCAAAATAGGAAGGGATAAAGTTATTTTCAAGGGTCCTGAATTCCAAACGATAACTTATTCCAACCAATATGCCACCCATAAGCCCGATAGCCAAACCCTTCCCACCACCAAGAGCAGGAGGAACATAGCTCTTCCCGAGACTCATCTGAGCAAAATCTAAATAGGATAATATGGAGATGACATGATGCTCCAGGAGCGGAATATCTAAATCTCCTCCCAAGATAGTAACCTGGTCGTCTTTAGTCGACCTCCTGGCATCCGGGTCCTGGTCATTCACACAGGTGAAACCAAGTCCAAGCTTAGGCAAAAGGGGAACATAAGAGTTATAGAAGGGCCTCCAATAGGCTCGACCTCCATAAATTTCCGCTCTGGTAAGATTACTGAACAAAGACTCAAACCCGTGCGTGCCAAAATCGAGGTCGAGCTCGAACCCAACCTTCTTTATGTCAGGATAACAAAGCATATTTGTATAGTGCGATACAATCAGTCCGTGGCCCAGAGTAACATCTCTAAATCCGCCCAGATAAACATATACTGGCTCGTATTTATGTCCGTAACGAGCATACCAGACTTTCTCTATCGCTTTACTCCAGGCCCAATCCTCCTTTCTCAGGTTACTATTCTCATCAAAATAGAACTCCAAGTTTAAGCCAAAGCCAAACTTTCCAATAGTAAGTTCGGGTTGCAAGCATAACTTATAGTATATCTTCTGGTCCCCTGTTTTCAGGTCGGTCAATATCGCAGTTCCAAAGTTCCCATACATATCGAAGGAAGGCTCCGCGGATTCTCTTCCTCTCTCTTCCTCCTGAACCGAGGATACCTCTTGTTCTTCACTTTGATTATTAGATGTTTCTACTTCTTGACCATATATGTCTACCCGACAGAGCAAAAAAAGTAGTGCCAGTGAAATTAGGGTACCAGGAAGTCCCCTTTTCTCCATAGTAGTCACTGTTGTCCCGAAATGGAAATCTCTTTCAAATCCAGGAGCAAATCTCTAAATTCGCTTCAGCCCTTAGAGACTCGAATGGCTTTGCCACATGATAGTCCATCTTATAATATCCTACGCAAGCAATCATTGCTCCATTGTCCGTACATAGGGGTGACGGAGGATAGTAAAGTTCTATTCCAGTTTCTTCCGCTCGATTCTTGAAGACATCACGCAGGTGAGAATTTGAAGCCACCCCTCCTCCCAGAACAAGTCTCTCTATATGCTTCTCTTCTATCGCAGCAAAAGTCTTCTCTGCCAGTGCTTCGATAGCCGCTCGCTGGAAACAGGCAGCAATATCTGCAATTGACTGAGATTCTACTGGGAGTTTTCGGTTCTTAACAAAATTCAATACAGCAGTCTTAAGTCCACTAAAACTGAAATCGGAGGAGTCATCCTTCATGCGTGCCAGGGGAAATCTAGTCGCCTCGGGGTTACCCTTTCGAGCAACTTCGTCTATGATCGGACCCCCAGGATAGCCCAGATTGAGAATCTTTGCAACCTTGTCAAAAGATTCTCCTACAGCATCGTCTCTCGTCTGTCCCAATAATTCATATTTCCCATAGTCGTCCACAAATAGTAGGTCGGAATGGCCTCCGGATACAACCAGAGCAATAAAAGGAGGCATAAGCCTACGAGTTGAAAATTTGCTTTCAGGGTGCTCCAAGAAATTGGAAAAAATATGTCCTTCTATGTGGTTGACTCCAACCAATGGCAGGTCATAAGCATAGGCCATAGCCTTGGCAGTAGCCAAACCGATCAATAGCGCTGCCGCCAATCCAGGCCCATTTGTAACCGCAATCATGTTTAGCTTTTCAAAAGAACATCCTGCCTCAGATAGTGCCTTTTCTATAACGAAATTAATTGTCTCTAAATGTTTACGGGAAGCGAGTTCGGGGACTACTCCTCCGTACTTTCTGTGAATATCTATCTGGGAAGATACAACATTGGATAATATCCTGCGACCATCCTCCACAACGCTAGCCGCTGTCTCATCACAGGAAGTCTCAATACCTAAAACTAACATATTTCATCTCCCCTTTTGATATGACTAAAGGGCGGGGCTTCGCCAATAAGAAAAATCTATTCTACTTCAACAGCTCAGATAGGGTCACAAATTCGATATCATCCTCAAATTTGCGAATATACTCACCCAAGACATCGGCGGTAAATTTCCTCGTTACATGACCAATCCCAATTCCCGTCCCGGATTCGAGAACTTTACGATGTAATTTTTCCAATTGCTGGGATATAGACCCATATTCATCTTCTATGTCTAAAAAGACATCGTTAGAAAGCACTCGCATTCCAAGTTCGAAGGCCACATCCTTCGCTACCGAGTGGGGCGATGT
>Ga0315310_10002834_pt1 | contig 10800 bp, 11 predicted proteins | sample TDP5_MG_FD_203630 | JGI IMG/M metagenome (GOLD analysis project Ga0315310, IMG submission 203630) | Freshwater sediment microbial communities from Lake Towuti, South Sulawesi, Indonesia - TDP5 | ecosystem: Environmental > Aquatic > Freshwater > Lake > Sediment | place: Indonesia: South Sulawesi...
AGCCAAGTCTGGACTGAAGCTGAAAAACAGAGAATGAAGCTTAGCCAGGACCCAGTCGCGTTTTTTGAGCAGGTTGTGGGCTTCAAACCCACCACGTATCAGCGGGACCTTGCCGAAAAGTTTGTTAACAACCAGTTTGTGGCCATGCGTTGGAACCGCCAGTCGGGTAAGAGCTGGATTGCGTCTGCTCTATTACTTAACTATGCGTTGACTCGTCCCGGCGCCTACATTGGCGTTGTGGCTCCTGGCTGGCGACAATCAAAGCTTGTGATCCGGCGAATACGATACTTCTTGCAGAAACTTCCTAAGGAATATTGTCCTAGACCCCAGCGCACTGTGCTTTATCTCTACAATGGTAGCATTATCGAGGCTTTCCCAAACAACCCTGATACTATCAGGGGACCCACTCTTCATGTGATTTATTGGGATGAAGCCAACTTCACGCCCAACGACGAAGACATGTACACAGCCATATTGTTTACCATAAGCACGACAAAAGGCAAAGTCTTGATCAGCAGCACGCCTTGGAACACCGACTCGGTTTTCTACAAAATCTTCCATCATGAAGACTTCAGCGACTTCGCCAAGAGCCACGTTACATGGCGGGAAAGCATGGAGCCTAATGGACCACTTGACAAAGAAACACTTGAGAAAATCCACAAGCAGTTTGCTGAAGATCCATGGCGTTGGAAACGTGAGATGGAAGCCGAATGGGCCGAGGACGAGTCGGCTTGGCTTCCTCAATCGCTGATCACCAAGTGCATAGCCACCGAGAAAACCATAGGTGAGGAGTTGGAGCTGTGGGATTTTGAAAGCGTCCATCGAGGCTGCAGCCTTTACGCGGGCTTAGACCTGGGTCGACTTCAGGATTATAGCGTCCTCGTGGTGGTGGAGGAGTTTAAGGGCAAATTCTACCTTAGGCATCTGAAAATCTTTGAGTTGGGCACCAGCTACGCCAGCGTCATCGGCTACGTGAAGACGCTTCAGGACCGTTGGGGTGGCTTCTCCAAGATTCGTGTGGACTCCACCAACCAGGACTATGTGGTTGAGGACATGAAGAACAGCGGCATCGAAAACGTGGAAGGCGTCCACTTCACCCTGCCACGCAAGCAGGAGATGGCTACCCTGCTCAAGCAGCGCATGGTCAACAACCAGTTTTGGTATCCCTACTTCACCTGGGAGCGGCCATACAAAGGCGAGTTTGTCACCGAGTTAAACGTGGAACGATTCGAGCTGCGGAAAGACGGCTCAATAAGCTTCAACCATCCACAAGGCACGCATGACGACGTCTTCTGGAGTGCTTGCCTAAGCCTCTACGCCACGGTGGAGATGCAACCCGAACCCTACCTGACGGTGGTCCCCAGATGAGAACCCGAGAACACTTTGAAATCAAAAGGTTTGCGAGAAGATACGACAGAACCACCGGCAACTTCATCATCAATATTAGTTATGAGACTGCGACGGAGGTTACGCCCCGAACCATAGCGGTGGCTGAAGCCTTCGGATTAGGCGTAGACCAACACCAGCGCCATATCGTCTACGATAATGTGGAGTTGAAAATCTCGCCCACCGACGTGGTTCTAGCAACCGGCGAATCTGGATCCGGCAAGTCCGTGCTGCTGAAGGCTTTGGAGAAGGACATAAGGCAGGACCTAGGCTCGGACGTGATCAACATCGCCGATGTGGCTGTGGACCCTGACAAGCCCCTCATAGACACTGTTGGCAAGACCCTTGAAGAGGGCTTGGAGCTGCTTTCCCGAGTAGGCTTGAATGACGCCTTCCTATTTGTGAGGCGCTATGTTCAGCTGAGCGACGGCCAGAAATACCGCTACCGAATCGCTAAGATGATCGAAACGGGTAAGCAGTTTTGGGTGATGGACGAGTTCTGCGCCACCCTCGACCGAGACACCGCAAAGATCGTAGCCTTTAACGTGCAGAAGCTGGCACGCCAAGAAGGGAAGGCGGTTTTAGCTGCTACGACACACATGGACCTATTCGAGGACTTGAGGCCCTCAGTTCACATTCATAAACGGTTTGGCAAAGAGATTCAGGTCAACTATTATTCTAACGAGATCAATAAGGAGTGCAGCCTAGTTCAGGAGATGCGCATCGAACAAGGCACATTACAAGATTATAAGAAATTGGCGGGCTTCCATTATCGAAACAGCAAGGGAATCGTCGCTTGTCAAAAGGTTTTCGTTTTGAAGCGAGGCGATGAGGTGACTGGCGTTATTGTTTATAGTTCTCCTGCTGTTGCGGCGTTTGGTAGAAAGAGGGCTTTTGGAAGACAGCTCAGCTTAGAAGACTTGAATCGTGACGTAGCGCTAATTTCCCGTGTGGTGGTCCATCCAAAATACCGCACCATCGGCTTAGGCGTCAAGCTAGTGAAGGAAACACTCCACTTAGCGGGCAGGCTATACGTGGAAACGGTTGCAGTTATGGCTCGCTACAACCCGTTTTTCGAGCACGCCGGACTAACAAGAATCGCGGAAAGCAAGTCTGAGCCAAGGATCCTTGAGGCTGTGGAAAAATTGAGAACGTTTAGATTCAACCCAATTTTCCTCTCTTCAGAAAAGGCTAACTTACAAAAACTGCAAAGGATGTCGGCTCAAGAAGTAGAGTATGTTAAAAACATTTTTAAAGAAGTCTTTAGGTCCAGCGGCGTGTATCGAAAGCGCATAATGTCGGTGCATGAAGCCTACCTAACCCACGAACAATTCTGCCACCGCGTTGATAGAGCTAGCCTAGAAAGGCTGGCGAAGATGCTCCGCATCCTCAGCTTCCTAACACAAACAAAGGTTTACCTGTTTTGGAAAAATTCAAGGTAATAATATTTTCGGAGAGATTTTGTTACCATTATCCGATGGAGGTATTTTAGAAAGAACGGAGTACTCTTATATCTTCTATATTCATTGAAGCAAATTCTTTGGTTATTTGATTAAAAGATATCAAGAAAATGGTTTAGGTGGTTTTGAGCTTTTTTATGTATTCTCCCAGTTCCCAGAGGACTCCTATGAGCACGAGGGTTATGGATATGAGGGTGTATTGGGTGGAGCTTTCCCTTCCCACAGTTATCCACGCCAGTACGAGGTTGATTAGGGCGATGATCATGAGGACAGCAAGTTTACTAGGAAGTCTTAGGAGGATACCCTTTCTCTCCTCACTCATCTAATGCCTCCTTGCTTTTTGATTATTTTTGGTTATATGTTATGGTTATTTACAGTAAATAAGTTTCGCAAACTTGTCTTGTACTTTTGCCTCCGGTAACTGTTTTACGGTGATTAGCAAATAAAAAGAGGGGTTTTTGAGGATTTGGGGTGTAGGTTGTTATTTGGTTTAGTTCTCTTCCACTATGAACTGGAATGTAAGGTGATCTACATCGCCGCTGGTCTCGCCTCTTTCAACAGTAATCTGTATGCCCTCGCCTATAGGCCATTGGTTCGATAACAGGTGGGCACAATCTCCATAACCGGCCATGGGATGGGGTATGATGAGAACGGTTTCACCGTAACCTAAGACATTGCTCTTCATAGCAAAGGTACTTAAATAAGTATAAACATACTTCCATTCCCCGTTCATTTTAATCTTCGCCCATATCGATATCCTATCCCCAGTTTCCATATCCTCTGCTTGGACAAATACGCTGACCTTCTTCGGGTTCGTGAATGTATAGGCTAGGACCTCCGTCTCATCAAATGTTTCAGCCTTAACTTCGATTGGCACTTCCCAGCATTCGCCCTTCAATCCCTGTCCCAGCTTACCTTCGATTTCAGAGACACCATCTAGTATGGACTTAAAGATGGGAGCTCCGGTTAAATCAGCCAAGTTCTTGGTCACTAGGTCACCCCACTCAGGCAAGGTAAGCAGGTCGAGCTTCTCCTCAATGTCGTCGACTACGCCTCCGATGCGGAACAGCTCATCGTAGATGGCTCCTCCGGATTCAAGATAGCTCTTGATGTCGTCCAGCTTTGTCTCAAGACCGCTGATGTCGATGACCTCGTCGATTTCGGACTTTATGTCCTCGAGCTTACCCATGATTGTTGTTGGACCTGATGTAGCTGTACCTAATCTGTCGTATATTATGTCGTCTATGAGGTCTAGGTTGCTGGCTCTAGCAGCCGTTAACCTGCTTAAAAGTGTGTCTGAATCTGTCCATATCTCTCTGAGGTAAGTATTAGTTGCTGTGAGGTCAGTAAGTATGGTATCTATCTCTGTATCAACCTTACCCCAAATTCTATGTATGTCCCCCCAGATAGTACCTGTAGTGTCTGGAAATGGACCTGAACCTAATCTCGCCAATATATTATTTAAATCTACGTCCAAAGCTATTAGCCCATAGTCTCCATTCTCCAGCAGATCCTTAACATCGAGTACGGCTGGCCATATGCGATCTGAAACGCAGGTCTCAATCGCGGATACGGATGGCCATATGGTTCCTGTAAGGTAGGTATTGATATCGTCTATAAGGTCTAGGTTGCTGGCTCTAGTATCCGTTAACCTGCTTAAAAGTGTGTCTAAATCTGTGTTCAAAGCTGATAGCCCATGGGTTCCATGCTTTAGCAGATCCTCAACCTCATCCACATACGATTCTATTGTTCCTCCATCTGCAAACCAGCCCGTAAGTTCGGTTTTTATGTCTTCAAGCTTAGCCTCAATAGCATCTAGCTTAGCCAAGATCTGGGTGATTGGATCAGGTGGAGGTGGAGCATATGATGGCACCACAACAAACACTGACAGCAAAAGCAACCCAACTGCAACCATTGGAAGTATCTTCTTACAAAGAGAAATTCTCCTACTCATTATATCACCTCCTTAAATTTATTTTGTTATGAAGAGAAATTCCAATCAAATTATATCATCTAGGAATATTCCTTCATATTATGATTCTATAATCAACATTTAAAATTTGCCAGAATAATCTTCTAGAAGATTTTTCTATATTTGCCTAAAACAACCTTTTATAAGGCGAGGTTCCAATCAAAGAAGAAAAAGGTCAATCTCATTAGTTAAAATGGATACTTATACAAAACTTATACAAAAGAGGGGGAGGGTAGAGAAGATGGGTGAAGATGTTTATGTTACGGTTCGAATACCAAGAGAGCTTGCCAACGAGATAGATCAGATCATCAATTCTTCGGGACTTAGATGTAGAACTCCAGCTGAGCTGGTTAAGTGTAAAAAATAAAGGGCAGTTTCAAAAGAGTTTTTCTTAACTGATCCATGAAGATCTAAACAAGAATTAATGTCCTATTCTCTTTCAAGATAAACTTTTCCACCGATTGATCTAGCAACGATTTCTTTGCCTTTAACTCTCTTTCGTAACGCAGAAAGCACAGTGGCAGATTTCTTACCTTCCACCGACACCTCAGCATACTTTTCCCCAGACTTCAAGAAATCACCAATTAAATCATCGTATACTGTCATCCTTCTCAACCTTCTCGGCGGCAATTCCTTAACCGGCTTAATCGTATACTTCTTCCCACTCAATTCAATCACTACCTTTTGAAACAGAATACCTCGATATTAAATTTAAAATTTCCTATACCCTAATGATTCCATGTACTACTATAGCTTCTATATTCATTGAAACCAATTCTTTGATCATTTGTTAAGAAGTTAATCCTTACTTTTTGTTACGTCTCTCGGTATCTAATCTTAGATTTATAAAAATAGGGAGAAAAATAGGGGAAGAAAGGGGTTCTACCACGGTATCTCTATGCAAATTCAACTATATCTATCAACACGTCGACCTTGATAACCCCGTCGACGATGACGGTGAGTATCTTCTTTCGGCGCTCTATGCCTTGCATGTCTGGGCCTGGAATGTTCACCACAGCGTTCTGCTCTTCCATGTAGTCTTCTTGACCATCTACTCGTAATCCATTATAGGTGAATTTGTGGCGCCCTTTGCCAACATACTCATCGGGTTCTGGTCTTTCATCAACTACGTCGAATTGAACTAATATGCTCAGATGCCATTTAATCCCTTGGGGCGTCTCCTCCTCGCCGTATACACGTATAAGCCAACCTTCAATCCTTAGGTAAGGATAATCATAGGTTTTCCAGGGATAGGTGGGAGGGATGGGTACCTTTTCGGCCCCTTCAGCTTCAGCCGGAGCAACAGAAGATGCAAGAACCAATAACAACACTGCTAATGGAATAACCATCGATTTCGCTTTCATTCTCTTTTCCATTCCTCCTTTAATTTTTTGTTATGGGGAGAGAATTCCCATCAAACAATCAAAACTATATCATGCGGGAATATCTCTGCGTATTATTGTATCCAGATAAACTGTTTAAAAGCTCTATGCAACTTTTTTCTGTATATAATTGATGTTATCCCTGCCAGCCAGAGTCAAATACGAGGAAAAAGAGAAGGCGATCTCGTTAGTTAAGAGGGGTTATTCCTACACAAAGGCAGCTAAGGAAGTGGGGGTTAGCTCATCAACCGTGCATGGTTGGTGTACCAGCGCTGGAGTGAAGAGTCCCTGTAAAGGCCGTCCAAGAAAATTCGATTGGGACGAAATATTCGAGAGCGAGCCGTTGGTTTCTTCACGTAGCAGTGCACCAGCAGGGGTCTAACCTCCCCGATTCAAATATAAAGGTGTGGCTACCACAAATTATTGAGCAATCATGAAGAGAGATGAGATGACGAAGATCGTTAAATCGGAGCTGGAGCATATACCGAAGGGTGATAAGGGCTCCCCTCAAAACGAGTTGAGGTTTCTCTACAACGCCAGAAGAAGGCGGGACCTAGTCAAAACCAGTAAGGGCAAGGAGGAAACCCTACAAGACTGTGTCAAGACCCTGAAGGAGAAATACCTCAACTTCATTCCCACGTACGATGAAAACTTCTTCAAAACGCCCAAAGCGGGTCCCCTTCAGAGAATACTTGGCTGGATAAAAGGATAGATGTGGGCCAAAGGCTGGCTATCGTAGGTAGTTTAGACCTAACCTCCTAATGCGTGGATATAGGCCGGTTAGACGATAGGCTGGACGTTAGGAGCTGCATGGAGTAGGGCTCCAGCCGCCCAACCCTTAACTATCCTCAACAAATCATAGCAACCATCGTTTTGCTGATAACGTTTACTCCACCGCTATTCGATTTGTCGTTGGCGCCAGGTGTTGTAGGGGCACTGCCTCCAGCAATAGAAGCTTCCTTTTAGGGAGCAGACCCTACACTCCGCGCTTTCAAAGGGCCGGCGCCTCCTCCTCACCCTCCTCGAGTCCTCAGCCAAGCCTGGTTCGCCTCCATCCCACGACCAGCCCATGAATGGGAAGCTATCTTCTTGTCTACAATCGTTCACATACCTATTTTCTAGGCTTTCTCCATTATTTTTACGCGGCTCTTAGGCTTATATTTTGGTTTGACAGCCTATTTATCATCATTCCGATGTGCGTTTGTTGGGTGTGGGGGCTGGAGACGTGGTTAGGAGGCGCTCCCTCATATACGTGGATAGGGAGAGGCTTATGCCCAGCTATGTTCCGAGTTTTCTGCCCCATAGGGAGAACCAGCTTAGGCTTCTCTCCTCGTTTTACATGGCTGCCCTAGAAAACATCGAGGGCGCCTACCTCAGGCCGGTTCAGATGGTTGGCGGGTCGGGAATGGGCAAAACTTGTTGCGCCAAGTGGTTTGGAAGCCACATCCAGGAGGAGGCTGAGAAGCGGAAGATCGACCTCAGGCATGTGTACATGAACTGTGAGCTGGAGGCTCCCAGCCGCTTCGTCTTCTACTTCAACCTCCTAAACAAGGTTTCGTCGGATATTGCCACGAGGGGTGTCAGCCCGGAGGAGATGCTTCGCCTACTCATAGAACATCTGCGAAGGGAGAGGAAGTACCTCCTCATCTCCGTGGACGACGTGGACTACTTTTGCAGACGGTCCAAGGAGCACCTCATATATGACCTTACGAGGCTGAGTGAGCTGCATCCAGGCGAGCCGTGCCCGGTTATCGGCGTGGTCTTCACCGCTAAGGACCTGTCTTTCCACAAGCGCTTGGATTCCTCTGAGGTTTCCACCCTGGGAAGGTGCATCATCGACTTCCCCACCTACTCGTCTGAGCAGATTAAGGATATCTTGGAGCGTAGGGTGGAGGAGGCCTTCCAGCCGGGGGTGGTCAGCGAGCAGCTCCTGGAGTTCCTCAGCGACATCACCGCCGAGGACTTCAAGGGAGACGTGAGGGTTGCCTTGGACATGTTGCTGTGCGCTGGGAACATCGCTGAGAACCTCGGCTGCGGTGAGGTTTTGCCGGAGCACCTACGCCAGGTCTATGCTAAAACCTACCCCTGGATCACCACCGCCGAGGTCGCCAGCCTCAGCCACGCGTCTAAGCTGATCCTTCTGGGGGTGGCTCAGGAGCTGAGCAGTAGCAGTTACCCATACATCTCCTTTAGTAGGATCCGCGAAAACTACCACATGGTGTGCGAGAGCTACGAGGTGAAGCCCGTGGAGGAGGAAGCCTTCGAGGAGCATGTTCAAGACTTGGTGAATCGAGGCATCCTACGAATGAAGTCCCTCCTCAAGTTCGGGATCTCGGATGCGCCAGCTGAGGAGCTGAGCCGCTTCCTAGACGACCTGATCAAGCGCCTCAAGGGTGAACTCGATGAAGCCTAACTCTAAGCCTGAGCTGGGCACATGGGACCAGGTCGAGGCGGGATTGGGCAACCCATGCCGACTGAGAATCCTGCGCACCCTGATGAGGAGCCCGAGCAAGCCGCTCACCGGATATCTCCTGCAAAAGTACACGCTTCTCAACCCTAGAGAGGTGAAGAAACACTTGGAGGTGTTGGTGGACCTCGGCTGGCTGGAGGAGACCCCCTACAAACCTAAAAAATACAGGATTAACCAGCAAAACGAGGACATGCTTCGGCTGATGGAGTTCCTCAAGCCCTACCTTTGAATACTTTCACCCATCCCCCCGCCCCCTCAACTTGAACGCGGCATTTTAAATACAGCTTCGCATCCAACTTTCTAGCGTAGCCTAGTCCATGAGGCGAGAACATGAAGGACCCGTTGGAGGATATCCCCGGAATCGGACCGAAAACCGCACCTAAGCTGCGTGGTATCGGGATCCACAGCTCCGAAGCCCTAGCCATGACGCCTGTCCAGGAGATCGTGAGCCGAACCGGCATAGAGTACAAGGACGCGGTGAGGATGGTGGAGGGAGCCAGGGAAGCCATCAGCCAGACCCTCAGCCTAGGTTTTGTCACCGCCGCGGAGATTTGGGAGAAGAGGAAAAACAAGATGAGGTGCACCACGGGAAGCAGGGCGCTGGACAGCCTCCTGGCTGGGGGAATCGAGACTCAAGCTATAACCGAGCTGTTTGGCGAGTATGCAGTGGGTAAAACGCAGTTGTGCTTGAGCCTCTGCGTGAAGTCGCAGCTTAAACCCGAGGAGGGAGGCCTAGCCGGAGGGGTGCTCTACTTCGACACCGAGGGAACCTTCAGCCCGGAGCGCATCCAACAAATCGCCGAGGGGACGGGGCTAGACTCAAAGCCCATCCTCGACGGCATAACGGTTTCCAGGGCCTACACCTCAGACCATCAAGCGCTGCTGCTGGACCACGCCTCCAAGATCTGCGAGGAGAACAAGGTCAAGCTGCTGGTAGTAGACTCGGTGATCACCCACTTCCGAAGCGAATACATCGGCAGGGAGAGCCTCTCTGAGCGCCAGCAGAGGCTCAACAACTACATGCATAGGCTGCTGCGCCTAGCCGAGCTCTACAACCTAGCCGTGGTCGTGACCAACCAGGCTCAGGCAGATCCTCAGTACTTCGGACAGCCGGACAGACCAGCCGGAGGCCACGTCTTGGGTCATGCCTGCACCCACCGAGTCCACATAAGGAGGGGAGGAAGCAAGGGACCGAGAAGAGTCGCCAGGATAATCAAGTCACCCTACATACCCGAGGGCGAATGCGTCTTCCAAATCTCGGATAGGGGCATCGAAGACCTCAACGAGAAAGCTGGATAAAGAGGGTGTGGGGTTGAGCTACGCGGAAGGGTTCGAGGACGCGGCGGAACTATGCCTAGACGAAGCCAAGAGGTCCAACGACAAGGGCGAGACCATCGAGAGGATCGAGTCCCTGCTGGAGTTGGTGAAGCAGAACAAGTTCGACAGGATCAGACACATGCTGGGCGCCTTGAGGAGGTAGATGTGGCTAGTAAATAGAAAGCGCTGTCTTGAGTAAGCGAAAGGATGGACGGAGAAATATTGATCACTGAATTAGCCAACACCTTTTTGGATTTGGGATATAAATTTTAATGCACACACAAAAAAATGGAAGTTTGGAGAGCTATCTGAAGTCTTCACAGTCTACTATCGTCATTGGATAGACGCCTTCGGTAGGTAGCTCTGGAACCTTGGCAAGTACTTTGCGAACAGCACCGATATTTACGGCGTTCCATTCACAGAATATCTTGACTATTTTGCCCTGTTCATTACATTGAGCCCAAGCTCTAACCCAATAGGCATCGAGCGTAGAGTTAGCCTTAACTTTCTTACCGAGAGGAGTAGCCTCTTCAATTGTTACAGGTTTAGGCATCGGATGAACAGCCAAAAACTTCGGCATTGAATTCACCCACATTATGATTATCCCGTACAGCATTTATCTTTTTTGGGTTTGGGATTAAAATTTAATGCACACACAAACAAACACTCACGTACATGAGCGATAGTAAGACTGATAATCTTAAATACACTATGGGACGTACATTTCTCAATGATAATATGAGACTCAGCAAGAAGTCAATTTTAGGTGTTATCGTCTTATTGCTTGCTGGAATTGCTATCGTTGGATGGCTT
>Ga0315310_10002835_pt1 | contig 10799 bp, 7 predicted proteins | sample TDP5_MG_FD_203630 | JGI IMG/M metagenome (GOLD analysis project Ga0315310, IMG submission 203630) | Freshwater sediment microbial communities from Lake Towuti, South Sulawesi, Indonesia - TDP5 | ecosystem: Environmental > Aquatic > Freshwater > Lake > Sediment | place: Indonesia: South Sulawesi...
GGGTGTGGATTAATGGGCTCAGGCATTGCTGAGGTCTGTGCTCGTTCTGGCTATTCAGTAGTAGTATCAGAAATCAACCAGAAGCTCCTGGATAAGGGTATGGCAGCACTCAAGTCTTCGCTGGACAAAGCGGTTAGCAAGGGTAAATTGGCAGAGCAGGATAGAAAGGCTACCCTAGGACGCCTCCAGGGCACGACTAAGATGGAAGATTTCAAGGACTGTGATTTGGCGATAGAGGCAGTGATCGAAAACTTGGAGGAAAAGAAGAAGGTGTTTGCCTCCCTGGATAGAGTTTGTCCTCAGCATGCCATCTTAGCTAGCAACACCTCATGTCTATCCATTCTAGAGATGGCTATGGCGACAAAGAGACCAACCCAGGTGATTGGGATGCATTTCTTCCAGCCTGTCCCAGTTATGAGGATGGTGGAGATTGTAAAGTCAATTCTTTCCTCAAAGGAGGCTATCGAAACAGCAAAGAGCTTCAGCAGCTCTCTTGGTAAGGAAGTAATCTTGGCTAAGGATGTGCCTGGTTTTCTGGTTAATCGCCTTGGCTTTCCTTATATGATGAACGCTATCCGCATACTGGAAGAAGGATGGACCACAGTAGAGGAGATTGACCGGGCCTGGATGCTGGCTACCAATTCCCCCATGGGTCCCTTTATGCTGATGGACTTCGCCGGGCTTGATACCATGTATGCCATGGCTTGCGCCATGTATGATGAATTCAAAGACCGCCTCTATGCCCCGCCACCTCTTTTGAAGAAGATGGTTATTGCCGGTCAGATAGGAAGAAAGAGCGGCAAGGGTTTCTATGACTATAAGTAAACCCCACAAAATCTTCGATTTTGCGGCGAGCCCGCCCTTGGCCAAAGGGAGGCTACGCCCCCTTGACACCCCAGCAAGCTGGGGGGGATAGAATTTTAGTAATGATGAAGATATTAGTCACCAATGACGACGGAATCCATACTCCTGGGCTGTGGGCACTGGCTGCTGAGCTAAAGAAGGTGAGCGAAGTGGTGGTGTTTGCTCCTAACCGCGAGCAGAGCGGCATAGGTACTGCCATTACCCTGCGTCAGCCAGTTCGCCTCACCGAGGTAGAATCCTCAGTACCGGGGATAAGGGCTTACGGGATTGAGGGGACTCCAGGGGATAGCGTCATCATAGCCCTGGAAACGGTGGAAGATATAGCGATGATCTTCTCGGGTATAAACAAAGGAGCCAACATGGGGGATGATGTACTCCTCTCTGGCACAGTAGGGGCAGCTCTGCTAGGCTACCTTCATAACCTGCCCTCTATCGCCCTCTCAGTCCCATCAGCAGAAGAAATGCACTTTGAAGTGGCAGCTAAGTTAGCAGGACTGCTAGCTCGGAGGATTGCCGCTAGAAATTCTGGGAGCATGCTGCTGAATATAAACCTGCCCAACTTACCCTTGGACAGGATAAGAGGTATCGAGGTCACTAGGGTAGGGAGAGGAGGATATAGTAATGCCATCGAATTGGGTCACGATGGGAAAGGGAATAACTACCGCATTGTATTGAGGCAACCACAGTGGAACGCCGAAGAAGGAACAGACATATGGGCAGTGCAAAGGGACAAGATTTCCATCACTCCTCTTCAAGGAGAGCTGAGGACTGCCCAGGGAATCTCATTAGATGAAGATTTGCCCTCCTGGCTCCTTCGAGAGCTGAGCTTATAGAGAGAAGGATAAGGCTGTTTAGCAACCTTGCCTCTCGCATCTACCTTCTCAAACAATCGTCCATGCCCCTTTGTCAGGGGGCACCATGAAGTATGAAAATAGATATGCTAACTGTCGTTCGTGGTGAGCTTGTCGAACCATGAACGACCCTTCGACAGGCTCAGCAACTGTCTTGGTTAATGACCACTTGAAACTAAAACAGATTGACTAAAGTGCCAGGGTACATGATGTTTAAGCATGGAATTCAAAATAGTAAGCAATTTACGCATGCATGCGACCAGAGCTACTTTTTTAACCTTACCCATAGCACAAAGCCGCGTGTAGAACTGGCTTATGACTGGGTTGAATCTGGCAGCCACCAGAGTAGCCATATAGAGTACCGCTCTTACCTGGGGTCGACCTCCCCAGGGTCTCCGCTTGCCTCGCATTGTGCCACTATCACGATTAAGAGGTGCTACCCCTACCAAGGCGGCTATCTGCCTCCGGTTCAAGTTGCCCAACTCAGGAAGCTCAATGAGGAGGGTAGCCGAAAGGTCAGGTCCTACACCGGGCGCACTCTGGAGAAGCTCATACTTTTCTCGCTGGACAGGGCTTTTCTCGATTCTCCCTCGCAGGTCAGTATCAATCCGGCTGAGCTCTTTCTCCAGATAATCAATGTGAGCTTTGATAGCTTCTATAACCGGCTTTCGAGCCATATGCAAGCGATTTCTCTCAGCCGTGATCATCTTGATTACCTGTCGGCGCCGAGTCAGAATAGCTTCCAGTTCTTGAGTCTGCTCATCGGACAGAGGGCGTGGCTCTGGTTTTATGGCAGAAGCAAAATGTGCCAGTACACGAGCATCTATAGTATCTGTTTTGGCGAGCTTCTTAGTGGCTTTAGCAAAATCCCTGACTTCCCTGGGATTGACTATGGCACAGGGAATCCCGGTTCTGTGGAGGGCATAAGCCACTGGGGTCTCATATCCTCCTGTAGCCTCCATCACTACGAGAGTGGGAATCAGCTTATTAAGTGCCTGTATGACTTGGTTTATTCCGGCCTCGTTGTTCAGGAAATGCCATTTCTGCCCGCTGAAATAGGTAGCTACATCCAGAGTATCTTTGGAAACATCAACACCAACAAACTCCTTGTCCATCTAGTAATTTCCTTTCTGGCCCGGCCTTACGCGATACGGGCTTGGTTAGCCCAATCAACTGTTCGGGCTCATTTGGTTATGGGTGAGACGACCATGCTGAGCCACGGTCTTAACAAACCTAGGGCGAAACGGTCTATCTCACCCTTATACCAATCTACCACTTTTTTAAGATATAAGGGCGAACGGGGAAAAACTCTATTTTCCGAGCAATCTCGGAAGAATTTGTCTTCACCCCCTACCTGCACTATACTATTTATAGATGCCACAATTATTCACCGTCATTACCCCTCAGGAAGCATGGCTCAGACTTGAGCCACATCTTCGCCCTATAGAAAGGGTGGAAATTATAGCTACTGATGAGGCTCTGGGACGGGTTCTCGCCGAGGATGCCATCGCTCCCAGTGACCTCCCTTCCTTTCCCCGCTCAGTCATGGACGGCTATGCAGTGAGAGCCGAGGATACTTATGGTGCCTCAGAGAGTTTACCAGCCTATCTAAAAGTAATAGGCGAGGTGACTATGGGGAAACCGGCTGAAATAACCCTCTCCCCAGGAGAAGCAGCCTTAATCCATACCGGTGGTATGCTAGCTAGGAAAGCAAATGCCGTAGTGATGTTAGAGAACACCCGTGAGGTAGACACCTCCACTATTGAGGTGGTCCGCCCTGTAGCTAAAGGAGAGAATGTCCTCCAGATAGGAGAGGATTTGGCTCAGGGCAAGGCATTGCTTCCTCGGGGAAGCCTGCTTCGACCTCAGGACATCGGGGGATTGCTCGCTTTAGGCATCACCAAGATCGCCGTTTTCCAGAGGGTCAGGGTAGCCCTTATCTCCACCGGGGATGAGCTTGTGCCACCAGAGGATGAGCCGAAGCCAGGGCAGATAAGAGGGATCAACGCTTATACTCTAGCCAGCCTTACCTTGAGGGCTGGGGGCATCCCCATAAAGTTAGGTATTATCCCAGATGACTATCAAGCCCTGAAGGAAGCTGCCGAGAAGGCCATGAGGGAGGCTGATATAGTAGTTATCTCTGCCGGCAGCTCAGTAAGCACCCGCGATATAACTGCCCAGGTCATCAACTCACTAGGCAAGCCTGGTATTCTAGTCCACGGCATCTCCCTCAGGCCAGGAAAACCTACTATTCTGGCCTCAGTTGATCAGAAGCCCTTCTTTGGCTTGCCAGGCAATCCCGCCTCAGCCATGATAACCTTCGACCTCTTTGTTACCCCCTCCATTTATAAGCTGAGCGGGTGTAGCCAGCCACCAAAGCGATATCTTAAGGCAAAACTTAGCCGCAACATCCCTTCAGCACCAGGGAGGGAGGACTACGTTCCAGTGAAGATAGAGGAAAGAAACGGTGAGCTATGGGCAGAACCAATCTTCGGCAAGTCCAACCTCATCTCTACCTTCATCAAGGCAGATGGCATAGCTCAGGTGCCCTTAGACAAAACCGGGCTGGCAGCTGGCGAAATAGCTCTGGTGAGGATATTTTAAGTAGCGCAGACCTTCGGGTCTGCCACTGGCAAGTTAAAGACCTACACTACCTTTGAGAAAAAATAAGAGTAGGGGAGACCCTCGTGGTCTCCCGAAGTTGGGAGGGGACAAGCCCTCCGATAGTGCTTTTGCCTATCGGAGTCCGATAAATCAGACCTTCCCTACAGAGGCGCTAGTAAGGATATTTTAATTGGGACAAAAATGAAGGAAAGGCATCTTTACCTCGAAGATATTCCCCTAGAGGAGGCTTTAGGCAAGTTCCTTACCGCCTTAGGAGAGGCGGGAAGCCTTGGTCTATTACCCAGGGAATGGGTCCCTGTCGAGGAAGGGCTAAACAGGGTCACCGCTCAGCCAATCTGGGCTAAAATCTCCTCTCCCCACTATCATGCCGCCGCCATGGATGGGGCAGCTATTCGGTCTGATGACAGCACTGGCGCCTCGGAGACATCACCCGTCCGGCTGAGGATTGGAGAGCAGGCTCAATGGATAGACACTGGCGACCCTTTACCCAGGGGTTTCAATGCCGTAGTCATGATGGAGCACATCCAGCCCTTAGAGGAGGGGGTTATAGAGATTATGTCACCGGTGGCTCCCTGGCAGCATGTTCGTCTCATGGGAGAAGACATCATAGCCTCAGAGCTATTGCTGCCAGAGGGTCACACCTTGCGTTCGCTGGATTTAGGGGCTATTGCTCAAGCAGGGATAACCCACATCGAGGTAAGACGCAGACCAAGAGTAGCCATTATCCCTACTGGTTCAGAGCTGGTGCCACCGGGGGAAAGCCTCGAGCCGGGGAAGATTATCGAGTCCAACTCCTTGATGCTGGCCGGTCTAACAAAGGAATGGGGTGGCGAAGCTACGCGGTTCGCCCCTCTGCCTGACGAGTATGAAAGGTTAAAGAAGGCCATCCATCAGGCGTTGGTTGAACATGATATCGTGGTGGTCAATGCTGGCGCCTCAGCCGGCAGACAAGATTACACTGCTTCAATCATTGCGGAACTAGGAAAAGTAATAGTCCACGGAGTAGCTATTCGTCCTGGTCATCCAGTGGTTCTGGGCATAGTGGAAAGCAAGCCAGTTATTGGCATCCCCGGCTATCCTGTCGCCGCTATGCTCACCCTGGAGCTCTTCGTCAAACCCCTTGTCCATAGTCTATTGGGCATTGCTCCCCCGCAGCGAACAACAGCCGAAGCTGTGATGACCCGTAAGGTATTTTCCCCTATGGGGCAGGAGGAGTTCTTACGGGTAAAAGTAGGCAAGGTGGGAAATAGGCTGGTAGCTACACCCCTCCAGAGAGGCGCAGGGATAACTATGTCCCTGGTTCGGGCTGATGGGTTAGTCCGCATCCCCCGCGGCTGGGAAGGACTTCAAGAGGAGCAGAGAGTGCCCGTAGAGCTTCTAACCAGCCTTGAGGAGATAGAGAATGCCATTGTAGCTGTTGGAAGCCATGACCTGGCACTAGACGTCCTGGCTAACCACCTCCATAAACAATATCCTCGAAGGAGCCTCTCCTCCTCTAATGTAGGCAGCCTGGGAGGGCTTTTGGCTCTAAAAAGAGAGGAGGCCCATCTTGCTGGCTCACACCTCCTGGATGAGGAGAGTGGGGAGTATAACGTGCCCTACGTGAAGCGCCTCCTCCCTGACCAGGACATGGTCATCATCAACCTAGTCTATCGGGAACAGGGACTAATAGTAGCCCAAGGAAATCCCCAGGGCATCAGCGGTTTACCCGACTTAACGCGCCAAGAGGTGAGCTTTGTTAACCGCCAGAGAGGGGCTGGCACTAGGGTGCTGCTGGACTTCAAGCTAAGGGAACTGGGGATAAATCCGGCAGAGATCAAAGGCTATGAGCGAGTAGAATTCACCCACCTGGCTGTGGCTGCGGCTATCGCCAGTGGGACGGCAGACGCCGGGTTAGGTATTATGTCAGCAGCCAAAGCGCTGAATCTGGACTTCGTCCCTTTGCTAAAGGAGAGGTACGACCTGATTATACCTCGGCTTTATTATGAGAGCCCTTTCCTCCAGCCGCTGTTAGATATCCTACAGCAGCCCTCCTTTCGAGCTGAGGTGGAAAGCTTAGGAGGTTATGATGCCTCCCAGATGGGTCAGGTAGTGACTAAATAAGAGATAAGCTAAATCTTAAAGGCGATGGTAGAAACAGAGACCATGAAGGCAATGCGGATAAACGTTCGGGGGGTGGTGCAGGGGGTTGGTTTCCGCCCCTTTGTCTACAGGCTGGCCCAGGAGTATAGCCTGACGGGCTGGGTGCGTAACACTTCAGGAAACGTGGAGATTGAAATTGAAGGGACCGAGAAATCCATAGAGGAATTTCTCGCCAAGCTTAAAACCAAAGCTCCGCCTATGGCCACCATCGAGGAGATAGCCACAGTCCCCTTACCTCTTAAAGGCTATACCAGCTTTGAGATCAGAAAGAGCCACACTGAGGAGGGGAAATACCAATTAGTCTCACCAGATATTGCCACTTGCCAAGCATGCCAGAGGGAAATTTTCTCCCCTAGCGATAGGCGCTACCACTACCCCTTCACCAATTGCACTAACTGTGGACCACGCTTCACTATCATTGAGGATATCCCTTATGACCGTCCCCGAACCACTATGCGCCGCTTCAAGATGTGCCCTGAGTGTCAGAGAGAATACGATGACCCGCTGGACCGGCGGTTCCATGCCCAGCCTAATGCCTGCCCTAAATGTGGCCCCAGCTTAAAACTAGTCGATAGCCAAGGCTCTCCTATCAAAGGCAGCAATATTATTCAAACAGCAGGTGAGCTGCTGAAAGAGGGGAAGATACTGGCCATCAAAGGGTTGGGAGGCTTTCATCTTGCCTGCGATGCGACAAACGCTGAAGCGGTGAAGGTCATCAGGGACAGGAAAAGACGTCCCTCTAAACCCCTGGCGGTGATGATGACCTCCTTAGAGGAGATTAAGCAACATTGCTTTATGTCTCCAGAGGAAGAACGGCTGCTATTGTCTCCCCAATGCCCTATTGTGCTTCTGAGGTGGAAAAGGGAATCTTCTGTTTCTCATGAGGTGGCTCCCAGAATCAAATATTTAGGGGTGATGCTGCCTTATACTCCGCTCCACCATCTCTTACTAAGAGAAGCCAATCTTCCTTTGGTGATGACCAGCGGGAATCTCAGCGAGGAACCCATTGCCCGGGATAATGATGAGGCCTTGAGAAGACTGGGCAACATCGCTGATTACTTTCTGCTCCATAATCGAGACATCTACGCCAAATACGATGATAGCGTTTATATAGTGGAGCAAGGTGCTCCTCAAGCCATAAGGCGAGCTCGGGGGTATGCCCCCTATCCCATTTCACTCCCCTTTAAAGCCAAACAGGTCCTTGCCTGTGGTGCCGAGGAGAAGAACACTTTCTGCCTCACCAAAGACCAGCATGCTTTCCTATCTCAGCATATCGGCGATATGGAGAATGAAGAAACGCTGGAGCACTTCGAGGACACCATCGAGCTTTATAAGAGGCTATTCCGCATCGAGCCTGAAATCATTGCCTATGACCTTCATCCGGAGTACCTTTCCACTAAATATGCCCTGGAGCTAAAAGCTCAGGGGGAGCAAGGCCTAAAGTTTATCCCTGTCCAGCACCATCACGCTCACCTGGTAAGCTGCCTGGTGGAGAACAATGTCCAACAGCCTGCTATCGGGGTGGCCTTCGACGGGACAGGATATGGTGCTGATGGCACAATCTGGGGGGGGGAATTCCTGGTCGCTGATTGGAAGCGCTTTGAGAGGGTGGGGCACCTAGAATATGTGCCTCTGCCTGGAGGTGCTGCCGCCATAAGCAAACCCTACCGTATGGCGTTGAGCTACCTTTATACGCTTTGCAATGGCTCGCAAACCGGGGAAATACCGGGTGGACAATGTAGGGACAGAGCTTTAGCTCTGTCCACCAATTCGGACTCCGATCTATCGGAGTCCCTACAGGACTTTCCTCTGCTTAGCAAGGTTGACCCTACTGAGTTGGCTCTTATCAAACGCCAGCTAGAGCGAAGGCTCAATTCCCCCCTGACGTCAAGTGCTGGACGCCTGTTTGACGCTGTATCGGCTCTAGCTGGGGTCCGGGGCACCGTGGACTATGAGGCTCAAGCTGCCATCGAGCTGGAGATGCTAGCTCCGGACGAAGTGGACAAGCTGGATTCCGACCTCTACCCGTTTTCTATTGTGCAGGAACAAGAATGCAAGGTGTTGAAGTTAGGTGGGCTCGTCTCAGCAGTAGCTGAAGAGGCGAAGAGGCGAGTTCCCGTACCCCTAATATCAGCCAGGTTTCACAAGACCATGTCCCAAATAATTGTCCAAATGTGCCAACTTATCGCCCAGGAGACCAGTATAAACCTGGTGGCCTTAAGCGGTGGCGTCTTCCAGAATCGGCTGCTTTCAAAGCTCACTACCGAAGCTCTTCAAGAAAAAGGCTTCCAGGTGCTCACCCACCGATTGGTGCCCTGCAATGACGGGGGGATATCCTTGGGACAGGCAGTGATTGCCAATTTTAGATAAAATAGAAATAGCATGTGTCTAGCCATACCAGCGCTAATTAAGTCCATTGAGGGTAAAGAGGCGGAGGTCGAAATTGGAGGCATAAGTCGGCGAGCCAGCTTGTGGCTTACCCCTGAAGCTAAAGTAGGGGATTACGTTTTGCTACATACTGGCTATGCCATCAACATCATTGACCAGGAAGAGGCTGAGGAAACCCTGAGGCTTCTGGAGGAAATGGCAGAATTGGCAGGGGAAGAAGAGAATGAAATTCATTGATGAGTTTCGCCGCTCCGAGCTGGCACAAGGCCTGGTTCGCCGAATCCGCCAAAACTCCACCAAGAAGGCCCGCCTCATGGAGTTCTGCGGTGGGCATACGGTCACCATCTTAAAACACGGCATCCGCCAGCTTCTTCCCCCTACTATCGAAATGCTTTCCGGTCCCGGCTGTCCCGTATGTGTCACCGACAACGCCGATCTGGACAAAGCTATCGCCTTAGCTCAGATTCCAGGCGTGATCTTGACCACCTTTGGTGACATGCTCAAGGTCCCCGGAAGCCGCTCCAGCCTACAAAAGGCCAGAGCCGATGGTGCTGATGTCCGCATTGTTTACTCCACCATAGATGCCCTTCAAATAGCCCAGGAAAATCCTGACAAACGGGTGGCCTTCCTCGGCATCGGTTTTGAGACTACCGCCCCCACCATCGCTGCCTCAGTCCTCCAGGCAGAACAAGAAGGAATAAGCAACTATTATGTCCTTTCCCTTCATAAGCTCTGCCCTCCGGTGATAAAGGCACTTCTTGACTCAGGCGAAGTAAGGCTTGATGGACTCATATGTCCAGGGCACGTCAGTGCCATCATAGGCTCTCGACCCTGGGAATTCATCGCTCGTGATTACAGTATCCCCTGCGTGGTCTCAGGATTTGAACCGCTGGACGTGCTGCAAAGCGTTGATATGCTGGTGGCTCAAATCGAAAGCGGCAGGTCGGAGGTTGAAATCGCCTACCGGCGTGGGGTGCGTCCTGAGGGGAATAGGCAGGCCTTAGCGCTTATGGAACGGGTGTTTGAGGTCTGCCCTGCCCGATGGCGAGGGATGGGCCTGGTTGCCCATAGCGGGTTAAGGCTCAAGCCAGAATTTGAACGCTTTGATGCCGAGTTTGCCTTCGAGATCAATCCTGGTCCTGTAGTCGAGCCAAAGGGCTGCCTTTGCGGCGATATCCTCAGGGGGGTGAAGACGCCCCAGGACTGCCGGCTCTTTGCCAAGGTCTGTACCCCAGAAAGCCCGGTAGGCCCCTGCATGGTCTCTTCTGAAGGAAGCTGCGCCGCCTATTATCTTTATGGAGCCGCTGGTGAGTGACAAAATCCTCCTGGCTCACGGCAGCGGAGGGAAGCTGGCCCATGAGCTGATAGAGAAGAGCTTCCTTCGAGCTTTCTACAACCCTCTTTTAGCTAAGCTGGATGACTCAGCTACCTTTGATTTCAGCGGGCGGTTAGCTTTCACCACCGATAGCTATGTGGTCAACCCTATATTCTTCCCCGGTGGTAATATCGGCAAGCTGGCAGTATGCGGCACAGTGAACGACCTGGCTATGGCTGGGGCTGTTCCCCTCTACTTGAGCCTGTCTTTTATCATTGAGGAGGGCCTTCCTCAAGAGGACTTACTGCACATAGTAAGCTCAGTTAAAGAGGCAGCCGAAGAGGCTGAGGTCCAAATCATTACTGGAGATACTAAGGTAGTCAATCGGGGCACTGCCGACAAGCTGTTCCTCAATACTGCCGGAGTAGGCCTGGTCCCAGAAGGTGTGGATATATCAGGCTCAAAGGCAAAGCCGGGGGACAAAGTCCTTTTGAGCGGGACCATAGGCGACCATGGAATCGCAGTGCTCAGCCAACGGGAGGGACTCAGCTTCTCCACCAAGCTTCAGAGCGATTGCGCCCCTCTAAATAAGCTGGTAGCCGACATAATCAAAG
>Ga0315310_10002836_pt1 | contig 10792 bp, 8 predicted proteins | sample TDP5_MG_FD_203630 | JGI IMG/M metagenome (GOLD analysis project Ga0315310, IMG submission 203630) | Freshwater sediment microbial communities from Lake Towuti, South Sulawesi, Indonesia - TDP5 | ecosystem: Environmental > Aquatic > Freshwater > Lake > Sediment | place: Indonesia: South Sulawesi...
AATATAAAGCGATCCGGAGGGAGATCAAGGAGATCGAGCTCCGGTTTGCACTTCAGGAGTATGCTGAACTTTCGGAGAAAGGGGAGGCGACCAGGGGTTATCTCAAGGCCCTTCGGGAACGAGAAGTAGAGATTTCAGCCGAGACAGCGCACAAAGAGGCATTGATTGAGGAGTTGAAGCTGAAGGGCACGGAGGAGGAGGAGAAACTTCGTATCCTCCAGCAGGAGGGCTTTGAACTGGGTCAGAAGATTCAAAGAATGGAGAGTGAGGTTGAGTTCTTCAGAAGGGAGAGAGGAAATCTTCAAAGACAAGAGACCCAGATGACGGATGAGGTGAAAGAGGGGCTTCACACTTGGAGAGGAGCCCAGAGACAGCGAAGGAGGATTGAACAGGAGAAGAGGGAATTGGAGGAGGAACACCGTGAGAATGAAGAAATCCTGAAGGAATGGGAGACTCTTTTCAACGAATTTAGGGCAACCTACCAAGAGGTTTCAGAACAATTGGAGGCTGAGAAGGGGAGGTTGATCGAGACACTCACACGACTGACCTCTCTGAAAAATCGTCAATCCCATTGCGAAGAGAGGAAGGAGGATCTTCAGAAAAGGATTCGCTCCCACGAGAAAGAATCTGAAGAGCTGAGCAGTGGCATGGCTCGATTGGAAGAGAGCTTGTCGAGAATCAGTAAAGAAAGGGAACTGAATCTCTCCGTCCAGACCATCCTTCAGGAGGAGAAGGACCAGTGGGAGAGAGCATTGGAAGGATTAGAAGAGGTTTGGCGTCATAAAAAGACGGAGCGCTTAGAAATGGAGGAAGTGTTGAGGCAAGATCGCTCCCGTTTCCTCTCTCTTAAAGAGCTTCAAGAAAATTATGAGGGCTTTGAAAAGGGTGTGAAGTCCATTCTCCTCAGAAAGAGGGAGGAAGAGGAAAGGTGGGAACGCATTTTAGGAGTGGTGGCCGATATTTTCGAACCCGAACCGAAATATGAAGTTCCCTTAGAAGCGGTCTTAGGACAGCGATTGCAATACTTGATTGTTGAAGGCGAAAAGGAGGCCGTGGAGGCCATCGCCCTCCTCAAGAGAGGGTCTCTGGGCCGAGGGAGCTTCGTTCCCATTGGGGTGAAGGGAGATAGAAATCGTGATCGATCTTCTCCGGCAGGGGAGGGAAGAACACCTTTGTCCCTTCTCCAGTTTGTGAAGGTGAAAGAAGGCTTTGCTCCCCTCGCGGAATTTCTGATCGGGGATGTCGGCATCGTGGATCATTTGGAAGAAGCCCTCCGGTGGATAAAACAGGAGGAAGCCTTTGGAACCTTTGTCACACTGGAAGGGGAAGTGGTGGAGCGGTCCGGCATCCTTTCTGGTGGAAGTCTCGACCAAGGTCTTAGCATTTTGGAGAGGCGAAGGGAGATCAGAGAATTAGAGAAAAAGATTAGAGAGGAGGAAGACGCTTGCCGAAAGGCCTATGAAGAGGAGGAGCGTCTCCAACAGGAGATCGCTGAGAGAGAAGATCAGTTGGAGAAGAGGAGGAAGGAGATCCATGAGAAAGGGATTGAACTCCTCCATCAGGAAAGGGATTTGGAAGGATTGAGGAAGGAGCTTTCTCAATCCCAGCAGCAGATGGAAGTCCTCCAGTTTGAAGGAAAAGAACTGAGAGACGAGGAGTGGGATGTCGAGGAAGAGATGAAATCCGTCTTAGCCCAAATGGAGAGAGAGGAGACGCTGAAACAGGAGAGGGAGGAGGAACTCGAGTCATTGAAGAAGACGGTGGAGGAGGTGAGGGAAGGGACAGAAGAACTTGGAGGAAGGATCACGGAGAGGAAGGTCATCTCAGCATCCCTTGATGAGAAACGAAAAGGGATGGAAGGCCAGATCATCCACCTTTCCGAAAATCTGAAAACGCTGAAAGAGGTGATCTTGAAAAAGGTGGCGGGGATCAGGGAGTGTCGGAAAGAAGGCGCTTCCCTCCGAGAGAGAATTGATCGATGGGAAAGGGACTTAGAGGAGAACCTGAAAGCATACCGTCAAAAAGAAGAAACCCTTACGATGCAGAGAGAGAAAGTGGAAGGCCTGATTCATCAATGGAGAGAGGCAGAGGCTTCCTCCAAGTATCTGCGCCAAGAGCTCGAAGAGCTCCGGCAGAAGATCTATGAAGAAGAGATTCGGGCCTCAGAGATTCAATTGAAACTTTCTCATCTCCAGGAGTCGATGAGAGAGAAGTATGGTACCACCCTTGGCGTTGATCCCGCGGTAAGGGTAGGGGAGTTCCCACAGGAAGAGATGTCGAAGCGACTGGAAGAGTTAAGGATAGCCATGGAGGGATTTGGAGAGGTCAACCTCATGGCTTTGGAGGAGTATCAGGAGTTGAAGCAGCGCCACGATTTCCTGATGGAGCAACAGGCAGATCTTCACCACGCCCTCGATTCCCTGAAGAAGGCGATCCTCCGGATCAATCGGACGACGACGAAGCGATTTTTGGAGACCTTCCATCTGGTCAACGAGAAGTTCAAAGAGATTTTCACCCGGCTCTTCAAGGGTGGCCAGGCCAGCCTCATCCTTCTCGATGACCAGGATCCTTCCACGACAGGGATCGATATCATCGCCCAGCCCCCTGGAAAGAAACTGCAGAATATTGACCTCCTCTCCGGAGGGGAGAAGGCTTTGGTGGCCACGGCTTTGCTCTTTGGACTCTTCATGATCAAACCCACACCCTTCTGTTTGCTCGATGAGGTGGATGCACCCTTAGATGATGCAAACATCAATCGGTTCGTCGAGCTCGTCAAAGACTTTTCAAAAACTTCCCAGTTCCTCCTCATCACCCACAATAAGAGGACAATGGAGACGGCCAACACGCTTTACGGGATCACCATGGAGACTCCTGGGGTTTCGAAAGTGGTCTCAGTTCGACTCAATTAGAAGATGCCTGGTTGCAAATTCCATCTTGTCAAACGGATAAAGAAAGGATGAAGAATGAGACTAATTGTTGGAATTTCAGGGGCTACAGGCTCCATCTATGGCTTACGGCTTTTGGAAGTTCTTAAGGAGAAGAGGATCGAAACTCACCTGGTCATCACTTCGAACGCAAAAAAGATTATTCTCGAAGAGACATCACATTCGATCAAACAGTTTGAGAAGTTAGCCTCCTATGTCCATGAAAATGAAGATATCGGTGCTTCTATCTCGAGTGGCTCTTTCAAAACAGAAGGGATGGTGGTCATCCCGTGCTCCATGAAGAGCCTCTCCGCCATTGCCAATTCTTATAACGAAAACCTATTAGTTCGGGCGGCAGACGTGACCCTGAAAGAGAGGCGTCGACTGGTCTTAGTGGTCAGAGAAACTCCTCTCCACAAGGGTCATTTGAACCTGATGGCGAAAGCGGCCGAATTAGGGGCAACGATCCTACCGCCTATTCCTGCCTTCTATTTCCATCCGAAAACGATTGAGGATCTCATCAACCATACAGTAGGAAAAGTCCTCGACATCTTTGAGATCAACCACAACCTCTTTCCCCGATGGGGATCCGAGATCCCTACCCCGGAACATTGATAGTGATTTCAACATCTGTGTCTTAACTCGCCTTATTTTTATAGCCAAAATTTTTTGCTTGCAATAATTTTCAACAGGGGTAAAATAATAAAAAAATATTAGTAATCTCAGGTAAGTCATTATTATACCGCTGTTTTTTACGAATCTCCATCTTACCCCGCGAATAACCCGCGAACCTGTTCAACTTCTGTACTTGGGGAGGGAAAAGCGGGATCGTGAAATTTTTTACTTGCATTAATTTCTTAGATGCGTAGAATACAGTCAGGTAAAAGGGAGGAAGGAGGTGAGGATCTGTCGGCACTCAGGTGATAGGGGAGTTATTCGAAATGGTAACACTGAGAAAGGAGGGAAAAATTATGCGTAAGATACTTATCTTTGTAATGATTGTTGGGATGATTTGTGTAGGTTTGGCAGTGAGTGGACAAGCTCAGCCCATTAAGGTGGGGGCAGTCATTAATCTAACCGGTCCAGCCTCTACTTGGGGTCAGTTCCATGCTAAAGGCCATCGGGATTATATAAACTATATCAATGATATAAAAGGCGGGATTGCTGGTAGAAAGATCGATCTCGAGATCGTGGATCATGCTTATAAGGTCCCAGAGGGAGTTAAATTGGTAAAGAAGTTCTGTGAAGAGAAGAAAGACACGATCGCCACCTGGGATGCGGGAACTGGAATCTCCATTAAGCCGATTATCCAGGAATATAAGATACCCACCATAAACTACTCCACCTACCAAGGAATTCTCAAACCTCCTATCGCATACATGTATCTGCCCTTTGGGAGTTACATCTTAGATTCACACGCTGTCCTCGAGTATATCCGGACCATCCATAAAGGAAAGGATGCTCCCAAGGTAGGCCTTCTCACCTATAACAACGTTTATGGAAGGTCCATTCATGATCCGAGTAAGGAATACGCCCCCAAAAATAATATCAATATCGTAACGATTGAAGAATTTCCACCGGCAGCTGTCGATCTGACAACCGAGATGCTCCGTCTGAAAGAGAAAAGGGCAGAATATGTCTTCATGCAGATTCTCCCCGCTGCAATTATCATGGCCCTCAAAGCTGCCGATAAGGTCGGTTATGATGTTCCCTTCTTTGGAACCTGGACCTCCACTGACCCTGATTTCTTTAAACTCGGGAAGGGATTAATCCGTGATCGGTTAGCTATGCAGTTTTGTGGGGTTCTTCCTCAGGACAAGACACCCGGAATCGAGCTGATGCAGAAAATGTGGGCAAAGTATAAGACAGTTGATAAATTCGATACCTCTTACTGGGAAGGTGTGGTCGTTGCTATGATTCAGGAGAGGGCCATCCATCGGGCAAGTGGATTGTATAAGACTATCAACGCAGAGACGATCAATAGGGCGATGGAGACCTTCAGCAGTGAGGACTTCGGAGGTCTTGTTCCCTATGTGACTTACACCAAAGACGATCATGAGGGATCATTTAAGGGAAGACTCGTTAAGATCAATGAGGATGCCACTTATGATCCAATGACAAATTTCTACATCCCGGGTAAGGAGAAGCCAAAAATTCTAAAGGTCTTAAAGGGGAAATAGATGAAGGCATTTCGAGGTCAACCCAGTATTTATACCTCTGCTCAGCCTGACAACCGGCAGGCTGAGTTGGAGGTGAAGAAGGTCTTTTTGAATTTCGGGGGTGTGATGGCCCTCCATGATGTCGATCTCACCGTTCATACTGGAGAATTTGTAAGTATTATTGGTCCTAATGGTGCAGGCAAGACGAGCCTGCTGAATTGTATTACGGGTTATTATCATCCACAGAAAGGGCAGATTTTTTTCAACGGAGAGGAGATCGCAGGCCTGCACCCCCATGAGATCACAAAGAAGGGGATTGGGAGGACTTATCAGAATATTGAACTTTTCCCAGGGATAAGCGTATTGGCCAATATGCTTTTGGCCCGGCATCTTTACTGCGACTACGGCATTGGCAAAGCTGCCATTTTCTCTCCTTCGGTTCAGAAGGAAGAGGTTCGTCACCGTCAGGTTTTAGAAGAGCTGATCGATTTTCTGGAAATGCAGTCCATCCGGAAAAAGCCGGTTGGTTCTCTACCTTACGGATTACGAAAAAGGGTTGAGCTCGGTCGTGCCTTAGCCTTAGAGCCAAAACTATTGGTCCTCGATGAACCTTTTGCCGGGATGACCCTTGAAGAAAAAGAAGACATGGTTAGGTTTTTAGTCGAGTTAAACTCGGCATGGGGACAGACCATCATCCTGGTCGAACATGATATGTCTGTGGTGATGAGCATCTCTCAGAGGATTATGGTTTTGAATTTCGGAGAGAAGATCGCAGAAGGGTTACCTGAAGTGATCCAGAACCATCCCGAAGTCATCAAAGCCTATCTGGGTGAGGCAACAAAATTTTGATCCCCCTATCTTCCCTCTCCCCTTTGCCCGCTGCCGGTAGGCATGGGGGGGAGTGAAGACCTGCCTGCTGCAGGCAGAGGTGAGGGAAGGGGCACGAGAATATGGAACGCATCCGTCAGGAGACTCTCTCCTCTTTAATGAACTATACGATTCCACAGATCTTATTCAAACAGGCTAAAGAGCTGGGCTCGGATAAGATTGCCATGCGCGAAAAGATGTATGGAATATGGCTGGCCTATACCTGGCAGGACTACTTCCGTTATATGAAACACGGAGCTTTAGGTTTAAAGGCACTGGGTCTCAAACGGGGTGAGAACATCGGCATTATCACCGACAACCACCCAGAGTGGCTATTCACTGAAATAGGAGCTCAGGCATTGGGTGCCATCACGGTCAACCTATTTACCTCCTCCATCGCCAAAGAGCTGACGACGATGCTCAATCGCATTCAAGCTGTCTATGTGATCGCTCAAGACCAGGAGCAAGTCGACAAGCTCCTGGAGATGAAGGAACAGCTCTCCCATGTGCGGAAGGTCATCTACATCGATCCCACTGGCATGAGGACCTATACCGGCAACCCATGGTTGATGAGTTTTCATGAACTCCTAAAGATGGGCGAAGCCCTTGATAAAGAGCAGCCCAATCTTTTTGAAGAGGAGTTGTGGAAAGGGAAGCCTGATGAGGTCGCCCTCATGATCATGACCTCTGGAACTACAGGGATACCCAAACTTGCAATGATCTCTCATCAGAGTTTCACGGAAATCGCAAGGAAATGGGTTGAAACTGCTCCCATTGGTGTGGGTGACAATTGGATCTCCATCACCCCGACGGCATGGATTGTAGACCAGATGTGGGGAGTGGGCGTGTCGCCCCTCACGGGGATGACCATGAACTTCCCCGAGACCTTGGAGACGCAGGCAGAAGATTTTCGAGAAATTGGACCGGTCGTCGTCATCACCTCTTCAAGATTCTGGGAAGATTTGGCCTCCAAAATCAGAGTGAAGATCGCAGATGCAGGCTTTGTCAAACGAAAACTTTTTGCCTTGGGCGAAAAGATTGGAGGGGCGGTTGTTGATCGGGAGTCTAAAAAGGAGCCTGTTCCTTCTTACTTAGAATTGCTTCATCGGCTATTTTCCAGAATTGTCTATCGTCCGCTTCTGGATCGAGTGGGCTGCGCGCAAATTCGTGCTGCAATTACAGGAGGGCATCCCATCAGTCCGGATGTGATACGTTTCTTCCGTGCGAAAGGGTTGAATCTAAAGCATGCCTATGGTCTTACAGAAGGCGGAGGAGTCTTTCAGGTTCAACCTGATAAGGAGGTCAAACCGGAGACAGTGGGCAAACCTTTGCCAAGAACCGAGATCAAGATTGCAGAGGACCAGGAGGTCCTCGTAAGAACACCCTCCTGTTTTGTTGGCTATTATCAAGATCCAGAGGCGACGAGTAAGGCCCTGAGAGATGGATGGCTTCATACAGGCGATGCAGGCTACATGGACGATGATGGACATCTCCTCATCATCGGCCGGAAGGAAGAGATCATGCGGACCAAAGGGGGTGAAGCCATTTCCTCGGACTTTATTGAAACGAGGTTGAAATTCAGTCCGTACATCAAAGAAGCGGTGGTCTGGGGCGAAGGCCGTGACTATATCACAGGCTTTATCAACATTGATTTCGGGAATGTTGGCAGTTGGGCAGAAGATCGGATGATTCCATACACCACTTATACAGATCTTTCTCAACAATCCGCTGTTGAGGAACTGATCCTCGGTGAAGTCCGCCATGTGAATACTCAATTGCCAAAGCCAATGAGGCTCAAGAGAATTATTTTGCTCTATAAACTCCTTGATGCCGACGATGAAGAGCTGACCCGGACCGGAAAGGTTCGGAGAAAGTTCGTTTATGAACAATACATCAATCTGATTGAGGCCATGTATAGTGGACAGAAAGATCTCGAGGTTACAGGCAAGGTCCGCTACCGTGACGGCCATGTGGGAACGATCACAACGAAGGTGAAGATTCTGACGGTGGAATGAGAATGTGCAAATCCGAAACAAAGAAGTTAAACGCTAAACTTGAAATAAACATGATAGAAACCCTAAATCCTAAACTCGAAATTCTAAACAAGCCCAAAACCAAAAATTTTAAACCTAAAACGTTTTATTTTGTCTTTGAGAATTTGTATTTTGGATTTATTTAGGATTTGGTGTTTAGGGTTTAGAGTTTAAAGTTTAAACGATTTCGGATTTAGAGTCATATATAAAGGAGTTTTTTATGGAATTTTTTCTTCAACTTTTAATTCAAGGATTATCCGTCGGCTTTCTTTATGCCTTAGCGGCCCTGGGATTTGTCATGATTTTCAAGTCCTCGAGCGTCCTCAATTTTGCCCATGGTGACCTGCTCGCTATCGGAGCCTTTATTTTTCTGGTCCTTTCGTTATGGTTGAAGTTGCCCATCCCCATCGCCTTTTTATTAACGCTCGGAGGAAGTTTCGCCCTGGGGTTTGTGATCGAACGCCTCTTTCTCCGTCCCTTGATCGGTGAAGCCCTGATCCTGGTCATCATGCTCACTGTCGGATTGGCTGCCATGTTCAAAGGATTGATGCTTTTCATCTTCGGCGGTAATGTATTTAATTATCCAGAATTCCTTCCTGATGGTCTCACCATTCGATGGGGAGCCATTGTTATTTCACCTGTCTATGTGACATCCTTTATCATCGGCATCATTTTCCTGGCCATATTTGGATTCTTTTTTAAATACTCTTCTCAGGGAATTTATATGAGGTCTGTAGCGGATAATCAGCCTGCTGCCCTCTCGTTGGGTGTTCATGTCAGAAGAGTCTTCGCCCTCTCATGGGCCATTGCCGCCCTGGTCTGTGGCATCAGTGGGATCCTTCTGGGGATCATGACCGGGATCAATGTCCATGATATCAGCGCCATGGGACTCAAAGTCTTTCCCGTCGTCATCCTGGGAGGGCTGGAGAGCATTGGTGGAGCTATCATCGGTGGGATCATTATTGGATTGTTAGAAACCTTCACGGCTGGATATATCTCAACTGCCCTCAAGGAAGTGGTTCCCTATATTGTTCTGGTCTTTATTCTATTAGTTAAACCCTATGGATTTTTTGGCTTGGTAGAAATTGAGCGTGTGTAACCCCCCACCCCTTCCCTCCCCCTGAAGGGGGGAGGGTGAGGGAGGGGGAGAAGAGGTTGGGAGAATGCGCAAGCTGAAATTACACCCTTGTGGGAAATTCAATGAGCGATACGAAGAGGAACTGACCATCTTTGGGACAGATTTTGGTAGGGTATGGTCATGTATCGGACTCTTTCTTCTCTTTGTCGTCATCCCCTTCATCTGCAAGCCTTACCTTTTATATGTGATCAACCATATCGGGATGGCAGCCATTGCTGCCATTGGCCTCAATATTCTTATTGGATATACGGGTCAGATCTCCCTTGGCCATGGTGCTTTTTTCGGTGTGGGAGCCTATGCGGCGGCAATTCTCGCCACGGCCGTAGGTTTCCCCTTCTGGCTCTCTGTTATTGCTGCAGGAGTGATCACTGCCTTGGTGGGCATGATCTTTGGAATTCCATCCGTTCGTCTCAAACACCTCTATCTGGTGATTGCCACCCTCGCAGGTCAGTTTATTCTTCAATACCTCTTCGTCCAGTGGGATAGCCTCACCAAAGGACCGGAAGGTATTATACTACCTCGTGCCACTCTCTTTGGACTTGATGTGAAAGGGGACCGGTCCTTTTTTTATGTGATCTTTGTCTGTTTTGTAATCATGACATGGATCGCTGTAAACCTCGTGCGTACCCGATACGGTCGTGCCTTTATCGCCATCCGCGATAATGACCGGGCTGCGGAAGGGATGGGCATTCCCATCTTTCGCTATAAACTTCTCTCCTTTGCCATCAGTTCTTTCTACGCCGGGTTTGCTGGAGGCCTATCTGCCTACTATATCGGCGGTATCACACCAGAGCCTTATACATTAATGCTCTCTATAGAATTCATAGCCATGATCATCATTGGAGGTTTAGGGAGCATTCCTGGGTCTGTGTTTGGGGCTGTCTTCATCACCCTTTTAAATGAAGTGTTAACACATTTAACAGGTTTCCTTATGAATATTAGTGCCCTAACCAAAGTTGCCATTACCATTGCACCTCTTAGGGAATTCGTCTTTGGATTGGCCATCGTGCTCTTTATTATTTTTGAACCGAGAGGCTTAGCTGAAGTGTGGCGCATCATCAAGTCGAGCTTTAAGCTCTGGCCATTCTCTTATTGAGGGTATTATGGAAGACAACGTTCTACTTCAACTCAACAATATTAGTGTCGTGTACTCCGATGTCATCCAAGTTCTAAAAGGGGTTTCCTTGGTCATTCGAAAAGGCCAGATTGTTTCATTACTCGGCAGCAATGGGGCAGGGAAGACGACGACCTTAAAGGCGATCTCTGGGTTGCTTAAACCTGAGAACGGGAAAGTGACAGAGGGCAACATCGTTTATGAAGGTCATTTGATCCAGAATTCGGCCCCTGAATATATCACCCGCCTTGGAATTATTCAGGTCTTGGAAGGCCGCCAGCCTTTTAAATATTTGACCGTTGAAGAAAATCTAAGAGTAGGAACAGCCACAAGATGGGGTAAGCCCTATAAAAAAGACCTCGAATTGGTTTACCACTATTTCGAACCATTGGTGGCCAGAAAGAACAGATTGGCTGGCTACTGCAGCGGAGGAGAGCTGCAGATGCTTGTCATGGGACGGGCATTGATGGCGAAACCGAAGCTGATGCTTTTGGATGAACCTTCATTGGGTCTGGCACCCTTCCTGGTCAGAGAGATTTTTGAGATCGTGAAAAGAA
>Ga0315310_10002840_pt1 | contig 10785 bp, 12 predicted proteins | sample TDP5_MG_FD_203630 | JGI IMG/M metagenome (GOLD analysis project Ga0315310, IMG submission 203630) | Freshwater sediment microbial communities from Lake Towuti, South Sulawesi, Indonesia - TDP5 | ecosystem: Environmental > Aquatic > Freshwater > Lake > Sediment | place: Indonesia: South Sulawesi...
ATAAAAGGGGCTGTCTTTTATGAAGATGGGCCTTACGGCACCTCAACAGGGGCAGCAATAGCGGCAAAGATGAAGAAAGTTGGGATGCCGATTGTTTATAACGCGGGATATGCTCATGACATCATGGATTTGACCCCGGTAATCTTGAAGCTCAAGGCCTCTGGTGCTGATGTCTTATTCCACGTTGGTTACTACCCCGATATTGTTCTCTTCCTCAAGCAGGCAAGAGAACTAGGGCTGAAATGGAAGGCTCTTTTGGGACATGGAGCTGGGTATGCCGACATGCCAGTTATTGCGGGAGCCGTCGGTAAGGATGTGGTCAATTATGTGTATAATATAGACCCTCCCGCTAGCCAGTATCTCGACCCAAAGACGCTCACACCTGAAGTGAACGAAGCGATCAAAGTGTTTTCAAAGGGGCTTCTGGAGCTCTACGGCGAGAAAGATCCGAGGACCCACTACAGCATGGGTTATGGCAACCTTTGGATTCTGCTGGAAAAGGTCATACCTCTTGCTATTAAGAAATATGGCGATGTCACCCCAGATACCATCAGGAAGGTTGCTAGGGAGATTGATATTCCTGACGGGGGGACCCCCATGGGGTATGGGTGTAAGTTTGCTCCCCCAGAAGACAAATATGCCGGGAGAAACGTGCGGTCCTTTACTGCAGTCTTTCAATATGTGGATGGCAAATGGGAAATTGTGTGGCCTCTAGCTGTTAGAACAAAAGAGCCCGTGCTTCCTTTGCCTAAAGGCCACGTCTTTGCTAAGTAGCTGAACCGGCTGTGGGGAGAGGGGCAGAGTAGATTTGCTTTGCCCCTCTCCCTCAAATCTAATCCAAGAAGTGGAGAGCCCATGGATGCTTGAGGTACATTCTGTAAGCAAATATTTTGGTGGTCTAGGTGCCCTTAAAGAAGTGGACTTGAGGGTCAACGAAGGAGAGTTTGTTGGGTTGATCGGTCCCAATGGTTCGGGAAAGACTACCCTTTTCAATGTCATAACTGGTGTTCTTAAGCCGAATTCAGGAAGAATTACTTTTATGGGGCATGACATCACCGGGCTTACCCCGGACAGGATTTGCCACTTAGGCATTGCCCGCACCTTTCAAATCCCAAGGCCATTTAAAACTATGAGTGTGGCTGAGAACGTGATGCTCGGGGTTATGTTTGGCGGTAGTTATTCAGCCCGTTCTGAGGGGGATGCGAGGCAAGAGGCATTGAGGTGCCTGGATAATATAGGTTTCAAGGTAAGCGAAGCGACTATGCCCGGTGAGCTAGGTGTGGTTGGCTTGCGTAGATTGGAACTAGGCAGAGCATTGGCAACTCGACCCAAGCTTTTGTTACTGGACGAAGTCATAAGTGGCTTAAATGCAGAGGAAATTTCAGAAGCAGCCTCAGTATTAAAAAGAATCAAGGATGAAATGGGAATAACCATCATTTGGGTGGAACATATAATGGGTCCACTCATGAACCTTGTAGAACGGGTGGTTGTTTTCGATTATGGGGAGGTAATTGCTGAGGGAACGCCTTCGGAAGTCTCAAAAGATGAGAGGGTAATTGAGGCCTATTTGGGCGCAGAATAGGAAACGGGTAAGCTATGTTAAAAATTGAAGGAATTGGTGCCAGCTATGGCGCGTTTAAGGTTCTCCACGACATTTCGCTGGATGTGGCAGATGGTGAAACAGTTGTTACTGTAGGACCAAACGGAGCTGGCAAAACTACCCTATTAAGGGTAATTATCGGGGTATTAAAACCTACTTCAGGAGCAATATATTTTGATGGTCAACGGGTAGATGGCAAAGAACCCTATGAAATTAGTGACATGGGAATTTCTGTCGTCCCAGAGGGGGGACGACTTTTTCCTGATCTCACCGTTTACGACAACCTGAAGGCGGGGTCATACACAAAGAGGAGTCGGAGAGAATTTAAGCAATCTTTGGATGAAATTTTCTCGCGTTTCCCTATTCTCAAAGAACGCCAAACCCAGATAGCAGGCTCCCTGAGTGGCGGTGAGCGGCAGATGCTGGCTATTGCCCGCACTCTTATGTCTCGGCCTAAACTGGTAATTTTCGACGAAGTTTCCTCCGGATTAGCTCCTAAAGTTGTTACCAATCTCTTTGAACTTGTGAAAGGAATCAAGTCCCAAGGCTATTCTATTTTAATGGTAGAACAAAATGTGAGGAAAGCCATTGAACTAGCTGACCATGCTTATTTAATGGAGTCAGGAAGATTGCAGTTCCACGGTAGCAAAGAAGACTTTATCCAAAGCCCTCACATAAGGAAGGCTTATTTGGGAATCTAGCTTTTATAACTGTTAAAAACATGAGTGTCCTTCATTGCTGACCAGAAGGTGGGGAAAATCATGCCTTTATTAAATGCAATTGTAAACGGTATATTCTTCGGGGGAAGTTTAGCTTTATTGGCTTACGGATTGAACCTATGCTTTGGAGTACTTAACATTATCCACTTTTTTTATGGCCAAAGTATAATGCTTGGCCTCTATATCGTCTTTACCTTAACCGTGTGGTTTCATATTCCGCTTATTGTTTCTTGCTTGGTTGCAGTCGCGGCAATAGTAGCTCTTCATCTTGTAGTTCACTTAGGAGTGGTTCAACCTCTGTTGAAAGCCCCCTTAATAAATCAGTTTTTGGCTCTGGCTAGCATAATGATAATCTTGGAAAATACTGCGATGGGTATTTGGGGGGCAACCTATAGAGGGGTTCCCATTGCTCTTCCTGTTTTGAGCATTGGTGAGCTTTATATCAGAACCTCCAACCTAATTGCTTTTTTGGGTTGTTTGGTAGTTGTAGGATTACTTTACCTATTTCTGAACAAAACATATACGGGACTGGCTATTCGAATCACTGCCCAAGATACAGAAATGGCAAGTATTATGGGAGTTAAGCCGAGAAGAATATATTTAATCACCCTTGCTTTAGTTGGGGTTTTGGCTGGTCTTGCGGCTGCCTTTTTTGTTCTTGTCTATGCCGTCCATCCATTTTGGGGCGGGTCTTTCACCCTTATAGCTTTTGTTATTGTGGTATTAGGCGGACTGGGTAATCTGGCTGGTGGTTTCTTGGCTGCCCTCATTATTGGGGTAGTAACGATGGTTGCTTCGTTTTTAACCATCCCAGAGGGTGGGCCAATTGCCGCCTACTTAATATTTTTAGTTGTTATACTGTTCCGGCCTCAAGGACTTTTAGGAGTGAGGGGAAGGGCGTGAAGCGATTAGCTAACCTCCCAACAGGCATATTTCTCTTTATACTCCTTTTGGCAATCATTGTCCCCTTCGCTCCACTGCCACTATATTTTACTCATATTACGATTCTTATCTTTATCTCGGGCGCTGTAACAACGGCATGGTCGTATATGGCTCGTTTTGGGATGATATCACTTTGCCACGGCGCCTTTGTAGGTATCGCAGCATATACCACCGCGCTTCTGTTTAATTTCTATCACCTGTCTCCTTGGGTCGGAATGTGGTTAGGACTTTTAGCCGTTGCCTTTGTTGCTGGGGTTATTGGCTATGCCTGTTTTAGGTTTGGTCTTATTGGTCATTACTTCGCTGTCACTACTCTAGTAGTAACGGAATTGGTTGCCCTCGTCATAATTGCTTTTCGGGACATTACTGAGGGACGGTTAGGTCTTACTGTTAAGCCTTTAGGAACGGCACCTTTATATTTTCAATTCGAGAGCAAGGTTCCTTTCTACTTTATGGCCTTGGGACTCTTATTGCTTAGTCTATACATTTGGAGGAAAATTGACCAAAGTAAGATGCAAAAAGCCCTGACGGCTATCGGTGAGGATGAGGTGGCAGCCTCATCCATTGGCATAAACGTCGTTAGAAACAAAACGACCGTAGCCGTCATAAGCGCTGTTATAGCCGGCATGGGTGGAATAGTTTACGCCCAATATATAATGTATTTAAACCCGGTGAATATGGTTGCCATAGGCGCTTCCTTAGTATATGTCTTTATGGCTATACTGGGCGGCATGTTCACCCTGTGGGGACCGCTGATTGGGGCTGTATTAATGACTGGCCTAGAAGAATATATTAGGATAACCTTTGGAACCATAATTATGGGCTGGGCCTGGGTTGGTTACGGGTTCATAATCGTTGTCATGATTATATTTTTGCCTAAGGGACTTTATGGTACCTTGATTGAGACCCTCCATAAAAGGAGAATGCGGAAATCGGGGGACACATCACTTATTTCCTGAAATCATGCGGTTTCCGCCTCCGGTTCCCCTTTTGCAAATTGCGCCCGGTCTTTTTCTCAATAAGTTCCAAATGCTCATGATCAACCCAGGGACGCCCTGTTTTCGTAGCACACCGTAATTCCTTTTCGCCGCTGAATCCTCTTCGTGAAGAAACTCCCTCCAATTTGCTACAAGCCCCCACAAATTTCGATCTTTGACTAAAACATCGCTATCTCGCTCGCCGGCACGAAATCTTGCGCTCGACCACGGGTATTCCCAGGCTCTCTTTACCATACCCGCACAAATCGGATTATTCTTCACGTACCGAACCGCTGCGGCCAAATGCTTCTCGTCCAATACGAACGACCCAAACCGCCCTTGAAATAAATACCCCCGTACCCCTTCCACAAAGTTCCGCATTCGGCTGTATCGCTTCTGCGCCTCTCCGGTCGCCCGGGCAAGCGCTTTTTCATCTTCGGGAACGGTGATCAGGTGTACGTTGTTGGTCATTAAACACCAGGCCAAAATCCCTTCCTCGAAGCGTTGCGTCTCCCGCCTCATAAATTCCAAGTAAGATAGCCGGTCCTCGTCATCCCGGAAATGCCCAAAGAACGGACCCCTCGTTGGGTGACATGATGAGGGTATTCAGGAACGAAAATACGAGCCATTCTCGCCATGACCCGATTTTACCCTATTTCCATGAATGTATCAAAAAGAATTAAGTGATATGTCCCCGGAATTCCGTTGGAAGAGTATTTCCGGGTTACTTACGGAGGGAAGTTTGTTGGTCTTTCCCAGATCATCTACGGGCTGGCCCTCGTCCTCCTGATCATCTTCCTGCCCAAGGGCATCCATGGCAGCCTTCAGGATTTTTTTAAACGGAAGAGGTTCTGAATTTCTGAGATCTTTCCTTCAGAAAAAGCTTTCCCCCTTTTCACTCCTGCCTGGATTCGCACAAGGCTCTCAGGGCGATGGCAATGCTCCTTCCAGTTGTGGTGTCTTTCCCCTCCGCTTGATTGATCGCTTCCTTAGCGGCCTTGACCGCAGGGAAAAATTTACTGGCAATCTTATGGGCTAACTCTTTGGCAATTTTCTCCAATTGCTCCGGGGGAAGAATATGGTTGACCAACCCAAGGTGATACGCTTCAGCGGCCATGGCTTTGTTCATAGCATTCAAGACCTCGGGGCGATTGAGCCTGATGATGGCTATATTCCCCTCCTTCTGAATAAGGATATTCTTTATCGCCCCCTCCACACAGGATCTCGTCTCTCTTTGAAAGCCGCCATTCCCTCCCGGGCATCTTCACTCAAGGTAATTTGCATAAAATGCAGAAGAGCCAGATGGATGCGGTCCTCGAGCGTCATTTGTTGTCCCCGAACCGCCACTTCCTTCATGTGGCGCATGGGAATAGGCGCGTTCTGCAGAATGCGCTGAGCAAAGAGTTCCGCTTCCTCCCAAAGCTTTTCATGGGGAACAGCTTTATTGATGAGATTCAGGCGCAGGGCCTGCTCCGCGTTTAGCAGGTCGCCGGTGTACATTAACTCGAAAGCAATGTTGCAGGGAACCATGGCGCTCAGAATGCAAGGGGCACTGATGGAGCCAATCCCCCGCTTGCTCTGAGGCCATCCGAACAGAGCTTTTTGGCGTGAAGCAATACGAATATCGCATGAAAGAGCCAGGCCCGCGCCCTGAGCCAGGCATATTCCGTTCACCGCGACGATGGTCGGTTTCCAGATTCTCTGCAGGTAGATGTACATCTCCATCGTCGTCATTGCGCCCTTGGGCTCAGGGCCGCCGTGTTCAATCAGATCATGGCCGGTGGAAAAGACATCTCCCTTTGCGCGCAGAATGGCCACCCATACCTCTGGATTTTCCTTAACATCGATGAGTGCTTGCGTGAGTTCATAACGCATTTGCGGGTTGATGGCGTTTTTCTTCTCCGGCCGGTTGAGCGTGATATAGGCCACGCGGTCCTTCACTTCATATAGAATCAACATATGTCCTCCTTTGTGATCGGCTCGATAAGACCGTTCCCCTGGGAAGGATCCCCTGGCCAGGCTTCCTCCTTTGGCCTTTCCGTACCCCACATGAATTCGGCAATCTTCGCGACAGACCCTTTCAGAATGTCCCTCAGCATTTCCTTTGGGATAGAATAGTTTAAAACCTTTTCGATGTCCACTTGTCAAGGAAATTCTCTTGATTCCTTGCCCCTTAACCTCCGACCGATCAGGGCCCGGACGGCAGGGCGCGCGCTTCCGTCCGGATCTGGTCTATCGTTGCGGATTTATTACCAAGGACAAAGTGAAGGGGTCACACTTTCTTATTGACAATGAGCCCCATTCCTGATACATAAAAAATGGATTTTACGGATTTTTTCCCCTAGGGTCGAGCCCATGGTTTGATGAGCCTCCTTCAATCCGGCGAATGGATTCCAATGGGCAAATTGGAAGAAAGCACCTATTAGGGGTCAGCCTCTAAGGTTTGTAAAGGAGGACAAACCCTTTCAGTATTGAGTCCGGAAAACCATAAAAAGATCCCTGATGGTAACTTAACAGGCGTTCTCACCATAGGCGATCCAGATGGAAAGAAATCTTTTTCTCCTCTCTCCCCCAAAAAATTTATTCTTTAGGTCATAGGCTAAGATCGGAAGCCCGTAAACCTATCCACTTAAGAAAGGGGTTGGCTGAAAATGGCTAATGTAGAATATGAAGTGAAAGATCGGATTGGTTATATTACCTTTAACCGCCCTGAGAAGTTGAATGCCCTCACGATTCCTATGTTCGATGAGATTGTGGCCATTTGCAAGCGCTACAACAACGACCCTTCAGCATGGGTCGCCATTTTATCGGGAAAGGGGCGCGCTTTTTGTACGGGGATTGACTTGGGAGAACAGAAAGGACAACCGATAGATGTCGATGAGGTTTATCTCGCCATCGCGGATATAAAGAAGCCCATCATTGCTGCCCTTCACGGGTACTGTCTGGCTCAGGGCGCGGGGATTGCTTTTTCCTGCGATATAAGGGTGGCGACCGAAGATACCAAATTCGGGTGGCCCCAGGTTACCCGTGGGATCATTTCCATCAGCGGGTCCTGCCTTGCGCCGCACCACCTCCCCTTGAATTTTGCCTATGAATATTTATTCACCGGAGAGCTATTCGGAACGGATGTGGCCAGCCGGTTCAATTTGATCAATCGGGTTGTTCCTTCCAATCAGCATTTGCCTGTGGCGGAAGAGATGGCCCGCAAAATCACCCAAAATGCCCCGATCGCGGTGCAAGGGATGAAAGAAGCCACAGCCATGGGCCTGGAGTTGCCTCTGAAGGAACGACTGCGATGTGCGAAACTTGTCCAGAATCGGGTGAAACAATCCAAAGACTACTACGAGGGAATGCGGGCGTTTGCCGAAAAGCGCAAGCCAGTTTGGAAGGGAGAGTGAAGCGTTTTTTAATCGTTGGTGAGCCGAGTGTAGAATATGGCGGAATTTTTGGACCGGGGGAAGGCCCATGACTGCGGTTTTTCTGAAATTTCTAAGAAATCGTCCAATCCATTGGTGATGTAAATGATTGCGGGAAGGTTACTCAGCTGGCCGGCGAAACGCTGGCCCGACAAAGTGGCGATTGTTTTTGGGAATGAACGCCTAACGTTTGCCCAGATCAATGAGCGGATCAATAGATTGGCCCACGGATTGCGTTCTTTGGGTCTGAAAAAACAAAGGCGGGTCGGGATCCTTATGACCAACTCGCCCCGGTTCGTAGAGACTCGTTTTGCCTTGCAGAAAGCAGGATTAACCTTCATTCGCCTAAATACCCGCCAAGCCGTCCATGAACACGTATATGTCCTCACTCATTCCTCTGCCCATGCCGTCGTTTACAGCGAAGACTTAAGAGAAGTCCTCAAAGGAATCAAGAAAGGAGTCCCGAGAATAAGAACGTGGATCTGTGCACCAAAGGGGGAAAAAGGCGATATCGATTACGAAGAATTAATCTCTGCCTCCTCCCCTGTGGAACCAGAGGTCGAGGTCAGCCCTGAGAACCTAGATCGCATCAACTATACCTCGGGAACAACTGGAAAACCCAAGGGAGTCGTTGTGACCCTTGCTGCCGCCGAAGCCCGATTGCGCAATGATTTTGTTAATGAAGAGATCCTCATCACCCCTCAGGATGCTTATTTGGCGGTGGCGCCTCTTGCGCATGCAGCGGGGGTGATTTTGCCGGTCTTCTATCTGAAAGGGGCGGCCACGGTCATTATGCCTTCCTTCGATCCCGCCAAGGTCCTGGAAACGATCGAGCGGGAGAAAGTAACTTGCACGCTGCTCGTTCCCACAATGATCATTCGGATGATTGACCATCCAGACGTTCATCGATATGATCTCAGCAGCTTAAAAAAAATCTTTTACGGCACTGCTCCCATGCCGGTGGACAAGCTCCGGAAGGCCATGGAGATATTCGGGAGTATCTTTCGGCAGAATTATGGGCTTACGGAAGCCACTCAGCCGATCCTGTATCTTTCTCAGGAAGAACATATTCTTTCTGGCCCGGATCATGTAGTCGCACGTCTGGGATCTGCGGGACGCCCAGCCCTGGGGGTGGAAGTACGCGTCGTCGATGAAAAAGATCAGCCGGTGAAACCGGGAGAAGTAGGGGAAATTATTGTCCGGGGCGATAGCGTCATGAAAAAATATTTACGACAACCCAAAGCAACTGCGGAAGCTCTTCGCGGAGGCTGGCTGCGGACCGGCGATTTGGCTACGGTCGATGATGAAGGCTACGTTTTTATTGTTGATCGCAAGTCGGATATGATCATCAGCGGAGGATTCAATATTTACCCCAAAGAGGTCGAAGAACTGATCAACCGATACCCGGGGGTAAGGGAAGTGGCCGTCATTGGTGTGCCTGACGATCTGTGGGGGGAGTCGGTTAAGGCCGTCGTGGTTCCGAAAGAAGGAGTTTCTTTAACCGAACAAGGGATCATTGAATTCTGCCGCCTTCATCTAGCTTCCTATAAAAAGCCCAAATCTGTCGATTTTGTCAAGGATCTCCCCAAGAACGCAAACGGAAAAATCATGAAGCGGGAGCTGAAGGCACAGTATTGGAAGGGGCAGGCCCGGATGGTTCACTAGCGGTTCAATAGACTGGGGAAGGAAAGGAGGAAAGTGATGAAGCGATTCTTGGCAATTACGTTCGCCGTTCTCTTATTCGCGGTTCTTTTCAGCGAGGCAAGGGCCGCTTACCCGGATAAGCCCATTAAAGTCATCATCGGCTATGAAGCCGGAAGCAGTTCAGATATGGTTGCCAGGGCCCTATACCCCTGGATGGAAAAGGAGCTGGGGCAGCCGATCGTGATCCTTAACAAGCCGGGAGCCGCCAGTGCTCTGGCTATGCGCGAAGTCATGGAGTCCAAACCGGACGGCTACACCCTGGGGATGAGCTTCTCCATCCATGTCTTGAAAATCCAGGGCCTCCTGCCTTACACCCACCGGGATTTCGATGTCCTGTCCATCCCGGCCATAGCAGGAGCGATGTTGGCGGTGCCAGTCAAAAGCCCTTTCCAGTCCACGAAGGAGCTTGTGGATTATGCCAAGACAAATCCGGGGAAACTGCGTATGTCCACAACGGCCAGAGGAGCCGTCCATTGGATTCAGGTGGTCATGTTCGAAAGGGCCACGGGGACCAAGTTTGTGGTGATCTCAAACCCCGGGGGAGCTGGTCACATCGCCATCCAACTGGGGGGCGGCCATGCCGATGTAGGCATTTGCAGCTTTTCTGCCCTCTTTAGCCAATACGAGGGAGGGAACGTGCGCATCCTGGCGACTACAGGGCCGAGGCGCATGAGGGGCTATGAAACGATCCAGACCCTAAAAGAGCAAGGATATAATATGGTATCCACCTCCGGGGTCATCATCCTGGGTCCGAAGAAGCTGCCCCAAGACATCTACAAGAGATTGACCTTCGCCTTCGCCAAAGTAACCGGCTCCCAGGAATGGGCCGATTGGTGCGCGAGCAGATTTAATACGCCTATGCCGAACCTGGTGGGGGAGGAGGCAGCGAAATTCCTGGACCAGGAGGCAGAAGCGCAGCGGCCCATCCTGGAGACCCTGAAGAGTAAGTGAACAGCGGGGATCTTTGCTCGACCGGGGGCGAAAAGAAATCATCGGCTTGGCAACTTTCGACGCTGAAGGGTATATTCCCTACCAGATTTCGCCCGAATCGCTCGTGGCTTTTTCATAAGTAGCTTGCATAGGGCCCTACATGAAAAATTTGTATAAGTTGGAACTTACCGTCTATGGCATCTTCTGCTCAGTCTCCACAGTCGCCCTTTTCTATTCCTGGAAACTCGGGTTGGGCGGAATCGGAGAGTTGGGGCCTGGTTGGCTTCCGTTTGTTGCGAACCTTTGTGTCTTCTTATTGGGAATGCTTCTCATTGTATTTGCAGTTTTGCGGAGAGGACAGAGGCCTCAGGAATCAGCAACGCGTTTGATGGGATCCCGGGCGTGGGGGCGGGTTTTCGCCGTTCTGTTCAGTTTGGCTGTCTGGCCTCTTTTGGTTAACGTTATCGGTTATATTCTATCCAGTTTCTTGGTCTCCC
>Ga0315310_10002843_pt1 | contig 10780 bp, 7 predicted proteins | sample TDP5_MG_FD_203630 | JGI IMG/M metagenome (GOLD analysis project Ga0315310, IMG submission 203630) | Freshwater sediment microbial communities from Lake Towuti, South Sulawesi, Indonesia - TDP5 | ecosystem: Environmental > Aquatic > Freshwater > Lake > Sediment | place: Indonesia: South Sulawesi...
CTCCGACGTTCACGGTAGCGATATATGCTGGAGAAAATTCCTGAAGGTCATTGACTATCACAAAGTCGACATTGCGATTCTGGGCGGAGACCTAACTGGGAAGATGGTGATCCCTATTGTCAGAGATGGCGACGAGTATTCGTATCACCTCTTCGGTAGGGATGCCAAACTGATGAAGGCTGAGCTTGATGAGGAATGTGTGAAAATAGCGAACTCAGGATACTACCCCTACCCCTGCGAGAAAGAAGAGTATGAGCGACTAGGCGGCAGCGAGGAGGCCCAGAAGGAGAAATTCAATGAACTCATGGCCGAACGTATGCAAAAGTGGGTCGACCTCGCCTCGGAGAAATTCAAAGGCAAATCGCAGTTATACGTTTCCCCAGGAAACGATGACCGCCTAGTTGTTGATGAGATTCTTGAGAAGAGTGACTCAGTAGTGGCGTCCGAGAAGAAGCTCGTACATCTTCCTGACGGGTATGACATGGTAACATGCGGTTGGGTCAACCCAACTCCTTGGAAGACCACTAGAGAATTGCCCGACGAGAAGCTTGAGCCGATGCTGGAGGAATTGATGACCAAGGCCGAGAGCTATGGGAAACTGATATGCAACTTTCATGCGCCTCCATACAACTCAGGATTGGATATTGCACCGAAGCTGAAGGAGGACTTCTCTGTCAGAGTCAGCATCGGCGGAGTAGAGCTAGCGCCGATGGGCAGCAGGGCTGTAAGGCATATAATAGAAAAGTACAAGCCGCTTCTAGGGCTGCATGGACATATACATGAGTCGGCGGGTTTCAGAAGGTTCGGTAGGACGCTATGTGTAAACCCTGGGTCTGAATACGCTGAAGGAGTGTTGAGAGGCTACCTTGTATTCTTAAGTGGCGAGAAGGTTCAGGGTCACTGTCGGGTGGCTGGCTAGTTCTGAGCTCTCGAATCACTGTGGCCCTGCAGGGGATTGAAGGTCTTATATAGGACGTGGGTCGCTTAAGCTTTCGGGGACTAGAAAATGTCTAAGACTCTCTTTATCCGAGAGGCTACTGGGCTTGTCAGAGAGTTTGGGCCTTTCATGGTACTCATGATGGCCATGAACAACATGATCGGCGCTGGAATCTGGGGGCTGTCGGTCAGGATGCCATACACATATCCCGGCTCAGACGCGCCATTGGCCTTCATCATAGGACTGATCCCAGCTTTCTTCTTCGCGATCTCATACGCATGGCTCGCATCCTGCATGCCGCGGGCTGGTGGAGACTACGTCTTCATCTCGAGGACTATCAACCCAGCGCTCGGCTACGTCGTAACTATTGGAAACTTTCTCGGTCGATGGTTTTCCATAGGGTTCCTGCTCGTGACCGATGTAACCTTGTGGGGTGTCGCCCTTAGAATCCTCGGAAAAGGTTCAGGCAACGCTGCTCTGGCCGATTTCGGCACATTCCTATCAGCACCGCCCGACCCAACGATAATCCTCGTAGGGGCAGTCCTTCTCCTCCTGACAGTCTGGTTCTTCATGACAATCGGAGGAACCGTATTCAAGGCGTACACAGCGTTAATTTGGTTCATTCCTCTCGTAGGCGGCATCATTGCCATCCTGATGCAACTTGGTAACCCGTTTAGTGCGGCTTCCTTCAGCAAGGCATGGGATATGGTCTGGGGAGCAGGATCTTACAACGAGATCGTGACGATCGCTAAAAACACCGGTTGGACACCAACCGCACCGAACCTCGACGCCACGATCAGAGGAGTAGCGGGCGCAGCGCTCTTCGCCTATTCTGGATTCCATAACCCTGCGCAATGGTCTGGTGAAGTAAAGAATCCGAGGAGAAACATGCTAGTCGGAATAATCTCAGGCACACTCATTACAGCCGTGATATACATTGGTTTGGCAGCGTCAACGTTCTTCGCAGGCGGCGAATTCATCTCACAATACAACTGGGCATACTACAAGGCGAGGGCACAGTTCGTAATCACACCTAGGATTGAGCCTGTTGTCCCGATGTTCGCGGCGATCTTCACTGGAGGAAACGTGCTTCTCGCATTTCTGATAGCGACGGCAGGCGCCTTCAGCCTCTATCACGTGCAACCCTCAGCGCTGATGATGGAAACGAGGCGCGTATTCTCTCTTGCCTTTGACAGGTTCTTCCCGGAAAGGTTCGCGAACGTGAGCGAGAGGTTCCACACACCGACATGGGCGATTATATTCATGGTAGTCGGAGGAATCATAGGCATAATCATATCATCGCCTGTGCTCGGACCTCTAAGGTCACTGGCAGGCGGAATCAACGCGACCTTCATGTATTTACTGGGCTACCTGTTCACGGGGCTTGCACTCGCTCTACTGCCCATCGTCAGACCTGAGATATACGAGAGCATCAAGGCTGAAGTCGGAGGATTACCGCTTCCTTCCGTATGTGGAATCGTGGCCTTCGGCTTAGGTCTATTCTTCTTCGCTACGAACGCAACAATCATGGCGCCAATGGACATTGCGATATCCTGCCTTATTCTGGGGATAGGGCTAGCCCTATTCGTATACTACGCGTACAAGAACAAGAAGATGGGCATAGACCTGAAGACACTGCTCTCCGAGATGCCGCCCGAGTAGCCGTTACAAACCCCCTCTTTTCTTTATCACTTCATCAATCTCTTCGTTTCATGCGTGGAACTCAAGTACCAGAGTTGAACATCAAACTCCTAGGAATCGTTGTTTTCTTGCCAACCGAAGGGGGGATACTCGACCAGGCCATTGTTCGTTGAAAAGAAGTAGCCCTGCTCAAGGGTGGTGGGCCCGGGGCGATTCGAACACCCGACCGACAGGTCTCCCCTCTTGGCCAGCTATGAGCCTGTTGCTCTTTCAGTCTATGTGAAACCTGGCTGAGCTACGGGCCCCATTAACTCGATTCTCTCCTTGAGGAGCTTGGGTTGTTTAAGGGTTTCTCTACGCCCTTCTTCAACTCGATACGGTTTGAACGATTTGCAGAATGGGTTTGGCTTCTTTTCATAGGACACTGGAGCGGACTATTCGTATCGAGCTGATGAATCCTTAAATAGGAACTTTCCTTGACAGTCAATCTCGCCGCCGAGAAATGAGCCGCCGTTCGTGAGCGGCAAAGCACGGACGAGAGCTCAGTGGTAGAGCAGCGGACTCAACCGTCATTCCGCGGCTGAGGCTGAAGCTGTTATACCTTGCGATCTGAACCGCAGAGACCCGTTGGTCGTCTGTTCGATCCGGACCGGCGGCGCCAAATTGCTTTCAGAGGCAAAGCTATCAATCCTCTTCCTTTTCGTCTAGATTTCGAACTCAAAGGCCAATTTTGAGTATCGTTTCCATGACGCTCTAGCAGTAACCGCCCAAAACTCTTCGTCAACCCATCTGGGAAAACATAAGAATTTGAAGACACGCTAAATCAACCGAATGACGGTTGGAGAGACGTGAGGTTTGAGTAGGCCCCCGAAGATCTTTGGTACCCTCTTGACTGAGATAGTGAATGCAGGACTGTGCATGTATTGTGGATCCTGCATAGCCTCTTGCCCGGTAAATGTCATCAGCTACACAGATGAGGAGAAGCCCACCTTGGTGGGACGTTGCGTCCTGTGCGAACTATGCTACTACGGATGTCCCAGGGTCGAGTTCCCTCTTGCAAATGTTGAGAGATTAGTATTTGGAAGGAACCGAACTGCTGACGAACCGCTGGGGGTGAAGATAGGCATCTTCTCTGCGCGATGCGCGGATGAAAAAACTCTTACGAAATCACAAGACGGCGGCGTCGTTACAGCGCTATTGCAACATGCCCTTGAAACGAAGCTAATCGACCGCGCGATACTGGTAGGAAGGGATTCTGGAGAGCCTTGGAAACCGTTTCCGGCGATTGCAAGTACAGAGGATGAGATACTCTTGAATGCTGGCTCAAAATACACTGCAACAGGTTCACTTGGTGGACTGGCAGAAGCGACAACTGGATATCCTGGCTCCAAACTTGCCTTCGTAGGAGTGCCATGCCAAATCCAAGCACTTCGAAGAATCGCCACGTCTCCTCATGGCGCTCGGAAACTCGCAGAAGCGGTCAAACTTGCGATTGGTCTCTTCTGCTACAACACCTACAAGTACAACCCTCTCTTCATTGGCTACATCAAGGAACAAAAGCTAGATCCTGAGAGGATAAGTAGGATCGAAATAAGGAGCGGGCAGTTCAAGGCCTATTACGGAACCGAAGCAAAGCTGGATGTCCCTGTCAAAAACCTGGAATCCTACACACACTCCGGATGCAGCAAGTGCCAAGACTTCACCGCTGAACTGGCTGACATCTCAATCGGGCATGAAGGCTCCAAAGTCGGATGGTGTACAGTAATAACCCGAACTCAAGAGGCACATAATTTCTTGCAATCTGCGGCCAAGGCAGGGGCACTCCAGTTGAGACATGCCGACGACAAATTGCCATCGGTTACTAAGCTGTCGGAGTCGAAGAGGAGACGGGAGGCACCATACATTCGAAGCTGATAAGAGATATCTGACAGAAACACACTTGGAAAAGCTGATTTGGAACGAATCCATAGCTTAGGCATAGATGTCAAGGGGTGATGTTGATGGTCACTGAGCTCAAGCCTTCACAGCTTCGGTGTCCCTGCGAAGCCTCTGTCGTAACATGCGAAACCACCGAGAGCGCGGTTCCTCTAGATACGATTGTAGGTCAGGAGAGGGCAGTAAACGCGCTAAAGTTCGGTTTGGAAATAAGAGAGAGAGGCTTCAATATCTATGTTGCAGGCTGGCCCGGAACTGGCCGAACAACGGCCGTGAAAAGCTTCCTTGAAGAGTTTGCCAAAAGCAAGCCTCTGCCCTCTGACTGGTGCTACGTAAACAACTTCCGGAACACGTATCAGCCAAAGGCTTTACGGTTGCCCGCAGGACTAGGAAACGTCTTCAAGAAGGACATTAAATCAGTCGTGGAAGAGGCTCAAAGAGCGATTCAGAGGACCTTTGAGAGTAAAGACTACCAAGAAAAAAGAGAGGCGATCGCCAAGGGATACGAGAAGAAGCGACAGGACCTTCTGACAGAATTAGCAGAGAAGGCCAGGAGAGACGGTTTTCTCCTTCAGATCACACAGATTGGCCCGGTCTTTATTCCTGTTATCCAAGGCAAACCTCTAACAGACGAAGAATTTCTGGGCCTAAGTGAGAGAATTCGCGAGGAGATCCTGAACAAGAGAGAAACATTGGAAGCGCGGTTTAAGGATGCTGTACGAGACATCAGAGAACTAGAGAAGAAACTGAACGAGGAATTGGCCCAAGCGGACAAGGAGATCGCTCTGTACGCTGTCGGTCACATGATCGCTGACTTGGTTGAGAAATACAAAGGCCTTCCAGAGGTCACAGCGTACCTAAAGGATGTGCAGAATGACATGATTGAACACTATGAACAGTTCATTGCCAAGCCAGGCGTGCAAGCTGCTCTGCCGCTTGCCACTCCATGGCTGAGAGAATTTCCTCTCAGAAAATACGAGGTGAATCTCATAGCTGACTGCTCAGCCCTCAAAGGCGCCCCAGTGGTGACGGAACTGAACCCAACCTACACAAATCTCTTCGGAAGAATCGAGAAGGAAGCGGTCTTCGGCGCTCTGACAACCGACTTCACTCTTGTCATTGCCGGATCTCTTCACAAAGCCAATGGCGGGTTCTTAGTTATGCCAATCGAAGAGCTATTCAAGAACCCATTCTCTTGGGATGGATTGAAGAGAGCGATGAAGAACAGCCAGATTGTGACCGAGGACCCTGCGGAACGTTACGGTTTCCTAACCACCAAGACGCTTTCCCCGGAACCCATTCCATTGGATATGAAAGTAGTCTTGATCGGCGATCCCCTCGCCTTTCAGCTCTTGTATACATACGACCCAGATTTCCGTGAACTCTTCAAAGTCAAGGCTGACTTCGACATTGACATGAAGAGAACTGAGGAGAACATCAAGAGCTACGTATCCTTCATCTGCACAATCTGCAGTCGCGAAAAGCTCAACCATCTAGACAAGTCAGGAGTCGCGAAGGTGATCGAATACAGTTCGAGGCTAGCTGATCATCAGGAAAAACTTTCGACCCGGTTCGCCATGATAGCTGATCTGATCCGAGAAGCCAACTTCTACGCTTCTCAAGACAAGTCGAAATCCATAAGAGCCGAGCATGTAAAGAAGGCGATGGACGAAAAAATATACAGGTCAAGTCTCATTCAGGAGAAGATAAGAGAGTACATCGAGCGGAACGTTCTTCTTATCGATACTTCTGGAGAAGCCGTTGGCCAAGTGAACGGGCTGTCTGTGATGACGATGGGAGATTATGAATTTGGCAGGCCATCTCGGGTTACGGCAAGTGTTGGAATTGGCCGCGAGGGACTCATCGACATTGAAAGGGAAGTGAAGTTGGGCGGCCCGATACATAGCAAGGGGGTCATGATCTTGGGGGGATATCTGGCTCAGAAGTATTCGCAAGATAAACCTCTGACTCTATCCGCTCGACTTGTTTTTGAGCAGAGCTATGAGGGAGTCGAAGGAGACAGTGCGTCAAGCACGGAGCTATATGCAATTCTTTCAAGGTTAGCAAACGTTCCCATAAAGCAAGGACTAGCAGTTACAGGCTCAGTCAACCAGAACGGCGAGGTGCAGGCCATTGGAGGGGTCAACGAGAAGATCGAAGGGTTCTTTGAGGTATGTAAGGCGAAAGGACTGACAGGTGATCAAGGCGTACTGGTTCCGGAAAGCAACGTTCAGAATCTCATGCTCAAAGAAGGGGTAGTTGAAGCTGCGGCCGAAGGCAAGTTTCACATATATCCAATAAGGACGATCGATGAAGGAATCGAGGTCCTGACTGGTGCAAAAGCCGGCAGAAAGCTGCCGGACGGAACGTTTGAGGTCGGATCGATCAACGATAGAGTTGACAAGCAACTTCGTGCTATGGCGGAGAAACTGAGGGAGTTCTCCATACCAGAAACAGAAGAGAAAAAGAAACCTGAAGAGACTGAATCCTAGCTAGCCTTCTTTCATTATGATTGAATCATATTCCTTCTCTATCTTGTTCTTGTGGCCTAGCTCCTCATCCGCCAACTTCCTGAATACGTTACCAGCAGCAGTGTCTGACAGCCTAGTACTGAGCTCAAGATAGTATTCATGCGTCTCCTTTTCACGCTTCCCTGCGAAAATCAGTATTTCCTCATAGGTTGCGTCCTCAGAAAGCCTAACATCTTCCACTCGGTCCAAGATCTGCAGATCTGTCACATCTCTCGATTTTGAATTAAGTTGCTTCCAGGATCTTGTTCTCTTGACTTCCTCCAGCTTTGCCTTATGCTGAAGCTCATCATCAGCCAAATTCGCAAGAAGGGCTTTGCTGCCTTGCGAAACGATTCTCTTGAGGGCTGAGACGTATAGAGAATGCGACTGCTCCTCCATCAAGATGGCTCTATCGATGGCGCTTTCCCAGGTCCAGCTTTTCTGTCCGGTCATTGAATCACCTTTTCGGCCTATCTTGATCAAGGAGCAGTTAAGGGTTGCTGGCAAAGGTATCAAGGATTCGTTGATCGCTGCTCTCGTCGTTCGATATATACGAAAACTTGAAGAGGTTCAAGACCATAATCGCAGACAGACTGGTGTGAAAAGCAACATTGCCCAAGATCAAGATAGATCAATGTAACTGCAACACATGTGGAGTCTGTGTCGACGTATGCCCTGTGGGCGTATTGATGCTTCGCGGCGGAGCCGTGAGCATCGAAGATGAGGATGCATGCCTTGGAGGAAGAGCCTCTCAGTCATGTTCCGGTTGCTCCGCGGCGGATATCTCTTGCACTGGCTGTGTTGCGTGTGTGAGGAACTGCCCGAGTGGAGCCATCATAATACAGTAGACTACTTGGGTCCCTTCTTCCTCATGTAGTCCTCGATCGCGCCGTGAAGAGCGTCAGCCGCCAAGTTTGAGCAGTGCATCTTTATCGGGGGAAGGCCTCCCAAATGCTCAGCCACATCACCTCTCGTGATCTTCATAGCCTCTTCCAACGTTTTGCCTTTGGCCAACTCGGTGACCATGCTGCTTGTCGCCACTGCGGCGCCACAGCCAAAAGTCTTGAACCTTATGTCAGAAATCCTATTGTCTTGGACCTTTATGTATACAGTCATCATATCGCCACAGACCGGATTTCCAACCGTCCCGACACCGTCGGCGTCAGGGATCTCCCCAACATTTCTCGGATTTCTGAAGTGTTCCATTACTTTCTCGCTATACATTCTCACACCTGCAAGTTCTTCGGAGTAAGAGGCGACATTCTTCTAAGTCTGCTAACAATGCCGGGAAGAACGCTCAGCACCTGATCTACATCATCGCCAGTGTTCCACCTGCCCAGACTGAAGAGCAACGAGCCATGAGCCTCCTCATGGGCGAGACCGATCGCTCTGAGTACGTGCGAAGGTTCAAGAGTCTTCGAGGAGCATGCCGATCCCGAAGAGACCGCTATGCCTTCCATATCAAGGCTCAGCACAAGAGATTCTCCCTCTATGTAGCTGAACCTCATGCTAAGGTTGTTCGGCAAGCGGGCCGTCGGGTGTCCGTTCAGATACGAATATGAGATCCTCTTGGCGATTCCTGCATGGAGCCTATCTCTCAACCGAGCGAGTCGCACCGATTCCTCAGCCATCTCTTGGGCAGCGATCTCCGCAGCTTTCCCCATTCCAATGATTGCGGGCACGTTTTCCGTTCCGGACCTCAATCCTCGCTCCTGTCCTCCTCCAATTATGATTGGCGCCATTCGAGTTCCATCTCTCACATAGAGTGCCCCCACTCCTTTCGGTCCGTACAGGTCGTTTGAGGATAAGGAGAGCAGATCGACGTTGTCTCCTGCTACGTCTACTGGGATCTTACCCGCCGCAGCGACAGCGTCTACGTGAAATATCGCTCCATGGCTGTGTGCAATTCTTCCGATCTCGGCTATGGGTTCTACTGTTCCTATCTCTCCGTTCGCATACATGATCGAGACAAGGATAGTCTTCTCAGAGATGGTCTTCTCAATGCTTGTCGGATCGACTAGACCGTAGCTATCGACTGGCACATGTTTGACGCTGAATCCCTGTCTGGCGAGATACTTGCAGACATTCAAGATGGATATGTGCTCTATCGCTGAGGTTACGATGCCATCTCCTTTCTCCTTGTTTCTTTGAGCGGTTCCGATTAGGGCCAAGTTGTTGCTTTCGGTTGCGCCTGAAGTGAAGATTATCTCCTCTTTCTTTCTAGCTCCGATCAATGAGGCGACTTTCATTCTTGCGTCCTCGATTGCGGTCTTTGCCTCTTGACCGAGGCCGTGGGTTGACGAGGGATTTCCAAACATGGTTTCAAAGTACGGAGTCATTGCTTCGAAGACGCGGGGGTCAACCGAGGATCCGCCTTGGTAGTCAAAATAGACGCGTTTCATACCATTCTTTCCTACTTGGTTTTTCGTACTAATATGCGAATGTGATCAGGTTCTTTCCTCAGCTCCAGTATCTCGTGGCCCGTCCTTTTCGCCCATGAGCGAATATCTTCCTCAGCGGCCGGATCATCAGCCAGTACCTCGAGAACTTCCCCCGCAGCCATCTTGTCGATTTCCTCTCTTGTTCTGAATACTGGAACTGGACAGAAGAGCCCGATGCAATCCAAGACTCTATCAGCTTTCTGGTGTGTCAAATGCGTCATCAGGTTTCTTTTTGCATGTATTGTCGAGGTCAAAAACCTGTCGTCCAGACAGCAACAGTGTCGGTGGCCCAGTGTCCTAGATCTTCATTTCTTCCAGTTTCGTTGGAAGATATTCGTCAACAATATATGTCAAGCCGTAACGGCTGAATGCTTCCTGCTCTGCTTTCTTTCTTGTGCGCAGGAACGTCTCGATCTCTCTCTTCCACAACTTTCCCTCGTATCGTGGATCCTTCTTGAGTTCGTAGAGCCTCTTGATATCTAGGTCAGTGAGTCCTCCGCTTGGAAGCTTGTACTTCACTATGTCGCTCGCCCATACGCCTCCCCACTTCGCGTCTGGCGTGTTAAGTTCTCTGATATGGGCTGCGTTGGCTGATCCTGAGATTATCACCATGGCGATGTGCATCCCCCAAGGATCGCCATCTGTCAGTATGAGTACTGGAAGCTTGAGTTCTTGGTTCAACCTCCTGATCAAGGCTCTAGTAGCCCTGGGAGCCTGACCTGCAGTCTGAACCAGAATTGCCCTGTATTTGTTGTGAACCTTCTCCTCCACAAATCTGGTAAACAATGCGCCTTTTTCTATTGCAATAACCTTGTTCGCCTTGCAGTCGACAAACTCGGCGTTCGTCATGGCCGGGCCAATCATCAGGCCGTCAGGATGGCTTGCAAGATTCATTTTCTTTCCTTGGTAACCAGGAACAGTGTACTCGATCGTGAGATCTCCGAAGATCGCCGATCTTTCTTCGGGGAAGACATTGAAGTCCTCCCTTGCCATGCCTGAAAGCGTTTCCAAATCTGTGATTATGTCGTCGCTCTCTGCCTGGTCGATGAAATCCATCTCATATGCTTGAGCAGAATAGAAGACATCTCTCAATGTGCTTGATCTGGCTTGTTTAGATAGCTCATCTACGAAAGAGGCTGTCCAGACAAGCTGAGTGAACGGCCTTATGTGCCTAATATTTCTTGCACTCCTCCTGACCTGCCGGTTCCCTAGAACATATTGTCTCGTTTCAGGGTCGTAGAGAATATTCTGTATTGACCTGCTGGGCATCTTCATCCATGGGAACTCTTTACGGTCGATCTGCTGGCAGATCTGAG
>Ga0315310_10002846_pt1 | contig 10770 bp, 12 predicted proteins | sample TDP5_MG_FD_203630 | JGI IMG/M metagenome (GOLD analysis project Ga0315310, IMG submission 203630) | Freshwater sediment microbial communities from Lake Towuti, South Sulawesi, Indonesia - TDP5 | ecosystem: Environmental > Aquatic > Freshwater > Lake > Sediment | place: Indonesia: South Sulawesi...
AGTAAAAGGCTTCGCAATTAGTGAGATTAAATCCTTAGGCAAAGACATTGCCAAGGGGATCAAAGAGAATGCCGAAAACAGCATAACCATAGCAGATAAAGCTTGGAAAAACATGATCGATAAATTTGAAAACACATGCAAAACAAGCACTTCAGAAATTATGAACTTTAAAGGCAATGCAGAGACAACGCTTAAAGATCTCGAACAGAAGACAAAAGCCAGCCTCAACGAAACCAGCAAGGCCGCCACGAGCATCGTTCAAATCCTTGATACTGAAACTGAAAAAATTGCGAAGAAAATTGACGAGCATATTGAGAAGACCTTAAGCATGTTTAATGAGCAAGTGTCAACAACTATGATGCAGTTCAAAGAAGATTTTATTAAGTGGGGAGAACTCAGAGAAAAAAGCGGGGAATTGAAAAAGGACATAGAAAATGCGGCTGTTTTCTTTGGGATGCTGGAAAGCACGGAGGTGCTTAAGGAGCTTACTCCCGAGTTCGTAGCCAAACTCATGAAGAGAATCCATCAATGGATTGTGACCATGATTCCCAGTAGAAGAATAGAACCCTCAGAGCGCATAATCCGAAAGGAGTTTCACCTATCATATGGGGAGTATAGGATGGCGGTAATTTCTGAATGGTTATGCGAGGAAATGGAAAAAATCGGAAGGGAGCTCCTAAATGACTTTTGACGAACTAGTTCAGTTACTCGATAAGACTGAGGCTATTATCAAGTATAAAGAGACAAGGAGCGAAGTCCTAGCTCTTCGAGAACAGGTAAAGAAGACTCAGGAAGAGCTTTCTAAGTACAAGAATCTGAAGATTATGTTTGCAGACAAGGAAATTAACTTGGAAACGTTTGAAAAGAAAGTGTCAGAACAGACTCTGAAGGTTTACGGCGAAGAAATTAATCTGAAGGTAGATAAAACTCTTAAAACACAGTCCGCGTGGCCAAAATGGTTCAAAGAGCTAGTACAAAATGAAATTCAGTCTGGCATCAAGAAAGGTCTGGATCAAGAGTTTCTCACAAGAGTTCAAGTGGCTATAAGTAACGCTAAACAGTTGGAATGGCCAAGATTCCTCGAAGAGTACACAATGAAAGTAGTAACGCCACTCTGTCGAGAATCTGCCATCAACTTCCTGAAATCTCCAGTAACGATTGAGAAGCCATGTGACAAATGTGGGATAGTCGTTGCCTTTACTCTAAACCCGGAAAACATGGCTGGACTTATTAAAAATCCCTTCATCGTGGGATGCTGCCTGAACCCTCAATGCAGAGACTTCATAGTCAGACATAGAATAAGGATAACATTGGGAGACGTCATCATGCACCTAGCGGGGAAGCCCTTGAGGCCTATCGACCAATGGGCAGGATCTTAAAATGCAGGAGAGACTGGAAAGGGAACTTGAAAGGCTCAGGTTGAAACTGGCCTTAGACGATGAACTTACCGTTGTTTGGGTGCCGGACTCATCCAAGTCCCTTTCCGCAGAAGTAAAAGACAAAACAGTATACATTTACGAATCTCGGAAAGAGGAAGCTATAAAAGTTCTCAAACATGAAGTATTAGACCACTACATAACCTCAAGGATCATAAACCCATTAGTCACCCTTGTGAACTTGCTTATAAAGTCAAGGGAGGTCGAAATCTACAAGGAAAAAGAGAAGCTTGTCGAAAACCTCTCCAAACTTCTGGATTAATAGTCTAAAAAAAATGCCGAAGTGAATTTCCTGCATTTATTGGGATTTCCTTTCGAAATCGAAAAGAAATGGCTTACTTTTATAATCTGGAGGCGATTCGTGCATACGTCTTATATACCATTCCTCTGTATTTTTCGTGGCTAGTCGTCAACTGGGGGATTATGGAGAAGAAATGGATTCTAATTAACTTATCGCGTAACTTATTTATTGCTGGCACATTCATAACTGCAGGAATTTTATCAAGCTTACATCTAAAGAAAGTAAAAGAAACAAAATACTGTTTTGCTGATGGTACATTTGAAAAAGACTTAATTTTCGATAAATTCCACGCAGATCGAGGAGTGTATCTATTAGTAGCCAAAAAGGATGCGATAGTTTTTTGATTCGCTTGCTGTCTTTATCGCTTCGTGGTCAAGACTCAAAATTTTCTGCTCTATCTCGGTTTGAGGCACTACTAAATCGTTGGAAAGATGTCCAAAGGATACATTTTTCCTGAGTTTAGATAATTCATAGCATTTCTTTCAAACCAAGAAACAGCATTCAAAACGCTCTGGTCGAATTTGGGTTTGGTTGGATAAGCGAATATCCAGTAAACCTTTGTGACCTGCGAAGGCATTTGAATTCTTATGGACATCTCCACCGCTAAATCTTATTCTAACTATGCTTTTCTTATCAGTATCCTCTGCGAAGGCAGTACGCTGACGAAGTGCCATCCTTCAGACAGATAGTCTTCAAGCTCTTTTTCGTGCACTATCCTCTGAGGGTTATGCTTTCCTTCTCTTAGCTTCTTCAGTTCATTTTCAAAAAGCTCTATGGTCTCTTCTGAGCTCAGCTCTTTCCCCAATTCCTTTTCTTTGGCTACCTTAACTTCAAGCAAGTCTATTCCAAGAAGGCTTTTTGCTATACTCTTTAATGCTTCAATCTTAGCCTCTCTAATAACACTCGACTGCTCTAAAGGTTGAGCTATTGTGCTTAGGAAAGGTTCGCACTCCCTGTAACACTTGCGCATATCCTCAATCATGTCTGGAGGTAGAACGCCTTTATTCGTGCTGTATCTTGCTTCTATATCTCCCTTATGCCCTGCTATGAACTGCAGGTATGGGTGAGATATTTTTCCTTTGGATTCAGCTATTATCAATTGGGTTTCTGCATAGGCTCTTAAAACATATGGCCTCTTCTGAACTCCAGCCTTTCGCATGCACAGCCTTATGAAGTGTGTTATCTTCCTCGTCATGACAAAAGCCTTTGTTGCCGCCTCTTTTCGTTCGTGAGCTATTAGCGGGCTTTCAAGCTTGAGCTCTTCACCGCTCCTGATTCTTTCTTCAAGGTATTCTTTAATATAGGTGCATCCTTCGCTTGATAGAAAACTGAAGTACTTGTGCCTGGCCTTGCTTATCGCAGCTCTTACAACCACCATTGCTGGAATTTTATCAAAGGCAACTTGATTGCTCTCTAATTTCAATTCTGGTATGTCTTTGAGCACGAGCCCATCTGAGCCGTCGTGGTTTCCAAGAGTTTGAGGCCTGAGGTCTGCGAACGATATTAAGGCAATGGCTGTTCTTATCCTGGGTGGAGAAGCTCTGAGAATTCTCGCAAGCTCATCTTGGCTTGGAACCTGCTCGTTCTCTATTGTTGGAGTTGCCGTAGAGTTGCTTATCCTAATCCTTCTCGTTAGAGTTATGTCGTTGTATCTCAACCAAGACTTTACGGTCTTCATCAAATCTCCTATGTAACCAGGAGACTTTTTGCCATTCTCAAGCGCAGCTACCATGTCCTCAAGCATATCCTGAAATTCAGCCAGATCGTTCTTAGCCCTCTCAACCATTTCTTTAGGCGTAGTTTTCAGAAGCTCGCATAGTTTACTTAGCCTGCGAAGCGCAACCTCTGCCGTTATCTGGCTACCCCTAGAAAGATTGTTGAACCAGCGCTTGACATGCTGGTCTTTAAGGTATGCTGAATACTTGCTGTCTCTCTTCTTAGACATTTTCGCTCAAGAGAGTAGTATGCACTGCGACATAAAAAGGTTTCGCACTCAATTAGGAGTGGACCGGGCGGGATTCGAACCCGCGGCCTCCGCCGTTCTCTATTTTGTATGCGAGGGCGGCGTTCATACCACTGAACTACCGGCCCGTGTTGGCTTAATGTCTCTCTTTAAGTTTCTCGTTATTCCTCCTTACATAACTTGAGGAAATGCGGGATTTTAAGTTTTTGAATAGATGAGGGTACTGATATTCTTTTTAGACCTCTTAAGAAACTTTAAAGCTTCCAAGCTAATCTTCATTAATGTCTTGTATTAAGACTTTAGATTCGTAGTTTCATTAGATGAAATCAGGAAGGTATTTAACGTTTCGTTGAAAAATCTTTAGTGGTGTTAAAGTGGACCCTGAAATAGATAAATACGTAAATAATCCACTTTGGACGATTCTGGTAGAAACCGTTCACACCATAGTGATGTATCCGCATCATAAAGTTTACACAGCCAGTAATCTTCTCAGTCAACAGCCAGACATAACCGCGCGTGAGCTAGCGATAAAGTTAGGTATATCCCTAGGTGAGGCGTTGGTCATCCTTTATGAACTTCAAAAAGGAGAATGAAACGCCCTAATAGCAACTAGAATCAAGAAAAGGATTTGAGGAGGTGACTTTGAAATGTCTTATCCCTATCCTTCAACAACGTATCGATGTGAGACGTATTTACCGGCAGTCAGGCTGTCCCTAATGATTCTGACAACATCACCTGGTTTAGCCCCTATCGCCCTAGCCACGGGATCCGAAGCCTTTATATGCGGCAGCTGGTAAGGCTTAACTCTATAATTTTCTAACACTTCTTCCTTTTCTTCCGGAGTAAGAATCTGATGTACTGGAACGAGGACGTGTTCAAAAATATTAAAGGCTGGGGAAGTTAGTGGAATCAGCTCGATTCTATGTTTTCGAGCGAGAGATTTAGCCGCTTGAGTGTAATGACCATTCGATATTATCATCCCCTCATCCAGACCCATTCTATCCATATCTTTCTTCAACTGACTGATGTAACGGACACCTACAGCATCAGAAGCAGGTATAGCCCACAAAATCAGCTTATTCTTCTCCGGCGTTTCAACCACGAAGCGGACGCTATCTTTTTGTTGCTCTCTTTCTAATATTTTGTATCCTCGAAAATCCATGAGAACTTGGACTCTTTTCTCTAAAACGATGTCAAGACTCATCTTCACACCTACTTTGAGGTGGATAAGACTTTAACCCTTTAAACTTTACGCTATTTCGCAAGAATTTTGATGAGTAACTTAGCTGTTTCGAGAGCGCGCGATGTTCATAGTCCTTGGATGCATGTTTTCCAAAATTAAGCCGATATTACCTAATCAATTCTCGAATGATACTCTTTAAGTCCTTAAGGAAACTCTCAATATGCGAAGATCTAAGGTGGGGCATAATCACGATTCGTATATAGCCAGGGAAGAGAGAAATGGCCCAGCCCTTCTCTCTCAATTTTTGTGCTATTAGTCGAACATCGATGATGCCCGACTTCACTCCGATAATATTCATTGAAGGCTGAGTAACGAGGCTTACCCCATCAATCTGACCGATTCCTTCTGCAAGCTTTTGCGTTAGCATCATACAACGCTTAATCGTCTTCCTATATCCTTCTCTTCCAAGATGTTCTAACAGCGCCCAAACAGCTGCCGACGAGGCGCCTGATCTCGTTCCCACTATAGTTGCTTGTTCCGTTATGCCATTAGATAAGTATGGAATCTTCATGCTGACCGCCTCGATCATGGCTTTTTCCCTGAACAATATTCCTCCAGCTGGTATGGGAGTTAATCCCATCTTATGGGGGTCGATAGTGATTGAGCAGACACCTTGCAACCTGAAATCGAAATCTGGAAGATCAAAACCCAAATCCTTGAGAAATGGAATTGTGAAACCCCCGAACGCCGCGTCGACGTGAAGGTAAATGTTATGTGCCGACGCAATTTCTGAGAGCTCAGGTATCGGATCGACCGTTCCCAGACCAGTTGTGCCGGCTGCCCCTACAATCGCCATTGTTCTTGATGTAATCGCCTCCTCAACGGCTTTTGTATCTAACTGAAACCGGTCATTGAGGCGCACCTTGACCAATTTGAGATCCAGCAAGTCGGCTGCCTTATCGAATGAAAAATGCGCTGAGACGGGAAGTATAACCTCGCGGCGCATCTTCTCAGCCAGGTTTCGAGCAACCCATAATGCCAGGATGTTTGCTTCCGTTCCACCAGAGACGATGTATCCGGCTGCTTCAGGATGCGAAAGCAGTGAGCCCAAAATTCTTATCGCTCTTCGCTCCAGTTCTGCTGTTGCTGGGAAAAGACCCGGATCGCCCAAGTTCTTCTCAATACATCGCATATAGACAAGTTTGGCAAATCCGTGAGGTCGAGTACACATGGAACTCAAGATTCTGCCTGAAGCGTAGGTAAGGTCTCCTTGAAGCACTCTCTCAAACTCCTTAAGAAGCACTTCTCTATGCAACCCTTTTTCACGCATTCCTCGTCAACCTGAAGCTCAGCTTCTATTGTTTATGGTATATATGGTGTTATTAATGGCAAGTTTGCCGTATTCTGCTTATATTTTATTAGACCTTTACAGATCTTGTTTTTAGTCTTTAGAAGCCATTTTTAAGTCTAGAATAATCTGCTCCTCAAAAAGTGGATAAAAATTTCACAATTTTCAATGGGCATACCTTTCCGAAAATTTTAGATGATCGACTTTGCCGCTCCAATGGCAACAAAATATTCGCCATCCTCAGGGATGCAGATCTTTATCTGAAATATTCTAGCCACGTCATGCATTATTTCAGCTATCTTTTTGCTTTGTATCAATTTTCCAACTAAGACCACATCTTCCTCGAGGTGATAGGCCTTTGCGGCCATGGCAGCAATGACTCCTATTACTTGAGAAACCATATTGAATATAGCCGCTGCAATATCGTTTTTATCAGCACCAACGTTAAGCCTTCCAAAGTTCGAAGCTGTTGCGTCACCTGGAACTATGCCAACCGGTCCCCCAGTTATATCGGCTACCGTTAAATCCACTTTACCGGCGCTGCCTCTGTTCGCCATCTCTTCGATAACCTCAAACTTGTCCGTGCCCAGCATCCATCTTGAAAGACCTTCGATTGTTCCTCCGCCGACGCCGGTTCCGCCTATATGTTTAATCTTCCTTCCTTTCTCAGAGGCGATAACCAGAGCCGTTCCTGTACCCATACTTACGATCAGAGCCTGCTGCTTGTCCGATAACGTAAGCCCGCCTAACCCAATGGCTTTGATTTCATCAACCTTTACTGCTGGTAACCCGAGAAGTGTATCTCCAATTAACCGGGCTCCGCCTCCCGATATGGCTATTCTATTTATATCCATGTATTCTCTACCCATATCTTGAAGAATTTCCTTTAGGATGACTTGCGCTGAGTCTAAGATGCCTAAAGTTCTTATAGATTTCAGCCCTACAATCCGTGATTCCTCTAAAGCTGCTGCTTTAGTTATGCTTGCGCCTATATCGATGCCTACGATCAACCATTTCACCTAACGTTTTTCTAACAATTCCGCGTTCTTACTTCTATAGATCTAAGAAGATTTCTTTTTTTGGATGAAGACTGCCGTCACAATACCGAAACTGAGTATAACAACTGAGGAAATGAGGATAAAGGTCTTAACCCAAAAAGTGGTCTCAGCATATAGAGCTTTGGAGAATATAAGATCGCCCAGTGGCGTATACATGACGACAGTATATAAAGTGGTCAGAATCAGAGACACAGCAATTGTCGACTTCAATATCTCTTTAGGTTTTCCCCACGCGATTTCTCCTATTTTCAAATTTCCTCCACTTGCACCTAACACAGGTTTAATAGCTCTAAGCAGAGGAGGCATAAGTGGAATAACAAACGGTATCATGGTGGCAACCCAGAAAAATGTGAACCCGAGTATCGTAGCGATTTTGACGTCCACCGGCCAAGAAGCCCAGAAAGGCATCACTGTAGAGAAGAAGCCGACGACTCCGAGAGCAGCAATCAGGTTTCCTACGACCAGTGATGCGAAGCTACTGACCACAAAGGCGCTCCACGAAGGATATCTGGAGACAAACCATCCCAAAAGATAAAAACCTACAAAATTAGCTGGAACCCCAGCCATGAGGCTGAGAAGAGGATTAGTTAGGTTGAATAGAGAGAGGGCAAAGTCTCCTATGAAGCATCCGATAGCGGCGCCTGCCCCGCCTATTAATGGACCGTAAACTATGGCGAAGAAGGCTGGAATGAGAACTCCAGGTCTGAAGTTTCCCACTCCCCACGGGGTTGGGATGAAAGATGTTGCAGCTACAGCTGCGGCGTAGAGAGCTGCGGAGATAGATATTAATGAAAGTTTTAAAGCATTTGAAATAGACTTCGCTTCTTTATTAGATTCCATATTTCGAAAAGAGATGTGAGATTTTATAAGAATTTTCTATAGAATGTTCAAATAAATCCAATATTTTCTGTTCTGTTCCAAAAATATAGCGATAAAGGATAAGCAAGAAGTAAATCCTTTAAAGAACGAAACCTAAGGAATCAATCGTGTACTTCATTAGAGAGGCAGTTTGAGTGATGGATTTGAAGAGATTTAAGACAGTAGCTGTCGGTGGCACGTTTGACGAGTTTCATAAAGGGCATAGAGCGTTCATACTAAAGGCGTTTGAGGTTGGCGAGCACGTATTAATAGGCTTATGTACAGATGAGTTCGCCAAGAGACTAAAGAAGAACCACGAAGTCGCCCCCTATGAAGATCGTTTGAATGAATTAATAATTTTCCTAAGAAAGAACAGATTGATGGATCGGGCGGAAATCCTTCGCTTGAATGATCCCTATGGACCAACTGTCTCAAATAGTGACATAGAAGCCATTGTGGTGAGCCGAGAAACCGAACCACGTGCATATGAGATAAATGAGGAGAGGGAGAAGAAGGGCTTGCCCCTATTGGAGATCATCGCCATCGAGATGATTCCGGCTGAGGATCGCGTCTCCATATCGTCAACTAGGATACATTTAGGAGAGATCGACCGGGAAGGGCGTTTACTGAAGAAGAAATGACAGTTTCCCAGTTAAAATTATCTTATTTTGCAAACGCAAAGTATTAAGGCATCCTTCCCATTTGTTTAAGAAACTTTGCCTATGCGATTGGGCTTGGATGGGATGTTCTGATTTGATTCAAGCACTCGGCCTTCTTATTTCTCTCGTAGCGATAGTCATTTTAGTGATTAAACGTGTCAATTACGGCCTAGCATTACTGGTCGGCGTCTTCATTCTAGGTGTCTTCTCACAGTTAACTTTCCAACAATTCGTGGAAGTCTTCACATCAACCGTGACGGACTGGGAAACTTTTGACCTCGTCTTAATAATCTCGCTGATCCCTGTTCTTGCGTTTTGTATGAAAGAAACGGATATGGTTAACGCCTTGATTATAAGTGTTAGGAAGGTTCTTTCGGGCCGTACCGTCCTAGTAATGCTTCCCGCATTAATGGGTGCGTTACCGATGCCTGGCGGTGCCCTACTTTCAGCTCCTCTAATAGATGAGGAAGCTGAGAGGCTTAAACTGTCCAGTGAAGAGAGAACCTTCATAAACGTCTGGTTTAGACATTGGAACTTCTTCATCTATCCGCTTTCATCGCCGCTGATACTTGCTGCGAGTCTGGCTGGCGTAAATCTCTACCAGTTGATTTTAATACAGGCTCCCTCGCTGATCCTCTACTTAATCCTTGGCTACTTTGTATCAGTCCGCAGGATCAAAGATGATGATAGAGGTGATCAGCAGAGAGATTTGGAGACGCTTCTTTCGATCCCTTTGAATATGGCGCCGATCTTCTTAGCAGTCGCGTTAAACATCTTGGGAATGCACATGGTTGCCGCAATCGCAGTCGGTATTGCCTCAGTTCTAATATTCAAGAAAGTGAACCCTCAAAGAGCATCGTATCTGTTGAGAAAAGGCTTCGACTGGAAACTTCCGTTTGCAATAATCGGCGTTATGAGCCTTCGACGAATGTTCGAATACTCAAATGCAGTTTCAGCCATCCTGCCTTACATGAAAGCCGCAGGGCTGCCGACTGTTGTTTTTCTCATTATTATAAGTTGGGTCGTAGGGCTGGCAACCGCTATGCCGACGGCAGGCATCGCCGTGATCTTCCCCATAGCACTAGCGATGATGGAAGAATTAACCCCGGTTGTAGTCAGCATCCTTTACTTGACGATGGTCTTCTCCTACCTGATCTCGCCAATGCACCTCTGCCTCGTACTAACGGTTGAGTATTACAAGTCGCGTTTACAAAAGGTCTATAGAACCCTGATGCCGGCGTCAGTAGCCACGTATCTGATCATCTTGACTGCTGCGATGCTAATCTAAAAACGTGCATATCACCCTAATCAATACTGGGTGATGATGAATGAGGTGAGGGAGAGGTTCTTTGTTAACAAAAAAATTATTATCCAATTTCCTTGATTGCCTTTACTAAACGTATTTAAACCTTGTTTTCTCGATATATTTTTATAGAAAAATGTAGGACACTGAATACTTTGATGAAGAGGACAGGTTTTGCTGAGCTCCCGCTCCATTATGGGAAGGCTCCTCCTTGGCTTGTTGAGCGGATGATCAAATTAGCTAGGGGCATAATCGCCGTTATCATCGACGAGTATGGACGCGACGTATTTCTTCGGAGGGTTTCAGACCCGTACTGGTTTCAAGCCTTGGGCTGCGTGTTGGGATATGACTGGCATTCTTCAGGCGTCACAACGGTTGTGACTGGGGTTCTAAAGAGCGCTACTGGTCCGGAGGATCTGGGACTTGCTGTTTGCGGTGGGAAAGGTAAAGCCTCCATGCAGACGCCTGAGGAGATAATGGAAGTGTGCAAACTTTCCGGCTTATCAACTGATAAGATTTCTCATCTGCAATATGCGAGTAGGATGAGTGCCAAGGTTGATAACACGGCGATTCAGGCTGGTTATCCGTTATACCATCACGCGTTCTTCATAACCGAGGATGGAAAGTGGGCGGTGATACAGCAAGGCATGAGCGTCAAGGA
>Ga0315310_10002848_pt1 | contig 10768 bp, 13 predicted proteins | sample TDP5_MG_FD_203630 | JGI IMG/M metagenome (GOLD analysis project Ga0315310, IMG submission 203630) | Freshwater sediment microbial communities from Lake Towuti, South Sulawesi, Indonesia - TDP5 | ecosystem: Environmental > Aquatic > Freshwater > Lake > Sediment | place: Indonesia: South Sulawesi...
CATACTTCATGAAAGGGGTTGAAAGACTAACAAAGTAACTGATTAAAACATATGCAGCAACTGCGGCTATCGACGATATAAAATGGAAAAGTGAGATTATAAATGAGCTGACAAAACCGTAGAAAAGAGGCCTACTTTTCTTTGCAGAATACAGAAAGGCAACTGGCCAACCGTGCCCTGGCTCTAACCCGTGTAAAAGCCCAATCATCATAACCGCTATGTAGGATGATTCTAACATCTTCTCTCCCTGCTTATCCATAAGTTTCGTTATCCTATTTATCTCTCAAGCTTAACTTAAGTATAAGAACTTTTGTAAACTCCAAAACTAACCTCACAAACTATCTTGTGTGATGCCCGAGTGTCTTTTCCAATATAGGTAAACCTTTGTTTGTGTTAGGAAGCCGAGGATGCGGAGCATCCTAGCCAGCTTTTCTAAGCTGGCCCTGTCAACGCGAGTGCAGAATTGTTCGTGGGTTAGGTAGGCTTCACGGACTGACATAATGCGTTTTCGATACACGCCGCTAGATCTTGAAACCTCTTTAAAGATATTTTTAACCTGTTCCACTTCATGAGCCGGCATCTTTTGCAGTTTTTCTAAGTTACCCTTTTCTGAAGAGAGGAAAATGGGATTAAACCCCAACGTCCTCAATTTTTCCACAGCCTCAAGGATCCTTGGCTCAGACTTGCTTTCCTCGATTCTTGTTAGTCCGGCGTGCTCGAAAAACGGGTTGTAGCGAGCCATAACTGCAACCGTTTCCACGTATGGCCTGCCCGCTAAGTGGAGTGTTTCCTTCACTAGCTTGACGCCTAAGCCGATGGTGCGGTATTTTGGATGGACCACCACACGGGAAATTAGCGCTACGTCACGATTCAATTCTTCTAGGCTAAATTGCCTTCCAAAAGCCTTCTTTCTCCCAAACGCGGCGACAGCGGGAGAACTATACACGATGACGCCAGCCACCTCCTCGCCACGCTTCAAGACAAACACTTTTTGACATGCCACTATTCCCTTGCTGTCTCGATAATGGAAGCCCGCCAACCTCCTATAATCTTCTAGTGTGCCTGGTTTAATGCGCATCTCCCGAACTAGGCTGCACTTTCTATTCACCTCATTCGGATAGTATTTGACTTCAATTTCTTTTCCGAACCTCTTATGAATATGAATTGAAGGCTTTAGGTCTTCGAAGAGGTCGGTGTGGGTGGTGGCGGCTAAAACCGCCTTAGCCTCCTGCCTCGCCAGCTTCTGCAAGTTAAAAGCCACGATTTTGGCTGTGTCTCTATCGAGTGTGGAACAAAACTCATCCGCAATCCAGAATTGGGCTTGGCTCTCCTCGATCATCTTTGCAATCCGATATCGGTATTTCTGTCCATCGCTTAGCTGGTTGTAGCGACGTACAAACAGGAAGGCATCGTTTAAGCCCACTCGAGAAAGGAGCTCCAGGCCCTCTTCAAGCGTTTTGCCAACCGTGTCGATCAAGGGCTTGTCTGGGTCCACAATTACGTCGGCTATGTTGATCGCATCCAAGCCTAGGTCCTGCCTTATGTCACTCTCCAGTTCCCTCAACAGCACGGACTTGCCACTTCCAGATTCGCCAGTTATCAGAACCACGTCTCTGGGAGAGATCTTCAGCTCCACGTTGTCGTAGATCACGTGGCGCTGAGATTGATCCACCCCTAAGCCAAAGGCTTCATGCACCGCTATGGTTCGAGGTGTGATGTCCGTCGCTGTCTCGTAGCCTATGTTGACGATGAACTTGCCTGTTTGCCTATCGTATCGGCGGGCGTATTTAGTGATTTGGAAAAACTCTCGCTGCCTCGTCATCTTGGAACCACCGCCAAGTATGGTTCAGGCTTCATTTCTACGGTGGCGTAAAGGGCCAACGCTGTAGCCCAGAAGACGTCGTTGTTGGTTCCGCCGGGATGGTTGAACACTATGCTGCCGTCCTTCCGCAACTCAAAACGCTCTACATTCAATTCCGTGACGTACTCGCTTCGGTAGGGGAACTGCCAGCTGAAGTAGGGGAACCAGAAGGCGCCGTTGAGCATGCGCTGCTTGAGGAGGCTCGCCATCTCCTGCTTGCGGGGCAAAGTGAACGTTACACCTTCTACGTTGTCGATCCCAGCGTTGGTCATATCCTCCACGATGTATTCGCCCACGCCAGTCATGTCAACCCTAATTTTGTTAAAACCGCCCCAACGGTCCTGAAGCATTTTAACATAGCCTATTACGCTGGCGTAGCTCGTTTCAAGAGGGAAGATCTTCAAATGTCGCAACAGAAACTTGCCTTCCACCTCCTCGATTACCACGAGTACGCTGTAGTCTTTGTGCTTTCCTAAGTCGAGTCCAGCGTAGAAGTTGCCTCTATGCACGCTGTCGAAAGGCCACAGCTCCACCTCAAACCCCAATGTTTTCTCGCTGGCAATACATTTTGTAATCAGAGATTGGGACAGCCAGGTGGTTTCGTCCTCGGCCCATTCAGCTTCCATCTCACGTTTCCAACGCCAAGGGTCGGTCTCAAACTGCTTACGAATCTTGTCCAGGATGTTTTGCTTAAGAGGACCGCGTGGCTCCACGGCTTCCCGCCAAGTAACGTGGCTTCTGGCAAAGTCTTCAAAGTCTTTGTGGTTGAAGATCTTATAGAAGATGGAGTCCGTGCTCCAAGGAGTGCTGCTGCACACAAACTTTCCGTTGGTAGTGCCTAACGTGAAGAGGATGGCGTCGTACATTTCCTCGTCGTTTGGGAGGAAGTTCATCTCATCGCAGTAAACCACATGCAGCGTGGGACCCCGTATCGTGTCAGGGTTGTTGGGAAAAGCTTCGATGACGCTACCGTCGGCGAACCTCAGTATGGTTCTGAGGGGTTTCGCGTACAGGTCTGGAGGCAGCTTCTTCAGGAAGTAGGTTATCCTGCGGATGATGAACTTCGCTTGGCGTAGGCTGGGTCCTACGACGGCGATGTAGCTGTCTGGATGCGTCAAGGCGTACCAGAGGAGGAGGGCAGCCACGATCCAGCTTTTCCCGCTCTGGCGACACCAACGAGCTGCCACAAACTGGTTCCCCAAGAATAGGCGGACGAAGTCATGTTGATAAGCTGTGGGTTCAAATCCCACTATTTGCTTGAAAAACGTGGCAGGGTCCTCGCTAAGCGCCCTAATCTCTCGATGGCGGTCTTGCTGCATGGCCTCTACTTCAAGTTCGAGGGCCTCAAGCTTGCTGAGTCTTCGTCTTCTGCAGCTCTGCCACCACCCTCTCAAGCGCTGCCAGACGCTCGTCAACCTCCCTCACCCTCTCATACTCTGCGAAAAGTTCGCGGTACTTCCACGCAGCCATGAAAATGGTCTTGAAGCGCTCTATCTCGTCTCGAGTGAACTCTCTTTCCTCGCAGATCTGCCGAAAAGCATCCACGTAGCGTTTAACGATCTCCTCGAGCTCCGCAACCTCGACAGCTTTCACATGGGTCCCACGGAATTTTTTGTGGGTCCCATACGCCAACCGCTTCAGCTGATGCTCAATCGACCTATAGCTTCTCCTTGGAAACTTACCTGACTCAAAAATCTGCTGAGCAGTCAACCCTTGCTCAGCTAATTCTCTGAGCTGATTAATCTCGTTTTGAGCCCATTTTCTGCCAGCCACTAGCTTTTCGCCCCCAAGAACAAGCCAACGATGGTGCCTGACAAGCCTGTTATAGCTGAGAAGATTTCGCTGTTCCACACGCCGAGCAAGGCCATGTGGGCGATTTCTAGAGCCGTTAAGCAGATGGTCATGGCGATGGCGAAGTACATGCCATAAACAAGCTTTTCGCTGGGTGCCATCTCAACTCGATGAGACTTGCTTTTGCGTGTGTCCTCGATCCAGACTGTTCTGGTTAAGGCTTGGCGTATTAGATTTCTCAACACTAGTCGGCCTCCTGCTTCGTGTAGATGACGATTCTTCCCTTGCGTTTAGTTGTCCTCGCTCTGAGGAAAGCCTGCTGTAACAGTATGGCCACGCTTTGTTCGAGCTCACCCTGCTTGAGCAGTTCGACACCATGAATCATGCCGACTGGAACCACGTTGAAGTCGATGTCGTAGACTCCTAGGTCCTCATGCATCTGGAAATGGTCTCGGATGAGCAGGACGTGCTTGGTTTTCTCGCCCACAACACCCAGAAACACGCCCCAGCTTGTTACTGGAATGTCGAACTGAATCGGGCTTTGAGAGTCCTTGTCTATGTGGGCCTCACCCTTGCTAGCATCGAACCACCTAACCCTAACCAGGTCACCTAACTGCAAACTCTTAACCTGCCTCAAAACCTCCTTATTCATGCCCAGCCCCCCCACCGTTCCTTTTGACAAGCATGATGAACGAAATCGCGACCATGATCAAGCCGTAAAGCCCATGATCCAAGTAGGGTGGATAGGTGAAGCTGGCTCCGTAGTTGACGATTTTCTCTCCAAGTAAGGCGACGCCGGCACCGAACAGTACATAGCCAAAGCGCTTAACTCTTGACACCGTTCTCATCTCCCCAGCTTTTTGTAGCCCGTTCCCCTCATCGTAGCTTCCAGCAACTCCCTCGTTTTGCTCAAAAAGATCGCCATTTGAGGAGGTTCAGCGATTAGCGTTAGTCGACTTTCAAAATCGCCCTCATCGTTCATCCAATGCTCCACGCTTTGAATGCGATAGTTTGCGTCAATGTTCTCGTTGAGGCTGGTGACGTGGACCATTTCCCCAGCCACGATGCGTGGATCACCAAGCACGGTTATGCGCAGGTATTGAGCCGGATCCCTGCGATACTTTAACTCTGCGTCCGCCACCTTCTGGCATGCATCAGTACTCACTAGGTTTTCGTCGATGATCACCAGCTCTCTCACGCCATATCTGGCCTGGCTGTCTGAGTCTTCTGCTACGGCGCTCCATCGACACTTGTCGAAGAAGAGGTTGTCGATCCAGAAGGCTCCGGTGCCTGCTCCTAGAAAGTGAGCGTACACAAGGACCTTCTTCACTCTTTCCCAGCTGAAGGGCTGCGTGTTGAATAGGCTGTGGGTCCACTCATCGCTGTGCTTGCGACCGCACATAAACTGGAGTAGGTTCCACTCACCCAGCCTAACTTTGACCTCTCGGCGCACAACCATGCCCGCGTAGTCTTCCAGCTGAATGGTGACGTCGCCGGAGTATGTGGTGGCTGCTCTAATTTGGAGGGTTAGGCTCGGATACGTGTCGCAGTTGATTTCAGCGAGGCTTGAGAACCAGAGGATGGCACAACCATAATAGTCTGCGCTGGTGACATCAACTTTGGTAGAGTAGGAGCCCTTAATCTTTTGGTCGCTAGCCCTAGAAATCGTGCCAGATCCAGTTCCGCTCACCCAGCCCGGCAGCTTAAGAACTTTCCCCGCAGCAGCCACCGTGTAGGTTCTGGAGAGGTTGTTTACCATAGTTAAGTCGTTGTTCACCGTGTCGATGCTCGCGATTTCATTCTCCTCGTCACCATTGTTGTCTATGATCCGGACTTTATTCCCAACAGCAAACCCCGACACGCTGGCAACGCTCACAAGCTTCTGTCCTGAGGTAGCGTCAGCATCAAGGTTGCTGCGAACATGATATGCATCAGATTCTGTCCACTCATCCTCATCCAGCGGAAAAGGCTTGCTGGCTTCGCCATACACATAAATCTTGTTACGGACACGTTCAATGGCAGTTTCAAACTCGAGCAATTCCATGAGCTCATCGATGTTCACGGCGCTGGTGTATTTCTGCCTCTCAAAGAACTTCAGGTCCCCCTCCTCACATTTGAAGTCGTAGCCCACCACGTTGCTGGCGTTCTTAGCAGTGTCCGCGATGTGCTTCACGATTTCCCAGGCAGGCTTATGATCATACTCCTCCTCCGCGTAGATGCTGTTCGTAGCTTCTACGCCAACGCTTTCAAGCGGGGTAAAATTAGCCAGCACATCCTTCACGATCAGGGACCCCTCTTGATTCACGTAGCGCTTAGTAACCACACGGTTAAACAACTCTGCTCCAAGGTCTCTGCCCTTTAACCGCAAATAATGGAGCATGCCCCGCCGAGTCGCCTCAACCATTTTAGTTACAGATTCAACTCGTGCTTTCATCACCTTGTAAAATGGATCAGTGCCTCTAGTCATGGCGATCTCAATAAGGTCTCCAACAGTGATTTGATCCGTGTAAGCCGCAGCCGAGTTCTGGAGCAAGCAGTTGAAGGACCCAACCTCTTCCGTGACAGCCAAATACACCGTTAAGTCAATCACATCGAAAATCGTGGAGCTATCAGCTGGAGTCAACACGGTTTTCTCGCAAATCTTGATGTAATCAAATTTCACTAGTTGACCGCCAGAACCGTACACAATGAGCCTAACCTCGTCAATGCTGCCAGAGTATGGGTAGCCTTGAATGTCAAAGGTTTTCAATCCCGTGTCCGTATACTCCACGTACGCCTTGATCGCCCCACCCAACAGAAGTTCAAGACGCCACTTCGTTCCAGTTAACTCCGTGCATTTCACAACCACATAGCGATGAGTCGCTGAGTTGAAGCTCCAGCTCCTCGCTATGTAGGCATAAGTGTTGGGCGCTACTATGGTCAAGGTCCCAACCTTTCCGTCGGTGGTTAGGTTCCCGCCCGCTGCTGACCACTTTCCTGCTGCCGCTACAAACACATCATCGAAATACTTTACGCCCCTGAAAACTTCAGCCTTGCAATATGGGTAGCCTTCCACTACTCCCAAGCCTCCGATGGCTTCACCGGGCCAGAACAAGAATCGTGCTGCTTTGCTGCTGATCGGCATGGATCATCCCTAGTAACCCCGTCTTGTGATGTACTCGTAGCGCTCCTCCTCGTCTCTCCTGGCTCCTGCTCGTTCTCTTTGCCTAAGGCTTTCATTGTATTCCGTCTGAGCCTCAGCCGCATCCCTTGTTGTGGAGGCGAGCCAAGCCATGTAGGCAGCGGTTGCCACGATCAAGCCAACTCCCAGTGTGAGCAAGGCGATTTTCATGGCTAAGGCAGCGTTGAAAACCCAGGTGATCTTTGCAGCAATGGCAGTGGCAGCCGCATAAACCTGCTGAGCCACTGCTACACCCCAAGTTGTTCGTAAGAACATGCCAAAAACAGTTATGAGGTAGCCTGTGGTCGCAAGTGTCTTTGATTGTTCGTCTGATAACAATCCAAATTGGTGACCTAGATGGGCGATCACGGAGGTGGTTGCTCCTAAGCCAGCAACCGCAGCGCCCATGGATCGCACCCTCGCAGCCATACTTTCCGCGTCAGCGCTGACACGGGCAAATTCATGGGAGGCTCGGTTCACGGCTCTTATGGTAACCGCTATCTCTTGGAAGCTCATCCTGTCCACTCCGCCTCCCGAACGGCCCACTCCAGTCCCTGCCTAATGATCTCAGCTAATCTTGGCAGATGGAGCTGAATAGCCTCTGTTAGGAAGTAGAAGCCTCGCATGTGTCGGGTTCCCAGCTCCACGAAAACGGCGTAGGGAGCCCCTGCGCCCACCTTCAAAGTCCAGTCCTCGATCTTCGAGTAGATGCTGTCCCGGAGCCTACCCGTCCTCACCGGACAAAGCCTGCGAGCTGTGGCGTGGATATCCGATCCCAAGTCCTGAAGTTTGCGACGTACATTCCTCTGCATATACACGTTTACGTTGTTCATCTTTCGCTCAAACTCCTCGATACCCTCCACGCGTAGCTCAACCTCAACGGACATGCTTTCGAGCCTCTCTTACCGCCTTCCTCATTTCCTCCTCGCTCTGCCGGTCCATCTCGTTTAGGATCACCACGAAGGATTCGATGGTTTTGGAGGGTTGTCTCCGCAGCTCATTTGGGGTCCAACCGAACTCTTTACACAGCCTGAACTCCAAGAGGCTCCCATGTGGTTTTCCTCTCCTCATCGCTCGGACGAGTTTTTTGCCTCCTCCATCGTCAAGCCGCAGAGTTTATTCACCGTGGTGCTGAACAGCTCGCCGAGCTCTATGGGAATGCCCTCTTCCTCGCCGAGCAGTTTTTCAAGGGTTATCGGCTTATGCTCCGGCTGCTGCTTGAGGCTCGACCAGATGGTCTCCGCTTGAATCCCTACGAGGTCGGTGCTTAGGACCGCGCCAGTCACAGGATGATATCTAGTGTATTTGGTGATGATTCTGCTGCGTTTAGCCCAGGTGATTTCACTGAATACGTATCTGCCAGCGTATTCCTTGCCAAATCGGTCGTCAAGCTCCACAACTTCTGTCCTCATGTGATCACCCCCTAGGTTATCGTCAATGTTTTCGCTTCCCACTCCAGGCTCTGCGCAACCGTGTCCTCGATGGGCGTCGGGAGCCTGCTGGATCTCCACTTGCAATTGTTGAACGTGAAGGTCCTAGTGCCCATGCCGAACTTCAACGCAAACTCGGTGTCGCTGAGAACATCGTTCAGTTCTGCCACCGATTCAAAATCCGCTCGAACCGACCCCTGCAGAACTTGATGTCTCTCTGGAAGGCTCTTAATTAGGTATGGTGTTGCTGACCGGATCACGGCTTGTCGTTTCAGGTTGTTGAGGATTTCGAAGCTGAAGTCGGTGAAGCGGTCGATGGCTGTTAGGTCCCTGGTAACGGAGCAGTCGCTTCCCGTCAACGGGTTCGCCGACGGCTCTGTCTCGTAGCTGGCCCCGATCTTTGCGTAGGCGAAGGCCACGTCTTGTCCAATCAAATCAGCCGCTATTTTGACGGGGTCCTCTAGGGAGACATCGACTTTAACGCGGTCAATTTTGCATCCCTTGTGGTTTAGGCTGATGAGGCTCGCCGCCTTTTCATAGTAAACTTCAATGCTAATTGACTTCAACGACGTTACATAGTCGAAGAAGGTCCAGTTCTGAGGCACATAAGCAATTTTGAGATCCACATGTCGTAGGCCTCTTCGGATGGCTCTGACGTTGCGGGATCCAATCCCGCGGATGATGATGTTGCGTGGGTCTAACGCTGGCTCCACTTCCTGGATGATGCCGATCCACTTCATGGCTGGCTGACCCGTTCCCGACGGTGTTACGCCGTACTGGGCCTCCTCCACAAAGTAGGCCTTCGCCTCCTCCCCGACAAAGACGGACGATGCCACTCTTTCTCATGCCTCCTCTCAAGTCTTTACATAACGATGCGTCATGACCGTGACTTCCACACGCCAATAGGGTGGCTTGGCGTTCACGTCCTCGCTCTCCGCCACCGAGCGGATATCCACAAAACTAAGAGCGCCGCCTGGACTCTTCCGATTGGCACGGATAATGCGCTCTATTTCCTTCCTGATTTTCCAGCGCATCTCCTTGCCCGTTATGCCAGCCTTATCAATGCTCCAGCCAATAATGCGGTAGCGATCAGCATAGCGGACCCAGGAGCCACCGATGTTCAGCTTTTCCATGGATCCCTCCGCCAAGCCAACCGTGACCTGCGCGTCAAAGTCCTTGAATAGCTTAGAGTTGAACCACTCTTGGCTGACGTGAACTGTAGCAGGCGTTGTGCCGTCATCTTTGGTGAGGGAAACGTTGTTTTTGATGAGGTTCATGAGGGTTGTCTTAGGGTCTTCGGCGCTCATTCTTCCCACCACCATAAAGAGATGAAGAGCAGTAGCCATGCGAGTAGGAGCCCGATTCCTCCGGCAATCATGGTTATGTCCCAGGCTCGTTGCAACGGCATGAAAACCGTCCCGTGTATCCATGGGAACCCGAAATCAATTTTCCACAAATCCATCGGCTCAGCGACATATGGTGTGCAGATTACATCGCGCATCAGGTCCAGTTGCCAGCATGCCGCAACGTAGGAGGCTGTCATAAGAGCAAAAGAAGTCGAAACGCCAACAGCATTCCAAAAATGCTTCTTCACAAAATCACGCCCCTGCTAAGATGCATGAGGACACCGTGATAGCTAAGGGTCCGCGAGCCTCGGGGTTCACGTAGGCTAACCCGTCTGGCAGCACACGGTCTGCTACCTGACCGTCGGAAAGCGCGGCTTTACGCATAAAATCGAGGGTCCTTGCGATCCACTTAGCGTATTGTGTGGGGTCCAGCTTGTTCATGGCGATCCTCGTGAGGGCCGCGTAGTGGGTGTACTCCTCCTCTGGGTCGGTGTAGTTCCAGGTGCCGTGGTAGAGGAAGCCGCCCCAACGCCCCATGTTATTGGCGATTGTTCTGTCGAGGGCCTTCTTGCTGTTGGCGTCGTGCTGTCCCGGAGTTCCATACTTGGTGTCCCAGTCCTTCAAGGCCCAAGCACACAAAGCTTGAGTGTAACTGATCAACTGCTCGAAGGTGATGTAAACACCCGGGCTAGATTCGCTTTGAGCACCGAGAGGATACTCAGTCTGATACCAATCATAGCTTGACTTCCACATGTGATTATCGATTCCAGCCACTAACCTTGCGATAAAGTCTTTCACTGGCTCAGTATCTCCGTCTCCGAACTGAATTGTGGAACCATACGCGTCTAAACCCCTGATGCCTGCTAAGATGGCTTCAGCCATGTCTGCTGCGAAGGCGATTTCCTCTTTCACTCCGTTGATCACCTGATTTTTGAGGAGGCTCTGACCAGCTGCTAAGGACCACTCCAAGGACTTCAGGAACCTCATGGCACCCTGCCAATTGGCCAGATAGCCTGTGGTTGCGTTCCGCTTATCGTAGTCCGCCATTGCCCAGGCCAAAAGGGCAGCTCCGCTGTCCACTTTACGGTCCTCGTATCGTGAGAAGGCTCCCCAAGGATAGTACTGCTGGTACCAGCTTCCATCCGCGTTCTGAAGCGTGTTGTATTTTTCGATGATGGCA
>Ga0315310_10002849_pt1 | contig 10768 bp, 7 predicted proteins | sample TDP5_MG_FD_203630 | JGI IMG/M metagenome (GOLD analysis project Ga0315310, IMG submission 203630) | Freshwater sediment microbial communities from Lake Towuti, South Sulawesi, Indonesia - TDP5 | ecosystem: Environmental > Aquatic > Freshwater > Lake > Sediment | place: Indonesia: South Sulawesi...
TAGCTCAGTTGGGCCCGAGTGATGACCGCGTGAGCTTTTTTTGGTCTTTGGGTTGGTGGGGCGGTAGCTCAGTTGGGCCCGAGTGATGACCGCGTGAGCATTTTTTGGTCTTTGGGTTGGTGGGGCGGTAGCTCAGTTGGGCCCGAGTGATGACCGCGTGAGCATTTTTTTCTTTGGTTTGGTGGGGCGGTAGCTCAGTTGGGAGAGCGCCGCGTTCGCAACGCGGAGGTCGGGGGTTCGAATCCCCTCCGCTCCACCATGTTTATTCAAGGATAATTACATGAACGCAAATCAATTTTCGGAGTCCCCCGACCTCAGGGGTTGCGCGGGGTGACCGAAACGCCGAAGGCGGTGAGGGTTAGAGGGGGCTGAAGTTAGCCCCCTATAATGCCCCCTCCATTTAATTAACAAATCTAACACGAGGGCAAGCAATGACAAGAAAAAAGGCCGTGAGAATTGTTGCCGCAATATTCCTGCTTGCTGTTGCATTGCCGGCCCTTGCTGGCGGACCGGCAAAGGCAATTTCGAATAATCCCGAGGCGCAGAAGCTGATTGACGAGACCTGGGCGCTGGAGATACCCGATCACAGTGCTGAGATCTTTAAACAATGTGTTTCCTTGATGGAACAAGCGGCCCAACTGGATCCCGACAATCACGCTATCCTGTCGGATCTTTCCCGTTACTATTGGAGCTATGGGGACAACCTGCCAAAGCAGACCATGGAGCAGCAAAAATTCCTGGAAGATATTTACTCAAAAGGTTTGAACGCCGCGTACAAATCCCTGAAGGTCAAAGAAACCTCGGCCGGTCATTACTGGTACACAGTCAACAAGGCTGCGAGTCTTGAGTTCAGGTCTATTCTCGTCCAGGTCGCTGCACTACCTACCTTATACCGCCATTATCGGTATGTGGCTGATAATGACCCTGATTATTTTTACGGCGCCACAGGCCGGCTCTATACCGAAATCCTGTCGCGTGTTCCAAAAAAGCTGGTTGAAATTGTGGGCCAGACTCACCTCAGCGAGGCCAAGAGACAAATCAATCGGGCAATCCGAAAGGAACCTCGCTATCTTTCCAACTATATCTACAAGGCCAGGTTCATGTATGTTTATTTCGGAAAGCAGGATGAGGCACTTCATCTCCTTGACACGGCTTTGAAGATGGAACCCAATGATCTTCCTGATGCAGCCACAGACAACCGGGTTTCTCAACGCGAAGCCAGACAACTGTGGAAAAAGATCACCGGCAAGGAGTATCCTCAAAGACAATAAAGGCCACACGATCGTGAAAAACATAGTCATTATTAAAAAATTAAACGCCGACCATGGCCAAGCAACCTTTACAGAATATATTCCTTTGAACCAGGAAATGAAGAACGAGGTTGAACGAAATGTCAAGGCAATTTTTAACGAACTTGGCGGCTCCTCTCTCCTTAAATCGAGCGGCGATGTTTACATCAAGCCGAATGCGGTTGATGCCAAGGCCTATACTCACACCCGGCCGGAAGTGGTTGAGGCCGTTATCCGCTACTGGTTTGATGCCGGGGCGAAAAGGGTTTTCCTCATTGAGAATTCAACGCAATGCACTTTAACCCAGCTTGCCTTCGAGCTTGCCGGCTATAATAAAATCTGCAAAATAACCGGCGCAATTCCCGTTTATCTCGACGAGGAAGATACCGTGACATTGAAGTTTACCGGAAAAAAATCCTCCAAAGAAGGGGATCCATCAGGCTATGACCGCATCGAATTTGAAATTTCAAAAACAATAGCCCAAAAACTAATTTCAGAGAAAGATAAAAACCTTTATATAAACCTTCCAAAACTTAAAACCCACTCGATGAGCGTGGTAAGTCTTGGGATAAAAAATCAATGGGGATTTGTCCGGCATGCGCACCGCAGCGCTGATCATAATTATAACCTCCATCACAAGCTCGTGGATGTGCTTTCTTATGTGCAGCCCGATGTCACCATGATTGAAGGCGTGGAAGGAACAATTTACGGGCATTTTCCGGCCACCGCTTTGGCAGACAAATGTATTAAACCTTTCAAGGTGTCAATCGGAAGCCTTAATGTTGTTGCCGCTGACATTGCCGGCTCCGCAATTTTCGGCCTGGGCATTGACGACATACCCCAGATTAAACTTGCCATAGAAAGGGGGCTGGCCGGCGGCATCAAGAAAGCCGAAGACATAAAACTTGTTGGGGATTATTCCGACTTGAAGAAATTAGACATTATTGGCGATTTGAAGGATTTCAACGGCAAGTATCCTTTTGACCTCTACCCCCAATTCCCCAAAGATGTAACCTTGATAAAAGGAAAAGAAATGGCTTGCATAGAGGGGTGCGTTAACAATCCAAAGGGAATTTTACAGCTGCTGTCCTGTGATTTTAACGGAAAGGGCGGATGGACTCTTGTAATGGGAAAGGGTTTCGAATCTGCTGTGATAGACAATATCAAGGGCCGCGTGCTGATCGCAGGTCACTGCGCAATCGAAGAAATCTCCGGAAGACTTATTGGCCGTCTTGGAAGGTGAAATGTCTACCTCAGCGGCGAGTGCAACGATTTAAGGGCATCAAATGAATCCATGTGCCACCTCATGAAAGTCAACCCGATGAAAATGGCGCCGATAAACCCTATAATTGGAGCAATTATCCTCGTTAAGGCATATTGGAACCATACCCATGCGAAGCTGGTCAATCCATTGTGTTATATCTTTAAGCTGCGATAATCGGTATATCGGAGGGTAAATGAAAAGGTTCATTGACAATTATTCGGGTGAAAAGTTCGATTTGGTGATCATAGGCGGGGGCATCACAGGCGCGGCATTAGCTTACGACGCTGCTTCACGGGGTCTGTCCGTGGCCCTAGTAGAAAAAGAGGATTTCGGATGCGCCACTTCAGCGGCAACCTCAAAGCTTATCCACGGCGGGTTCAGATACCTGGCCAACTTCGAGCTTTCGCTGGTCAGGGAATCCCTTAGAGAACGCCGGACACTGGAGAACATCGCACCCAACTTCGTCTATCCCCTGCCCTGCATCTTCACCGCCTACAATAAAAAGATTACCAACAAACTCAATATTATCAGGGCCGGAATGACTGTCTATGACTTGCTCTCTTTTGATAAGGGACGCACCTGGGACAAAAGCAAGTGCTTGCCGTCTCACAAGGTAATCGGGCCCGAAGAAGCAATTCGCCTGGAGCCGAACATCGCCCCATACGGCCTCAAGGGCGGCGGGCTCCAGTATGACTGCACAAGCCTGTGTCCGGAGCGGCTGACCCTTGCATTCATCAAGTCCGCTGCCAAGGCAGGCGGGCGGGTGGCCAATTACGCAAAGGTAGAGCAGTTCCTGGTTTCCGAAACCGGACGGGTCCAGGGCGTTAAGGTCAAAGACCTGACCCACGATCGGGCCATAGATCTGCGCGGGAAACTGATCGTCAACTGCGCCGGCCCCTGGGCTGATTTAATTCTCGGGCTGCTCCAGCGCGGGCAGGCAAACAAAAAGCTTAGGCGGTCGGAAGGCATACACATCATCACCCGGAAGCTTGTCAACCGCCACATGGTGGCGTGCATGGGCAAGAGCGGCGGCCATTTCTTCGTGATACCCTGGCGCAACCATACCCTGATCGGCACCACGGACAAGGAATACATCGGAAACCCGGACGAATACAAGGTGACCAGGGCAGCGATCATGGAACTCCTCGACGAGGTCAACAGCGGTTTTGGCCTTGAGCCGCTGGAATACAAGGATGTGCTTCACACTTACGGCGGACTTCGGCCGCTGGTGGAAGACCAGACCAAGGGCGTCTATGAGTCATCGCGCAAATACGAAATATACGACAACAGCAGAGACGGACTTGAAGGCCTTATCATGGTAGAGGGAGGCAAATACACCACCAGCAGGAACCTGGCCGAGAACACCATGAAGTTGGTGGCTGCGAAGCTGAGGCGAGACCTCGGAAGGTGCAAGACCGCCAATCAGCACCTTGCCGGCTGCGAGATCAAAGACATGGAGGGTTTCGTCGCCAAGGCGAAAAATGATATTGCGGATTTCGACAAGAAGACCATAGAATGGCTTGCACGGCATTACGGGACCGAGCTTGGCCAGGTGCTGGAACTGGCGCGGAGCGACAAGTCGCTGGCTGAAGTGCTTGATGCAGACGGCGAGATCGCAGCCCAGGTCGTTTATGCCGTCCGTGAAGAGATGGCCCTGACTCTCAAGGATATAATCCTGCGCCGGACAGGCATTGGCACGCTGGGGTGCCCGGAAGACAAGGTTGTCCAAAAGGTCGCTGCCATTGCCGCCTCTGAATTTGGCTGGGACGATGCCCGCCGTGCCAGGGAGATTTCCCTTACCAAGGAAGCTCTTGCTCTGCCAAGATAAAAAGTCAAAATGAGCCGATCATGAAACCCTCAAGAAAATTCCAGCCCGACTGGAGAGAAGATGTGCCTGCGCCCGGGTCTTACCGCTCGATTTTCAAATATGACCCCAATAAGTTCACGCACCCAAGCCCTGCATGGTTTGAGATGTTCAAAACCGAGTTTGGCATGACCGACGATGATTTCAAAAAACGCCAGCCGGGCGGCGACGAGCAGGTGAAGATAGATAAAAAGATAAGCCTGACCAACGATCAGATCAACGCCTTCCGCAATATTGTCGGCTCGGAAAACGTGGCCACTGACGATTACAGCCGCGTCAAGTTCGGCCACGGAAAGTCGCTGGACGAGAATCTTGATTTGCGCAAGAACATTGTTCGCAAGGTCCCCGATCTCGTGCTTCACCCGCGGGACAAGGAGGATGTGAAAAAAATCGTGGAGTATTGCAACGCCAACCGGATCCCAATTATCACCTACAGCGGCGGGTCGGGCGTGGTCCTCGGCATGAGGGCAGACAGGGGCGGGGTGGCAGTGGTCATGCGCACACACATGAATAAGATCCTGAAGGTCAACGAACTCAACAAGACCTGCGTGGTGCAGCCAGGAATGATGGGCCCTGACTATGAAGAGGCGCTCAACCGTGCTCCGGAAAGGTTCGGCACCAGGATCGCCTATACAGGCGGGCATTTCCCCCAGTCATTTGAGTTATCCTCTGTTGGCGGATGGATCACGGCACTCGGGTCCGGCCAGGCATCCACCTATTACGGCGACGCCTATCACATCGTCCTGAGCCAAGAATATGTGACCCCGGCAGGCGTGATAAAAACCAGCGATATTCCCGGAACAGCCACCGGTCCAAAAGTCAATGACATCCTCAAGGGCACAGAGGGGGCCTTTGGCATACTGGTCGAAGTCGCCATGAAGATCTTCATTTACATGCCTGAAAACCGGCAGCGCTTCGCTTTCATGTTCCCCTCGTGGGAGGATGCGGTCAATGCAAGCCGAGAGATCGTTCAGGGAGAGTTCGGAATGCCGGCCGTTTACCGCATTTCCGACGCAGAGGAGACAGAGAACGGGCTCAAGCTCAAGGGCTTCAGCGAAGGCCTTCTCAACAAGTTTCTCAAGTTACGCGGCTTTGAGCCGATGCGCCGCAGCCTTTGCATCGGCACGGTTGAAGGAGAGAAGTCCTTTGCGAGAAATGTGAAGAAGCAAGTTGCCAGGATCGCCCGCGGTTACGGCGCAATGTCTCTCACAGGCTATGCAGCCAGGCAGTGGGAGCACGGCCGCTACTCGGATGTGCACATGCGGGAGGATCTCCTCGATTACGGCATCATTCTCGACACCCTTGAAACCGGCGTCACCTGGGACAATCTTCATAATGTGCACAAGGGCGTTCGCTCTTTCGTCAAGCAGAGGCCCGGCACCTTATGCCTGACCCATGCATCGCATTTCTACCCGCAGGGCACGAACCTCTATTTCATCTTCCTTATGAGGCCCAGGGATGACGAAGAGTTTTTCAAGTTCAGGTCAGACATAGTCATGCGGATCGTGGAGCACGGAGGCTCTGTCAGCCACCATCACGGCATCGGAAGGATGTTCGCCCCCTGGATAGAAAAACATCTGGGCCGAGAGCAGATGGCAGTGCTGCGGGCGCTAAAAAAGCATTTCGATCCAAATAACATTATGAATCCGGGTGGGGTCCTCGGACTGGATACAGGAGAATCTTAAAACGAATAGCACCATTAGATCTGACGAGCTTATCCTTGCCATTGACGCAGGCACCCAGTCAATGAGGGCAGGTCTGGTGGACTTGAACGGGCAGGTGCTTTACCTGGTAAAGACCCCTATCGAGCCATATTTTTCCGAGCATCCGGGATGGACCGAACAGAAGCCGGAATATTACTGGAGAATGCTGTGCGAGACCTGCAAAAAGGTCATCGCTGCCGCAGGGCCTTCAAAGGACCGCATCGCAGCAGTAACCTTAACGACCCAGCGGGCCACCATGGTCAATGTTGACAAGGAAGGGAATCCCCTTAGGCCAGCCATTGTTTGGCTTGACCAGAGGAAGGCGGATTCGAAAAAGATACTCCCGTTCTTTTCAATTCCCGTTCTCAAGGCGCTGAGACTCTATCAGTTCGTCGAGTTCGCGACTCAATGGTGCCGCTCCAACTGGATCCGACAGAACCAACCCACGATCTGGAATATGACTTATAAATTCCTTTTCCTCTCTGGATACCTCACTTATAAAATTACAGGCAATTTTCAAGACTCGGCCGGCAACGTCATCGGCGCCATCCCTTTTGATGTGAAAAAATTCGGATGGGCGGGCAAATGGGACATAAAGTGGAGGCTGTTCCCCATTGAAAAAGAAAAGCTCCCGGAATTGGTCCAACCAACGCAATTATTGGGTCAAGTCACCAAGCGAGCTTCGGAGGAAACCGGCATCCCGGAAGGCCTGCCGTTTATTGCCGCTTCCAACGACAAGGCCTGCGACCTGATCGGGGCGGGCTGCCTGACGCCGGACCGGGCCTGCATCAGCTTCGGCACCACGGCAAGCATCAACACCCAAAACGAAAAATACGTCGAGCTCAGGCCTTTAATGCCGCCCTATCCATCGGCGATCCCTGGCCAGTATTATTCGGAAGTGAATGTGGTGAGGGGGCTTTGGATGGTTTCGTGGTTCAAGGAGGAATTCGGCCTGCAGGAGAGACTCCAGGCCTCTGAAAAGAAGGTTGCTCCTGAGGAGCTCCTTGACAAGCTCTTGAATGATGTGCCTGCCGGCTCCATGGGCCTGGTTTGCCAACCCTTTTGGACGCCAGGCCCTGAACTCGCGTCCTGCGCGAGGGGCACGGTCATTGGCTTTGGGGACATCCACAACCGGGCATATCTCTATCGCTCCATCATCGAAGGTCTGGTTTTCGCCCTGAAAGAAGGAGCGGAACTGACAGAGAGGAAAAACCAGGTGCCGATCACTGAGGTGCGTGCGACCGGCGGCGGGTCCAGGAGCGATTCAATCATGCAGATCACAGCCGATGTTTTTGGCCTTCCCGTGCTCCGGCCTCACACCAACGAGACCTCTGTCCTCGGCGCAGCAATAGACGCCGCAATTGGGCTGAAGATATTCCCTGATTTCAAGGGCGCTGTCAATACAATGACCCGGGTTCGGCAGGTTTTTGAGCCAATTAAAAACAATGAGGAGATTTACAGGGATCTCTTCCAGAGGGTTTATCTTAAAATATACAAGAAGCTCTTTCCCCTTTTCAGGGAGATGCAGGATATAACCGGCTATCCGGAATAACCGGCAAAAAGGAGGTAATAAAAATGACAAACGCAGAACGGGCGGTTTCGAACTTCAAAAAAGGATTCAGCTGCTCCCAGTCCGTGCTCTCGGCTTACGGGCCAAAATTAGGGCTTTCCCGCGCCATGGCCCTAAAGGTTGCCGGAGCATTCGGCGGCGGTATGGGCCGTATGGGAAGCACATGCGGCGCAGTCACAGGCTCCTTTATGGTCATCGGCCTCAAATATGGAGCGGCGAGGGTCGAGAACCTTCAGGAAAAAGAAAAGGTATATGGGTATGTGAGAGAGTTTGTAAAAAGATTTACCTCCCTCAATGGAAGCATCATATGCAAAGAGCTTCTAAAGTGCGATTTGAGCACTATGGAGGGGGTCCAGACAGCGATAGAGAAACAGCTCTTTGTTACTGTGTGCCCCAAGCTTGTCCAGGACGCCACCAACATCCTCGATCAATTATTATCATCGTGAACGTTACCTTGACAGCAGCCTTGCTCCTCCTTACAATGACACTTAATGAAAACAAGCTATGAAATGAAAAGCATGGTTGCTTTCCTCGGGCTCCTCGCCTGGCTTGGTGCAGGGTGCACACAGAACCTCCCCACCCACAAGTTCACCATCGTCTATACAAACGATGTGCGAGGCGAGTTTGAGCCCTGCGGGTGAAAGTCAAACCCGCTTGGCGGTCTGGCCAAGAAAGCAACTTATATCAACAGTCTGAGATACGAGGGGATACCCTTTCTCGTTCTTGACGCTGGAGACATGCTCTGTTCCTCTGTCTCCATACCCGAAAGCAGAATGGCAGAGACAAAGGCCCGCGCAGACCTGCTCATTAATGCCAACAGGAGGATCGGGATTGACGCCTTCAACATTGGGGAGATGGATCTCGCCCTGGGAAAGGACTACCTTCTCTCCCATTCAACGCAAACAACAATTCTTTCTGCCAATATCCTGGAAAAGGGCTCAAAAAAACCCATCTTTCAGCCATTCGTAATCAAGGAGATCTCCGGGGTCAGGGTGGGGATCTTTGGCGTTATTGACAGCGGCCTGAGCCTCGGGCCTGCCCAGGAGGATTTCGAGATAGAGGATACCGCTTCATCTGCAAGAAAGGCTGTGGCCGACCTCAAGCGGGAAAATGCCGATTTCATAATTGGCCTAACCCATCTCAACCCCACAATCGAGCAAAGACTGGCCCAGGATGTAGAAGGGATAGATATAATCTTCAACGGCCACTCGGGAATGAAGCTTGATAAACCATCAAGGGCAGGAAAGACAGTCATCTGCCAGGCCTATCAGAGGGGGCAATACCTGGGAAGACTTGATCTAATACTCAAGGGCAAGCCGCCCTATACACTGACTGATGCCTCAGAAGGGAAAAAAGTTTCAAAGCGCGAAAGCTCCTATGTCAACTCCCTTATCCCCATGGGAATGGGCATAAAATCTGAACCGGATATTGACAAACTCGTCTCGGCATATAAGGACGAGGCCGCACGGCTCCAGAGGGAAATGGCTGCACAGGTTCTCACGACACCGACCTTAAAATACAGGGGTGAAGAATCATGCAGGAAATGCCATGCCAAAATCGCCCAGTTTCAGGAGAAGACAAAGCACGCCCGCGCATTTGGCCCCCTGCTCAAGAAGAACAAGCAACTCGACCCCCAGTGCATCGGCTGCCATACCACTGGTTTCCAGAAGCCGGGAGGGTTCAGCCTTCCGTTCATGGTGGGAACAATGAGGAATGTCCAGTGCGAGGCCTGTCATGGCCCTGCCATGGACCATATTGAGAATCCACTCAAAAGTAAGCCTTTCACTGCGGTGACCCGGGAGACATGCACTGCATGTCACACGCAGCAGTGGGACCCCAAATTCAATTTCAAGGCAAAGCTCCCACGGGTCTCCTGCAAAAGCGCTCTCGCACCCAAAGCACATTGAAGCAAGTCCGTTCCCAGCATCTCTTCAAGGAGGCCCAGCGGCTCCTTCCAGGGGGCGTCAACAGCCCGGTGAGGGCCTTTAGATCCGTCGGGGGAATCCCTCCCTTCATTGATAGCGCCAGGGGCGCTTACATCCGGGACATAGACGGGAACAAATATATTGATTATGTGGGAAGCTGGGGGCCCATAATCCTGGGCCATGCCCATCCTGAGATAATTCGGGCAATCCGGGAATCAGGGAAAAGGGGGACAAGTTTCGGAGCGCCCACAGCCCTTGAGATCGCCCTCGCAAAGAAGGTCATCAAGTTTTATCCCTCCATCAAGATGGTAAGGATGGTGAATTCGGGAACCGAGGCAGTTATGAGCGCTGTCAGGGCTGCCCGTGCATGGACAGGAAGAGACACGATCGTGAAGTTCGACGGGTGCTACCACGGCCACGCGGATCACCTGCTGGTCAGGGCCGGATCAGGCGCCATCACCCTGGGGACCCCTGACAGCAAGGGTGTTCCCAGGTCATTTTCAAGTGCCACACTCGTTGCCCAATATAACGACATCGGCTCCCTGAAAAAACTCTTAACAAGCAAGGGTAAACAGATCGCTGCAGTCGTGGTAGAGCCGGTTGCAGGAAACATGGGAGTGGTTCCTCCGAAAGAGGGCTTCCTCGAGGGCCTGAGGGAGCTGACCCTCAAAAACGACACTGTCCTTATATTTGACGAGGTCATCACTGGCTTCAGGCTCGGACAGGGAGGCGCCCAGGAACTCTATGGAATCAGGCCGGACATGACATGCCTTGGAAAGATCCTGGGAGGCGGGCTTCCCGTAGGGGCATACGGCGGGAAGAAGGAGATCATGAAGACGATAGCGCCGCTCGGCCCGGTCTATCAGGCAGGCACTCTTTCAGGAAATCCCCTTGCCATGTCCGCAGGGCTTGCCACGATAAATCTCCTTAACGATAACCTATATAAAAAACTGGATTCCTCATCGGAATCGCTGTGCAAGGGCATCAAAGAGGCTGCGAGAAGGTATGCTGTCCCCATAACCATCAACAGGGTTGGCTCCATGTTCACCATCTTCTTTGGAGGACACAAGGTTTATGACCTCTCCACAGCCAGGATGTGCAATAAAAAGCAATATTCCCGATTTTTCCATCTCCTTCTCAATCAGGGCATCTA
>Ga0315310_10002850_pt1 | contig 10767 bp, 12 predicted proteins | sample TDP5_MG_FD_203630 | JGI IMG/M metagenome (GOLD analysis project Ga0315310, IMG submission 203630) | Freshwater sediment microbial communities from Lake Towuti, South Sulawesi, Indonesia - TDP5 | ecosystem: Environmental > Aquatic > Freshwater > Lake > Sediment | place: Indonesia: South Sulawesi...
AGCAGTTTTCAGAGGCATCTGCAATGAAAAATCTGAAGCCTCCCGTTGCTTCCTTTGCCTTTACTACTGCAAGTTCAAACTCGATTGGACCTATCACTCCAGCTTCTTTACCTTTCAGGCCTTCTTTGATGCTTTCGATTGTTGAGCTAACTATCTTCTTCAAGTCCTCGCTTATCTCAACCAAACCCATCACTCAACCACCGCATTCTATCCAAGATTCCTTGAACCTTTTCTTTCAGACGCGCGTGCGCTGAACAAATAGAGAATCAAGTTTGGGTTTGGGTTTGAATAGAATCTCTATGCACACGTACACGTTTTTTGTCCTAGCCGCCTGCAACTGTGAAGTTCGTTTAGTCTAGCCACAGTCCCATTACTAGACATTTATCGCATATCCAGATTTGTGTGGAGGCGAAAAAATAGTCAGATAGTTTCTTAAGCTGTTTTATCTTTTGTAATGCGTCCTTCGGAAGTGGCTTAGTGTAGGATGCTAACCTCAACATGGGAGCTTTACACTTTGGACATTTCGGCTCGCCAAGTTGCTTTGGTGCCTTCTCCAAGAACCCTAACCCATCGATAGTTATCGGCTTGGCTGCTAAAAAACGTTAGACCCGCTAGGGAACAAAGTTTAAACATAGGCATGAAGCGGATTTTCTTTTGATGGGACTGTGCAAAGTCATAGTTCTATTTCGAACTTCTCCTTCAGTTCTTCTTCGCCCTTGTCAGTTTGATACCACTTGGTTCCCCTTCCACTTGGACCCTCTTGCCTGAGCCAACCTTGCTTCACACAATAATTGAGGAACCGTGCACCTGCCCAGCCAACCATAAGGAAGAAACCAGCGATTTTTTGCAGAAACCTACGAACGGGTCGCCCTCTGATTAGTGCTGAAAACAACACAGGTATATCGGGCTTACACCCTCTAACACCGTTAACAAACATGCCAGTCTTACATGTTCAACGACATCCGAGCGCACCAATCCTCATGCACATGATGTCGTTAAAATGAAGTCTGACGACGACATTCCACGCAACCGTCATAAGAAGAAGTTGTACAGTATGGTCTTGCGTGTTCAACTATAACTATCCACGCCCAAGCCCTTAGCCGTAGCCACGGCTATGCTGGATGATGATGTCGCTAGGGCTCAGTCGGACGACGACGCCCACAGCCCATAGTCGCAAAACACCCCACAACGTGGTAGAAGAAGGCTAAAAGGAATTTTTGCCTTCTTCTTTTGAAATTCTCTTTGCGACAGAGCGCGGCGACATACGCGAACGTCACGGTTGGGCAACATTAAACGTCACTTTTAGCAAAAGTCACTTTTAACAACATTGAAAGTGCCCTTAGCCCCGCCCAAACAGGACCCAAAATAGCCTCGCCACAAACACCAGCATCCAAGCCAAACCAGAAAATCCGTGATGCCACCGTTCTAATGCTTAGGACTATATATTGCGATCTGCAGATTTATTGCTGGGAGTATCTCTTGAGTTTGAAGTTACTGGCCGTCATCATGACGATTGGCGTGGTGTTCGTGCTGATTGGAGTGTCTGCTTTGTCAACTCAATTCAAGAATAATGACGGGCTCATTCATGGCAAGGGCACGGTTAGATACCTGAGCTTTGAGGGAGGGTTTTACGGCATAGTTGGCGACGACAGTAAGAACTATGACCCAATAAACATGCCTCAAGAGTTTAAAGTAGATGGTTTGAGAGTTCAGTTCACAGCTAACCTCACAGACTACGTGTCGACTCACATGTGGGGCTACGTCGTAAAGCTGATTTCGATTGAAAAAATACCATAAATGTGCGTATAGTTGGTTGGATAGAATTTCTATCCCAAACCCAAACTAATGCGCACTACAATAGCGCACTTCCAAGAGGTTTGGGCTTTTCTATGAGAACGTAAAAGAAGCGCAAATCATATACTATCACAAGTTGCAGTAGGAATAGACAAGTTTTTGGAGGTGAGTGAAACGTCTGAGGAAAAGATTGAAAGTGTCATACGTGGTTGGCGTGCGGCGCTTGAGAAAAAGGATGTGGAAAAGGCGCTTTCCTTCGTTGCCGAAGACGCAGTTTGGTTCGCGGTTGAGGGCACATTCAAGGGTAAGGAGGAGTGGAAGCGCTACTTAACCTGGATGGCAAGGGTTAATGCAGAACTGAAGTTTAAGGACGCAGGAATTGGGATCATGACGAAGGGAAACAAGGCTGTTAGCCAGTATGCTCTGGAGGCCAAACCCTTGGATGGTATGAAATATGAAGTGCCGGGTATATGCACATACGAGTTCAAGAATGAAAAGATCCAGCAACATTACACGATTCTGGATAGGCTGTTGATCGCTAAACTAGCAGCTAAGGGAATAGCCGCAAAAAGATTGGTGGGCTCTCTAGTGAAGCGTATGGAAAAGGGATTGCGCTAAGACAGGCAAAACAAAAAAGGGACCATCTCAAGCATAGAAGCTCGTTAAGAACATCATTGCCAAGCTATGCTGATGTGCCCATTTTTGAACACGTGCGCGCGCTATAGCAAGCCGGTGTCGTCCTGCTTGCCAATTTTGGAATTTTCTATCCTTCGTAGGAGCATTGAGATGGCAATGAGAAAAAACGCGACTAGCAGAAAGCCCAGCGCAAGACCAAGCTGCTGCGACTGATTCAGATACGTAGAAGCAATTGCTAGAACCGCAATAACTAAAGTCAAGACGCCTATTTCGAACAATGTCCAACTGAGTCTTACTCTCTTCAGAGCGGACACACCCGGGATTCGTGATAAAAAAATTCATGCTGCAATATTTAATCCTTCTACGAATGACGCCCATATCTCTCAAACTCGTCAGGAGACTTACGCTCAATGAATAAATGCGCGCGCTCTTCTTTTTCCTAATTTCTTTTGGGTTTGGATAGGCATTCTATGCAGAATTCTCGAACGATGGGTAACATGAACACGCACAAGCAGCAAAGAAGCAGTCGTCCCTTCCGTACATGGCACTTGTTGATGACACTAAGAGCGATTGGGCATCAACACGCACACTGCCCTCTGAAGCCTCATCCAACATAGAAGTAGTTGTTGTGACAAAGCGCTACTAGAGCAACAACAACTTCACACAGCCACACGCGCACATTCAGAACTTCGGTATTATTACTGTTTCTAAGCCGAAGTTAATAACACATGAAAACAGAACACGCTCTCCTCATCCCAGCGAGTCAACATAGAAGAAGTTGTACAGTGCAGTTCTGCGTGTACAACCACAACTATCCAAGCACAGCCCGCAGCCACAACCATGCTGGATGACGATGTCACTAGGTTCAGTCTGACGACGACATCCACACAGCCCATGCCGAAAAACGAACTTCAACATAGGTAGAAGAAGGCTAAAGGGAAAAGCCGCCTTCTTCTTCCGAAATTCTCTTCCCCGCAGAGCCACCTCAACATACACAAAAGCCACGCCTGGCAACATAAACCTAATCGACTCATCTATTCCCGACTGCCGAGAGAGCCCTCTCCGCCACAGACACAGCACTCAAAAAATCATCCAACGTCGCAGTGAACGTCTCCAACCGAGTCTCACAAACCACCCTCGTCACCACCCTGTTCCCCCTTCTCTCAGTCTTCACAGACAAACCCACTGGCACAGTAACGTTATCCGGCGAAACAGCCCTGACCACTGCCTCAGCTTCCCTAACCGTCTTATAGGAAAGAACAATATCAGCATGCACTTGCTGAAACTCCAAGACGCTGCTTAACGAGCTCGTCAACAAGCCTGATAAATGACTCAAGCTGCTGAACCGGAACCTGCGCGCCAGCGGCAATGTTGTGTCCTCCACCCTTCCCATCGTACTTCTCAGCTGCGAGCCTCAGTATCTCTCCTAGGTTGAGTCCTCTGCCAACGACCGGTTCTATGGCTCTAGCCGAGATCTTCACTAAATTTTCCCTCTGAACCACTGAATAAGCAATGACAGGCTTCTCAGGGTTAGCTAGATTGGTGGAAAGAATCGACGAAACTGCCCCAATGACCTTGTCGTCGATCACACCGCCACCCCGCACAACATAAATGTTGCCTAACTCTTCAATCCGATCAGTGCTGGGTTCCATAAGCCAATTCAAATACTTGGTCAGGGTTCGCCTATACTCTTCCAAAACGGCATTTGCCTCTTCCAGGGCTGAGCCTCTGTCACCCATGCACACCGCAATGCCCAGACTCGGCCTATCCATGCGTCCTGTGGCGTTGAGCAGAACCGAAAACTCTCTCGCATCGCGCAACGGCGTCCACGGCTCCTCATGCATCAGTGTATAGACATTTCCTCGTATGCTCAGCGCCACATCGCTAGGCAAACCCTTGGAGACCAGATAGTCAACAAGCGCGTTGAACAGCTTCTTCTTCTCCTCTTCAGACAAATCCCGCAACGCCCGCCACCTGTCGCCTGTCTTAGGCGTGATGCCCAACCTCATCAGAAGCGCCAGACTTTTGTCTTCCTCCCCGCTTATCCCAGAAATGAAAGGCGTGGTCGTGCGCGCCAAGGCTTCGTGAATCGGGCGCGTTTCTCTCCCGAAGAACATCAAGTCTGTCTCAACCGTCAAAGTGCCTGCGTTCACTGCATCTTCAACTATGACGGCATTTGGGCCTCCGAGTTTCCGATGCTCGTACTTATCCTGCAAATCGCCCAAAGCACCAATCACGGCGACACATGCCAAATCAGCATTCGTGCTGTCTAAGGCTTTAGCCGCGAAGTAAGCTGCACCAGCCCCGCTTAGATCCTTGGAACCGTCGATACCAAACAGATGAGGGTTCACCTGAACAAAAGCAGGATCAGCCTCACCTACGGGCTGGTGATGGTCAAGTATCACTAATTCACGATGAGCTAACTTGGGGTTTAAGACCTCAAGGTCGCCGCTACCGAAGTCGGTGAAGATCATCAATGAAGGCTTGTCAACCAGAAGTGTATCTATTATCTTGCCATCAAGCCATTTTTGAATCCTGATGCGAAAGGCGGCATCCTGTCTGGCCAATGCTTTTCCAACAATTCCGGCAGCCGCTAGGCCGTCAGCGTCTAAATGCGAAACAACATGAATGAAGCCGGCGTTTTCAACGTGTTTCTCGATTACATTGGCTGCTTCATTTGCCTTCTCTAAAAAAGCATTTAACTGGGCTTTATTTTCCGTGGCGTGCAGACTCCTGAGCAAAACTAGATGAGGCTAGCAGCCTTAGCCTCATATTTCCAGTCAGGGGGTAAAACGCCCTCCCGCTTGTAGTATTTGGCAAGCTTGTGAATCTTGGCCTCAATAAGCTCAAGCGACCTCTTATTGTAGGAGTCCTTTCGGTTCTTCTCAAGGTGGACACGCAAGCCTGAAGCCCTTTTCAACAAAACATCCAAGTCTTCGGGAACGGCAGGGGCAAAACCAGCTTTCTTCATCATCTCTGTGATGGTTTGTCCAGCGACCGGTTTCGCCAATGGCACACCATACTGGTCTCGAAGGATGACGCCTATCTTACTAGCAGTCTGACCCTCTCGGGCAAGCTTGGCCACGATAGACTCGACCTCCTCAGGCGTGTATTTTGCCCAACCGGGCGGTCTTTTGCCAACTGGTCGAATCGAATGAGACCTACCCTTCTCAGCTTTTGGCATACGTTGTCCTCCAAGGACTCTAAAACAGCGAATGGCTCGGCATATTTAAAACTTCTCTCAAACTACTCCGGAGGCTCAGTTATCTATAATAATTCATTAGTCAGCTCGACCTTGCTGAAACTGAATTTCGACGTTTGGTCAACGACATTAGACAGAACTTGGATCCCCCGCAATGATGCTCTCATGTGCAATCGCAGTCGGGTTCTCTGTTAGACGCCAACCCAAACCAGTAGCTTAGGACAGAACCTAGCCAATCTCCTCTTTTTCTTTCCGCATTCCTTATTTGATATGCAATACATACCATGTGGCGAATCTTCGAAGTGCCTGCGCCCTATGTGAATACCTGTTCTTCTCCTCAAGAGTCATCTCTGCAAATGTCTTGCCCATTCCGGCTCTTGGTATAAATATGGGGTCGAACCCGAAGCCTTGTTTTCCCTGCTCTTCACGAGTGATCCAACCGTCAACTTTGCCTCTGAAACATTTGACTCTGAAGTGCCTGTTCGGGTCACAGAATGCGACTGCTGACTGAAAGTAGGCGTCGCGTCTGCGGACATTTTCCATCAATTTTAGCACTCCTCTTGTGTGGAGGGTGCGGTAGACGTAGGATGAGTAAGGTCCTGGAAAGCCGTTTAATGGTTTTATGAAGAGGCCTGCGTCTTCAACGAACACTGGCAGGTTTGATTTTCGAGCGGCTTCTAAGGCGCTGGTTTTGGCTATTGTCTCTATGTTGTCGGCTTGGATTTCGGTGGTTTCAAGGTTGAGCATGGCTGTCGCGAGGTTTGATTTGGACAGTATGTTGCAGGCTTCTTGATATTTGTGAACGTTGCCTGTTGCGAAGAATGCTACTCTACCTTTCTTCAATGTATCGCCCCCTGCGTTCTATCTCTCGTATTTTGTGAAACATTCTCTCTGCTGCTTCCTTGCCCATCTGCTGAGTGTATCCAGCCATGATCGCATCGAAGCATTCTTTGGCATATTTGTAATGTGTGCTCTGAAGGGCTCGCTTCATAAGGTGTAGATCTACTCCTCTGATTTCAAGTTCTTCAGATTGTTCGCCTAGTCCGAAGTCTACGAGGAAAACTTTGCCGCTGGCGGAGAGGATCATGTTTGATGTGGTTAGATCTCCATGGATGATTTCGTGCTTGTGAAGTCGTCCAATTAAGGTGCCTATGTGGCGGCAAAGGCTGAGTCTATCTGCTTTATTGATGTCGTTAAGTATCTGCTTGACCTGCTTGCCTTCAACGTATTCCATGATGATGTTTGTGTCCGACGTGTCGATAAGGTAGATTGTAGGTGTTGGAACGCCTGCCTCTTTGGCTCTGTGAATCAGTTGCGGCTCATGTAGCGTCCTCTGAGTTCTTATGGCCTCGTCCAGTTCACGCAGCCTGTATGTCTTTGGCATTCGGCGTTTCATGATGACTTTGCGACCTTGCCACTCCTCTAGGTAAAGGTTGGCTTCCGCGCCCTTTTTAATTAGCATCTGCTGCTTTAGGCTCCTGTGACCCAAGGAACTTGGACCTCGTCGAGTCGCCACTTAAGTTTGACCATGCTCTGGTCTATCTGAGTCGTGATGCCATGTCTGAATGCGAGTTGGCCTGTCCACGCTATCATGGCGCCGTTGTCTATGGCGAATTGTGTGGGAACCTTTGAGAATTTTGCGCCGTGTTCTTCCGCAATGTTCTTTATCATTGTCTGGAGCCTTTTGTTTGCGCCCACACCCCCTGTTAACACAGCTTCTCTCTTTTCGGTATGTGCTAGTGCTCTCTCGGTTACTTCGGTGAGCATGGAGAAGGCTACCTCCTGCAGGCTGAAGCAGACGTCTTCGAGGCGGTGCTTTCCCTGTCGAAGCAACTCTGTCGCAGCCGTCAGCAAACCGCTGTAGGATAAGTCCATGCCCTTAATGCTGAATGGAAGCGGAATGAAGTTCGTGCCTTGATTTGCCAGTTTTTCAACCATGGCTCCGAAGGGCATGTCTGGTTTTTGCCTGAGACCAGCTTCGCGGGCAAAAACGTCTAAGCAGTTGCCAACCGCGATGTCAAGGGTCTCGCCGAAGACTCGGTATCGTCCAGCGTCATAGGCCGTTACTATTGTGTTTCCTCCCGAAACGTACAGTGTAACTGGGTCCTTGGCGTGGGTTATGAGTTTGCCTATCTCCATGTGTGCTATGCAGTGGTTGACGCCGATGAGCGGCGCTTGCAGGTATGAGGCTAGCGCACGGGCCGCTGTGGCTCCTGTCCGTAGGCATGGCCCTAGTCCTGGTCCCTGGGAGAAGGCTATGGCGACTAGGTCTTCAGCGTGTATTTTTGCCGTTTTGAGGGCTTCTGTTATGACCTCGCTCGCGACTTCGGCGTGGTGTCTGGCGGCTTCTCTCGGGTGGATTCCTCCTTGTTCTGGCATGTAGGTGCTGATTATGTTGGCATGGACTTTTCCGTCGTTTGAGACTATGCCTACGCTGAAGTCGTCCGCTGTGGATTCGATGCCGAGTATGTATGATCTGTCCTTGGTCTTCTTGTATGATGACATGGCATTGCAACTCCACATGTGCATACGTGTTGAACACGTAGATTTTTATTCTAAATCTGCGTACATATATATGAAGACTAAGACCCTGATGTAGGATTCGATCATCATATGCCTAAACGTGATGACCTAGAATACAAGGCGTTGCATTTCATATCAAACACGCGAAGTCAAGGCGTGCTCCAGTCTGATTTGTGGCGGAAATTGGGCGCGAGCAGCCGAGAGGGTTCTCGGATAGCTTTGAAACTGGAGAATAAGGGTTTGATCAAGCGTGATCGGGAGTTGCGTGCTGGTCGTTGGACGTATAGGTTGTTTCCGAAGCGGCAGCCTCCTTCGATCAATTCTGTGGCCGAGTGTCCGTGTCTTATGTGTGCTAATGATCCGCGTTGTGGCGCTTATGGTTCTGTTTCGCCTAATGCCTGTGTACGCCTGACCGATTGGATTCAGATTTTGACGAAGGAAGAGATGGTTCCTTCTGGTGACAGTTAGTTTTGCCTAAGGCTTGGCTGAGGGCGCGCCAAAGAGATTATTATTATCGTAGGGCTAAGGAGGAGCGGCTTCGTTCCCGCGCAGCGTACAAGCTTCTTGAAGTTGCTAATAGATACGGGTTCATCAAGCCTAGAGATGTTGTGGTTGACTTAGGCGCGGCTCCGGGCGGTTGGATGCAGGCGGCTCTAAACGTTGTTGGTGAAAGCGGTTTTGTTCTAGGTGTGGATGTTAAGGAGGTTGAGCCTTTTGAAGTCGAGAACGCAAAGTCTATTGTTGGCGACGTTACCGATCCGGCCATAGTGGATGCCATTCAGGGTCTTTTGCCTCGCGCTGCTGATGTAGTGGTTTCAGATGTTTCACCGAATATCTCCGGCGTGTGGGAGGTTGACCACGCCCGGCAGATGGATCTGGCTCATCGGTCTTTGCTGATTGCGAACAGTCTTTTGAAGATTGGTGGAAACTTTCTTGTGAAGGTTTTTCAAGGCGATCTGCTGGACGGGTTCATGTTTGAGATGCGGCAGTGTTTTCAGTACGTGCGGTTCATTAAGCCGAGCGCTAGTCGTAAGAGAAGCAGTGAACTCTTTGTTTTGGGAATGGGCAAACTCTGATAGATTTGACAAATATGGGAGGATTATCTGATGTTTCTGAACAAGTTAAGAGCTGCAATGCTCTTATGTGCGGCTTGGGGTCATTTGGCCCATGTAACATATTATCGGATTGTGGGTAACTTCCGTTGCCCGTTGCGCCTTTCTTGCTTTTACGGCGTTTCTCCTTAGTTTGATTGGTCACGTCGTTGTGGCCAGCGTTTTTCGTTCTCAGACTGCTTGTGGGCCCTGACTGATATCTACGTATGTTCCTAATCCCTACACTGAGAGCTTCGGTGCTATTATCTCTGTGCTTGTTAGACTGGCGCTTGCTTACGCTTCCTGGCGAATGTATCGGTTGAGTAGCATGTTCTAGCAAGGATGGTGAAGCAGGGGTTACAGCGGCAGTTCAGCTGCTGTTAGGCTTTTCTCTTTGATCCTTTCTGCAGTATAGTTGCTGAGTTCTATGAATTGTTCGGTTGTCAAGACGTTTCGTGCTCGGGCGAGAATTTCTAGGCAGATGTCTTTGAAAACCATGTCGGCGCATCTTGTCTTGGCGTCGTCGATTAGTTCCTTGCAGGCCATAAAAAGTACTTCGTTCACTTTGCTTTGGGCTCCTTTTTCTTTTTGTGTTAACGGAGTTTCTTGTTGGTTTTAGAGGCTAATAGTTTGCGATATTGCAATATTGATTTGCAGTAAGCCGTTTTGCTATGGTCAATGTAGAAGTTCGTGGTGGTTTTGTATTCGTGGCCGATGCGATCCTAAGTTCTGGCTGTGCAGAACTATGCTCTAGAGCTGTTTTCACTCTGCTCTTCGTTCGTTTCGATGCATCACATGTGTGGGCTGGCTTCGGTCTTGGTGTTGGTGGGTGAAAGTCATATATGACTGGTGTTTGGAATAGTCGAGCGGGAGAAGGCGGATGTTATGAAGTCTAACGCTGTTATTCGAACGATGCTCGAGCACAGGTCAATCAGAAAGTACTCGGATAAAGTGCCCTCTGATGAGGTTGTGGAAAGCATTGTTAGGGCGGGTCAGCAGGCGCCTTTCGCTTATCAGGGCTACAGTGTCTTGTTGTCGAGGAATAGGAGGCGGAATCCTTGGCATGCTCCGCTTTTGTTCACGATTTGTGTTGACTATCATAAGTTTGGTTTGATTATGAAGCGGCGGGGGTGGAAGCCTGTGACAAATGATCTTGCGATGTTGATGTTTGGGATTCAGGACGCGGCTTACATGGCGGAGAACATGGTTGTGGCTGGGAGAAGCCTTGGTCTTGGGAGCTGTTTCCTCGGCAGTGCAATGTACCGTGCTGACAGGATCGCTGAGGAATATGATTTGCCGGAGAAGGTTTTTCCTTTGGTGCAGTTGGCTATGGGTTATCCTACTGAGGATCCGCCGCCTCGACCTCGGTATCCTGTGGAGTTCGCGCTTTTTGGGGACAGATATCCCAAGCTAGATCGGGATGCAGTTTCTAGAGCTATGAAGCAGATGGACGACGGATACTTGGCACAGGACTACTATAGAAAAGCAAGATACATGATAAAGCTGGAAAGAAACCGCAAG
>Ga0315310_10002851_pt1 | contig 10763 bp, 6 predicted proteins | sample TDP5_MG_FD_203630 | JGI IMG/M metagenome (GOLD analysis project Ga0315310, IMG submission 203630) | Freshwater sediment microbial communities from Lake Towuti, South Sulawesi, Indonesia - TDP5 | ecosystem: Environmental > Aquatic > Freshwater > Lake > Sediment | place: Indonesia: South Sulawesi...
GTTTCCATTATTTTACCAAGATACATGATCGCAATGCGATCGCACATGTATCGAGCGACAGATAAATCGTGAGTGATGAGAAGATACGTCAGATCCATCTTCTCCTTCAAATTTGCCATCAAATTCAAAATTCCAGCTCTGATAGAAACATCAACCATAGAAACCGGCTCGTCTGCAACTATAAACTTTGGTTTAAGCACCAGCGTCGAGGCTACCGCAACCCGCTGCCTCTGACCCCCGCTCAATTCGTGCGGATACCTATTCATGAACTCTTCAGGAGGACTCAACTCTACATCTTGTAAGGCCTCTGAGACTTTTTTAACCTTCTCCGCATAAGTGTCTACTAGGTTGTTTACTTCTAGAGGTTCGGAAATTATGTCGAAGACGGTTTGCCTAGGGTTCAGGGATTCGTAGGGGTCCTGAAAGATTATTTGCATGTCGCGGCGCAGCTTCTTCAGCTCCTTTTTGTTCATAGATAGGATGTCGCGCCCATCAAAATGCACGTCACCGCTGGTTGGTTCAACAAGCCTCAATATGCTTTTTCCAGTCGTTGTCTTTCCAGATCCACTCTCACCTGCTAAACTGAAGATTTCGCCTCTCTTGACATAAAAACTAACGTCATCTACTGCACGAACGAATTGAGGCGTACCAAACATCGACAAGAAGCCTCTTCTAACCATAAAATATGTCTTGAGATTCTTTACCTCTAGCAATACATTGTTTTTCATTTTTGATCCCGAAAAGTTAAGTCTTTTCATTTTTCTTTAAGTTTGTGGCATGCGGCGTAATGTCCTTTTTCAATTTTAATCAGTTCAGGTTCTTTTTCTCTGCAATCACCGAAAGCATATGGGCATCTAGGGTGGAATCTACAACCTGAAGGCGGATTGAGGAGGTTAGGTGGAGCCCCAGGTATTGATTCCAATCTGCTTGAGCCTCCTTTAATGCTTGGCAAAGCAGCCAGCAACCCTTGCGTGTACGGATGCATAGGAGATTCAAATATGGGCATAATTCCCGCATATTCTACAATTTTGCCTGCGTACATTATGGCTACTTTATCGCAGTTTTCGGCTAGAATTGGGAGGTTGTGAGTTATTAGCATCATGGACAAATCTAATTCGTCGCACAGTTTTTTAATTAGTTCCATTATCTGAGCTTGCACCATCACATCTAAAGCGGTGGTAGGTTCGTCAGCAATTATTAATTTTGGATTGCAAACTAATGCCATTGCTATCATTGTCCTCTGCTTCATTCCTCCGCTGAACTCATGAGGATATTCCTTCCCTCTCTCAGGATCTATTCCTACTAAACCGAGGAGTTCTCTGGCTCTTTCCAACGCCTTTTTCTTACTAACTGGTTCATGAATCAATACGCATTCAGCAATCTGTTCTTCTATTCTACGCACAGGGTTGAGAGCGTTCATGGCACCTTGAAAAACCATGGATATTTCCTTCCATCGCATTCTTCTAAGTTCTCTGTCACGCATGTGTACTACATTTTTACCTTCTAGGAGGATCTCACCGTTCACGATCTTTGCTGACGGAGGTAGCAATTTTAATATGGCTAAGGCAGCGGTGGTTTTGCCGCAGCCTGATTCTCCTGCTAGTCCAAGCACTTCGCCTTTGTCAACCTCGAAGCTCACTCCGTCCACGGCTTTAACAACGCCTGCCTGAGTTGTATAATAAGTTTTTAGATCTTTGACTTCTAAGAGGTTCATCGTTTTGAGACTCCGCCAATGTTAGCAGTCATTGTCTTATATGGATAATTTTTGCTTATTTATACTTTCCTTTAAAATCATTAATCAGCTGTTTTTTTAAAAAAAGGAATTGGTTTAGGTTGTTCTTTTGCCATAGGATGCAGCGAAGAGGTTTAAGTCGACTGGGCCAATGTAGCCATCTGCGGCTGGAAATGGGTTCAGGTCTGCATCTGGATTGTAAAGTAGATCTCCACGGCGTTTGCCGTATGCTGCAGCAAAGATGTTTAAGTCGATGGGGCCAACATAGCCATCAACGTCTAGGTCGCCTGGCATTACGACGTTGAATTCAATGTAGGGGCAGCCCCATGGCAACAGACCTTCCAACGCAGCCCACTTGTCTGCGAGACGCCACTTCGACCATTCTTCCATGTCAATTGGACCTATGAATGATACGGATTTGCTTATTTTATCAATGACGATCTGTCCAGGAAAGTCTTCTGGATATGGCTCGATGTGTCCGGGGCTCAGGTATCCTGTGTAGTTCTTGAAAGGGCCGTAGACCAGTATGCCGGGGTCTAGTCCATAGTAGGCATCAGGATCGTAAATTATCTGTGATACATTGCCGGGTTTTTTTGCCAATGCCCAAACGTAGCTTGGCGTTGAGTAGTTGAAGACTAACTTTTCTCCTTCTTTGAGATCCCAGGTGTTGCCTAGGAACTGATAGTCTTCTCCATATGGGCCACCATATTTAATATTTCCTGGCCTTACAAACAGGTCTCTCCATTGTTTACCTACGTATGGATCATATTCGGAATACGGATGCGCAGGTGGCTCTGATGGTACATAATCTCCCTTTCTTGTTTCGAAAGCCCAAGCTGATATCGGGGAGTTTGGGGTGTATTTCGAAGAGACCATGTCAAGGCACCAAGTGAAGCCGGTGTCAAGGGTGAGGTTGGCAGAAGTCGGACCGATGTAGGTGTCAAGGTGCAGGTCTGGATAGGCATAGCCCTCGTAAGGAAGGAAAGTTTCGTGGAACCACCGACCCAACAGACATTCCATGCCCATGGCTTGATAATCGAAGGTGAAAGTTAATTTTTGAGTTGCGGCATTGTACGATGGTATCAATGTTAGATAAGGCATGAAGTCTTCAAAGTACCATCCACCGTAAAATGGATATATGTCCAATCTACTGTTGGCTTCGTATCGGATCCAGTTCTCCCATCCTCCTTCCGCTAATCTTTGATTACTCTTCCACCAAGCCGCCGGATCTGCGATAAGTGTGTTCCACGTGGCTTCGGTTATGCCTAGGACTCGCATGGCTGCGTTCTTATCTAAAACAACAGTGCTTACTAAGGAAGGCCAGAAGGGTTGTGTTTGATATTCAACGATTCCTTCTATGGCGTAGTTCCAGCCATCGTAGTATCCTTTACCCTGTCTTCCCTGTGCTCCGCTTCCGAATTCTGTGAGATTTATGTAGGTGGCAAACCAATGGATTTCAGCGTTGCCGGGTTCAATGCCCGTGGGAGCACTTCCAAGAAGATTGTAGGGTAGGAATTCCCCAACGCCTAGCATATATGTTCCGGTCTCATCCCAAGAGTTGCCCTTAGTCATATTAATCTCTGGAAGGTTATTTGCTACAACTTTAAGACGAGCATTTGAAGAGAACCATGCCCAGCCACGGGCCCAGGCAATTGAGCCGTAAGGCTTGTTGAGGGGCGAATCAGCCCAAGGAGCTGCTACATAGCGAGAATCCTCCGCCATTATAACTTGTGGAAACGTCCAGCTCAAAGCGTGCTCATCTCCATAATAGGATTCTGAAGTCCACCAAGCATCTTTGCAAAGTCCCGCACTCGGTTGGAAGAAGTCATACCATGTGAAGGTAACGGTTCTTGCTCCAGGAACTTGCGGTTGCATCAGTTCTTTGTTGGACACTTCGGTTGCTCGTAATGGTAAAGCGGTCAATACCGCACTGGCCAAAATTAATAGCGCTGCTACTGTGACTATTTTTCTGTTCACTAATACCACTCCTCTTTTTTGGAGTATCGAAAGGAGAATTCCTTCAAACATTTAAAGGTTTCTAGGATTTTCTTCTAGAACAATAAAAGTGTTTTAGATTTTCCTCAATTTGGGATTAAGAATCTCTTCGAGAGCGTATCCGACGAGAGAAAAGGCGAGAACTAGTAGGACGATGCACACACCTGGCGGTATGACATACCACCATATTCCTTTAGTAACCGCTAAACTTTCCCATGCATCCTCGATCATCATCCCCCAACTCATAGACCCACCTGCTGTCAAACCAAGAAAGGCAAGGTAACTTTCCGCCCAAATGGCATTTGAAATGTTTAATAGAGCCTCAGCAAAAATTAATGGAAAAACATTAGGAAAAACATGCCGAGTAATTATGCGCCTAGTAGAACACCCTATTGCCTTCGCTCTTTCAACAAACATTCTCTTCTTAACTGAAAGGACTTGTGCACGAACAACCCTCGCTGTTGGGGGCCAGCTTACAAGGCCAATTACAATTATGACGACAAGTGTAGGTCCCCATAGACCGAATTGCGAAAGAGCTTTCATTTCCACGAGAATGCTCACCAAAATTATCATGAGCACTAATTCTGGGAGCACTAAAAAGAAATCCGTTGCCCGCATAAGGCCCTCTTCAGCGAACTTGCCAAAGTATCCAGCTATAAGGCCTATCGAAGTCCCTACGAGCATTGCAATTATCGCTGCTACAATCCCTACAAGCAAAGAAACTCTGGCTCCATAAACGAGCATGCTGAATACGTCTCTTCCTATTCCGTCGGTTCCAAGGTAATGTTGCAAACTAGGTGGAGCATTGGGAGGATTGTCCACAATGACGCTGTAGGGATTTTCTGGAGCAAAATAAGGTGCTCCAATAGCAACAACTACAAAACTCAGAATTAAAAGGAGACCGATCATTCCCTTTCGGCTGTCCTTAAAAATTTTCCAAGTTCCAACCAACCCTTTCAATGTAGTAGAAAACCGTTCCCAAGTGGTGGAATGCTTAACCTTCATCATTACAACGTTTTTTTCACTCAATGGTCACATCTCCACTCTTGGATCAAAATGTGCGTAGAGTACATCAGCTATGGCATTCGCCAGTACCATACCTATTGATGTAATAAAAAAGATGACCATGAGTACCGGAAAGTCTCTTCCAATCGCAGCTTCATAAGTTAACAAGCCAAGGCCTGGATAGGAGAAAACACTTTCCACAACTATTGAGCCCATCAACACCCAGCCGAACTCATAAGCAATGACTGTTATCATGGAGAGCATTGCGTTTGGCATAGCATGCTCTTTTTGGATTCCCTTTCGAGTTAAACCCTTTGCCTTTGCAGTAATTATGTAGTCTTCTGTTAAAATATCAGTCAAAGAACTCCTCATAATGAGAGAGAATCCCGCAAATGCCCCGAGGACATAAGTTGCAACAGGCAGTATGAGATGATAAACCCTATCTCCTATTATCATTAGCAAATCAGACCCTTGATAACTTGACACTCTGCCAAGTGGGAAAATTGGAATCATGATGGCAAATATCAGAAGCAAAACTATGCCCAACCAGAAGGCAGGGACAGAATACAAGACGAGAGACAAGCCAGTCAGACCAACGTCTGCTTTTTTACCTCTTCGCCATGCTGAGAAGACGCCTATTTTAATACCTACATAAGCGCTTATTAGAGTAGCAACTCCGCAGAGAAAAAGTGTATTTAAAAGTCGATAACCAATAAAATCTCCGATGGGCACTCCTTTATATAGCGTAACTGAGATGCCCCATTTTCCTGTAAGGAAATTTGACACATAGGTAAGGAATTGCAAGTGAGGGGGCTTATCAAGTCCATAAAAAGCTTTGATCTGATTTAGCATATCCTCTGAAAAACCATGCCCAGGCCTTTGCTTACCTCCCAAAAGAAGTAGAGTAATGGGATCGCCAGGCATAAGGTAAAATAGAAAAAAACTAAAAAGTAAAATGAGAAAAATAGTAATCACGGTGACTACTATTTTTTTGATAACAAATTTTACTATTTTCCGCATAATAGACCTCCACAGATAGCATAGACTATTAAATATAAAAGTTCAGAAGAGGAACACTTATTCTTCCTCTTCTGGTCTTCTTCTCTTCCATACTATGAATGCAATAGCAGCAATTGCCACGGTTCCTAGTGCCACTCCTATTAAGATAGCCTGAGTTGGCAAAGACGGCGGTGGAATTGTGCTGATGGTGATTGGAGTCGTCAGGGACTTTGAAACCATATGCCACTGTTCGGTTCCCCCTGCGTCACTGATGTTTACTTTGGGCGTATACGCCCCGGATGAGTTATAGGTGTGGACTTTACTTATACTCACAATTTCGTTTGGGCTCGCTTCCTTTGTTTCAGTTGTTGTGGTTCCATCTCCGAAGTCCCATATGAACGTTAATGTGTCTCCTTCAGAGTCTGAGGCATTAGCGGTGAAGGTTATAGGATCTCCCACATAAGCCTCGAAAACATTTGCTTTAAATCCAACGTCCCTCGGACCTAAATTAAATGGTCCAACGTAAACCATTCCAGATTTAATGTCATAGTTATTTCGCTCATCGCTGACCTTAACTGTATAGGTGAATTCACCCTCTGTCTCATATGCGTGAACCACTGACGACGTCACGAGACTACCTGGTGTGCCTGTTTTTGTATCTGTAACTTTTGTGCCGTCACCAAAGTCCCATAGAAAAGTGAGTGCTGTGCTATCGGTATCTGTAGCCTCAGCTGAAAAGGTATATTCTTCATCGACAGCAACTGAGACTGTTAGGAGAGCGCTTAAGCCGGGAGGAGCTGTTATGGGCTTCAAATCGTGGTAGAAGGGTGGATAACTCCAACAGTGAGTAGAACCTTTCCCTGCGCGCCATTCTGTGGGCCAGCCCTTGAATCGGTCGGTTCTCCAAGCCAATGTTTCATAAAGGTAAGCATAGATTATGTATACGCCAGAGTTGTAGAACATCCTTTGGGCTTCGTGAACGTATTGTTGTCGCTCAGTTTTGTTGATGGCTTGTAACTGTTTCAGGTAGAGTTCGTCGTATTTGGGATCCCACCAAAAGTTGTCGTTATCCCAGCTTAGCTGATAACTGGTTACAATAGAGAGCAGATAGTTGGGGTCAGGCGGATCAGCCCAATACCATATGAACATGTCTACCTCGCTGCCGTAAACTTTCGTCTCTAGGGTGGGTTCGTCAACCACGTAGATGTTGAGTTTGACGCCGATTTTAGCCCATGTTTCAGTAAGGTACAAAGCTGTTTGATATTCCTCGGGGTATTCTACTCTAATGAGCATTGTGTATTCTAATTTCTTTCCTTGAGGAGCATAGGGGTTGCCTACTCCTGCGGCGCGTATCGATTGGCCTGGTGTGCCAGTCCAGTAGTAACCCGCTTGGTCAAGGATTTGATTGGCCAAGGTTAAGTTGTATTGGAATTTTTCCTCTGGTGTGGGTTCGTAGTGCCAGAAGGGTTGGTTGGGCGAAAGCAGCGTGGAGCCCTCTACGGCTAGGCCCTTGTAGTATCGTTCTATAATGTATGTTTTGTTCGTAGCGTGGGCCAGCGCTTTTCGCACAAACCAGTCATATCGGGTAGGATTGAGATACGTGGCTGCAGGATTCTGATTTATGCCCACCTGGACCCAGTAGCTGGTTGAGAAGAGCCCTGCATTGGTGCCTATTCCAGGCACACCCTGTAAGGCTAAGTAAGCGTCGGGGGAAACCCAAGCTACGTCAATATCGCCACGCTTGAGGGCTTCCACCATCAGGGACATATCCTTGTAAAACACAAATTGGACGCCGTCAATTTGAGGAGCGCCGTTGTGATAATCTGGGTTCTTGTAGAGCGTAACCGTCTCCCCTTTCTGCCACTCGTCGTAAATGCCCCACTCTTGCCAAGGTTGACCCGAATATTTTGCTGCCATGAAGCCGCCTGTCCCTACAGGGTACTTGTTCGGGTAAGAGGCCTGAGCCTCTAAAGGTTTAATTGGACGCCCCAAATCGTTGTTGGATGTGTTCCACCAGTGTTCGGGCAGAATAGGAAAGTCCAAGGCTTGAGATATGGCGCTTGCATTGTTCCCATGAAAGAATTCAACATCAACCGTATGATTATCAACTTTCGTAACATTCGTTATAATATCTAGACCTTGTAAACTCACCCAAGGATCGTAGAACCAAATCTCTGCTGTCTTGTAATATTTAATTGTGAAGACAACATCGTCAGCCGTAAACGGAACGCCATCATGCCACTTGGCATTTTGAGCCAAGTGATATCGCCATGTGCTCATGTTCGCATCAATCGGTTCAACGCTTCTAGCCAGGTTAGGCCTCCTGTTCAAATCTTGATCCGGCGAGAAGAGATAGTCGTAAACTAGGCCATAAAAGGCCCAAGCTGGCTCAGTCCATCCAACCAAAGGACTGAAACTGTCAATCTCTGATATAAAACCAATCCGCAGTATATACTCTTGCTGTTGCGCTTTTCCTTGAAAAGAACCTATCATCCAAGACAACAAAAGAATAGAACAGAGAAACCAAGTCATCAATTTAAGAGTCTTATTTAAGGGTCGCACCTCTCGCCGCTCCTCTAGTAGCCCAGAAGATTCTAGTAGACCGAGCAACTTATTTATAAGTTTGTTTGCTACAACCGTAACCTCAACTTTAACATGAAAAAGTGGGGTACCAGTTTATTTTGGACGTAGGTCTGAAGAAGTTTTGTTAGTCTTCTGGTTCTGGAATTGTAGGTATGTGTTTCATCTTTTGAACTTTCTCTATCGCTTTTTCAATGAGTGTTAGGCCCTTGTTTAAAAGGTCCTCCTCTATGGTTAGCGCTGGATATATCCTTATGTTTGGTTCACTGTCCCAGATTGGATAGACGCCGTTTCTTACGGCTTCGTGAAATACAGCTTTGGCAACGTTCGCGTCTAGTTCCTTCGTCTTTTTATTTAACATTGAAATTCCGAGGAGAAAGCCCAAACCTCTCGCGTCTCCAACGATTTCGTAGTCATCAACCCATTCCTTCATTCGTTTGAGTGCTTTTCCACCAAGCTTTGCGGCTCTCTCTGGTAGCTTTTGCTTTTCCAAGATCTCTATTGTTTTCAGTGTTGCTGCACAACCAGCCGGATGACCTGCAAAGGTGCTTCCCGAGTAAGCCTTAGTCTCAGCCATAACTTCCTCTGACCCCATAAGGGCTGCTATGGGCATAAGCCCGCCAGTCATACCCTTAGCTATGGGCATAAGATCTACGTCAATACCCCAGTGCTCTATGGCCCACATCTTGCCTGTCCTACCAAAGCCACTTAGCACTTCATCGGCTATCAATAGCCAATCGTACTTGTCTGCGAGCTTTCTCAACCCAAAAATGAAATTGCCTGGTGGAATCCAATTTCCTCCCTCTGCCATCACAGGTTCAAACAGAATCCCTGCAACCCGGTCTGGCTCGACCAAACCATGGCATCCAGATACTTTCCCTCCTTGCCCCACAAGGAGGTCTTCAATATACCAAAGACAGTAATCAGCGTATTCTTCAGGTGTTACATCCAAGGGAATTCCATAGGTATATGGATACGGAGCATACAAAACACCTCCTTGCCACTGTTCCAAACCTCTTCTTCTCCCGCCTCCTATAGAGCTCAGCACCCTAGCCGCTATTGAATCCCCATGAAATTGGCTATGAAAACAAATAACTAAGGGTCTTTTCTTGTGGACGATAGCATACGATACTCCTGCTTCAACGGCTTCCGTTCCAGAAATTTCAAAGCTGACTCTGGTAAGCCTCTTATTGGGCGAGATTTCGGCAAGTTTCTCTGCGAGCTCCACAGCGATAGCAGACTTATAGCAGAAGCCATATTGCTTCATAGCCTGTATTAAAGCATCCAAGACTTCTGGATGCACGTTGCCCAAGTTGTTGGATGCCCAACCAGATGTAAAATCCACGTACCTGTTGCCGTCAACATCCACAAGCCAAGAAGCTTCAGCTTTCGTCACAATGAATTCTGGAGAAGGTAGAAAACCAGCCTCGGCTAACTTGGCTGCTGCCTCTTCCTTTTTTGCTCCTCCTGGAAAAACCTTGTGCCCTCTTTTCAAGTATTCCCTACTTTTGGGCCCTGGAACATTTAATGGAAGCATACCATCATCTCTTGGCGACTCACTTTCCTTTTAGCTTTCTTAAACTTTGCCATAGGATATAAAAAGGCCATTTGCTGCTTAAAAATAGAAATTTCAATACAACGACATTGATAGAACAGCTTAACTCTTTCTCGCAAAATTTGATTTTACGCGAAAGTGTCAGAAGTTCCGCGAAGCATGCTCAACAATAGAAACATAAGTTAGGTTTATCCATTTATGAATTCTATCCAATTTTTTAAAGGATAGTGTGCTCTACTTTTTGGATTGTTATCCCTTTTTTGGCCAATCGTTGGATCACGGCTGTTTTTTCTTCTGGCTTCAGGGCTTCTGGTGGAACCACTCCCTTTGTGATTATTTTCCCTTCAGCGAATATTTCCGAGAAGACTTCGGCGCCTATACCTACGAGGTAGGATGTGGCGGTTACTCCTGACATTTTTTTGTTAGCCTCCTTTAAGGTCAGCATTGTGTAGAATGTTGATTTTACTTCTCTACCTTTTTTCTCACCCTTTGTGTCGACTACTAAGCAGCAGATTTCATCAATTAGTGTTCCGTCTGCGATTTTCTTTTCAATTTCTTCAGGTGTCAAAGCCCTAGGAGTCAACGCGAGAAACACGTCTAGAGGAGCCACCTTAACCACCTTGACATCTATTGAGTCCTTCTTCGCGAGACCGTAGTCGAATATTGCCTTCGCAAAAGGCATGTCCGGGCCGCACATCTTAAACTCCACGTATTTAAGGTCCTTGAGGAACATGGGCATGGTAACGGGTTCTTCGTGTGAATGCTGGTAACACGGTTGAGGTCCCATTGGGTCGGGAAAGGCATAGATTTCTTCTTCACTGAATGGTGGAACCTTCTTAAACTCTCCGTTCTCAAAGACTATAGCTGGAGCTATCATATCTTCCCATAAGAGGTTCG
>Ga0315310_10002852_pt1 | contig 10762 bp, 10 predicted proteins | sample TDP5_MG_FD_203630 | JGI IMG/M metagenome (GOLD analysis project Ga0315310, IMG submission 203630) | Freshwater sediment microbial communities from Lake Towuti, South Sulawesi, Indonesia - TDP5 | ecosystem: Environmental > Aquatic > Freshwater > Lake > Sediment | place: Indonesia: South Sulawesi...
GACGTTTCCCGCCATAGTCGTTGGAGGCTTTGTAAGGGATTTTGCTGGCGAGTATATGGCAGGCGGAAGGCTTGTTATACTTGGTTCTCAGGAGGGGAAAGTAGTCGGGAACTATGTAGGAACTGGTATGCATGGTGGAAAAATCTATGTCCGCGGAAAAGTTGAGGCAAAACAGGTAGCAACTGGTGTTGACATTTCGGAGCTCGCAGATGAAGATAAAAAAGAGCTAACCGAGTTGCTTGATGACTATTGCAAATGTTTGGGGCTTCCATTAGGAGAGGTTCTAAGCGGCACTTTCCTCAAGATAGCGCCTAAATCTCACAGACCTTATGGCAAGACTTACGCCTTAGAATAGGAAAGTCGCTTGCAACAGTGAAATGACTTGAACAGTTTGTAAGTGTAAACTTCTCTCATTTTATCCCGGAGATAAATCATGTGTATCCCTAAATTAACTAGCTGAAGGACAAAATTTTTTGAGTTAGTTATAGTCATTAAAGAGAAATTTCAATAAAAATGTGGTTTAGAATGGGCTTCGGGAATGAATGGGATCATTTATGATATCGCTTTTGGAAATCTTCGACAAAACTCAAAGTGGTCCAATTTGCTTAGAGAAAGACTTTGACTTAACAGTGTACGCACAACGGTTGAGGCAACTAGTGAAGGAGTACAACATTAAGCACAATGTTGACGAACCTCTCTCGCAAAACCTTGAGATGGCTGATGTGGTGTTTGAAGCAGGAGTAAAACTTGCAGCTGACGTAGGCTTGCTATGTCTGAACACTCAGAGAAGAATCACCTTCAGCGAGGAAGAGTTGTGGGCTCATCTTAAAACGCTTCCAAACTCCATCGAACTGGGAGAAGGCGATGAAAAAAGGGTTATGAAACACAGAAATGTTTGCGATTCGCACCCTCCCATTCTCCAGATGGGCACGTTGGGTCAGCCGACGAGTGAGAAAGCGTTTGTCAAAGAAACGGAAGTATTTGCAAAATTGCCGCTAATAGACACGATTAACATGGGCTCTTTGATTACGGTTCATGGCAGGCAAGTCAGGATGGGTTCACCGCTGGAGATAGAGGCCTCCAAAATGGAGATTAGAACCGTTAGGAAAACCCTTGAAAAAGTGGCGAAACCAGGGATGCATATTCTGGGGACTGAGAGTTCCGTGTCGATAGGAGACCTCGCAGTGAGTTCAAGCGAAGGCGGATTAAGAAAGAGTGATGGACATCTAGTCGCATTAACAGCTGAGCTTAAGACGAATTATAATGCTCTTTCAAATGTCTTTCACGTAAAAGATTACGGGGGATTCATTTGTGGTCTTTACGATCTTATTATGGGGGGATACGCAGGAGGACCTGAAGGTGTAGCCATAACTAAAGTAGCCGGATCTATCCTACTCAGCATCGCTCACCGTGCTGATTACTCTATCACAGGGACACCTTGTGATATAACATACGCCGAATCTCCAAGTGAGAAGAAACTTCGGCAATTATTTTGGGCGCATAGCATTGCAACCCAAGCAATTTCCCGAAACTCGAAACTACTTGTAGGTGGCACCGCCGCTGGAGCAGCGGGACCTGGGACTCAAATGTTATTTTATGAAACTGCCGCTACGACGATTATGCACGTTACTTCAGGTTGCGCATTTATTGAAACATGTTTCCCGCTGTTTAATAGGTACCCTGATCGCCCTGCACCACTGGAAGCATTGTACACCGGGGAGATCGCTCATTCAGCAACGCAAGGCAAACTTACGCTTGAGGAGGGAAACACAATTATCAACCGCATCTTTGATGAAAAACTATCATGTTATATGGGTTCGGCTCCCCCTCAAGGTAAAACATTTGATCAAACTTTTGATTTAGAAAAATTAGCACCTACTTCGGAATATCTTGCTACATATAACCAGGCAAGAAAAGAGTTCGAGGATCTCACGGGATTTCGATTAGACTGAAATTATGGGAGGTTTTGGGCTACGCCTACTGAGAACGAACTGATAGAAACGTTAAGGCAGGCGATATTGAACTACGACGCCAACATGGCCAGGACTGCGGCAGAAGAGTTTCTCAGAGGAGGGTTCGATCCAATTCATGCGATAGAGGAAGGTTTAGCAAAAGGAGTGAGAGAAGTTGGAGATCAATTCGAGAGAGGAGAGGTCTTCTTAGCCGAGCTTATGATGGCCGCTGAGGCGTTGAAAGCTGGGATGGCAGTTCTGCAGAAAGCCCTTTCAAAAACTGAGCTACAAGAAACAAAATTAGGTACAGTAGTGATTGGCACTGTGGAAGGGGACATACACGACATAGGAAAAAACCTTGTAGCTACGATGCTCCTTGCTCAAGGCTTTGAAGTATACGACCTTGGAGTGAATGTATCTCCATTCAAATTTATTGAGAAGGCTGAGGAAGTTAAAGCAGGTATAATTGCAATGTCTGCCCTGCTCACTTCTACTAGGCTCTCAATGTATGATCTTATTCAAGCGTTAAACGACTTGAATATTCGTAATAAGTATAAGGTGATAGTAGGCGGTGCGGCGGTCACCTCAGATTTTGCAAAAGAGATCGGCGCAGATGGGTATGGAAAAGATGTAACTGAAGCCATTAAAATTGCAAAACAACTAGTGAATGCTGATAAATGAACTTCTTTATGCCTTGATCTCCATCATGGTCATTGTGTAGGATAATGCAACTTCTAAAATGAGTAACGCAGAGCCAACGAGAACAAACATCATTCCGATGCTGAATAGTCCAAGCACGAGATAACCTTGGGTAATGGTAAAGGCGCTGATTAAGATCAGAAACGAAGTTGCAACAAAGCAGAAGGTTGAAGAGAACATTAAAAATAGCGCCCACTTTAAATACAGACCCCTTTTAGCGAGTTTTTCTAAAATTGTTTCTATGAATTCAAGCCTCTCCTTTTGATGGCGTAGTTCAGAACTATTAGAAGCACTGTAAACTCCGACAGTTGTTTTAATAGCTCGTCTCTCCTCGTTTAAAGCGCGAACTCTATCAATGATTCGGCCGTATCTCGTTTGGATAGTGAGACAAATTAAACCGACCGCCGAGATCATCACCACTGGGACTAATGTCACTTGTAACAGTGAAATAATTTGGTCAGCCTGCACGATGCTTCAGCCCACCTTAAAGTTATTTCCTAAATAACTCTGCAGTATTCATTAAGCCTTTCACCACTTTAAGAAACAATAGCTTAAAGAAAATAGAAGGTTCCAAGGGTAAAATAAGACGAAACAATACTCAAATAAACCTTGAGTAAATCCGGAGGGATAAAACACGATTGTGACTAATTTCAAAAGACCACCTAAGGAGTTAGTTAGTGAGTTTCGTAAATTGTTCACAGGATGTGTTTCTGATGCCATGAATAAGGGAGGAGCAATGTGTAGCACGATAAAGCCTCTAATTGAGCAAGTTAAAGTAGCTGGACCAGCTTCGACTGTTTGGACGCATCCTGGCGACATCACGACATTAGTAAAGGCTATTGACATCGCACAGAAAGGTGACATCCTAGTGGTGGATGGGAGAGGATCTACTGAAACCGCCATATGGGGAGAACTACTCACGAGATCAGCAATCCTTCGAGGAATCGAAGCCGTAATAATCGATGGCGCAGTTCGCGATGTCGAGGATATAAGAAAACTTAAGTATCCGGTTTTTGCACGGGCAGCGATTCCTTGTAATGGAACGACAGGATTCGTAGGAAACATAAATGTTCCAATTCAATGTGGAGGGATTCTAGTTAACCCAGGAGACATTGTGTTAGGCGACGATGATGGCATCGTGGTCGTCCCTCAACGGCAAGCGAAAGAGGTGCTGGAGTACGCAAAGAACATTGCAAAAGCTGAAGTGAAAATCAAGGACCTGATTAAAAAGGGTAAAACTGTTGGGGAAATCTTGAATATCGATACCGTTCTCAGAGAACTTGCAAAAAAGAAGCCAGCGCAATTGGAAGTTAAGTAATTATATGTCAGAGCAGATCAAACCAAACAATGATACTTCAACGAGCATTGACGGATCCTACAAATGGATAGTTTTGTTAATAACTACCGTTGGGGCTTTCATGACTCCGCTTGACAGCAGTATCGTAAGTATTGCTTTGCCATCGATAGCATCGGATCTTCGTATCGACTTTACTATGGTTATATGGGTGCCCACAGCGTATCTGCTCTGTCTTACCGTTTTACTAATGAGCTTTGGAAGGCTGGCTGACATAAAGGGGCGGAAACCGCTATTTATCCTAGGATTTATGATATTTACAATTGCATCTCTGCTAAGTAGTGTTTCACAAAGTGGAATACAACTAATTATTTTTCGCGCGGTTCAAGGAGCTGGGGCTGCTCTCATTGCTGCAAACTCGCCGGCTATAGTGACAGATGTTTTCCCAAGCAACGAGCGGGGTAAGGCTCTTGGCGTAAACACGATGGCAGTATATGTTGGTCTTTCTGTTGGCCCGACGCTGGGGGGTCTCCTGGTTCAAAGTTTGGGTTGGCGATCGATCTTTTACATAAATTTGCCAATCGGCATCTTTGTGATAATCTTAGCCTTACTAAAGCTTAGGGAATCGATGATTCAGAGTAGTCGGCAAAAGTTCGATTTAGTGGGTGCCGGGACGCTTTCTGTAGGCTTAACCGTGTTGCTTCTTGCTTTAACATTTGGTGGGAATTATGGATGGGGGACTCCGTTTATCTTAGGCTTGTTCACGGTCAGCGGAGTTTTCCTAATTGTTTTCATATTTTTGGAGAAAAAGATGGCAGAAGATGCCATGCTCGATGTATCTCTATTTCTTCGGAACCGACTGTTTGCAGCTGCCAACTTCAGTGCTTTACTCAATTACACATCATATTTTGCTGTAAGCTTTCTGATGTCATTCTACCTACAAAGGGTCCTCGGCTACTCGCCAACTCAAGCCGGTCTTCTCCTTTTGCCAATGCCTCTGATGATGGCGGTAATTGCTCCGGTTAGTGGTTGGGCTTCTGACAAACTTGGCTCACGTCTACTAAGTTCAGTAGGAATGGCTTTGATTTGTGTTTCACTTTTTTTATTTAGCACCCTTAACGTCAACTCTTCTTGGGCGGATGTGCTAACAAGGTTATTCATTCTCGGAGTTGGCATGGGGCTATTTTCCTCACCGAATACAAACGCGGTTATGGGTTCAGTTGAAAAAAATAGGTTAGGCGTAGCCGCTGGCACGCTAGCGACTATGAGGTTTATGGGGCAATCCATGAGTTTAGCCATAGCAGGGGCGGTGCTCGCTACCATCGTGTCTGCCAATGTTTTATCGGCTTTGTTTACTGGGCTGAGAACAGGAAGTGAGGTAATCGCCGCGGTGGCTTTCGTTGAAGGGATTCATCGAGTTTTCCTAGTTTCAGCTTTAATTGCGGCTATAGGCGTTTTTACCTCCCTAGTGCGTGGTGAAAGAAAGTAGAAATCTTGTTCTTCGCAGCTTCAACGATAATTCTGATGCTTTTTCAAGACTCACATTATTGAAACCGAATTTCGGATTTTTAACCTATTTACTTGAAATTACAGTAAGTACAAAGCCAGCCTTTCCTATCTAAAGGCTACATATTTGCTTTTTCAATGAATGGCTCTACGTGGACGAGGACATGATCGATGTCCGGTAGTTTGTTCCTAACTATGTTCTCGATTTGTGTTGCGATCTCATGCGCTCTCTCCGTAGTCGTCTCCTCTTTTACTCTGCAGTGTAAGGTTATGTCATATTTCCCGTTCGCTCTACGAATGGTTACTTTGTGAAGGTCTTTAACCTCCGGCAACTGTAGAAGAAGTCTTTGTATCTCTCGGACGATAGGTGAGGCAGTCGTAGTGACATCTTCGCCACTTATGGTTTCTTCTCCTAGGGGTTCCACATGTGTTGTGACCTCGGCGAGGTTCTCGACCTCCGTCCTGAGTATCTTTTCGAAGTTGCTTGCGATCTGGTGGGCTTCTCGGACTTTGAGCTTGCTGTCGACTTCGAGATGAACGTCTATGTGGAACTTGCGTGCCATTTCGCGTATGTGGATGTTGTGGACACTTTTGATTTCAGGGATTTCGGCCGCTAGGCTCTTGATTTGATCTATAATTTTCGCTCCTTCTGTAGCGATCGGGTCCATGTGAACTACAGTATCAGCGCCGGGTATGAGGCTCTGGACCTTCCTCTCGACTTCTCGAGCAATAGCGTGAGCCTTCTCTAAGGGCGCCGTCCGGTCGATGGAGACGTTCATATCTACGAAAGTGTCGAGTCCCACCTTCCTTATTCTGACTCGGGTAACCTTCTCGACACCATCGCAACGTTTGGCTTCTTCTTCAACTTTCTTGGATAGTCCTGGAGGAGCTCTATCAAGGAGAGCATCAGTTGTTCTTCTTCCAAGACGAAAGCCCACCCATATCACTACGGCTGCTACTCCTAGAGCTGCAAGGGGATCTGCCCATACATAGCCCAATCTAACAAAGAAAAGACCAGCAAGAACGACTGAGGAGCTGAGGATATCGCTGCTAAAATGAAGGGCGTCTGCCTCTAGGGCTTGACTTTGATACTTTCTCGCTGTCTTATAGAGGACTCGTGACCTAGAAAAGTCAACTATAATCGAGAGCACTATGACTCCAAAGCCGATTAGGCTCGCCTCGACTTGAACGCTCTCTATGAGTAACCTTCGCAGCGCCTCGTAAATGATCCATCCGCAGGTAATCAGCAGAAGGGCTGTTTCTACGAAGCCTGCTAGACTCTCGACTTTTCCATGTCCGTAGCGGTGTTCCTCGTCAGGGGGCTTGGCTGATGTCCTTATCGCATAGAGGGTTACTGAAGCCGCGCCTAGGTCCAGTAAAGAGTGTAATCCTTCAGAGATTATGCCTATGCTGCCGGTGAAGATGCCAACTATGAGCTTTAGGGATGTCAGGAAGATTGCGGCAATGATTGATGTTGAGGCGGCGTTCTGTTTCTCCCTCTGCATATTGTTGTCTCCGTTAAAAAGGTGCCTTTCGCCTATAGGGCTAAAGAAAGAGTCAGTGTTTTTCAGATTAGTGGATCCGCCTCTATCGTGGTCTTAGCCTATACGCGAGGACCGATAAAGGTTTTATTTTTGACTGAAAACCACGCAATTAATCAGGCGATTTTTAGACGCGTAAGAAGAGTTGAAGAAATGAAAAATAACCATTTCGTTAGTAGATTAAAACCTCAGCTACGCCCTTAACTCTCAGAAATTCCGGAACCAACTCCCCAGGGATCTTTGTCTCAGTTATCAACGTAAGCCTTGGTTCAGGTGCGAGCTCTGGGTCGTCCACAATCGCCTGCCTGATGCCTATATTTCTCTCTGCAATTAGGGAAGCCGATTTTGCAAGTATCCCTGGAATCTTCGCATCCACAGGAATTATCTCTACAACTCCTAGGTTGAGATGTCTTGCGATTTCCCGAAGTGAATGTCCAGCCGATCTCATATCCCTAAAAATTGCTCGTAGTTCAGGACTTCCTTCAATTGCTTTCACCGTATAGTTGACAGTTCTCCGGTCTACACCTGCAACCCGGGCTATCCTAATTGGCGGGATCTCAATCTCATTGCAATAGATACGTCCATTCCTAACGCTGAGACCATTTTTTACGAGAATTCTCGCCACTGCGAGGCGCTCAGGGTATTCCTTTAGGTGATTTACTATTTTGCTCCACAATTTGGCTCACAAGTACAAAATTGTACTGGAAAGTTATAAATAGTTCTTTCGGGTTCAATTATGTTCCACAAAAAGAGGTAAACAAGCTTGCCCAAAATCGATAAAGAGTACACCGTAGTACTCCACTCCGACGAAATGCCCACCTCTTGGTACAACATCCAAGCCGACCTCCCAGAACCCTTACCACCACCCCTAGACCCAAAAACGCTTCAACCCATAAATCCATCACTTCTTGAGCGTATCTTTGCCAAAGAATTGATCCGCCAAGAAGTCTCAACAGAACGCTACATCAAAATACCAGACGAGGTCATAGACGCCTATCTCCGCATACCACGCCCAACACCACTTTACCGAGCGAAACGCCTTGAAGCCTACCTAAAAACACCTGCCCAAATATACTACAAATGCGAATACCTCAGCCCGCCGGGCAGCCACAAACCCAACACAGCCATAGCACAAGCATACTACAATAAAAAACAAGGAATGGAAAGACTAACCACAGAGACTGGAGCGGGTCAATGGGGCTCCGCCCTAGCAATGGCATGCGCACTCTTCGAGCTAAAATGTCGCGTATACATGGTCCGCGTCAGCTACAACCAAAAACCAGGCAGACGAACAATGATGGAAACATGGGGGGCAGAGGTCCTTCCCTCACCAAGCGACCAAACAGAATTCGGAAAGAGTCTTCTTGAGAAAGACCCAAACCATCCGGGAACCCTCGGAATAGCTATCAGCGAAGCTCTTGAAGATACCCTAAGTCGCGAAGACACAAGATACTGCCTAGGATCCGTCCTAAACCACGTTTTACTACACCAAACTATAATTGGACAAGAAGCAAAGAAGCAGTTCGAAATGATAGACGTTTACCCCGATGTCATCTGCGGGTGCATAGGCGGAGGTTCCAACTTTTCTGGCTTCTGCTTCCCATTCATGATGGACAAACTTAAAGGGAAAGCAGAGTCGGAGTTCATTGCTTGCGAGTCTAAAGCGGTTCCACACACTACAAGAGCCGTGTACACCTACGACCATGGCGACACTGCCAAAATCACACCTCTCCTAAAAATGTTCACGCTTGGACATAATTACGCATGCCCACCAATCCACTCAGGTGGCCTTCGCTACCACGGTATGGCTCCACTGATATCCTATCTAATCAATAAGGGCTACATGAGGTCCGTAGCCTACTACCAAAACGAGATCTTCGACGCAGCCCGCATCCTCGCCCAAACTGAGGGTATGATCACCGCACCTGAAACCGCTCACAACGTCAAATACGCCATCGATGAGGCCCTAAAGTGCAAACAAACTGGCGAGAAAAAGATCATAACCTTCAACAATTGCGGGCACGGTCTCTTGGACCTCACAGCATACGAGAGCTTCCTCACCGGAAAACTCGAGGACTACGAGCCAGTTAAAATAGAGACTCCGACATACGTTCTCTGAATCCCACAATACCCCCTAACATTTTTCCTTTTGTAAATGCTTAGGCTAGAATAATTCCTTGAGGGCTTGTGCGGCTGTATAAACGCTTCCAACCCCACTAATGTATTGGGCAACCCTCAATGCTTCCATGATCTCCTCTTTCGTAGCGCCAGCTCGAATAGCTGCCTGAGCTAACGCCCTTACACCCTGAACAGCTCCATGAGAGGCATCCAAAGCCATCGCGATGAGAAGCTTGAACTTCTTGGGTAAGGCACCGTCAGCAAGAGCGAACTCACTTGTATTTTCAACGAGCTTGAGAAGTTCTGGATCGAGTGATTTAAGAATCTTCAAAGGATGTTCAGACATTTAACCACCTCTCTCTAAACAGATGTTATTCGTTGAACTTACAAAATAAAATATTTCCAGTTAACCTTAGGCAACACGGGTTCTTTAAGTTCTGCCACCTTCGATATCATTATGCGGCATTTTCGCTGTAAAGTATCTTTATTATTGTACGAAAAATATAGATTCACGAATTACATGAAGAAAAAATGATTGAAATATAGCGATATCATTAAAAGCGAAGTGTGGTGGGCTATCCAAATCGATCTTTGAATGACATATGAAAGAGGCGGAGAAGCTAGAAACGTTCTATTTTCTCTTCATTCTACTGTTTCAGTTTTTATTAAAACAGGTGCTCTTAGTTCAGGTGGTAGCCTCTTCCTTGTAGAGTGTAGTTCCTTGAGTAGTTCTTCGTCACTCATTCGTGACATTTTACATCTAATTTCATGGATTTCGCTTAGGAATTTCGGCTCTCTAACTGTAGGTCTCTTTCCTACCATCCTAAAACTTCCTCTGGTGTTACTATTATAATTAAAGGATAGCCCAGTTGTTTATTTATCTTATTTACACCCAAAATTGTCTTTAGCTTGACGATATGGCGCAGGTTCCAGCTGACTAACGCATCTAAGAATCTGGCGTGTGCTATGCTTCTTACTTCTTCAAAATATTCTTTGTCATTTTCATCGATCTAGGTTCAGCGGCGCTGATACTTTCTGCAGGCTTGTATAAAGCTCTGGGCCAACTTTACGTCATAGGCAAAGTGTATATGCATATAGGAAGCAAGGACGTTGTACTCTAACCAAGCATCGTGCCTACCGTCGATTCCAACCCCTCTCTTCATCAGATAAGCAAACGTGGCGTCTGCTGGGACGTCGACCATCTGTGAATAGTGAAATTCGTGACCTCTTAATCGCTGCCCAAAGATAGATAGAACGTTATTACGTGTGGTTTCGCCCTCTGTGTAATTCAGAGTCAGCCTTTTCGTCATTACGGTCCTGCCCTTGAGCAGTCCAACCATCTTGTAGGCTCTTCCATCGAAGTCCGTGATCAAATCACTAAGATACATGAGACCGCCACACTCCGCATAGATAGGTAGTCCGTCTTCCGCTGCCTTTTTCAAACTCTTGCGCATACGCTCATTGGCTTCAAGATGTCCGGGGAGAACTTCGGGGAAGCCGCCTCCAATATATAGGCCATTAACCCCTTCAGGGATTCCTTGAGCATGGATGGGGCTGAAGAAGATGACCTTTGCTCCATATGCTTCGAGGATGTCGAGGTTATCTTGGTAGTAAAAGTTGAATGCCTCATCGAACGCGACACCGATCGTCGC
>Ga0315310_10002853_pt1 | contig 10761 bp, 12 predicted proteins | sample TDP5_MG_FD_203630 | JGI IMG/M metagenome (GOLD analysis project Ga0315310, IMG submission 203630) | Freshwater sediment microbial communities from Lake Towuti, South Sulawesi, Indonesia - TDP5 | ecosystem: Environmental > Aquatic > Freshwater > Lake > Sediment | place: Indonesia: South Sulawesi...
TTACAGTTTTAGACCCAGCGGCAGGAACGCTTACCTTTTTGGCTGAGGCAGCTAAGTTTGCCGTAGAGGAATTTACTTCAAAATACGGTGAGGGTGGGAAAGAACAATTTATTAAGGAGTATATACTGAAAAATTTCTATGCCTTTGAGCTGATGATGGCACCATATGCAGTGGGCCATTTAAAGATGTCTTTTCTTCTTGAAGAACTTGGATACAAGATTCAAGACGATGACCGGTTCAAACTTTATCTCACCAATACTTTGGAGATGGAAGAATTTGCCCAAACTGAACTCCCCGGTATGACTTCCCTTTCTGAAGAATCTCATCTGGCAGGGAAGATTAAGAAAGAAACTCCTATTCTGGTGATACTTAGCAATCCGCCTTACTCAGGAATATCAGCCAACAGGGGAAAATGGATAGATGATTTGCTGAAAAAGGGTTATACCCGCACTGATGGCTATAAAGATGATGGTTACTATCAAATAGATGGGAAACCTCTTAGAGAAAAGAACCCTAAATGGTTGCAGGATGATTATGTGAAGTTCATTCGTTTTGCCCAATGGAAGATAGACCAGGCAGGTGAAGGAGTTTTAGGTTTTATTACTAATCACAGCTACCTTGATAATCCAACCTTCAGAGGTATGCGGCAGTCTCTGATGAACAGCTTTAACGCGATTTATATTCTGGATTTACATGGCAACAGCCTGAAAAAAGAGAAATGCCCTGATGGCTCAAAAGATGAGAATGTCTTTGATATCCAGCAAGGGGTAGCCATTGCACTTTTCATAAAGAAAAAAGGAGAAAGGAAAGAGTGTCAGGTTTATCGTTCAGAGATTTGGGGATTAAGAGAAAAGAAATATAAATATCTTTTGACAAACAACATTAAGACTACAAAATGGGAAAAACTATCGCCAAAATCTGAATTTTATCTTTTTATTCCCAGAGGAGAAGAACTTTTAAGACTATATGGTAAGTACCCTAAAATAACAGTGGTATTTCCCCTCAATGGTGTCGGAATGACAACTGCAAGAGATAGTTTTGTAATAGATAGGAACAAAAATGCTCTTGAGAATAGGATCCGTCTTTTCAAAAATAGCAAATATTCCGATGATGACCTTCATGAATTTTTTCAAATAAATAAAAAGAAAGGCTGGGGCATTAGAAAAGCCTGGAATATGCTTCAATCTATCTCTGATTCTGATTTAAGTAAATTCATTCACCCAGTTCTATATCGCCCTTTTGATGTTCAGTGGATCTTTTATCACGACTCAGTGGTATGGAGAACAGTAAAGAGAGTTATGCGTCATATGATGCGGGAAAATTTGGGGCTTTTGACTTGCAGGCAACAGAATAAAGTAGGCTTTTACCATGCTTTAGTTTGCGAAAATATTGTCGAATCTTGCGCGGTTTCCAACAGAACCCGTGAGATAAATTATCTTTTCCCCCTCTACCTCTATGCTTCCGCCGACAAAAACGAAATGTTCGAAGATGACACGACTACATCCGAAAGGCAGCCTAACATTAGCTCCGAGCTTTTTGACAAACTATCTCAACTTTATGGTAAGAATGCCAGCCCTGAAGAAATTTTCTATTATATCTACGCTATCTTCTATTCCGATATCTACCGAACAAAATACGCCGAGTTCTTGAAAACAGACTTCCCAAGGATTCCTTTTACCAAAGCTTATAATCTTTTTAGCAAAATGGCTGAATATGGGGAAAAGCTCGTTGATTTACATCTGCTTAAATCGGCAGAACTTGACCCACCTGTCGCCAAATTTCAGGGTGAAGGTGATAATATCGTTGCACAATTGAAATATGAAGAAGAAAAGGTCTACATTAATAAAAACCAATATTTTGAGGGAATTAAAAAAGAAGTCTGGAAGTATCAAATCGGGGGCTATCAGGTTTGCAGTAAATGGCTAAAAGATAGAAAAGGGAGAAGGTTGTCCCTGGATGATATAAAACATTACTGCAAAATTGTCACTTCTCTTCAAAAGACAATTGAAATTCAAAAAGTGATCGATGGCATTTATTTAGAAGTGGAAAAGGAGACCGTAGAGTGGGGTGATATATGACAAAAAACTATCAGAAGAAGGAAGCTCTGGTATTTGCTCAGGAAGATGTATATCCGAAATTGGTTCGTCTATACATCCAATGTAGAAGGATATCCGAACCTATTTCGGATGCGAACAAGTTATATGAAATTGTACTATATAAATTTGAGATACAACAGGGAGAAATAAAATGGAAATCAATTCAGATTCATTGAGATGGGCCATAAATCATTTAATAACACTAAGTGATTCGGATTTATTTCCTAGACCTATAGAGCTTGATGTGGTTTATGAATTGGGAGAGGACACTATAACTTTTTTATCAAATTTAGATTTGGCTCAAGTTACTCCTGGCGCCCCAAGAAGATTTATTGTTCCTAAAGATAATTTATCATATCGAGTTGCAACACAACTTGATCCTCTAGACAGTATTTTTTTGGCAGCTATTATTTATAAATATGGTGAGTTATTGGAGAAGAAACGTAGACCCAAAGACGAAGATAGAGTTTTTAGCTATAGATTCTCTCCAGATCACTCAGGTCATTTTTATTCTTCGGCTTTTTCTTGGAATCTATTCTGGAATAAATGCCTCGAAAGATCGAAAAACTATAAATATGCAGTTGTTCTTGACATTTCTGACTTCTATAATCAGATTTATCATCATTCTCTTGAAAATCAATTGATAAATTGCGGTCTACCTAATCAAGTATTAAAATGGATTATGAATTTATTAAAAAGTGTAACAGCTGGAGTTTCTAGAGGAATCCCCATTGGCCCTCATCCAGTACATTTACTGGCCGAGATATCAATCAACCCTGTTGACAATAGTCTTGTTTCGCGTGGCATCGAATTTTGTCGCTATGTCGATGATTTAATTATCTTTTGTAATTCTGAAATAGGAGCAAGAAAAATTGTTTTCCAAGTTGCGGATATACTTGATAAGCAGCAAAGACTTGTATTACAAAATCAAAAGACAAAAATTTTTGAAAGAGATAAATTCCGAAAATATTGTTCTGAAATGATAGAAGATAGACCGATAAATGATTTAGAAGTAAATATCCTCAATATCATAAAGAAATATTCAGGAGACAATCCCTATCAAACCATATATTTAAGTGATATTTCAGAAGATGATTTAAAACAATTCAATGAAACATCAATAAATAAAATACTGAGCGATTATTTAAACCAAGAAAAACCAGATTACACTAGACTAAGATGGTTTATTAGACGATTATCCCAGGTAGGACATCCTTCTGGTATTAAATATTGTATTGATCATTTTGATAGATTAACACCAGCAATAAGTGAAATTTGCCAGTACTTTGTTTCGGTCAGTAATTTCTCTAATATTGAATGGCCAGGTGTAGGAGATAGGCTCATTCAATTATTAGGAAATGAAATAATATGGTCTAATGATTATTTTCAGATGTCAATTTATTCATTATTTAATAGAAAAATTGAGTTAAATCATTTGGATAAGCTCTTAAGAAGCTACAGAAGCGTATCTCTGCTACTTCAGAGAGAGATAATTATTGCAGCCTATAAAAATGGTGCAAGTGATTGGATAAGAGAATTAAAGGAGCACTTTCCTGGGATGGATATTTGGTCAAAGAGGGCATTTTTAATTGCATGTTCGATTCTGCCCAAGGAAGAAAGAAAATTCTTTATTAATAAAATATCACATGATAACAAGCTAAATGAATTAATAATTAAATGGACAAAAAAGCAATCATAGCACGTACAACTTCATATAACATCCATTGAGAGCGACTTTGTAAATAGGCAATAGAAATCCATTGGGCTTAGCTCTATTCCCCACAGACTCTTCTTTCATTTTAACTTTTAAAACTAATCTACTCTTTAACATAACATCTGACTTTTCTTTCTAGAATAAGGTTGCAGAAATAATCTGCACCAATCATCCATACGGGCTTTAAGGGAAAGCTCCCTTGCAAGGTTATGATTCTATCCTTTGTGGCGCCAGAAAATTATCAGTGCCTGACCAGCCTCCTTCAGCGAATGGCGAAGAGGTCCACACGAGGTGGCCATCAGTTATTAAGGAGCTACCGATCAGGGCAGATAATGTCAAAGAACAATCGGATATATTTATTGACAGGTGGCGGCTACCAATCAGCGAGCGAGGGGATATTCCCAGTTATGACGCTGGGTATTACCGCCACCGGTTAACCTAATAACCTTGATTCTTCAAAAACAACCCCATCACGGAGTATATGGAAAGCTGCTGTAGCCAACTTATGAGCCAGAATACAATTAGCTACCAGGATGTGCGCATTGCTCTTTCTTCTGTTAGCGTGTTTGTCGCGAAACTTGCGTAACCTTGGATAATATCTGACAGCCATATTGGCTGCCTGGCTGAATGCCCATTTAAGATAATGGTTGCCCTGCTTACTGCCTTTACCCCTTTTTATCTTGTCAGAAGATTGTGAGATACCTGGCACCAGGCGGCAGTAGGAGGCGAGATGTTTAGCACTTTTAAATCGTAAGATATCTCCAACTTCATAATAGATGGTTAAGCCCAATACGTAATGAATTCCTGGGATGGTCAACATGGCCCTAAAGTTTGGTTCATCAAGAGTTACGGTTTTTAAGTATTTATCGATATCACGAATTTGTCGGGATAAGAGGTCAATTCTTTCCAGAGTCATTTTGCAGTATTCTTTCAGCTCTAGAGGCAAGGACACAGCCTCGATATCATCAGGGGTAAAATGCTTCAGGGCATTCAGACTCATGCTGTTTTGGTTGTAGCGGATGAACTGCATCCGAAGGCTTGAATAGCAAGAGGCCCCTTCTTCAACCAGGCCAGCCCTTCTTCTTGAAAAGTCTCGCAAAGGTCTTTTCTCTTTTGGATAAATATATGCTTCTGGGATTTCTCCCATACGCAGTAGCTTGGCCAGTTTGAAGGCATCCCGACGATCAGTTTTTATCTAGGCTCCGGTAATCATATACAGTCCCAGAGTATGAGCAAGTTTCACCTTGTATCCAGCCTCCTTCAGTCCATCGACAAACCAGTACCAGTTGATAGTAGATTCGATAACAATATGAATATTCTTACCATAGGGTTTAAGAAACCCAAGGATAAAAGAGAGATCGTTTTTAAAGTTTGCTTCACCGATCTTCTTTCCCTCCTTGTCAATTACACAGATTTGAGAACTTCTTGCATGTAAATCAATTTTGCAGTAAAATGTATTTAGGGCGATTTCTTCGGTTTTTGATGGTATTTGTTACCTAATATAGGATATTCTTTGGAGGTCGCTCTCAATAATTATCATCGGGTTTGCGACTTCGCTTACGCTTCGTGCAACTTGCTTGTCGGTGCAAGCAAGCTTGCCCGTCCGAGCAAGTTCGCAAACCCGAGTCCCGATAGGCGCCATTTTCCTATGATACTATAGGAGGATGAAATCTATGATAGAATCAAAACGTAAGATAATTACAGGGGAGCTAATAAATTTTCGTGGACTTATTTGGGCACCTGTAAATGAACAAGGTGTCGTTTTCCTATTTGGCATGATTGCTCGCGAACTTGGAATGTATGTAGAGCTATTACGTCCTGGTTATCCAGATTGTAGTGCAAAACGATACATCGGAAAGGGACGATGGGAGGAGGTAAGGATAGAATTTGAGTATTGTAGCAGCCATTTCAAACATGAGCCATCTGAATGCGATATGATTGTTTGCTGGGAACATGATTGGAATGAGTGTCCTAAAAGTATTGAGGTAATCGAACTTAAAGAGGAAATAAAGAGGCTGGAGAATTTTCCACCTGAACTGCCAGATAAGCCAACCTCAGAAGAAAAATACTCATTGAAAATGCATCTTGAAAGGGCGGGAGGTGAAACCAAAAGACTTTTTGAAGAACTGGATACGAAAATTAAACGTATTGATGATGTAATTTACTTTAAAGTAGCAAAATATAGACTTATGTACTATTCTCCTAAACGCGTGTTTGCCGCCGTAGCGCTACGTAAGGGATTTCTGAACATACATCTGTTCACGAATGGCAAAAGATTGAAGGGGGTAGAACCTTTCTCGGGTGATTATGGATACAAGTGGGGGCGAATATATGTTCGCACCAAGACCGATATTGCAAATGCAATCTCAGTTATTAAACGCTCGCATCAGATGATCAACCAGTGTATTAAGAATAATATCCCTACCGGGTGGTATGCAGAGACGGAATAAGGTTTAAGGAAACGGTCTATAACATTCAATAGAGGCGGCTTGTGAAGAGCAAATACTTTTCCCTTCCCGCCCTTCGGGGTAGATTAAGGTTAGGTCTCCACTCTTGACAAAATCGCTAGTCCTTTTAACTATGCCGGACCAATGCATGGGGCCAGATATGTAGACGAACCATAGATTTTGGGGCATAAAAGCAGCAAGACCACCAGAAGGTGGGAAATGGCAAATGTTAGCAAAGAAACAAGGTATTTAGCGTTCCGCCAAAGTTGGAATAAACAAAATAGTTCGTCTATAATCCCAAAGCAGGACAAAAAGCGAAATAATTCCCTTATGAACAAGTTATACGCCATGCTGACGATGAATGATCCAAACAGAGGAGTTAACAAATGAAGGGTTTATTACTGCGGGTTGGTATTGATAAGGGATCTGGGGGATGTCTTGCGCCGATATTCAAAGACAGCTCGTTTGAATTCATTCCAATTCCAGAATTCCGAGCGACATCCGAAAGTAGAGTTTATGCGAATATGGAGGGAATAACAGGTCAGCGGATAATTGATTTCGTCCCGAAAAAAATTCAGTTTTCACATCCCCACTATGATCCAGAATTTGATACCTTCACTTATGGCGATCCAACGAAACCTAAACGGGATCAGTTATCGAATCTATCTCCTGAGACCTACTGATATTTTATACAGGGTTGAAGTCCATGGACAGAAAGGATGAGCCTCGACTTTTTATTATTGGCTACTTCGATGTTGAAAAGGTTTATGATTTCAGCAAGATTCAAAACGCGGATTACCATTCTGTGTTCGAAAAGGTGCCAAATAATGCACACTCTAAAATATATTTCAGATTGAAGGAATTGGGTGTAAAATACTCTGATGTTGACCTAGTTATTGTGAAGGGAAAATCCAGTGGTAGTAAATTACTCACGAAAGCTCTTCTCCTTGGAGATCCCGATAATAAGATGCTCAAGGGGTTCGAGTCTATCTTTGGGTATAAAGGTTCTCTTCAGCGTGCAGTGGGTCATTGGATAAAAAACGAGTACATTCACAAGGTTAAAAAATGGTTGGAAAATGAAGGATTGTGATTTTGTCAGCACAGGCGTATAACATTCAATAGAGGCGGCTTGTCAAGAGCAAATACTTTTCCCCTCCCACCCTTCGGGGTAGATTGGGGTCAGGTCTACACTCTTGACAAAATCATTAGTCCTTTTAACTATGCCGGACCAGTGCGTTGGAACAGCTCCATAGATAAACCATTCACCTTTTTTCTTCTATTCTGCTGGATTAAGGGTAGAAGCGATGGTAAAATTAAAGCCAGAGGATATAGATATTTTATGCTGGGAACGTTAAGCAAAATGCCCGAATAGAAAGGCAAGAATGAAGATTCGTGATATTATAAAATTGATAGAAAGCGATGGTTGGTATCAAGTTGATACGGGAGAAAGCCATCGTCAATATAAACACCCTACGAAGTCGGGCAGGGTAACAATTGCCGGTCATCCCGGCGATGATTTGGCACCAGGAACACTCAACAGTATTTTGAAGCAGGCTAAATTGACGGAGGCAAAATAAAATGTATCGTTTTCTTGTTGTAATCGAAAAAGCAGATGGAAACTATTCTGCATATTCACCTGACTTGCCAGGATGTGTAGCTACGGGAGCTACACGTGAAGAAGCAGAGCAAAATATGCATGCAGCCATTGAATTGCACTTGCAAGGGATGAGGGAAGATGGGCTGTCAATCCCTCAGTCGACTTCATTTGCAGAGTACGTTGCCGTCAAATAAAATTTCGGACACATCCGCTAACACAGAGTGCTGTGGGCAGGTCTACACTCTATGATAAAATCAATAGTCCTTTTAACTATGCCGGACCACTGCAGTGGGACAGATATGTAGACGAACAAGAGGTTTTGGGGCATAAAAGTAGCAAGACCACATGGAAGGTGGGCAATGGCAAACGTTGGCAAAGAAACAAGGTATTTAGCGTTCCGCCAAAGTTGGAATAGACAAAATAGTTCGTCTATAATCCCAAAGCAGGACAAAAAGCGAAATACTTCGCTTATGAACAAGTTATACGGCATTGCAAATTGGGTGCAACTGTGGCAATATAAAAACGAGGGAGGAAAAAGGATATGAAGTTCCTTATCACTATATTTCATGATGAGGTCTAATGCCTATGGTGCCGGCATTGAGTCCTCGTGAGGTTGTTAGGGCCTTTGAGAAATTTGGCTGGGAAGTTGCTCGCCAACGAGGTTGCCACATCATCTTGACGAAGGGAGGGCATAACTCAAAAGATTTGATGGGGAAAGAAAAAATGAAAACATTAGAAAAAATAAAACAAATATTATCCAACAATAAAGAAGAATTAGTAAGGAAGTATAAGATAAAAGAAATAGGCATATTTGGTTCGTATGTTAGAGGCGAGGAAGAGAAAACAAGCGATGTGGATATTTTGGTAGAATTTGAAGAAGAGGGTAAGACCTTTGATAATTATATGGATTTGAAATTTTTCTTGGAAGATACTCTATCTGTCAAGGTTGATTTGGTAATGAAGGGTGCTATTAAAGAAAGCCTGAGACCGTATATCCTTAGGGAAGTGATTTATGCCTAAGGGAAGAAACCTTGCTGTAGTGCTTAAGGAGATATTAGAAGAAATTAACAGGATAGAGAAATTTACTCAATCGGTTAATTACGACGGTTTTATCAATAATGATATGCTTTACTATGCGACGATTAGAAGTTTAGAAATTATAGGAGAGGCTGTAAGGCACATCCCACAGGGGACAAGGGAGAAGTATTCGGAAATAGAGTGGCGTAAAATATCCGGTTTGAGAGATATATTAATCCACGACTATTTCGGTATAGAACCCAGTATAGTATGGGATATAATCAATAGCAAGTTACCCATCTTGAAAGCTGTGGCAGGGAAAATATTAAAAAATTCGGGGTAGATTGGGGTCAGGTCTACACTCTTGACAAAATCACTAGTCCTTTTAACTATGCCGAACCACTGCAGTGGGACAGATATGTAGACGAACAAGAGATTTTGGGGCATAAAAGCAGCAAGACCACTGGAAGGTGGGAAATGCCAAACGTTGGCAAAGAAACAAGGTATTTAGCATTCCGCCAAAGTTGGAATAAACAAAATAGTTCGTCTATAATCCCAAAGCAGGACAAAAAGCGAAATAATTCGCTTATGAACAAGTTATATGAAATTGGGGACTGACCTAAGGAAGCTAAATAAATTTGCATTACTCGGTGGGAGAATATTATATGAACAACGCAAATAACATTATAGCCGCAATTGGAAACACCCCTCTGATTCGTCTTAAACGCTTACCAAGCGCTCATAGTGCGGAGATTTGGGTGAAGTGGGAAGGGGCCAATCCCACAGGTAGCATGAAAGATCGCATGGCTCTGAGCATGATAGAGGGCGCAGAGAAACGTGGTGAGTTACGACACGGCGGCCGTGTCGTTGAGTATACTGGGGGTAGCACAGGCAGCTCTCTGGCCATGGTGTGTGCAGCGAAAGGGTATAGTGCACATATGGTGTCCTCCGATGCTTTCTCAGAGGAGAAGATCATGACTATGAGAGCATTTGGTGCAACTGTAGAAATCATTACTAGTGAGGATCGTAAGATTACCGCGGAACTCATCCAAGCAATGATAGATAGGGCTAGAGAACTGGCTAAGGAACCTAATACGTTTTGGACAGACCAGTTCAATAACTTGGATGCCAGAGCTGCTTATCACATTAAAGCTGAAGAGATTTTAAAAGATATTAATGGTAGAGTTGACGCTTTCGTTATGTCGGTTGGAACGGGAGCGTGTTTTTCTGGTATTTCTGAGGTCTTTAAAAAACGACTTGCTAATGTTAAATGCGTGGCGGTTGAACCTGCTGCTCATCGAAACCTTTCCGGTGGTCCAATAGGAGGCCATCGTATTGAAGGAATTGGAATAGGCTTCATCCCGAGTATTATGAGGATGGACCTTGTTGATGATATAGTTGCTGTATCAGATGAAGATGCTTTTGAGACCACTCGGGCCCTTGCAAGAGAGGAAGGTATCTTTGGCGGAATTTCATCTGGGGCGAATGTCTTTGCAGCTATGCAGATTGCAAGGAAATTAGGAAAGAGAAAGAAGGTAGTTACAGTAATTGTAGACTCTGGATTGAAATATCTTCAGCAGAATCTATTTTATTGAGTATCGGTATATCCAATCAGAAATATAAATTAAGCTGAGATAGATTACTAAGTAATTATATAAAAATATTATTCCGGTTATAAAGTTGATACCATGAATATGATACAAGAATACAGACTATATGGAATAGTGGTAACTGATTTATCAGCACAATTATGGTGTGAAAAGCAACTTGAGTTTAGAATTAAACTTAATTTCCGCTCGCCCCCGAACTCTGCGGCACTTTGCGTCCTTGCCTCAGCGGCGGCTCGGTCGTATAGCATTCAATAGAGGCGGCTTATGATATGCTAAAGGA
>Ga0315310_10002854_pt1 | contig 10760 bp, 12 predicted proteins | sample TDP5_MG_FD_203630 | JGI IMG/M metagenome (GOLD analysis project Ga0315310, IMG submission 203630) | Freshwater sediment microbial communities from Lake Towuti, South Sulawesi, Indonesia - TDP5 | ecosystem: Environmental > Aquatic > Freshwater > Lake > Sediment | place: Indonesia: South Sulawesi...
GACCCGGCATTGGATACAATCACAGATTTCATGATCCGAAGATTCGAACAGAAAGACCTAGAAAATGTGATAGAGATCAACAGAACGTGCCTACCTGAGAACTATAGCGCCTCTTTCTTCCTAGAGGTTTCTGAGAAGTGCCCTGAGGGATTTCTTGTCGCGTTGAACGGTGATCGAGTCGTTGGGTACATCATGTGCAGGCTGGAAAGAGGTTTCTCCGAGACAAGCAGATTCAAACTTGCGAAAAAGGGGCACATCGTATCCATTGCGGTTCTTCCCGAGCATAGAAGAAAGGGGATAGCCACAGAACTTGTCAGGAGTGCCATGAAAGGACTTGTCGAAAAGGAAGCAGAGGAGTGCTTTTTGGAGGTTCGAATTTCGAATAGACCAGCTCAGGAACTATATAGGAAGCTTGGGTTCGAGGAGACTAGAAGCATTCCATTCTACTATCAGAACGGTGAAGGCGCCGTCGTCATGAGTAAAGCGCTCCCGTGAGGCTTATTCATTGAGAGCTAGGTGCGCCAATCAACTAAAGAACAAACATTAGAAGCCCCTGAGCTTTGTGGTTTATTCGTTCACTGCGAGTCAATTGCATTATTGATGTACAGTCCTCGCACTTCTTTCTTAGGTGATCTGCAATTCCTTGGCTCAAGTCAATGATTGAATCGGAGATCTAATGCCCTCCGAGACTTCCAGTACTCCGACTGTTGGCCTGAAGTGACACTAAGAGTCAACTGGGACTCATCGTCAAGATGCTCTTCATAGGAGTCGTGCGCCTTCAATCAATTCATACATTGTGCAAAAGCTGTGACTTCTTAGAAGATGTTCAAACGCTCGATCACAAGAGAGATTGTATGGTAGCATTCCTAGCCTTGAGAAGCCCCTGCTTACGGAGGCACCTGTTCCCTTTCGGTACAGTTGCCATGGATGAAGAGAAAGTACAGCTGGCATCCCTTTGTTGTTGCATTTGTTGACGAAGTAGCTCACGAGCGCGGGACTGACTGAAGAAAGCAGCGATATGAAATAGCCAGACCCAAACGGTATCTCAAGATTCCTAAGCAGCGCGAACGACAAGGGCCGCGGAAGGTCCAGCGGCTTCCGAAACTTCACTCCATACGTAGATATGGGAACCTCAACGATTCCTGACATCTTTCCGGACGCATCAAATGGTCCATAGCTTGAGCTATCGTAGACGAATCCAGACCTCGCCAGCTCGCTCAGACAGTCACGCGTTATCGACGCTCTAGGCGCCCTGAATCCTTTCGGTCTAAAGGCCTTGATGAGCATCCTAGATTCCTGAAGCTCTCTCCTCAGGAAATCAATTGCGTTGAATGGCGTATGGGTATGAGAATGGTAAGCTACCTCGTGTCCTAGCTCTTTTAACCCATGTACAAGGTCAGGATACCAGTTGTACACTTCGCCGACAACAAAAAAAGTCACCGTGTGGCCGTATTCTCTAAGAACTTCCAACATCCTTCTCGTGGATGAGACGACAGCGCCGTCATCCATTGCTCTCCTCTGCTCTTCAGCCTCTACGTTTCTCCTTCCCGCTTTTGACAGATGTCTCCTTTCCGTGACGTATCTATGAGATATCGACTCTAAGTCGATCGTGAGGCAGTTTCTCAACTAGATCAATAGTATGTTTCGTGTTTCCTCGTCTTAAGAGTTTGAAGACAAGGCTGACTTTTCTGTTCAATGAGGCTATGCAAAGAGCTAAAGGCTGTGAACCAGCATAACAAGGTTGGCGCGCCAATACGTCAACGGGATTCTGCTGTTGCTGGTGTTCAACATGCTAGAAGAACCGACGGATCTCAGGAGAACGGCGTCTTCGGAGATCCCATCGAGTCGACTGACATCGGCAGACCCTACAAGGACATCCGTAGTTCTTCCGACTATGAATGAAGAGAGGAATGTTTTGGCAATTTGCCACAAGCTGTTTACCCTGAAGCGACACTATTCTCAGTTGACCGAGGCGATATTCGTCCTCAACAACACAACAGACAACACCGAAAAGGTCCTTATGACCATATCAAAGCAACCCGGTTATCAATTCGTCAAGATTCATCATTCAGACGGGGCCCGAGGAAGCGCGATAAGAAGAGGTGTAGAAATAGCGCAGGGCGAGGTAGTTGTAGTCATGGATTCTGACGGTCAATACGACCCTCGGGAGATGCCAAAACTGGTGCGAGCAATAACAGATGAGGGATACTATGTTGCCGTTGGAAGGAACCACGGATCAGAAAGTTTCCTTCGCCGTCTAATTTCCGAGACCTACAAAAAACTAACGAAGATGCTGCTTGGGCTGGAATACGTTCAAACAGGATTCAAGGCTGGTATTAGAGAAGTTCTTCTTGAAACGATTCCAAGAGAAGTTCCAGGACTGGATATAGACATACGATGGATGAACAATATCGCAAGAATGGGCTACAGCGACAAGCTTTCCAATGATGTGGAAGTGAGGTTTCATCGAAGACTATACGGCAAATCGACGTTCAATCCTTTCAAGCTCTCTATTGGTTTGTTGTACACAACCCTGAGCCTTAGTGTAGAGCGTAAAACCAAGCGGGAACTTCCCTTTCCACAGACATTGAAGAAAATCACTCTACTTCCTGAGATGTGAGTAGCCCCGAAGAATGGATCCGTCGATACCGCATCAATCTATGGATAGACATGCTTTGGTGAATTGAAGGAAGGCCTCTTTCGCCAGAGGGAGACACCGACTGACGAGAGTGATCTTCTACTGAGTATAGTGCCAAAGCAACTAGCTTCGCTCAGATGGCCTTGCCTTTATTACGTACAGAAATGATGTAGGCTTCTCGATAGCTTCGATTCTGAATCCTGCCTGCTGAAGCAACGACGTGATGCGGCCGAGAGAAAACAGGTTGATTCTGAACCCGTGACACAAATGATACAGACTGTAAGCAACGCCGACGATTGACGCATTAAGAACAGAGAGCACCAAATATCCTTCCTTCGCAAGATGGCGACGAATATTCTTGAGTGCAGTCAATGGTTGTTTGCAAAACTCAAGTGGTCCTGCACAAAGAATCTTGTCAAACTCTCGATTCAGATTCAAGCGCTGTACATCGTGGACTTCGGCCTCCATTCCAGCTCTTCTTACAACCTCAATCATTCTAGGGGAGATATCTACGCAGAATACTCTTCCGCCTGTGCTTCTGATGAGGTTTGCGTAGAATCCGGATCCACAGCCCACATCTAGTACTCGTTCGCCTGTCTGCGGAGATAGGAGGCGCATCAACGAACTCTTCTCGCGTCTCTTCATTGTACCTCCAATCCCTCGAGTAATCATCTTAGAGTAGTTCTTCGCAACTTTGTCGTAGTATTTCTGTGGTTTCGTAGTTCACTCCTCTCGCGCGTCCACAGGATCTGACTGTATTATCTCCGCTGGTGATCAAGCCTTGCCATAAGACACACGTGCAACTTGCACCTTGTAGAGTATGATTCTGTGATCCTCAATCTCAGCTCGCGGGTCTAAGTAGAACTCGATTATTTTTGTGACCTCAAGTTGCAGCACGAGAGGATGCCTTGCCAGATATTCGTGGGCGGTGCTTGTAATGAGAAGTACTCCTGTGGTCATGTGCTGCCTCTCCAACAATCTGAGATTTTCCACGACCTGCTTTCTACAATGATAGTATTTGAATTCCGGGGCATACATCTGGAAAGCGCTGTATTCGTGAAAGACAAGAATTGCAGTCGTGTTCGGGTAGTAGTTGGCCTTGACGTATTTGACGAGTTGCGTTGTGGGAGCCGGCTCCCTATGGAGCCTCTCCGCCAAAGGCAGGGTGTGTGCAACTAGAGTCAGAATGAGAAGCAAGTAGACGACGCGGCGCGTCATGCGCTTAGTTCTTGTCGAAAGTTTGAGCAAGCGTCCGCAAGCCCTTACGACGTTTGCCACGGATGAAACAATGAGCAACACTAGCGGAGGAAAGATCGCAAGATAGTACCGGTGATGGATCGGCGAGCCGAAGAGATAGACGAAGATGAAGTGGGGTACAACCCAAAGGGACATGAAAGTCTTCTCGGTTGTCCACCTGAAGTTGACACCTAGGCAGAGCAGCGCTCCTAACCAGACGATGTCATGAAGTAGGTAATAGGCAGGAATGCTTGTTGAGGTGAATGGGAACCTAAGGCCAGGTAACGGGGGGAGCATTCCACCTAGCCCAAAGGTGAAGATTGAAGCAACTACAAAGAGCATTCTCTCATAAGGCTCAAGTCCTAACGGTCTTGCAGAGATGAAGTCGGTGTTAGCAGTCCCGACATACACGTGTCTTATCGCGTAGAGGAAACGATCCCAACGTTTCACCCAGATCACTGGTATAAGCCACGCAGAGACCGCCACAACAAATGCTAGAACTGAGAAAGTTATGATTGTCCGCCGCCTCGTTCTCAAAGTCACGAATAACCAGAGTGCAAGAAACGCGATGTTGGTGGGCCTCACACCGAGTGCGAGAGCGTAGACCGCCCAAGAAATCGGTATTGCTCGGTTGTGACTTCTCATTCCCATGTACAGCAGGGCTATACTAAGAGTCAGAAGAAAAGTTGAAAGTGCATCAGTCGTCGCCTTCTCGCTGGCCAACCAGAAGCCCGGAAGAACCATCAGTACAAGGCATGTAGGAATCGCTATCTCTCGTCCGTGCAGACTTCTCGCCAAGAAATACAAGGGAACTAGCGTCAGAGCTCCGCTCACAACGCTTATCCACCTAAGAGCCGAAAGTTGATCTCTTGTAAGTAGGAAGAGAATGCGTCCGAGAAAGATGTAGATAGGGTATCCGGGAGCGTGAGGCTGCTCCCTCACGAGGTCAAACTTCACTAGCGCTCTTGCGAAATTGAATGAATCTCCCTCATTGAGCGAACAGGACGCGAACAAGGGGTATAGGAATAGGGCAACGGCGAATAGTGCCAAGGCTTCATATCTTGAAGCTACCTCGTTGACGCCGTTCAGGATGGCTATAGCTGACGAGTGGATTCGAGCAGAGAGAGGCTCCCTTTGCACAATCGTTCTCCACACTAGGTTAGTAAGTATCCGAACTTTGCCATAATAGTTTTCGTGGAGGAGAAACAAGAATCGAATCGTTGAAAGACAACCCATGCCTATCTTATGGATGGGATCGACCTTGGGCAGATGTCAGATCTGCGGCACGTCAAGCCTCCTCATATCATCGAGTGTCGGAGTATGTTCAAGGTGTCTCCTGAGGAGAAGTGACGAGGCGCTAGCAGTTACTGACAGGGTTCATGAGGAGAGCCGAGCGAAGTTTGGCCTACCTGCTCGCCCACCTAGCGAGGGTTTGGCATGTGGATCATGTGCAAACAACTGCAAGATCCCGAATGGAGGCATGGGCTATTGCGGTCTCGTGTCTAATTCACAAGGTAGCATCCGAAGAAGAGGAGGAACACCAGATTCTGGAATTCTTGAATGGTATTATGATCGCCTTCCAACGAACTGTGTATCATGGTGGTTCTGCCCCGGATGCTCGGGGAGCGGATTTCCAAAGTACTCATATTGCTCGGGAGGCCCAGAGAAAGGCTACAACAATCTGGCAGTTTTCTACGGATCTTGCTCCCTCGATTGTCTCTTCTGTCAGAACTGGCACTACAGAAGACTTGCCACCAGTGATGTTTCTTACGTGAGTTCTACGGCCCTCGCGAGCAGGGCGACAGAATCCGTTTCGTGCATATGCTTCTTCGGAGGCGATCCGTCTCCACAGATGCCACACGCATTGGAAACTAGCCGGTTGGCTCTAGTCAGCGCGGATTATGGCCGTCGCTTACTGAGAATCTGCTGGGAGACAAACGGCCACATGAACTCTAACTATCTCGATCGGGCTATGCAGCTATCACTTCAGACAGGCGGTAACATGAAATTCGACCTCAAGTTCTGGAGCGAGGGATTGGCTCGGGGGATCTGTGGGATTTCGAACGCACAGTCAGCCAGGAATTTCGACCGAGTTGGAAGAAAGTATTTTGAGGCTCGCACGGATGTCCCAGTATTGACGGCAAGTACCTTGCTCATTCCTGGATACGTCGATGAGAACGAAGTGGGCTCGATAGCGGAATTCATATCAAGCATCGATGAAAGGATTCCCTATTCTTTGCTGGCGTTCTATCCTCAGTACATGATGAAGGATCTTCCTACAACATCTAGAGAACAAGCCCTGCTTTGTCGTGACGCTGCCTCCAAGCATTTGAAACGAGTCAGGATCGGGAACGAGTATCTGCTTTCATGACTTGCAGACAAACGAAGCCCAAGACCAATGTCGGCAGATAGAAGATGCAGACTTCGAATTCGACAACAAAGAAGGGTGAACGAAGGAGCCTAGTGAGTGCAACCATCAGAGAACTGATTGACATGACTGCAAATGCAGTCGCCCAATACTTCAGTTCGCTCATATGCCAAGACCATTCGACTGGAAGTTCTTAGAGCAACGCTACTTTCTCGACTCACCTTCCAAGAGCAGCTTCAAGGGTATGTTTTGGCTTTCTCCGTCGGGGAGAGTACGTCGGATGCTTATCGGAAGAACTCCTTGCTCCAATTCCATGAGGGCGATGTCGATAGGCGACTTTGAAGACTGCGATACGTCTATGAGAACCGGGGCCCCCATCGATATCTGAAGCGCCCTTGCGCCAACCACTCTCGCTCTCTCAAATCGAGTGAGTTTCTTCGGGCCAATCAATCTAGCAGCCTTAGCCCTCTTGGAACTCACTGCAAACCTTCACCTGTGCTCTTTACGAGACACAACGTTGCGTGAGCCAATGAGACTGACCTCTATTTGAGCGAAATTACCCAACAGACCCGACAGACCCAATATAAGGTTTACTGCAAAGATCCAAATCACGGCGTTCTGGCAAAATGATGAGAAAACCTAATCACATTTGTTGAAATGACTCCAACTAGACCTCTACGAGCGACATGTTCAATTTCCTCCCCACTCTAAGAAGAGTTTCAGTCCAGTTGCCATAGGCCACAACATGATGGTTTCCTGTAAACTGGAGGAGACGGTCGACTTTTCCTTCTAGCCTGATCTTGGCTTGAGTTCGGCACAGGGAGAACTTGCCGATCTGAGATTCCAATAGTTCTCCTTTTGCGATAACCATTTGAAGTGGTTTGAACTGCAGATTTGCAACCGTTACTGTCAACCGCTTTAGCGGTACATCAAGAGATACCCCCTCACCTGATTCGAAGTGACTTCTGAGAATGACTCTTCTACCTGCTTCGGTAAGCGAAGTGGGGGCCGTGCAGTGTGCTAGAGTTATCGTATTGAGACCTCGATCTATTTGTACTAAGTTCCCAAGCCAACTCGGCCCTACGAGCTCCTTGAAGACCATCATCAATGCAGAGGATCGGAGATCTCCCTCGCATACTGACACCTTTCCTTCATCAATCAGAAGCGAGAACGCTACACACGCAGAGGTGCCGGTTCTCTTAATGAGTCGAAAGCAATCAAGAGAGACTGCATCAATCTTGTTCTTGGAGACCAGAGACTTGAATGCGAGATACATTTTGCCTGATTTCTGAAGATCTTTCCGGCTAGGCTCCATTACGGACGCGTCGGAGAATCTCTCATCCACTATCTTTGAAGCTTGATCATCGTCTTGGCTTCTGAATTCGGCTATTAGGTCAGCAGTAGGAATCTTAACGACTTCTATCCCGAAGGAGTCTGTTAGTGCTTTTGACTCGTCTGCTTTATCATCAAGGTATTCGTCGTCTCCTATGAGGCCAATCTTTGACTCTCTCATCAACTTAATGAGACGTGAGGCCCTCGCTTGACCTATTATGGTAGACGGCGCCTCATCCAAGCTATTGTACACGATTTCACCTCGCCATGCTTCGATTCCGTTCAACTTTTCTCTGACGCTTAACGCTGAGGATAGGCTGTTAACCTCGTCGTATGCCCAGATGAAGTAGGGATTTCCCGCGACGATGTTTGCAGCTAATTCTGAGGTTCCGCCACTGGCAAGAAACACAACTACTGCGTCGTACTCCTCTGCGGGAAAGCGGGGAACTTCATCAGCTCTGAATGCCGGAGACTTCCTCCCAAATACTTTCACTCCTGACCTTTCGAGTAGCTCTCTAGCAAGATTTGCAGGTTCAATGGATCGATCCATGTGCATCTTAGTTGCGAGAGGAATCATGAGCACTGTTGGCTGTTCCATCTCCCACTGTCTCCTCATTGATGTGCAGATGGCCTTTAGGCTGACTTTCTTAAGCGTATCTGATCCAAACATCGCATCCTCTGCATAGGCCGTGTGTCTGTTTGCGAAGGAGGAACAAGTCGCCCCCCTGCAAGTGCTGAGTCTAGAAACTCTTTTAGACCTAGTCAATAGATCACATGGATTATCAGGGCGACAGGAAATTGAGAGACCTGATCAGAATAAACCAGCCTCTGACAGGAAAAGAGGAGATTGAAGCAGTTACTTCTGTCTTGAAGAGCGGGATTCTTGCAGACAAAAGTGGATCGGGTCCAAAAGTCCTGGAATTTGAACGGGAATTCGCGAAATTCGTCGGGGTAAGGCACGCGATCGCGGTCAACACTGGAACTGCCGCTCTCCACTGTGCTCTGCTTGCGGCCAATGTCAAACATGGAGATGAGGTCCTTATTCCTTCCTTCACCTTCGCGGGAACCGGAACTCCTGTCTTGTTATGCGGCGCCAGGCCTGCCTTCGCAGACATTCAAGGAGACACCTACTGCACGTCTCTGGAAAACATTGAGAACTCGATCAGTAGGGACACAAAGGCGATTGTGCCTGTTCACCTCTATGGTCTCACCTGCGACATGGATCCCATCATGGAACTCGCGAGGAAAAAGGGAGTAACAGTGATTGAGGATGCCGCTCAAGCACATGCGGCTACATACAAACAAAGGAAGGCCGGATCTCTGGGAGACATGGCGTGCTTCAGCTTCTACTCAGCTAAGAACATGACCACTGGAGAGGGAGGCATGATCACAACGAACGATGACGATTCGGCACAGATCCTCAAAATGATAAGAACTCATGGAGAGGAAAGACCTTACTGGGTTTCTAGAGTCGGCAATAACTATCACATGACAGAGTTGGCTGCCGCCTTGGGGGTTGTTCAGCTGAAGAAGCTCCCTGGATTTGTGGAGAGAAGACAAGAGAATGCGAGAGTCCTGACTGAACAGCTAGGTGTCTCAGGGAAGCTCATAACGCCTATAGAGCCCGATACAATGAATCATGCATGGTACCTTTACACGGTTCGCGTCAGAGGCGCAAACGCAGGCAAAAGAAACAAGATTGTTGAGAAACTGCGGAACAGAAACATTGAAGCCAGCGTCTACTATGAAACTCCGGTCCACCTGCTCCCCTTGTACAGAGAGGTATCCGGGGGCAAGAGAGGAATGTTACCAGAAACTGAGAAGACCGCTAGGCAAGTATTCTCGTTACCCGTCCACCCGGCAATGACGCCCGAAGATATCTCATATGTCGCTGAAATGGTCAGGAAGGCAATTGCCTGAGCCTTTCTGATAGTATCTCCCCCAATGTTGGCTTGAATCTCTCTTCAATCTCGCGGCTTACCCTTACAGTAGGCTTGTCCAGCCTCATTATCCTTCTGATGTCTATTGGCGTTGCCACAACAGTCGCATCACAGTCGATCTTTGCGATTGTATGCTCTAGTTCCTTGATTTGTTGGCTGCCATAACTCATCGCGGGAAGAACCGATTCCAGCCGGCGGCACTCAAAAATCTCTTTGATAGATCCCACAGAATCATGTCCGACTCCTTCTCGGCGGCTGAGATCTTAGGCTGTTCTTAACGCGAAGGCGATCTGTCAAGGACGGTAACACGCTATACATAGGAGCCGGCAAGATTCAGAAGACAAGATGAGCCAGATAGGCGCATCTCGGAGGGATGCAGCAACCAGAATAGCCTGCGACACAATGATTAGACCAAAGACAGTTTTCGGTGAACGTTTCCTCCTATTCACCATCGTCAAACCAGTGACTGCGAGAGCAAGCAACCCGGCGTACATCCACTCAAAGCGCACAAGAACGCCTACGATGAAAGCGGCTACAGGATATAGCACTATAACGGGCAATTTCGCCTTAGTGCAGCTCTCCGGCGCATTCTTAATCCTTCCTAGTTTTGACGCAAGGATACTTGGCAGCAATATCGCTGAAGTAAGAATCAAGGTCAAACCAAGCGCATTGTCGTTACGGAGATACACTACCAAGGAAGAGAACAATCCAAGAAAGCCTGTGCCAAATCGGGTCGCAGTCGGCACATTGGAGACAAGCACTGTGATGGCTGAAATCACAGAAAGAAGAATCAAGACCTCAGAGATCAATTTCATGCCTCTTGCCAATCTCTATCTCGGCCAGTATTGACTATGCCTGTGGATATGGCATTTCGTATGATCAGTTTTTTCTATCTTGTGCTGGTCATAGTATTTGTGATGGAAGATGTCGGGCCAGCTTTCCAGATTCAAGGTAAGATTCGTTATCGAGGGAGTTGGCGAGGCAATAGGCGAACTCGCAAGATTCCTAGCACCGCGTACCGTCGAGGCGCTAATGAGAGAACTGCCAATTGAAGGCCGAGCAGCTCTATGGAAAGAGGAAATCTACTTTGAGACAAAGGTCAAAGTAGGGCCTGAGAAGGAGAAGACAAGAGTGGAGAGTGGAACCATAGCGTACTGGCCGCTTGGTTCAGCTGTTTGTATTTTCTATGGAAGCTCGCAGCCATATGGCCCAGTCAACCTGATCGGTAGGATTACTGAGGGTTTGG
>Ga0315310_10002856_pt1 | contig 10759 bp, 14 predicted proteins | sample TDP5_MG_FD_203630 | JGI IMG/M metagenome (GOLD analysis project Ga0315310, IMG submission 203630) | Freshwater sediment microbial communities from Lake Towuti, South Sulawesi, Indonesia - TDP5 | ecosystem: Environmental > Aquatic > Freshwater > Lake > Sediment | place: Indonesia: South Sulawesi...
TGAAGCTGCTGCTGGACACCACGTATTTTCTTTCGGCCATAGGCATTTCTGTTAAGAATCTGCCAAGGGATGCACCTGTTCAGTTGACGCGTAAGGGGCATCAGATTTTCCTGAGTGACGTAAGCATTTTTGAACTCGCTGCAAAGGGTGGCAAGCATGTTGCTTTAGGAAGGCTGGCGGCGGACAGGGTGACGCGGGGCATCAGGGCTATTGTTTACAGTGATTCGGTTGAGGTTGTTCCGATTCATGAGACTGCTGTTTTGTTGACTGCTTTCAAGATTAGGAGTATGCTTGACGATTTTATTGACTGTTTGCTTGTTTCGTCGGCTATGAATCAGTGTGATGCGTTGGTGACTGAAGATGGCGACATACAAGACTTGACGAAGAGAAGAGATTTTGATGAACTCGTTGGAGCGGTAAATCGGAGATTTAAGATTCAAACTTTGACCGAGAGCCTATGAATTCGATGAAGTTTCAGAGGCTTTTCCAATAGAATCGCCTTTTGTTCCCTTAGAATTTTGTCTTTGAGCAGAGGAAGGAGGGAATTGTATGTTAGGACATGGGCTTCTCGATTGATGGGTGAAACTTATTATGGGTCGCGTGGCAAAGGGCATCCAATGCAGCGTAGTCGCTCAAGATCATCAGTATCACCAAGCATTTGAAAGATTCCCTAGAACAAAAATTTAACATCTTCTCGACTCCAATAGTGATGAAACCCTGAGTTGAGTGATAAGATGCATCAGATGGTGGTTGGAAATCTGCACGAAGCCTGGGTTCAAGGAGTCAAGTGCATCTGGAATAATGGAGCTGTTGTCTTTGATGGGGAGGAACGATTAAGAGAAGTCTTGAACTTGGTCTTGGAGGTTCAGAATCCGACGGAGCGAATGGCTGAGATTGAGAAATTGGCGCCGAAGGCTATGATCCGAGAAATTATGGACATGACGTTTAAGAAGGAGCCAAACGAAGAATTGGGGTACAGTTATGGAGAGAGGTTGTTTGATTTTAAGGGAATAGATCAGATCCAGTGGGCAATAGATAGGCTGAATAGAAAGCCTGAGTCCAAGTCGGCTTCGATTGGGTTGTTGATGCCGGAGAGGGACACGAAGGCGGAGCACATCCCGTGTTTGGTTCTTGTTGATTTTAAGAAGAGGGATGGAAAGTTGAATCTGACAGCGATTTTCAGAAGTCATGATTACGGTAAGAAAGCTCTTCCAAATTTCGTTGCGCTAGGAAAGTTACTGGAACAAGTTTCAGAGGCAACGCATTCTGAGACGGGAGAACTAACGTGCCATTCCATATCGGCACACATATACGAGTTAGATTTAAAGCTGATCCAGAGCATAATCTCAGTTTGAATTCAAGTTTCAAGGAACAAGCTAGCCGTCGCTTTGGATTTCACACAAATCAACTAGAAGAAAGCAAACCATGTTCACACACGCCTATTGTCAACAAGGCGGACTTGTAATTAGGCTGATAAAGCGGCGCCGAAGAACTGCCCTCGGCACCTTACTAAAATGCACAGCGCATACAAAAGCCTATCAGCCGCAACGCTTCCTAACAAAGTCGTCTGCGTAGAACACCACAAGATCAGACGACAACTTCCAAACAGAAACCTAACCCCATCACACAAGGGGGCGATACTATTACTGTTTCTAAGCAAAAGTTAATGACACCTGAACCCGCAGACCTGCCAATCAACACAGTTAACGCTCAAAAAGCCAACCCTTGAAGCCTAGAAACACGGTTCAACCCTCTCAATCATTCTATACACGCACTTGATGATGCCATTAGGAATTCTATGTGCGCGTGTTGTGTCCAGATCTGTAGAATATCGTGGCTGGGCAACCAAGACATTTTCCCGTTTGATATACACGATCACTGCCACAGCTTGCTCCGCAAGGCGCTATATGAAGCGGTTTTCTCGGCAGTCGCATCTTCAACTGCCTTGGGTTCTGAACATCATCGACAAATGTGACTCTCGCTTTCTCCAACCCAAAGGTTTCTTTGGGCTTCTTCTCTACATATTCAATCCACCATCTTTGCCTCTCCGGAAGAACAAACATGGCAAAGAGTTGGGTTCCTTTGGTCGCCAAGAGATTTACGTATGGGCAGTCCCTGTAGGACTCTGCGATTCGCTTAGCTTTCCTTTCGTTTTCTGCTTCCCCAAAGAGCAAGGCACATATCAACAGCTCTCGCACTTCTCTTTCCCCTACTGCCAGCATCGATACGTTAGATGACACTACATAGGAAATAAAGCTGTTAGTAATGCATAGACACTATGTGCTCAAGCCTTCTCCCTTCCAACCTCTCAGCTCTCTACAACCCATCTATTCAGATAGTGGCTAGCGAGCAATCTCAGCCAGAATAGACCGCGGTCTGATTGAAGGGGTTCACTGAAACTGTAAATGACCTGCGTAAGATAGCTCCCTCCCATGCATGGTCCTTGCCCGGCGTTCTCGTAACATAATAAACAAGATCAAAATCAACGGTCCAAATTCCTTCATCATTCTGCGTGGCCTTTGCACTTAATGATCCGAGTTCAGCCTTAATGTCAGTCCTTAACATTTCTCCCACCACCTTAGTGGCAACCCCCACAGCCTCACCTTCATCCATGCCGTCTGTCACGTTAACTCTCACATAGACAGTAAAAGTCTGGTTCCCCGAAAAAGAACGACAAGTGAAACAAATCAGGCCCTCTGCTGGAGATTCGGGACGAAGACTAGAAGCAAAATACACAGAAACAACAAACAAACCTATCAAAACGCCAACAATGATGAGAGCAACCTTACCCGTCATCCAGCCCCTTCTACTCTGATGGCCCTCATCCATGTGGCTACCTTGCATCATCGTCACAAGTTTTATAGAAGCTGAACAGGTTTCTTAATTTATTGGTCACCCAACTTTTTTGCCTATAACTAAACCAATGGTCACTTAGAAATTAATCTAGAAACGTACATGTAATGCTATTTTTCAAAAAACCAGATCAGACACAATCAAACGCAACCGCTTGGATAGTCTCACCAGAAGACTGCATCATAAACAAACTAGCCAAATCGACGTAATCACAATGCTACAAACTGTCCAAGCCGCACACCCAAAAACTGCATGAACCAAGTTGCTGCCGAACTGGTTCCGCAACTGTTGGCTGATCTCCTTCGCCACTCCTTTTCGAGCCACGCTCAGCTCTTATACAGTCAATAGCTAGTGTGCAACCAAAACACTCCCCAGGAATCGCCTGAAGCCCCGGATAACTAGACGAGTATCCAAAGAAATGAGCACATTCCCCCTCTGAAAGCAGGTCTCCACGCTTCTGTCTGCCACCCATCAACATCATACACGCCATTAAAAACATACCGATAATCACCAATGTCAACGCAGAAAGAATCAGCCAAAACAAAAGACCTGAATCTGCCATACCCCAAACAAAAGCCCCGCAACCAAAAAGCATTCCGAACTCAAAATTCTAATCCATAATCCCAATCGCCCATATACAAATGCCTCCACATCTTTGCCTAGAATGTTCTCAACAAGCCGACGCACACACAATCATCAGAAACAAACCAAGCCCAGCCACCATCATTTCAACTCCACCCGTTGACAAGGAGTCAGCACACCATCAAACGGAACCGAAGACAGTCCAAACCACAAAAACACCACAAGAACGCAAACGATTCCGACCCGCTCACAACAAAAAAAAGCACGCTAACCCCCACCAGTTACACATCACATCCTCAAAACAAATAATCCAACCCTGCAAAGCCTGATGATGACGCTACAGCGCATTTTGACAATCAACATGCACGCAGATTAGTCGCTTCCATTCAACTTAGAAGTAGTTGGCGCAAAACACTACGAGTTGACTTCTTCCAAACAGCCACACACACCCAAACCACGCAGACCAAACCCCGCAAAAAACTCCAAACTCCAACCCAAACCCACCCTAACATCAAACCCACCCACACCAAAGTCACAGAAAACAACACTAAACAACACAGCGTCACACTGAATCACGCTAAAGTACACAAAACAAGAAAAACGTAGAAAAAAGCACCAATTTGACACGGCCGTCATCCACACTCATATTCATCATACCCGTTCACGGTTAAGAATAAAAGCAACCAAACAACATGTCTAAGACAAAACACAAACCAACGGACGCACCCAACCAATGTCACCACACAAACTCAGAAAAACCCGAAAACGCCGAGGCAGCCGCACCCAAGGCTGGGGCCAAATCGGCCAACACCGAAAACACGGACAAAAAGGCCAACGAAAAGTCGGAAGACACAAACACCTATGGACATACGTCACAAAATACGAACCAAACTACTTCGGAAAAAGAGGCTTCACATCCACCCAAGCCCTACACAGAAAAACAAACACCATCAATATTAGACAACTAGACCAGCTAATCGACAAACTCACTCACGAAAAAAGAATCCAAAAAAAGAAAGGCAAAACCTTCATAGACCTAGCAGAGCACGGATACCACAAACTCCTCGCAACCGGAAAACTAACAAAACCAGTCATAGTCAAGGTTGATTCACACTCAGAAAACGCCGCCAAAAAAGTCGAAGAAGCAGGCGGACAGATCCTGAGTGAACTAAAGGAAAAAACCGAAGAAATGCCTCAACCAGCCCAGACAACAGCGGAGGAAGCGCCTAAAGGTTAATTACACCGCCCACACTGCCATAATGAAACGCAGGTGAAATACTCACATGGCGGGCAGATTTCTATCATTGTTCAAGCCTTTGTCTAGGTTCACGCCTGAAGTAGCGCCGCCAAAGAGGAAAATAGGCTTCAACGAAAAACTCTTCTGGACAGGCTTGGCACTTGCCCTCTACCTCATAATGACCGAAATCCCACTCTACGGAATCAGCTTTGACCCACAGTCAGGTGACCCGTTCGTATACCTAAGAGTAATCTTTGCCTCACACCGAGGCTCCCTCATGGAACTGGGCATAGGACCTATCGTAACAGCTGGACTCATCCTGCAACTGCTGGCAGGCTCAGGCATGATAGGCTGCGACATGTCTAACCCAGACGACAGAATGCTCTTCACCACCGCCAGCAAGATATTCTCATTCATCCTGATCGCAGTTCAGGCATCAGCCTACATCATCGGCGGCGTCTACGGAACACTCGACGCAAGAGCGGCGGTGCTAGTCTTCATGCAACTGCTTATTGCCGGCTTTGTGCTGATGATGATGGATGAGATGATACAGAAAGGATGGGGGATTGGAAGCGGCATCAGCCTGTTCATCATGGCAGGAGTAGCACAAACCGTAGTCTGGAACAGCCTAGCACCCACACCGCCATTTCTGCATCAAGATAACAAGAGCTACGGCGCGTTAGTCGCCCTAATACAAACAGCTCTAGCCGGGCAACCATTGCAGGATGCTCTCAGTCGACCTCAAAATCTTCCAGGGCTAATTGGGTTTTTCACCACAGTTGCGGTCTTCTTAATAGTCATATATGTCGAGGGTGTACGCGTTGAAATGCCAATTTCATATGCGGGATACCGAGGCTATCGCGGACGCTATCCAATCAAGCTGCTCTACGTTTCCAACCTTCCAGTCATCTTTGCCTCAGCCCTTTTCGCCAACATATACTTTATCTCACAGCTCGTTTGGAGTAACTACAACCAAAGCAACGCGAACGTATGGCTCAACCTGATAGGGCAATATCGGCTTGAACAAAACAACCCAGTGCCCTCCGGCGGCCTAGTATATTATGTGGTTTCGCCTCGAAGCATCGAAGACGTACTGGCTGATCCAGTAAGGGCACTGGCTTACACAGGAATCCTGGTGTCTTTCTCAATAGTCTTTTCACTCACATGGCTGGAAGTTGGCGGCTTGGGACCATCCACTGTAGCCAAGCAGCTCGTAGATTCTGGCATGCAGATTCCAGGCTTTAGGCGCTCAGAGAAACCCATAGAACAGGTTCTGAGACGCTATATCCCAACGGTCACAATTCTGGGCGGAGCCATCGTTGGACTGATCGCATCAGTGGCAGACTTCTTCGGAGTGTTCGGATCAGGCATGGGCGTTTTACTGTCCGTGGGCATATTGTACCAGTATTATCAGCTATTAGTGCAAGAGCGGGTTGCGGAAATGTATCCAGCGCTACGGCGTTTCTTCGGAGGATAATATACGCATGGCTTTTGAATGGTTAACCGTTATTCCCAATTCAACATTCTTCATTTTGCTTGTTTCCTTTGCGATCTCGTTCGCAACCTCACTCAGCAACAGACTTCTGACCAACAGGGAACAGCTGAGAGCCTGGAACAAGGAGATTGCGCAGTGGAGAGCCGACACAATGAAGGCCACCCGCTCAGGCGACAAGAAGCTACTGGCAAAGGTGAAGAAACAGGAACGACACATGATGCAGCTTCAGTCTAAGATAATGTGGCAATCAACGAAGACAACATTCTTGTGGTTTGTCCCCCTCCTCCTCATCTGGTATCTGTTCTTGGGTCCAGTTTTCGGACCTATTGAGGCTGTTGCATACTTGCCAGGGCTTTTCGGAAACGTTCCAACCCCGCTTCCATTGTTCTGGTGGTACATGCTCACCTCGTTTCTGTCTGGAACATTGCTTCAGCGTGTGTTAGGTCTGTCATTAGGAGCGGACTAATCAGTATGCCTCGGCCCCACCAAAGGACAAGGAGCATGAAACGACGCGTACTAAAGCTATCCAGTGCAAGCGGCTCGACTATACGTTACAAAAGGTCGAAAGCCAACGCCACAACCTGCGCCTTGTGTGGACGAACTCTCTTCGGAACGGCGATAAAGGCTGCTTCTGAGTTAAGGCGTCTTCCCTCAAGCGCCAAGAGACCTCAGCGCATGTTTGGCGGTCAGCTCTGCCACACGTGTCTCCAAGAATCATTGAAGCGGGCTGTTCGGGGCAGAACCACATCATGAAGGCAGATAAGAAAAAGATCGTTATTTGTTTGGCTGGGCTAACCGCTTGTGGAAAGAGCACTGCGGCAAGGAGATTAGCTGAAAAGTACGGGTTAAAGTATGCTTCAGGCGGAATGGCTCTTATGGCCTTAGCATTAAAGATGGGCTACAAACCAAGAAAGAAGGGCTGGTGGGAAAGCCCAGAAGGTATGCGCTTTCTTGATCAGCGGCTGCGAGATTCGATGTTTGATAGAAAAATTGATGCTCAATTGTTGGAATGGGTTGGTCAAGGTGATGTTGTTCTGGATAGTTGGACCATGCCATGGTTATCCAAAACGGGTTTCAAGATCTGGCTGGATGTTTCTCTTGAAGAAAGAGCAAGACGTTTGACGCATCGAGATGAAATAAGCCTAGAGGAAGCGAAGAGAATCATCACGGAGAAAGATGGCAAGACTAAGAGGATTTATGACCAGCTTTACGGATTCAAGCTAGGTGAAGACCTCTCGCCGTTTGATCTAATCCTTGACAGTGAGTCGTTGACCTCCGATGAAGTTTTCGAAACGCTTAGTCTGGTTATTGACCGTTTAGTTCTGAAGCCGAGTCGATGAGGTTATAAATGCGTTCGTTAAATGTGATAAACTACAACGATGTTTAGCGAGATGAAATGGCGATGTCAGCTATTGATATCGGCAGGATCTGCGTCAAACTTACTGGACGAGAAGCTGGAAAAAAATGTGTGGTTGTCGAGGTTGTTGACAGGAATTTTGTCCTGATAACTGGTCCCAAACAGTTGAACGGTATGAAACGTAGACGGGTTAACATCAATCACATTGAGCCCACAGAGCGCAAGCTCAATATTAGAAGAGGAGAAACCGACGAAGAACTCATGAAAGCGTTAGATGAAGAAACACAGAGTTTCATGCGTGAAGCTGTAAAGCCCAAGCTACTCTAGCTGTCTCAGCACCAAGACGAGCCTTTGCCTCTACATGTCCTTATGGAGATTAGAGACCCATTTTCATCAAATTCACTATCTCCTGTGCAGCAACACATATTTGTTCAGAGCTGCAATTCTCTAAAAAGGACGGTTTGTTCATGCCTGAGAAAATCCGAATGAAAATAGGCAAAGCCAGCTACATTCAGCGACTTGGAGAGAAAGACTACTTGAAGACGAGGAGCCGCATCGAAAGTGTTCCCATCCGAAAACTGGTAAAGTTGGCCCGCATGGGAGGACGAACTTGGCGTCTGATTCAGGAAGGAAACGATTTCTTTCTTGTATTAGAAGCAGTTCCATGGGACGAAGAGGAGAGGGAGATCAGGAAGGGCAGATACCCTAAGATGGGCTGACAACTAAGCCCTTGGCATCATTAGTTCAACTTCGAGAGAAGCGGAAAGCAAGGGAAAAAGTTGAATAAGCAGTCGATATTTGTGTTAGGTCTATTATGGAGGAAACCCTTTGCGCATAACCCAGAACATTGAGGCAGTTTCAAGGCTTGCAGTGCTGATCCTCTTGGTCATCTCCTTCTTATTGGGCGGAATGCTGTCCTATATCTGGACTATGGGTTTCTATGCTACTGCTGAATTTAGTCTCCCAAGTAAAACAAACATTAGTATTGAAAATGTGCAGTTTTTCGTTGGCACCCCCACCTATTTCAACGTCACTGTCCTAAATCCATCTTACTCGCTGTCCGCGGCAGCAATTCGAGAAATCAAGACGGAGACACCTGATGGAAAATTGCACGACATTACATCTACTAGCCCTCTACTTCCATGTGACTTAGAAGCCGGCCAATCAGAGACTTTCATGAGCAACTGGAACTGGGGCAACTACTCTAACCAGAGAATAAAGATTCTAGTATTCATTTCCGAAGGTTCTGGCGCCACCTTTGAGACAACAGCGGCATTCATGAACTTCACTGTTGCTAACGTAATCTTCGAACCCTCAATAACGGTAACACGCTTCAACATTACAGTGGAGACAATGAATTCACCTGTGAAAGTGGAAGTGGACAGAATCTCTGTGAACGGTGTGGAAGTCTTGGTAAGGCCTCCACAAGAAATGCCTTTTGTAGTCAACCCAAATGAGTCTGTAACATTCACGCTTGACCGTAACTGGATTGACCTTCAAAACAAGACTGTTACTGTTCGAGTAGACACGGTGCAAGGCTACACGTCCGTCAAAACCGTTCTTGCGCCGCTACCTGTTAGCTTAATCGTCCAAAGCGTTGTTTTCGACAACTCAACTAGCACACAACACTTTAATGCCACTGTTTTCAGTAAAGAGTTTTCACCCGCCGCAGTCAACATCACTCACGTGACTCTTCAGGTGCGAAATGAGACCGAAACCATAACTAATATCATCAAAGATCCTTCCGGGGTGCTACAACCAAACTCCTCCATGCTACTCATGGTTTTCTGGGACTGGACCCAATATCAAGGCACGTCCACAAAGGTAATAGTTAACGTACATACTAAACAAGGCTTCACAGCAATCAAAGAAGTCGAAATCCCTTAAGTCGTTGCTAAATCTACATGAACTCTACAACATGACCTATGCCGCTCGCCATAGCCTTCTTGTAGGCAACGTTCGCTGTAACCGCGTCTTGTACTGCCAATCCTGACGACACAAAGACCGTGATCTCATCGGAGCTCGTCCTGCCTTGCTTCAGCCCAGCCACAATCTCGCCCAGCTCGCACCAGACATCTTTAGGCTTCAAAATACCCTTTGCCAGAGGAACGTTAATCTCGCCACTATGCGAAGCCTGCGCCATATCATCTACAACAATCTTGGCTCGCTTAAGGATCGCCGGGTCTAATTCCTGCCTACCCGGCGCGTCTGCCCCAATGCAATTTATGTGTACGCCCACAGAAACCCAATCATTCATTACAAGCGGGGCTGTTGATGACGTTGTTGTAATGATAACGTTAGTGCCTTTGGTAGCGTCCTCAGCCCGTTCTACAGCAATCAATCGGTCAACTTTACCTGCACACGCTGGCTTCATCTCCTTAATGAAAGCTTCTCTCGTCTCCTTGGTTCTGCTCCAAACCTTCACCTCAGCAAGCTTGCCGTAAAGAGCCAGCATAGCGCGAAGCTGGGTCCTCGCTTGAGCCCCAGCGCCAATCAGACCGACAGTATTGGGCGTTTTCTGCGCCAGGTGCTTTGTGGCTATGCCTCCAGCCGCACCAGTTCCAATGTCAGTAATCCATGTGCCTCCCATAATCGCAATGGGCACTCCATTTCTTGGATCAACGACCATAACGGTTGCTACGACTGTTGGAAGGTGATGCCTAGCCCGGTTTTCCGGGTAAACGCTCACAACTTTAACAGCGGAAATGTCTAATCCTTCTAGATAGGACTCCATAGCTCTTAGGTCGCCATTATATTTCGTGAGGAGCAAGTAGGGTCTTGGAGGCATCTGAACATGTTTCAACCCTTTTTCCGCAAATGCCAGCTCCACCGCCTCCATGACTTCTTCCATGGTTAACAGTCGCTTGACATCGATCTCTTCCAAAATCAGCGTCTTCATGCCAATCATCGCCTAAGGCTTGTTCACTCAACTTTTAAGTTTTTGCATCAAGAACCGGACAGCCATCTACGCAAAAGCTTTTTCATACACTGCAACACATCAGACCAGCCAAGGTCGTGAAATCATGTTTAAAGCAACTGAACGCACGCGTTCGATCGAGTATGCCATCCGAGACGTCATAGCCTATGCAAAAAAGCTTGAAAAACAAGGCCAAAAGATATTATATCTGAACATAGGAGACCCAGCGAAATTCGATTTCAAAACCCCAGAACATGTCAAACAAGCCTTGACAGAAGCTGTGAAAGAAGACGCAAACTGGTACGCACCATCTGAAGG
>Ga0315310_10002857_pt1 | contig 10757 bp, 11 predicted proteins | sample TDP5_MG_FD_203630 | JGI IMG/M metagenome (GOLD analysis project Ga0315310, IMG submission 203630) | Freshwater sediment microbial communities from Lake Towuti, South Sulawesi, Indonesia - TDP5 | ecosystem: Environmental > Aquatic > Freshwater > Lake > Sediment | place: Indonesia: South Sulawesi...
CCAAGCCTCCAAGCAACTCAACAGCTTCCCTCACCATCGCATCGGGATCGCTGCCTCTGACCATTGATACTATAGACAACGGCTATCCCCAGCCACTTCTCCATCCGTTCTCATATTTTGGTATGAAGTATGATGCACTCCGAAGAACACTTAAATAGACTTATGTTCAGAGTCCTCATGTAAGGTGAGCACGCGTGATCTCTGGATGGGAATGGGCGCTAATCATACTCATCATTGTGGCGATCCTTATTTGGGGTCCGAAGAAGATTCCAGACTTGGCTAGGGCGCTCGGCCAAGCGCGGGGCGAGTTCGAGAGAGCAACCAAGGAGTACCCGACATCCTCTGCAAAACAGACTGAAACCGCAAGTGACGATATGCTTATCCAGACCGCTCGAAAGCTGGGAATAAGCACAGAGGGAAAGACGAAGGAGCAGATCTCCCAAGAAATAGTTGATAAGGCAAAGCCCAGCAACCCATAATCGCCACGAGAGAAGCGACTTCTAAATGCCCGGGACCGCTAGAGAGGCATCCGCTCCTGGGTCAATGACATTCTGGGAACATGCCGAGGAACTTGCAGACAGACTCAAGGTCGTCATAGGCGTCCTCATCATACTGACAATTGCGATAATGATATTGCCGGCCAATCTCTCGTTTCTCGAGAACCCTTTGCAATTCTATGACCCCTTGATTGCGGCGCTTCTGCGATCGATGAGAGGGCAAATCCTCCCACCAAATGTGAGACTCATAGGCCTCGAGCTCGCGGCTCCAATCGAGCTATACGTTCTTGCCTCGTTTGTCATTGCCTTTGCGCTGACCATGCCCGTTCTCGCCTATCAACTGTACAGGTTTATTGATCCTGCGCTTACTCCTGGTGAGAGGAGAGACGCATATCCCTTTGTGATCTCGTTCTCAGCTCTATTCGCCCTCGGGCTTCTCTTCGGCTACAGAATACTGACACCAACGATCATATGGGGCATTACACCATTCTTCTCAGCCGTCGGAGCCGAACAGGTCATTTCAATAATGGACTTCTACAACATCTTGTTCGTCGTAACCGTAGCTTCCGGGATCGCGTTTACCTTCCCGATATTTCTTGTACTCCTCGTAAAGTATGGGATAATAGGCACCGAGACTTTCACTAAGAATAGAAGATATCTGTACGCTGGTCTCTTCATCCTTACCTGTATCATAACGCCAGACGGAGGCCACGTTGGCAACATCATATTAATGACACCGATGATTATTCTGATGGAGACCGGAATATTCTTCGCAAAGCGCTACGAAAAGAAGGGACTGGTGCGTCGTGCTCCTTGGCTGCCAGAAGAGAGAAAATGCAAGTTTTGCGGGAGAACTCTCTTGGCCCGCACGACATTCTGTCCCGGTTGCGGAAAGTCGCAGATATAGTTTCCCAAGGCAGATTGTTTCAAAGGACTTTGATTTTCATGAGCCAGCAGTAGGCCAGATGATTATCTCTGCGACTTGTTGCAAACTGGGCAGAAAATGGCTTGCTCCTCAAGCTCAGCTCCACAGAACCTGCAACGAAGCATGGGAACCACACGCTCCTCAGAGCGCGTCGCGATTAGATCTTCCAGTTGGCGTAGGATCTGCTTGTTGTAGCTGAAGACGGCACCGCATATGCATACAATGAAACCTACGATTGCCGTGATGCCCCCGCCGAGCTGCATGGCTACGCCCATCAGGCCGGTTGGCAAGATGCCTCTAAGAAACGACGGCAATTGTCCTTGGAATTCTGTCGAGCGGAACGTTACCAACAGACCAAGCTGGTAGGTCACGAACCCTAGTACTAGGAGGAGAGTTCCGAAACCGAGGCCTATTCTTCCCATGAGAATCTACGACCTCCTCACGCTCGAAGTGTTATGGTACATCGTGATTTCCCTATACTCTGCCAAATTTCAGAGATCTGAACCTACACGCATCGTAGCACCGGCCACACGCAACACATTCGGTCTTAGATATCTCACCTGTCTTGAAGCTTGCTTCACTGATGGCGTCGGTCGGACAAGCTTTGGCACACAACCCGCATGCGGTGGGGTGCGAGCTACGTAAGCATTTCTTTGTGTCGATTTTGAATCCAAAGAGCTTCTTCACGCTTAGGAAGGCAAAGCTCGCCCCTAGCGGACACAAGTAACGACACCACGCCTTTTTCCCGCCAAACTCTAGTACCATGGGAACCGCGAGGACCGCTAATTCGGCAGGCCTCAGCACTGCTCCTGCACTAACGGAATTGCAGGTCCCTTTGATCGGACACACCGCACAGAAGGACGGATACTTCAAGAAGGCGCTGCTTGCCAAGAAGCCCGTTGCCAATGCGAACTTGTTAATTGGATTTGCTATTGGCTTCAAGAAATTGACCCGCGGAAGTCTCGAAAACGTATCCAGAATAGTGCCTACTGGACAAATCTCCCCGCAGAAGACTCTGCCTAGCAGTATTGTTCCGATGATAGGCACAATAGAAAAGAGAAGGAGCATTGATAGCAGACTCAAGACCGGTTCCACAAGTGCTCTTTGAAGTGCACCGAAGATACAGGTAACCCCAAAAGCGCCCACTGATATCAAACATACACCTGCAACAACTAGTAGGACAAGGAAAATGAAGCTGACCGATTGAATAGCCCACCTGAAGAACCTGAAATTTCCTCTGAGCTTCATTCTCATCCCCACTTGAAAGATGCCCTTCTCGCGTTGGCACCAGAAACGTATATGGCGTCCCACGGACAGTCTGGGATGCATGCACCACATCCAATGCAGGTGTCAGATTCAATGTAGACCTTCTTCCTATCCGCTGTCCACTTGATGGCGTCTACTATTTCCCGACAAGTCGGCATACACAGCCCACAGTTGCGACACTTCGCCTCATCGATGACCGCCGTTCCTATCTTGAATTCTTTACTTGTGATCTGTTGGAGGGCTCCACTGGGACAGACCTCAATACAAGCCAGATCGCGTGTGCACACCCCCTTTGAGGTAAGAACTGGGGTCTGCGCATTTCTTAGACCAGCGGAGAAGGGCAGTAGTGTGATTATTTTCTGCGGGCAAACATTGGCGCATTCCCCACATCTCACGCACACTGAAGCAAAAAGGGATTCCGATACTGCACCCGGAGGCCTTCGAGCGTCTACGCTCGTATCAACTTTGCCAAGCACGCTCAGAATAGCGCCAGCAAATGCGAATTTGCCGAGAAAGCCTATGAAACCTCTTCTAGTCAGCTTCCTCTCAGTCATAGGCATCTTCTTCCAGCATGAAGTTGAGTCGTATTTCAAATATGCGTTTTTGCACAACAATCGTCTTATTCAGGCACTTGTAGTAGAACCATCGAAGCGGGATTGAAATGACAAGGCTGAAAAGGCTTTTGGTCATAGCAATCCTAACCGTGTCACTCGTATTGATTCTGGATTCTGTTTGCAGATATGTATTGGTCGACGCCATCCCGCTGCAGGATCTCAACCTGAACGTAAGCGATCTCAAAGAGAAATCTAGGATCTTACGCATACAGATTAGAGATCATCCTGACCAGTTCAAGTTGATCGACTATCCAATTGGCGAGTGGGGCCACCAATTCAATGCTGAGTTCTTAAGAGAAAGAGGATTCAGAAGGTCGCATGGAATTGAGATTCGGACGGAGAGTTCGAATATCTGTTCGGTTCTCTTGGAGTTTGAGAGTCAGAAAGGAGTTCAAGAATCCTACCGCCAGATGCTAGCCTTCGTCTGCAGAAGAAGCAGATACGACTGTTTCCCGTACTTATGGGTGCCCAGATGGAATGATGTCGACGATATGTTGAATCATTTCATCGTAGCAATGAGGCACATGTCCGAGACGGAAATCCTGAACATGGGCGATGGAGCATCATGGTTGTATGATCCTCTGAACGATTTCTACTACGTAGTCTTCTTCAAAGGAAAGCTTCTCGTAATGGTCGGTGAGACCGGGTCTCTAGACAATGCCATAAAATGCGCTGCGATACTTGAATCCAGATTGCGATGGGGATCCTGCCTAAAGCTCAAGTTCTCAAGATTGCAGCTGAGGGATGAAACAATGAGTCGCCTCTATGAGGGCACCTCCATGATTGCGTGGAACACATCTTTGTCCACGGCTATGAAGCCGCTTGCTAGCTCGGCTACTCCTCTGTAGAAGCCGCTCCTCGCTCTTCTTGATAACTCTTTGCTGAACTTTGGAAACCAGTTGTATACATGTCTGCCAAGAAAATCTCTTTGAACGTTGAGGTTTTCGCTCACGACGTTTGGCTTTCTATCGAGTATTGACTTCCTGCTCTCGGCGCATAGGTGAACCATGAACTCACACTCGACGGAGATATGGTCTGGATCCCTTGGAAAATCGTTCGGCTGAGTCCAGTTCTCCTTGTCAAAGAACTGTTTCAGACTACCAAGAATGTCCTCGGCGCTTGTCTCGTAGTTTCTTTGAAGGACGAATCCAGCGCCCGCAAGAATCTCTTCATACTCGCTGTGAAGTACGTCTTCGATCTGCGGCAGCTTCTTGAATTGCCTTGTGAAGTCGCATATTAATCTATGACCTTGCTTAATGCGGTCAAATTCTTTTCCAATAGTTACTCCCAGGTCAAGAAACCTTTCTCGGGTTACTGCTTCGAGTAGAGGCCTTGAGAGCTTGCCTCTGAAGAGTTCTGACATCGATTTGTAGATGTATGTCCTTTCCCTCATGATCAAGTACAAGCCGGGAATGATCTCAGGCACTATGTGCCGGCCTCCGTTACCTTTGGGTGATGTCTTGGGTTCTCGCTCGCTACTGGGCTTGCTTCCTTCTCAAGGTTCGAGGTTCGAATCTCAAGTGAGAATCTCATCGCTCTTCTCTCGCAGGCCTTCACGCATAGTTCGCATCCTATGCATCTTGCATGGTCAAATAGTAAGATCCCTCCTTTAACTCGCAGCGCACTGGCTGGGCATCTGTCCACGCATCGTAAGCATAGGTCGCAATTGTCTGTCTCGATATCGACGTAGCCGATAGGCACAATCTTGTGTGGTACGATCCTTTCTTTGAGATCTGTGTGCCTCCTGAGGTTGCAGAGAAGGCTCAGAAGCTCATCTCTCCTTCCCTCGTAGGTCTTGGAGTCACATTCTATCTTCAATTTCTCCTTCTCAAAGATCCTAGCGTAGATCTCTTTGAGCGATCTTGAGAGTCTCTCAGAGTCTCCTCCATCGCTTCTCAGAATATGCACGCGCCCGTCAAGGGTTGTTCCTTTCGAAATATCTCTAAACATGTCTACCAGACTTGTGGCGTATCCTTGTGAATCTTGATTGCATTCTTGACATCCTAAGAGTACTACGCCTTGTGCCCCCCAGTTCATTGCCTTGAGTATGAAGCCTGTCGAAATGTCGCCAAGACACCTTACAAAAACCGGCAGAATACCTTCGGGATAGCTCATTCTGTTTGACCCTAATCCTAGGAGAGACATCTTTCCTTCGTTCTCACATACAAACGCGATCATCGGTTGCCCCAAGATCTCTTCCTTCTCACTGCCAGTAAGGTCTCGACTTGCCATGAGGATTTGACGAAGTTCTTCGCTTTGGTCATCTCGAGGAACCAGTTTCAGAAGTTCGAGAGGGCATACTAGCTCACAGATTCCACAGGAAACGCACAATCTTCTATCGACCACAATGCCTCCTTCAGAACGATCAATGGCTTTTTTTGGACAGAAATCCACACACAGCAAGCAAACGTTGTCTTTTGCCGGACAGTTGTCCGGCCTTCCGTAAAGGGATCTTACCTCAGTGCTATCGAGGGCTTTGCTTGTGGCTAACTTGGCGAATCCCGTTGTGAGCTGCTTGAACTTGTCTGCAGATATCCTTGCAAGTGTCGAGGCTATCATTCTCTTGGCCTTCTCTGTCGCCATCTCCGAATCCCTGTGAACCCAGCCGCAGAGTTCCTGAAGTTCAAGTATGTGAAGAGATGTTGCCGGATAATCGAGTTGCATCGCCATATCGCGAAACAGCATTTGCTTCATACATGCGGCCACCAATATGCTACTGGGACGGCTTCGGATTGCGGCGCCAAAAAACGATCTTCCCTCTAGTCCGCATAGCTCGCTATGCTGTAGGACTTCCCCGACTCCCAGCTTGTTAAGAAAGAGGACGAGATCGGCTAGATCTATCGAGGTCTTATCCCTGCAGGAACATATGAGGACCGTGATGTTCCAGAATTTCCTATTCGTCGCTAGGGAGACAAGCCGAGAAGGTCTGCTCACGATTCCTAGGAAGGCCCGCCTGTCTAGGACTTTGTCCTTCTCTCCGGCGCTCATGCTTGTCTATCGACCTTGCCATACCGGGTTGAGAAGGATCATCTACTCACCTACTTGAGTCTTCCTTCTTCGGAAAGAATTAGAAAAAAGAGGGAGAGTTGCCCGCGGAAAGTAGCGGGCCTCAGCCCCGATATTTCTTCAGGTATTCGTCGGCGTACTCTATGCCGTGTTTCTTCATCGTCTCGGCGGTTGGGAAGCCTTTTGCATCCATACCTCGGGCCGCATAGAACTTCTCTAGACCAGCCTTTACGACGTCGGTGGTTACTGTTGTGGTGCCTCTTGCCCAGCCAGTAGGCAACGGATCTAGCCACCTCTTCGGCCAGAGACTGTCCCACTGCGCGGCAGGATCCGTTATCTCCTGAGTGACTATGTTGAACGTTCTTTCGAGTGTGTACACTCTTTCACCGAGCGCGTTGAGATCCGCTTCGGGAAACGTCCATCCCGTCACCGCCTCGACGAGCTTTGCGAGCCCGGCACCTGCGCCAAGTGGCGCCAGTGCGAATGTACATCCTACAAGGGATCCCACGGCGGCCCTAAATGGCACGACATCGCCGTAGCCTTCTGTGTGCGCACATGGCCTCTCGGTCTGAATGTACTCGTCAGGCTTCTTGCAGCGTCCGCTTCTGGGATCATGCGCCGGCTGCCCATATCTCTTGGTACACTGGGCGTACTGGAGAATCTCAGGTTTCCCTTTCTTGTTCGCGAAGTATTTCGCTGTTTCCCAGGTGCCTTTTCTTATCTCCTTGTATACATCTGCGTCGCTTGTTGCGATCTGCTTGAGCACCCAAGCAGCTGCTTTATGGTTTCCCCATGTTAGGTCCCCCACATCAGCAGGAAGCAGGAGGTCTTCTTTTGTTATTAACCCCCGCTGCCTTAGCTCCATTAGAAGTGATATGTGCACTCCGCCTTCAATGTAGTCCATGCCCAGCTCGTCGAACATGTTGGTAATGTAGAGAAGTCTGTGAGCTGCTTCAGTCTTATTCCAGTGGTCCCCGAAGTATGGGTCCGCCGGGGTTTTGCCAGGGAATACGTCCTCTGCAACTATGAAGTCCATCAATCCGCCCACGTTTCCTTGGGCCTCCCAGTCTGGCATGTCTGTAATCGTCTTGTCCATAGCTGGATCGTCACTTGTGACCCTCGACATCTTAAAACAGATCTGACATCCGACCGAGCAGCAGGACTGGTGCCTGACCCAAGAAACTTCGTCCAAGAAAGCACCTGTGAAACCCGAGACCGCACGAGGATCGTGCCAAGCCAAGTACTGGAAGTTTCTTATTGGATAGGCGTCTTCATAGTTGTTGGCCGAAGCCGGGACATTGGCTGTTCCGTAGGTCCTCCACCTCGTCTGCTTCTTCTGCTCAGTGAGAACGCCTTTGATCAACTCAATTACTTTGGCTTTGTCGTAGAGCTTGTGTCCCTTCGTCCCTCTTATAGTGATAGCCTTAAGGTTCTTTGATCCAAGGATAGCTCCAGTGCCGTATCTTCCGTGTGCATGTGACCCTTCGGTCATTATGTTGGCATGCCAGACTCCCTTCTCACCTGCAGGGCCTATCGACCAAGTCTTTGAGAGCATCTTCTCGCCTATGGCGTACTTTGGAGACGGACGGACTCCCCAGTAGTCCCACATGGAGACGCTTTTTCCGGATGCGTCCTTGCCGACCGGCAGGTTCTCTTTTGTCAGCACTCGTTTCTCTCGGTATTCTAAGGGACTCTTGACTCTTCCTTTCAGAAGTATCTCGGTTTCGTCTGTCAGTTTGCCTTTGAGGTCTTTTGCATCATGGAACCCGACCTTGTCATCTACTATTGATACCCATAGGAGGTCCTTGGCCTTTCCAGATACTTGAACGCCGTCCCATCCTGCGAACTTTATTTCTCCTATGGCGTGTCCTCCCGAGTATGAAACGGCTATGAAGTTGTGCGGCGCCTTGGTAACGGCGACCGATTGTGTGCCTGGCACAACACCGTTGAGAGGCCCAGCCATTATGTGCATCAGGTTCTCGGGATCAAACGGTTTGACCTTCGGTGATACCGCGCCTTCCTTGAATAGGTAGTACATAGCCATACCAATTCCGCCGACATGCTTCTTGTAGACATCAAGGCCTGGCTCAAGGACCTCTGCCTTCTCTCTGCTCATGTCGAGTCTGAGTATCTTTCCGGTTACGCCAAAGAACTCACTCATCTCAGTTTCCTCCTAACTTTGTAGAGTTTCAGATACAACATCTCCGCGAGGTCAGTTGGCCTGTGAGCATAGTACCGGCCATCTTGCTGAGGCGGCTCAAACCTCAAAGCCATCTCTGGACAAGCCTCAACACAAGCCGGCTCCCCAGCACACATCGTACATACGGCTCCTCTCTTTATGCCCTTAGCATCCGGCGGAAGGAATACTATGCCGCTACCGAACTGCTCCTCGCATATTTCCAAGCATCTACCGCATTCATCCAAGCCGGGACATTTTGCAGGGTCAATCCACCTGTACCCATTTCCAATCTTTCCCTTCTCCTTCACTTCCTCCACTCTCACCAGAGCCTCGAACGGGCAGGCGTATTCGCACGGAGCCTTCTTCGTTCCCTCGACCCATTCCTCCAAGGTGCAATACCGACAGAATATTGGCGCGTCTACGTAGAGGAATCTGTTTACTCTTACACGTGAGTACTCTAGGTTTACGCCTTGAAAATCTGCGGGTTGATATCTGGTTGCGCATTCAAACTCGCAGATCCTGCATCCCGTGCATCGATCGTAGTCAACCACCTTGTGCCATCCCTTCTCAGGTTTGATGATTCTCCTCAGCGGATAGATCTCCTCTTTGACAGTCACTTTCTCAAGGATCTTCTCAACTTTCGTAATGTACTCCGGAGGTTTTGCAAGCCATCCAGCGAGAAAACCAGCAGCAATGCCTCCAGCAACCGTAAGTCCAATGAACGTACGTCGTTTCATAGTAGTCTCCGCTTTTTCCACACTTTTCATTTGCTATCGTACCTCTTTTTCGGTTTGGTACGCAGTTCGCCTTTAGCCCACGGTTTCTATTTAACGTTTGCCGCCAACAAAGTCGTTTTGAAGTCGGAGCATTCTTATGGATGTCGACTTGCCCAGCGTCATATAGGTAGCATCTTCGATCTCATTCGACATCGCTAACAGACTGGGCGCGCTTTCGAAAAACTGTTATTCCAGAAATCTGAACCTTAACACTGAGGAGCTTTGGTACTCTTTCTTTCCAAGAAAGACCTCGAAAATGTGCTGACGATGAGGGAAACAATTGCCGCAGTAGAAGAAGCTTTCAGGGAACTTGCCTCCGGAACTGCTGCAATGCCCACTAGGGTTGGGCTTACTGTGGGTGATAGAGCAGGATGGGTAGGAGCAATGCCAGCTTACCTAAGCCGCGCAAACGCTCTGACAACTAAGATCGTCACGTCATACAAGGACAACCCGTCAAAGTACGGCTTGCCCACCGTGATGGCCATCATAGTTCTAAACGATCCAGAGACAGGTAAGCCAGAGGCCGTGTTGGAAGGAACCTTCATTACGGCGATGAGAACCGGAGCCGCAAGCGGCGTCGCCACGAAGTACCTTGCCAAGCGAGACGCAGGTGTCGTCGGGATCTTCGGAGCAGGCGTCCAAGCCAAGACGCAGCTTGAAGCCATCAAAGAGGTGAGAGATGTGCAGTCAGCCATTCTCTATGACATCGTTCGAGACAAAGCCGATCGATTCGCCGAAGAGATGAGTCGAAATCTGGGAATACAAGTGCATACCGAAGACAATCCTGAAAGAATCGTAGAAAAGACTGACATAATAGTTACGGCTTCCACGTCAAAGAGCCCGGTCTTCAACGGAGACTTCTTGAAGAGTGGTACGCATATTAACGCCATAGGATCCTTCACTCCTGACGCACGGGAACTGGACGATTCTGCCATTCGCAGATCAAAGATTGTCGTAGACTCGTTGCAGGCGGCACTGGAAGAGGCGGGAGACATCATTATTCCGCTGCGATCAGGCGTGATACAACGAAACCACATCTACGCGGAACTCGGAGAGGTTGTTGCTGGACTGAAACTTGGACGAACAAATGATCATGAAATAACAGTCTTCAAGTCGGTCGGACTGGGTATCCAAGACGCTGCCGCTGCACGCTTGGCATACATGAAAGCTCGTGAAGCCAAAATTGGAACAAATGTCGAACTGATGTGAAATATCTTTCATGGCAATATCAGGGCAGAAGCAGGCAGGGGGACAATAGATTGAACACGACTTTGCGTGTTTTTGCATTTCTAGGAGGTGTGGTACCACGCCCCCTGCTTTCTTGAAAATCGGCTCTACCACGGTGAACTCCATATCCCAGGGATCCTGTGCCCACAGAACCTGCACCTGCCTTCCTTAACATTGTTTTCAAGCACGGAGAAGTGCTTTCTGTGGATGATTCTATCGCCGCAACTCGGACAGAAAGTGCTGTTGGCCAGATGCCCCGGGAGATTT
>Ga0315310_10002858_pt1 | contig 10754 bp, 12 predicted proteins | sample TDP5_MG_FD_203630 | JGI IMG/M metagenome (GOLD analysis project Ga0315310, IMG submission 203630) | Freshwater sediment microbial communities from Lake Towuti, South Sulawesi, Indonesia - TDP5 | ecosystem: Environmental > Aquatic > Freshwater > Lake > Sediment | place: Indonesia: South Sulawesi...
CCAGTCGACTTGACCACTTTTCGAGCTGCCCCCAACCGCTGCGGCGACTCCTTTATCTTCGTGATCCCCTCTTGAGTAAACTTGCCAAGAACTACAAAAGTGGGCATTATTTCACCTCCCTTTACAGTTTATTTGCCTAGGAAGAATCCAGAAAGATAATATGCTGGAATACTCCTTAGCATTATGACTTCATGTTGAACTATTCTTAAAATTTTGGGTAAAACCAAAAATTATAACGAAACTCCTTTAAGACTGATGTTATTTCCAAAATTCTGGATGATTACAGAATTTTGTCCAGGTTTGTCTGAGGGCTCTGAAAAAGAAAAACACCTCAAAAAGAGCATCCACTCTTGTTCCAAAAGAAACACTCTAGCGCTCTGTTTCCTGTCCACGGATATCCGAGAGTTCCTTCGCTATCTTCCGCAAAGTCTTAACTTTAGAGTCTTTTTTGGGGATGATGAGTAGGCCAGTTTTCTGCCATGGAGAACTTGGATATACAGCGTCAGGAACCATTTTAAGTTGAAAACCCATCCTTTTCACTGCTTTTTGTATTTCCTCCAGTTTTGGTAGTGGTATGGCCAGATTTTTTGGAACCCTTCGTCCTTCCCTTCTGGTTTTGTTAGCGTCGAAGTAAACTGGCCACAGGAAAATCTCATTTTGTTTCCGCATTTCAATCTTAATCTGTTATGAATTTCATGTGTTTTATTCATTTCGGCGGCGATAAATTGACCTCCATTGGCAGAGTCATTGAACTTCTCCTATGAGGACTCTAGACTGGTTGCATTAACAAAAAACCTCTAGCCGAATCACAGGGTTCTTGATGCTGTTAAGGTGAGAAAAAATGAACCGATTTCGACAAAAATTTATCAGATGATTCACTTATCTACATGAAACGCTGTCAATCTATAGGGTTAAAGGCTCAAAGCGGAGATTTTAGATTTGTCTGTCAGAAAGGTTTAAATAAAGCGCTTCGTTTGAAACCTAGGTTTTGTGAGGGGAAAAGAGATTTTGCAGAGAATCGGCCTTGTCCTTCACGTAAGCTCCAGCAAGAACATAATTCTTAAGACAAAAAAAGTTCCTCGAATTGGCGACAGAGTGCTGGACGAAAACCTCAAGCCTGTGGGAATGGTTTTTGACGTGTTTGGCCCTACATCCTCCCCATACGTGGCGGTGAAACCCAATATACAAGACCCGCAGCATCTCGTTAACCGCGTTCTCTACGTCGTCCCCTCTAAACCCGGAAGGAAAGATAGGAAGAAAAAAAGATGAAAGAGGAAGAGGAACAAGAACCCCCCCCACAACCGTTGAAGGTTCGACAGTGCCCCGAATGCGGAAGCACCCGACTCATGCGGGATTACGAATGCGCCGAGATTGTATGCATGAACTGCGGATTCGTCGTCGCCGCCAAACTCACGGATCGAGGGCCAGAGTGGCGCGCTTTCGATGATGAGCAGCGTGCCAAACGCGCCCGGGTTGGCGCCCCCCTTACTTTCACTATTCACGACAAAGGCCTTTCCACCATGATTGATTGGCACGACCGTGATATTTACGGCAAAACGCTTTCTCCTGGGCAGAAGGCTCAGATTTACCGGCTTCGGAAGTGGCAGCGACGCATCAGAGTCTCTGACGCTACGGAGAGGAACCTTGCCTTTGCCCTTTCTGAAATCTCCAAGATAGCAAATGGTCTCAGCCTGCCCAAAAACATCCTTGAAACTGCTTCCGTTATTTATCGTAAAGCTGTTAAGGAGCGCCTTATCCGTGGAAGGTCCATTCAAGGCGTAACCGCCGCCGCCATATACGTAGCCTGCAGACAATGCGGATTAGCTCGAACCCTCGATGAGATCGCCATAGCCTCAAATATTAACAAAAAGGAAGTCGGACGCAGCTATCGGTTTCTCGTAAAGGAGCTTGACTATTTCATTCCACCCGTGAAGCCCAGCCAATACGTAACCAAGTTTTCTAACCAACTAACCATGCAGGGAAAGGTTGAGGAAATCGCCCATAAAATCCTCACAGCTGCAAAGAACCTGAAACTCACTTCTGGAAGAGGACCCACTGGCATAGCCGCAGCAGCCAGCTACATCGCGTCGGTCTTGACTGGAGAAAGAAAAACCCAGAGGGAAATCGCCGAAATTGCTCAGGTGACGGAAGTTACGATAAGAAACCGCTACAAGGAACTGGTTGAACGCCTTCAGTTCGTTATCTCCCTTTAATCCCTCCTCTTTATTTTTGTAACTTTCAAAATCTTTGCAAATACATTTTAGAGAGAATAGAGTCTCAAGTTAGTATTGGGGCTTGGGAAGTTGGCTGAGTGTCCTAGATGTGGAACCGAGGTCGCTACTTCACTTAAAACGTGGTCCATGATTGGCAGACCCAGCAAGACGGGTGAGCGGTTCAAACTTACGCTGGGACTATTCGAATGTCCTAGGTGTGAAAGAAGATTCCGGGCGGTTCTTGGGAGAGAAGGGATAACCATTAAAGGCATAATTGAAGAAATTAAGGGAATTGAGAAAGGGCTTATGCAAACATCAGGGAATTTACGGGAAAAAATCGAGAAGCTGGAAACTGAGAAAGCTGATCTTCTGGCGGAAATAGAGAAACTTAGGGGAGCGGGAGAGGAAAAAGCCAGCGCTTTAGAAAAAGAGGTAAGCGCGCTAAGGAAGGAAGTAGAATCGCTGAAAAAGTTGCTGGGTGGCATTGAATAGTTGTGGTGTTTAGATTGAGAAGCCTATCTCCCTGTAACACTCTCTGGCAACTATATACCTTTGAATTTCACCTGTTCCCTCTATGATATCGTTGATTCTAGCATCACGGTAATAGCGTTCAAGATCGGAATCAACGTAGCCAGTGCCTCCATGAATTTGCATAGCTTCGTTAGTGACCTCTATGGCAACTTTAGCTGCGTATGCTTTCACCATCGAAGCGTGCTTAGTGATTAAGCTACGCTGGTCAGGTTTGTTTTCAATTAGCCAAGCAGCCTTATGTACAAGCAACCTTGCTGTTTCTATCTTTATTGCCATTTCAGCGATTTTCCATTGTGTAACTTGAAAGTTTGCAATGGGTTGGAAGAACTGCTCTCTTTGGGTAGAGTATTTTAAGGCGCGTTCAAAGGCTCCTTGGGCTATGCCCACTGCTCCCGCTGCAATGGGTACTCGACTAAAGTCGAAGTATGACATGATTTGGTGGAAGCCTTTGTTTTCTTGGCCTAGAATATTGCTTAGCGGTACTCGAACATTGTCAAAGGATAGCTCTGCTTGGGGGGCTGCTCTCCAGCCCATTTTCGGCTTAAGTGAGTTGGTGTCAAATCCTTTAGTTCCCTTTTCCACTATGATCATGCTTACTCCTCTGTATGGCGGCTGAGCGTTGGGGTCTGTCTGGCAGCAAACCATGATGAATTCTGCTTCTTCGCCGCATGTGATGTATGTTTTAGCGCCGTTGATTAACCATTCATTTCCATCTTTTACTGCCTTTGTTTCTAAACCTGTGATTCCAGCGTCAGTACCATGGTTAGGCTCGGTAAGCGCCATGGCGCATACGATTTCGCCTTTGCATATTCTTGGGGTGTATTTCTTGTTTTGTTCTTCGTTGCCGAATTTTGGAACTAACGCAGCAAAACCGACTCCGCATAGGAGTGAGGCACATGTTGAGTCTACCCTGTTAAACTCTTCAGCAATTAAACAATCTTCGATGCATCCTAGTCCCTGTCCCCCATGTTCTTCAGGAAGAGATGCGCCGATGAAGCCTAGTTTAGCAGCTTTTCTGTATAACTCCCATGGAAATTCGTATCTTTCATCGTATTTTCTTCCCAATTCTTGTGTAAATTCTTTTTCTGCGAATTCGCGGGCTGCTTTCTTGATGTCCATTTGTTCCTCGGTTAGTTCAAATTTCATTTACTTTCACCTCCTTTTGTTTTTATTTTAAACCTAACTTGACTTTTTTACCTCTAGTATTTTATTCGTTAATGCTGGTACGACTTTGAATAGGTCTTCTACAACGCCGTAATCGGCAGCACGGAAGATCGGTGCTTTGGAATCTTTGTTTATGGCAATAACGAGGTCAGAGTTTTTCATCCCAGATACGTGCTGAAAGGCGCCGCTGATACCAACGGCCAAGTAAAGCTTCGGTTTCACTGTTTTTCCAGAAGTTCCAACTTGTCGATCAGATGGAAGCCAGCCTTTGTCCACGATGGGTCGCGAGCAGGAGAGAACTGCTCCAAGTATTTCTGCCAGTTTTTGGATCATTGGCAGGTTTTCAGCGTCTTTGATTCCGCGGCCTACAGACACTAGGATGTCGGCTGCGGTTATGTCTACTTCTCCTGCGGGGGTCTCGTAGTATTCAACGAATTTTTTGTATGGTATGTCTTCCTTGAGGGGCGATGGTATTTCAAGTATTTCACCGCCTAGAGGCTTGGCTTCTTGGACTTCAAAGGTTGCCGGACGAAGCGTTACAATGTAACTCTTAGATGTGCGAAGCGATGCCTTGACGTTTACCTTGCCGCCATAAACTTGACGAACCACAATAGGCTTTTCCCCTTCAAAATCTACGTCTATGCAGTCTGTGGCCAACGGAACATTTAACTCGGTGGCAAGGCTTGGAGCTAGATCAATGCCAAAAGCAGTGTGCCCGACTAAGGTAAGCAACGGTTTGTGTTCGGAAATTAAGTGCGATAAAACCTTTTGATAGGCTTCTGCGTTGAAGTCCTTCAATCTTGCGTCGTCAACAACTAAAACTTTTTTCGCTTGATCTGCAAGCTTCTTCGCAATCTCTTTAACATTTTGACCTAGAAGAACCGCTGTTAAATCCAGGTTTGTCTTTTGGCTTAAGCCTCTGGCCTTAGTTAGCATTTCAAACGTTACATCTCTGAGTTCGCCCCGTCTATGCTCAGCTAGGACAAAAAGTTCTGTCATCTAAACCAACCCCCTCGCCTTGAGAGTCTCAACAATCTTTGCTGCGATTTCGTCGGGTCCTCCGGTTAGAATTTCAGCTGCTTTCTCCACTGGAGGTATAAACATTCCTTCCACGGTTATCCAGGATCCAGATGCCCCAACTTCTTCTTCTTTTAGGCCAAGATCTCCTAAACCGAGAACTTTTAGTTCTTTCTCCCTAGCCTTTCTGATGCCCATTATCGATACATATCGGGGTTCATTGATTCCCGTCTGGACTGCAAGCATCGCCGGAAGTTTCACTTCCATGACCTGTTCTAAGCCTCCTTCTAGTTCGCGGTTAACTCTCGCGAATCCTTCCTTGAGTTCAATTTTCTTCACCATGGTGGCATGGGGAATTCCGAGCAACTCCGCCAGTATGACGCCAACTTGAGCATAGCCGTCGTCGCTGGCTTGGGTGCCTGTTAAGATTAGGTTGAAGGGTAAATCTTTGATGGCCTTGTGCAATATTTTGGCTGTAGCGTAGGCGTCGGATCCTTCGAATGCGTTATCCGTTAATCTTATGGCTTTGTCTGCTCCCTTAGCTAGACATTTTCTCAAGGTTTTTTCTGCGTCTTCTGGACCCACTGTTATAACGGTGACTGTGCCTCCGAGCTTTTCCTTCATTAAGATAGCTTCTTCAATGGCGTAGTCGTCCCACTCGTTGATGTCGAATATGAGGTCTTCCGTCTTTATGCCTTTTCCACTGCTGTGAATGGCGATTTCTGCCTCAGCGGTTTCTGGAACGTGCTTAACACAAACAATTATGTCCATTCTCTCCCCTACCCATCAGTTCTTTAAACTTACAGAATCCAGAAAGAAAGTATTTTACAATATTTAACCTTTAAGTAACTTCCGTTGCATCTAATGGAAAACAATCTAGACGGTTGAGGCTTAAAATTTGACTTGCAATTCGGATTAAGGACTTTTAAGATTTCAATCGTGGGTGCTTCGTTAAAGAGTCAAAGCGCTTCAGCAACCAGTTCCATAATGTCTTTAACCTGAATTTTCTCCTCATTGCCTGTTGTCTTGATGGCATCGTCAAACGTTAGAAGACAGAAGGGGCACGCCGCGGCTATTATCTCCGCTCCAATGTCAAGGGCTTCCCTAACCCGGGCTTCGGCGAGGCGTTCCCCGGGGATGTCATGCCACATTCTTCCCCCTCCCCCCTCACAACAAACACTCCGTTTTCTCGACCTGCTTAGCTCCACAAATCTTAGGCCGGGTATGCTCTCAATTATCTTTCGTGGTTCATCATAGATGCCATTGTGTTTACCCAAAAAGCAAGGGTCCTGGTAAGTTACCGCTTTTTCAATCTTCCCTGAAAACTTAAGCTTTCCTTTGTCAATTAAATCTGCGAAATACTGCGTGTAATGTTGGACTGGAAGGTCTCTTCCATACCTATTCTTGAAGGCATGGAAGCAATGGGGCGAGATAGTGATAATGTTTTGCACATCGTGTCGGTCGAAAAGGCCTAAGTTGTTCCCGGCTAACTCTTCAAAGAGTCCTTTCTCTCCAAGGGAGTATATCTCGTTTCCGCAGCAAGTTTCCTTGTTTCCAAGCATCGAAAAGTCGATCCCCAGCGCGTTTAGATTCTTTACCGTTGCTTTGGCTATTTCTTGTGCTCTGGAATCGTAGCATGCGGCGCAACACACAAAATACAGTAAATCGACCTTCTCTCCCTCTGAAACATACTTTACTTTCAAATCTTGCGCCCAATCAGACCTCTTACTTCGGCTTAACCCCCACGGATTTCCATACTTATAAACTCCTTCTAGGACATCCCCTAACGTGGGTGGAACGCGCCCCTGCTCAACGAGAAGACCCCGTAGACCAATAATTACGTCCATGGGCTTTACTTCTCTAGGACAGCGATATGAACAGGTGGAGCAGGTTGTGCAGTCCCAAATTTCGCTTTTCTCGTAAATGTTCAAGGGAGGATACATGGTTAAGGGGGAAGCTAGGTAAGCAGTCTCAAGCATAAGTCTTCTAGGATTAAGTTTGGATTTTGGGAAAACCGGACATGAGCCGGTGCAATTACCGCACTGCATGCACATATTGAAATCTAATTTCTTAATGGCTGCTAACTCTTCCATGGTCATTTTAGGTGACGCTTCGTTAGTGAATGCATAGGGCATACGTTTAGAGTCTTTATAAGTTGTGGTTCACACTTAAAAATGAAACGGAATTAGGCCCCTCTTAAGATTCTGGGTGAAGTAACTGTGCCCTTCTATTTTTCTTTAGCACTAACAAGCTTGACTATAGCTCTTATGTTATTTATTAAGGAAAAACCTAGCAACATGGACTGTTAGAATAAGGCAGCGTCCTAACTAGACGCCCCTCAAGCCTTTCCTTTTTTCTTTTTCCTTTCCCTCTTCCTCGTCGCACCGCACCCGCATTTAGACATAAACGTACCTCCATGAAGCATTTACATCAATTCTTGTTTTTAACTTTTATACCCTTCTTCTTAGCTGTCAATTGAGCCAGGAAAGATTTTCATTAAAAGCTGAACCAGAAATTGTTAAACTGGCAAGAGTACTCATTTACTTGCGAAGACTGTGAAGTTCTGGAAAGCGAGTTGGCTAAACGGTTAAGCTAGAATCTCTTTTGGTGACGATCGTTCCATGGGTCAACTGAATTTGGCGGTTGGGGTGGTTGAGGTGCTTTGATGTCGTCGCCGTTGATTCCATGCATCATGAGTTTGGCTCTTGAGACGGCGTTGCATGCCTTGTAGTACATGATCAGAAGCTTAGATTCTGCCCTTTTCTTTGTTAAGTTGTGTTTCAGCTGCAACTGCATTATTTCTATGTCTAGTTCACGTCTTCTCATTGCCGCCAGAATCTGTTCGGGTTCTTCCAACATGCGACACCGCTAATAGGGTATCGTTTGATTTAATATATGACTTGCTTCGTTAACCGACATATTCCCATTTCCGATACATTGGGACATAGCAGCCGATGATCGTTCCACTAAAAAGCGAGATTTTCCCTTAAATTCCATTAAGTAAGGGTTAATTCCGGAGGAGCATATGTAGCTACCATCATAAGTGCACCATATACGCGCGTGGGAGTCAAAGGGGTACCGCGTACATTTTAGTTATTAAACGACATTAGTAGTGTTTAAAAGCGAAGTCCACCTATTATGTTTACCAATGTCAACAAGAGGAAGTTAAACTTTGTCTAGAGAACCAAACGTCATATACGTAGGTAGAAAGCCCCCAATGAATTACGTCTTGGGGATTATAACCTGTTTCAGTGGATCCAACGCTAAAGAAGTTACTTTGAAGGCGAGGGGACAAGCCATAACAACCGCCATCGACGCCGTCGAGATAACCAGGCGCAGGTTCATGAAGGAATTGAAGATAGGTAAAATCACCACGGGAACCGAAGAAATGCCGCCAAGAGAAGGCGAAGGCAGAGCAACGATGGTTTCAACGATCGAAATCACGTTGACGCGGGGATAGGAACGAGTTAAATGCGAACGAAACTGTCAAGAGGGCGAGGTCGACCCCGTGGAAAGTATCACTCGTTTACAGATTTCAGGCTTCTTCAGTATCTCGCTCTGATTTCAATGAAGCATAGAATCGATTCGAACAATCTATTTAATGGCTTTGTTGAAGCTTGGAAACATCAAAAATCTACATGCAAAAGCATTTCGATCGAGTGCCGTAAGAGAACACCAAGTTATGCAGTCTTTCTCGTAACCAACAGTTTCAAAGTGGTCGCCCAATTTCCCATACCCAAACACATCCTCGAAGAAATCAATCCCCTCAAAGAATTTGCATACGCAAAGGCGTCAACTAGAACATTGCTCGAGAAGGCTAAAGTGAAACACCTGCTGATCGGAGACTTAAAGTCTGGAATGAACCGAATTAACTTAAAAGCTAGAATTATTGAAATCCCAAAGCCTAGATCCGTCATCACTAGGTTTGGAGAATTTTCTAAAGTAGCGAACGCAAGTATTGCAGATGAAACCGGGGTCATCCAGTTACCTTTGTGGAACAAACAAATAGACGCAGTTTCTGTGGGAGATCTTGTACGAGTTGAGAACGCAAGTGTTGTGACATTTAGAGGCGAACGCCAGTTGAGGGTTGGTAGGGGTGGACAATTGAGTGTCGCCGAAAAAGGTAACTTGCCCTTTAGGGCTGTAAGGTAAGGGGCAAAACAATGCCTAGGGATCCTGTTTGTGGTGTGGTTCTGGACGAAAAAACTTCTAAATTCAAGATTGGTTTTGAAGGAGAAACCTATTATTTCTGTAGCATCAAATGCAAGAAGAGATTCAAAAGGAATCCAAGGAAATTTGTAAAGTAGACTGAGATTCTTTTCTCGTGCGCACGCATCGCATAGCTAGAAGTGCTATATCTGAATTCTCATTTGGTTTCGAAAACGAGGCAATTAGGTTTTTGATCTTTCTAAAACGTTCGAAAACCACTTAAAAATGTTAATTTAACCAGTTTAAAAGCGTTTGTTCCCAAAATAACTGTCGAGACAATGTTTTTGGTAGCCCGGGATACGTGACTTATCTCGTTTAAATTTCTCATCTCGCATTAACTAAGATGATAGGTCTGACTGGAGAAAACATCGGTTTATTGGGGTTCAAATTCCTCCCTCCGCATTAGAAACCGGGGTTGGCGTTTAAATTCTCAGTTAGTGCGCGGACAAGCGCGCGATGATGAGTAGGAAATTGACCGAACAGAAAAAGAGGGGAGAAGTTGAAACCAGATGGTGGTCACTTTCCGCCCTTACCCGGCTTGGGTACAACGCCGAGTTGCTGCATGAAGCCCAGGGTATCAAACCTTAACCAGCTTTCCACGAACTTGCCGCCAGCAATGCGGTCGATCGAGATCAACCAGTTCGTCACCTTCTTATTAGTAGGGGGGATGCCCATAAATTCACCTTTGTGTGTGCCAGTATTTGTGTAGCGTACAACTACCTTGTCTCCTTCGACGACCATGTCATCAATGGTGAAATGAATGTCGGGAAACGCGCTGAATAGCTCGCTGCAATACTGTTTGAAGTCCTTGAGACCACGTATATCCCTGCCAGTGCCACTGTGAAAGACCACGTTAGTGTCACATGCCTCGTCTATTAAGGCCAAGGTGGCCGCCTTCCCCTTGTTCAACACCTCAAAAAAACGACGCTCGAGCGCCTTAATCTCTTTTACTGACATGACAAATCACCCGCTAATCGCTAATTAAGCATTCAGTATATATAATTTTAAGCGTGCCCACGCAGAGTTGCTATACTCTTGGTAGTCCATGAGCGATTCTTTTACTCTTAATCTATTCACGCACCGTTGAAGTCTCTCTAGGTAAAAAAACCGAGTTTTAAACCTAATCCCCTCAACACCATCACTGAACCGAGAGTTTGAACGTCGTCCTGACTTGGGTTTCATGGTAGCCCGGGATACGTGACTTATCTCGTTTAAATTTCTCACCTCAGATTAACAAAGATGATAAGAGGAGAGAAATACATGCCTAAAATGCGCTATAGAAGAACAAAAAGAAGTTAGTTAAGGGCTTTCTGTCTCAACTGTCCCATGTACCCTGCTTATCTCAGATAGAATTTGCTCATTATTCTTGAAAAGAGCGGCTAACCTTTTGCACAGTTAGGTTTTCCTTTGAAACCACAAGATGCACAGGCTTAGTAAGTTATTTAGGGTAGCCAGCCTAGTTCTTCAAATGTATGGAATAACTCAATTTTTCCCAACGAAGTTTTTGGTCGTCCATATTTTTCCAGGTATGTTTTGAAGACTTGCAATACCTTTTCATAGCTTGTTGCCTTCAGAACCATCACATAATGCCATTCACTTGTCGGTGCAAAAATTCCACTA
>Ga0315310_10002859_pt1 | contig 10753 bp, 10 predicted proteins | sample TDP5_MG_FD_203630 | JGI IMG/M metagenome (GOLD analysis project Ga0315310, IMG submission 203630) | Freshwater sediment microbial communities from Lake Towuti, South Sulawesi, Indonesia - TDP5 | ecosystem: Environmental > Aquatic > Freshwater > Lake > Sediment | place: Indonesia: South Sulawesi...
GTAGATTGCGCCCAGTCTGTTACACCGGCGCCCGTTGGAGATGTTCCTGTAGATAAGCTACGCGATGTTGCTGGACCAAACATTATCATGTGGGGAGGTCTCCCCGGAGTTTACTTCAGCCGTCTATATCCTGAAAGAGTTCTTCGGCAGATGGCCTTGGATGTCATAGAACATCACCTTAAGGGATACAAATTCATAATGGGTGTAGCTGATCAGGTTCCGCCTGACGGAGACATCAAACGAGTAAAGATGATCACAAAACTACTGGAGAAGTACGCCAAGTACGATTAGTGTATGGGTGATAGTATTTTGAAGAGTCGTGAGAGGGTTATCGCCTCGCTATCTTTCGGACGTCCAGATAGAGCGCCTATTATGCATTCGCCTTTACCTGGGGCTTTGATCAAGTATGGTGAAGAGCTCAATGCCATATATGCTGCGTATCCGCAGGATTTTGGTCCGTCGAGATTCGATATACCTAGACCTGAGAACCTTCCACCAGACTACCGGAAAGGCGTTCACAGAGACGAGTGGGGAACCGTATGGGTCTCATCTGTCGATGGGGTTCACGGGCAGGTCTACGACTACCCAATAAAGAACTGGAAGGATCTTGACGGTTACAGGTTTCCGTCTTTGCAGGAATATTCGTCTAGTTATGTCGTTCAAAATCTAAAGAACGTGAAAACGGAAGTTTCAAACCTTGGGCGTAAAGGATACTTTGTCATCTTGGGCTTCAATCCCGGAAATTTCTTCGAGAGGATGCAGTGGCTCAGAGGCTTCAGGAACCTGCTTATCGACTTTGTGAGGAAGCCTAATAGACTCTATGCTTTTGCTGATAGACTTCTCGAGCACTGCCTTGAGTCTATAGGTTCTGTGTTGGAGGCAAAGCCTGACGCGGTTAGCTTCGCTGATGATTGGGGTACTCAGGAAAGGCTTATGGTTAAGCCGAGCTTCTGGAGGGAGTTCTTCAAACCCCGCTATAGAGAGATGTTTAGGCTCGTTCACGACCATGGCGCGTATGTGTACTTCCACAGTGACGGATACATTATGGACATAATATCGGACTTGGCTGAGATAGGCGTCGATATATTGAACCCCCAGTTCTCATGCTTCAATCTTGAACAGCTAGCCAAAGCCATAAACAATAGGATGTGCGTATCGAGCGACGTAGACCGGCAGTATATTCTCCCAAGGGGAAGCCCCGAAGAAGTTGAGGCTTACGTGAAGAACGTTGTCAAGCTGTTCAGTCATGAACGTCGAGGAGGATTAATCTGCAGGGGAGAGATCAATATTGATGTTCCCCTTGAGAATGTTGGCGCCATGTATAGAGCTTTCGAGAAGTTTGGCAAATATGCTTAGATCTGTGTGCGCGCGTTTGGTACTACGCCCTTTATCTGGGTCCAGACATCTGTTTCATGAAAGTGCGGGTTCGCGAGCCTTATTCGGTCTCAGTTCAGACCTGTAGTTTTCTCAACCTCAGTCTTTTGCTGGTTTTTATCTAATTGTGCCTTGAGCAGTTCTTACCTCTAAAGTCGTTGATAGCTAAAACATATATTCTCCAAATGCTATTATTCGGAACCATTGAGGGAAGAAAGATGGGTAAACATACGGAAAAAGATCTGGCGCTGCATGGTGGCGAGAAATCTGTAAAAGGATTTAAGGGGAAAGCGAAACCCAAGGTCGGCGTTGAAGAGTTTCTTGAACTCGCTGATACCTGGGGATACGGTGCTTCGACCGTCGCGAAGATCAAGGAGATCATTGAGAAAGAGGAAGTTCCTTCGCCTCATCTTGCGAGATATTACGGCCCGAGAAAATCAAAGGTGAAGGAACTTGAGGAGTATGCAACCAAACTGTTCGGAGTACACTATGCTTTAGCAGTCAATTCCGGAACCTCTGCGCTTAACACCGCTTATGTATCTTGCGGCATAGGACCGGGCGACGAAGTTATAGTCCCAGGATACACCTTCTTTGCTACGGCGGCTGAGGTCGTGGCTGCAAGGGCGATTCCCGTAATAGCTGAAGTGGACAACTCGCTCACGATAGACCCGAAGGATGTCGAGAAGAAGATTACGCCGCAAACCAAGGCTATAGTTCCCGTCCACATGGTTGGGAACTCCTCCAATATGAATGAGATAATGAAAATCGCGAAAAAGCACAACCTACTTGTAATCGAAGACAACGCCCAGTCTTGCGGCGGAAAGTACAAGGGCAAGTTTCTAGGTACCATCGGAGACATGGGTTGCTTCAGCTTGGGCACCTACAAGATAACTGGCGCTGGAGAAGGGGGCTTGGTTCTAACAAATGACGAGTGGCTTTACATAAGAGCACAGAGCCAACACGACACAGCTGCGTGCTGGAGGCCGGATAGATACGCCAAAGAACGGCGTCCGGGCGAACTCTTCTGCGGTCAGAACTACAGGATGTCCGAGCTTGAAGGTTCGGTGATACTCGCACAACTTAGAAAGACAGAGGAACAAGCGAAAAGATTCAATACTAACATGCGAAGGGTACTTAATGGCGTAAAGAAATACAGAAAGGTAGTGCCGAGACGGAGCAATGACATATCCGGAGACGTGGGCTACTCTCTAATCTTCTTCGCAGAGACTAAGGAGCTTGCTGGAAAGCTTGCAGAAGCCCTTCAAGCCGAAGGTGTCTCCGCAGGCGCTCGAGGCACAAAGCTGGCGCGTGACTGGCACATATACGCCTACTGGGAACACATTCTGGAGCAGAAGACCGCTACTAAGGAAGGTTGCCCATTCACCTGCCCATACTACAAGGGCAAACTTCCTAACTACTCTCCAGACATGTGCCCAAACACACTAGATTTGGTTGACCGCGCGCTCTACGTAAGCATTGATCAATGGTGGAACGAAGAAGATTGTAACAGCGTAGCGAAGGCCCTCAATAAAGTCTTTAGCGTGTACTGCTGAAGAAGTAGATAATGAGCAGCTATCTCGAGTCTGCCCCGTTTTTCTCCTTATCTGTCCAGAAGAAGAGCGCGGTCCTCAGTTACGCGGAAAAGAAAGATGCGGAGATGATGGCCTATCTTGACCTCTGCAAATTACTCGAATCCTGAAGGAGAAAAACCAATCTTAGATAGGCTTTAAATGTCCTTTCGTTATTTAGCCTTCTTTCATCCCGAATAAGACTGCTAAGACGGTTCCGACGTCAGATTCTGTAACTATTGCATCAAGAGTATCCTCTTAGTCAGAGCAAGCTTCATTAGATTGGCCGTCAAAAAATGCTAGACTGTAAAGGTGCTGGGCTATGTGTCCCGACGTAGTCTCGTTGGGTGAGATACTGGTTGAAATAATGCGGAAGGACTTGGACGTGCCCCACACCGTCCCCGGAGTCTACTTGGGACCTTACCCAAGCGGTGCGCCAGCCATCTTCATAGACGCAGTTGCGAACCTTGGAGCCAGCTCAGGCTTCATCGGCGTGGTTGGCGGGGACGAGTTCGGCGAGCTCCTGCTTGACCGTCTTCGAAAAGACGGGGTTGACGTAAGGCACATACGGGTTGCCAAGGGATACACAACGGGGACCGCCTTTGTGATGTACTACTCGTCAGGAGCTAGAAAGTTCATATTCCACCTTCGTCACTCAGCTGCTGGGCAGCTCTCCCTACAAGACGCAGATGTCGAGTACATCGCCGATTCCAAGATATTACATGTAATGGGCTCTTCCCTAGCCGTCAGTGAAAGCAGCCAGAAAGCTTGCTACAAGGCCGGGGAGATAGCGCGGGATACAGATGTCACGATAACGTTCGATCCAAACCTCAGACCAGAACTCTTAGATGTCGAAACCATCAGGAGAATATGCGAACCCTCACTCAAAGTGAGCCGAGTCATACTTCCAAGCAGAGACGAGGCAACAATGCTAACCGGAACCGGAGACCCTGTTGAAGCAGGCAAGAAACTCATCAAGATGGGTCCAGAGATTGCTGTCATTAAGATGGGCGCCAAAGGGGCAGTTGCCGTTACAAGCCAAGAAATCCTCTTTGAGCCATCATTCGAGGTTTCCGAAGTTGACCCAACCGGCGCTGGAGATGTCTACGACGCGGCATTTGTTCAAGGCTTACTTAAAGGTTGGCCCCTGAGGAAGATGATGGAGTTCGCGAGCGCTGCTGGAGCCCTGAAGGTGACGAAGTTCGGACCCATGAGCGGGCCCTCATCGATTGGAGAGGTTGAAGAGTTCATCAGAAAGACTGCAAAGAGGTCATTTCCGCTGGAAACATTTTGACCTCAGAAGTATGGTCAAGTCTGTTTTGTATTTCCGCGCGGGCAATGCCCTCTCATCTAGAAACCTAGGCATGATCGCCGATTTTCCTCTCCACTGTGTCATTGCTCTTCTTAACGCCTTCCACACTCAAGTGATGAATCATAGAAGTGGAAGTTCGGTCTTTTCGCGTCTTCCCGTTTTTGAACCAACCTCAAGGCTTAAGGCCTAAAGAGTAAGCGCACCAACCAGAACTCGATCGAGCTTCGGGCTTATCAGAACAGGATTCAGTCCTGTCTAACATAAAGTTCTCCCTTGCTCGAAAAAAGTGTCATGATCCGTTAGCCATACTGATTCCCGTTATGTTACAGAAGCATTCACCAAAAAGAATCTTTTAATAATAGGAAATGAGTCGTAAATTAAAGCTTCTGGATGGATTTCCGTGTCAGTAATGACTGAGTTGGAGAGGGAGTATGTCAAGAAGCATCCTATATCGAAGCAGCTTCACGAGCGGGCTTTAGACTGCTTCGCGAGCGGCGTTACGCATGACGCGAGGTATGCTAAGCCCTTCCCGATATACATGGTCAAGGCAGATGGGACGAAGAAGTGGGACGTGGATGGAAACGAGTACGTGGACTATGTTATGGGGCACGGAGCGTTGCTCTTCGGATATAATGACGAAAGGTTGAGGTCAGCGATTGAGCAGGTTCTCTCAAACATACACATCGGCTCATGCACGGAGCTGGAGATCGAATGGGCTGAGATGATAAAGAAGCTGGTGCCGTGTGCACAAGACGGATGGGTTAGGGCTTCGGCATGCGGCGGCGAAGCGATCGAGATGGCCGTCAGGCTTGCGAGGATACACACAGGTAAGGACAAGATTCTCATAAATGAGGGATGCTACCATGGAATATGGGAAGAAGTAAATTATGGTCACAGCGGTCCACCGTATGGGTTCTGTAATGTTCGTGGAATACCTAGGTCCATAAGAGATGACATCGCAATTATACCGTATAATGATCCTGTAGCTGTTGAGAAGGTTTTCGCAGGTGGAGATGTCGCCTGCATTCTGCTACAGGGCAACGCGCCATACACTAGAGAGTACATTGAGGAGCTCAGAGCGCTCACCACCAAGTACGGCGTAGTCTTCATACTGGACGAGGTTGTCTCCGGTTTTAGATATGCTCCGGGCGGAGCTCAAGAGTTCTATGGAGTTACGCCAGACATGGCTGTTCTCGGTAAGATCATTGGCGGAGGCGCTCCCATAGGCGCCGTCTGCGGCAGCAGAGACCTACTGCAGTACCACGAATTTAGGGAGGGCGATAGCTATTGGAACCGGTTCGTGAGGATATCCGTCGGAGGGACATGGAACGCCCAGCCTGTCTGCATAAGCGCCGGATTGGAGTCCATGAGGATCATAGACAGAGAGCGCAGTGTCATCTATCCACGCTACTATGAGATCTGTCAGAAGCTAACTGGATACCTCAACGAGAGCGCTGAAGAGTCCGGCGTAGCAGTTTCAGTATCTGGAACCCCGCCGGAGAAGCCTCTCGTAAATATAGGTCCGGATTTCCGGACAGAAGCGAACTCCTTAGCTATGTACGCTTACTACCTTTCGATGACGAATAATGGAATTTATCCCTTTGGCATTGGCCGCTTCATACCATGCGTGAAACATGACAGCAGTGACTTGGGGAAGACTGGCGAAGCTATACGGAAGTCAATGAGAATACTTAGGGAGAGCAATCTAGTACCGCCAGCAGGATCCTGAGGTTCCCATTTGCATAGAAAGTCCTAATTCACAAGGCGAGTCGAGTAAGCATGCCCTTTTTTAAAGACACAACGTATATATTTGGTGTCATATGAGACGTGAATGAAGAGGAAGCTTGGTCTCTTAGGAAGGTTTGCTGCTCTATGATCTCAGTTAATCCCTTCGCCGATTTCAGAGATGAATGCGAGAAGGTTCTGATAGATGCCGTTCAGAGGGCTCATCCCAAGCTAAGCATCGCGTTTGCCACCCTAGATTTGCCTCCTGATCCGAGGTTTGGCCAGTTGAGTTCCTCGATCTGTTTTGAGCATGCGAAGGAGGTTGGGGCCTCTCCGCTTGAGATGGCTGAAGAGATCGTGGACAGGATTGATCTATCACCTTGTGAGATAGTGAAGTCAGCGAGGGCGGAGGGTGGTGGGTACATCAATTTTTACGCTGATTTCGCGGTTCTCTCACATTTGACGGTGGAGTCAGCCGGGGCTCTGGACGCCGAATATGGGTATGCCAAGTCTGGAAAGCTTGAGAGGATAATCGTCGAGCACACGAGCGTCAACCCCATTCATCCAATCCACATAGCACATGCAAGGAACTCTGTAGTCGGCGACTCTTTAGCCCGCCTCTTAGAGGCACGAGGACACAAGGTTCTCAGACACTACTATGTTGATGATGTTGGGCGTCAGTCAGCTGTAATAGTATATGGTTACGCCAAACTTGGGAGGCCAAAGCCTGAAGGGAAACCAGACCACTTCATAGGCACGATCTACTCAGTGACCAGCTGCTTACTTGAGATTCAGAGGCTTAAGCGGCTCAAGAACGAGGCCGAGAGAAGAGGAGAAGTCCCTCTCAGTGAGGTTGCTCAGCTCCAAAAGGAACTGGATGAGTGGGCGTCCATAGCCGTAGAGCTCGAAAGTAAACATCCCAAGATTTTCAACGACCTTCTCGACGCCTTGAAGGACGAATCTAAAGACCCTGAGCTGGAGATCGCAAGGCTGAACCGTGAATACGAAGCAGGCAAGGAGGAAGCAAAAGAGCTGACCCGTGAAGTCTGCCAAATCTGCCTAGATGGCTTTATGCAAACTACTGGTAGGGCGGGGATACTCTTCGACTCTTGGGATTGGGAGAGCAGCTTCATATGGAACGGCGATGTCTCCCGTTGCCTTGAGAAGCTTAAGAGGTCTCCTTTCGTCTTCACGAGGGCCGGGGTCTTTGAGTTCGACTCCGATAAGGTAGCTCAGACCTTGAATCTGAAGGCTTCTCTTGGCTTGAGGGAGGATTACGAGGTTCCATCGCTAACCTTGGCGAGGACTGACGGCACAACGCTCTACACGACTAGGGACATCGCCTACAGTGTCTGGAAGTTTGACCGTGCCGATCGCGTCATCAACGTTGTCGGCATGGAGCAGAAGTTGGCTCAACTCCAGCTCAAGCTAGCCCTATTTGCTCTAGGATACGCCGACGGAGCTAAGAGGTTAACTCACTTCGCATACAACCTTGTAAGTGTCCCGGGCTACCGTATGTCAAGCCGCAGAGGTCGCTACATCACATTTGACGAGGTTATGGATGAGGCTGTTAGGAGGGCTTATGAAGAGGTTTCGAAGCGTTCCCCGAGCATTCCAGACGAGGAGAAGCGTAAGATTTCGAATCTCGTCGGAATCGGTGCCGTCAAGTTCGCTCTAGTAGGAACTGACCCGATAAAACCCGTCGTCTTCACCTGGGACCGAGTGTTAGACTTTGAGAGGAACAGCGCGCCGTATCTCCAATATTCCCATGCTAGGTCATGTAGCATCCTCAGGAAGGCACCGAAGAGATCTGGAGAAGAGGCCGACTATTCGCTGTTGAAAGAGCCTCTGGAACATGAGACAATCCTTCTGGTAGCTCGGTTTCCGGAGATCTTCATCGACGCGGCTGACAACCTGAAGCCGAGTTCAATCGCCGATTTCGCTGTCTCGTTGGCTGATAAGTTCAACGCTTTTTATGCTAAGCATCCAGTGATCAAGGCTGAATCTCCCCGTCTAAGCGAAGCAAGACTTGGACTCGTTGATGCTGTTAGAATTACGTTGCGGAACGCCCTGAAGCTCCTAGGCATAGAAGCCCTTGAAAGGATGTAGAATCTAGTGTGTTAGGCTAGGGTTTTGCCGCTTTCTCTGTTCATGTATGGGTTTGGCCATGTAGACTGCTATTCCTGCTATGAATAATATTGTGCACAAAGTGTAGATTCCGAGAGTAGCGGTGGCGTTCGTGCTTAGGAGAGGATTAATATCCAACGGAAAGAATGGTCTCATCTCTGAATATAGAGGCGAGTCCAAGATTATGTGGAGGTATATGCCGGAGAAAGATGCCAAGAGTATGTGTTCAAGTGATACTTTCTGTTCAAGTTTAAAGAACCGAAGGACGGGTGTGAGGAATCCTCTGACCTTCTTCATCATCATCGCTAGCAGAAATCCTGTAAGTGTTCCGCCCATGAAGGAATGCAGAATGCCGTGTAATGGATACCCTAAGTTCATAGTCAAAACCACAAACGGCTCAATATCGATGATCATGTTGGCTATTAAGAACGTGGGAAAGTCTACGTAACTGAAGAAGATCAGTCCCAGCAATAAAGCGGGTCCTAGGTGGAAGGGCGTGAAAGGCATATGCATTATGCCTAGAAGTTTGGTCAGAAAACCTTTTCGGTTGAGAAGTTCTCTACTGTTCTAAATAGTGGACAAGCTGTTCTATTACATAGCATCATAAATATCTGCAGACTAATGTTATTAATGTAGATCGTTTGCGGGGACAGTCTAGGAGACAGCGAAGACGAACCGTAAAATCATCGCCTCGGTAATCTCTCTCGTCATTGTCGCTTCTGCCGTCGCATATCTTACAGTGTCCTATAGTCTCTTTTCTTCTTCCGAGACTGAGATCACCTGTCCTAAGGATGGAAGCCCCTATGTCTTTACTCCAATCGGTTCGAGGAGTGAGAACTTCCTCTGGAGTTGCCTTCAGTGCAGCTATACTTGGAGGAAGACTTACCCCGAGGATGTTTACCAGCAATGGCTTAAGTCCTTCTTGGAGCCTCATTTCGTTCGAGACTATACGCTCCTATATCTGAGGAATGTTCTACAACTGAACATTTCGAATCCGCTCACTATGGATTGGAGTGGCGGTAGGGAAACGCCGACTGATTTGGTTGGCTATGAGGTCTATGCATATCGAGCTGAGGGCATAATGGTCACCATCGGGTATCCAGTTGTTCTTCCAGAAAACACTGTTTACGAGGTCAAAGTTGAATATAGAGGCTCAACCCTATGGAAGGGTAAACTATGCCGTCGACAGTTCACAGCATCCGTCCTAGCTCCACCAAGCACAGATGTGTCTAAAGCCATCTACGATTATTACAGCGGCGTAGGCTTGTTTGAAAGAGGCATTCACGTCATCGCGACAGATGTTGACCCTGCAGTTCTATGGAACGAAGCTGAATACGAAACAGTGAACGATTACTGGAGGTCGCTTGAGGAGAACGAAACCTCTAAGGCTTCAACTAGGGACTTCATAAGTGTAATCATATCGCGGGGAGACTATCCAACAGGCGGATACACCATCCAAGTCGAGTCTTTCAGTATGCTCGAGACACGTCCTTTGGATCTTCCTCCATCCTCCCCAACTATTCTTCGTTTCGATGTAAACTTTACAGATCCGGGGGAGGGCGTTATGGTTACGGAAGCATTCACGAATCCCTTGGTTCTTGTGCCCATAGGTAACTTAGGTGCTGGAAAATACGTCGTTGAGGTTCATATCGGCCGTTTCATCTTGACATACGACGCGTCTGGAAAACCTGTCTATACGCTAGTGCAAACGCTCGTTGAGGAGGTTTGGAAGGAATCCTTTGAGATCATGGAAGAATAGCGGTGGATTGAATAGGAAATCTTGACGCTTAGAGCCTCCGTACAATTCCTAGCTCCAATATTTGCTGAATACCCGTTTTCATCTGAGTAATTCTGAATCCAATCGTATGTCAAATATCTTCAAGTATTACTTTCCAATCAAGTATTAACGGTGACCGCATTGGTTGAAGTCGTCAGCGTTACAAAGAAGGGACAGGCAACCATACCGAAAAGGCTAAGGGAAAAATATGGCATAGAAGGTAAAGTCTTAATAATGGAGGAGAATGGAGGGATTGTTCTGAAGCCTCTCCCTGCACCCAGTGAAGATCTCGGCTCGTTAAAAGCCGTTTTTGCAACGAAAAGCTCAAGAGGACTCATTGAAGAGGCCAGACGAGAGGAGTCCATAAAGGAGAAGGAGTGGACGAAACGTGTCCGAGCGGTTGGTCTTCGACTCTAAAGCCATCTTAGCGTTCTACCTCGGCGAAGAAGGAGGGGAATTCGTCAGGGATAGCCTCCAAAGGGTCCAAAACGGAGATGCTTAAGGCTATATGAACATAATCAACTTGACTGAAATCTATTACATTCTACATCGAGTGGACCCTGAATTAGCTAGTGAGAAGGAGAGAAACCTGCGCCTATACGGTTTAAAGGTTATACCGATAGAGGATGACGGCTTATGGCGTGAGGCTGCCAAAATCAGGAGCAAACTTGCCTTATCGCTTGCAGATGCCTTCGCAGCGGCAACAGCTAAGGTCTTTAAATGTAAGCTTATGGTAGGTAGCAACGAAGAATACAAGGAATTAGGCATCGAACTCCTAAAGATACGTCAGTAAAGAAATGTACTCTAAGCCTCTGTACAGTTTTGGCTTTAATATCTGTTTAGATGACTAGATTCTCAAGATTTTAAACG
>Ga0315310_10002860_pt1 | contig 10753 bp, 9 predicted proteins | sample TDP5_MG_FD_203630 | JGI IMG/M metagenome (GOLD analysis project Ga0315310, IMG submission 203630) | Freshwater sediment microbial communities from Lake Towuti, South Sulawesi, Indonesia - TDP5 | ecosystem: Environmental > Aquatic > Freshwater > Lake > Sediment | place: Indonesia: South Sulawesi...
GTTCGCGCTGGGGAGCCAGGAAGAACCTTCTCGGAACTAGTGACATTCGCCAGAAGTGTCTACGAGGTACCAGTCCCTCAACAGTACGACGTTGCTGTCTGTGGCGCAGGCTTTCCGAAGGATGCAAATCTATATCAAGCAAGCAGAGCACCCAGCTACCTGTTCTTTGCTCCAACATCGGTCGTCAAACCTGGCGGAGTCTTCATCCTACCCGCCCAGTGCGAAGAGGGAGCTGGAAAAGGCGTCGGCGAACAGCGATACCTTGAAAGAATGAAGAGCGCCAGGGACATCCCGTCCTTGTTAGCTGATCTACGCCGCACAGGATATCCACCCGGCGCTCAACGAGCCTTTGTCATGGCCAAAGTCCTGGAACAGAACGACGTAATCGTCGTAGGCTGCGAAGATCCAAAGATTGTTTTAGACGCGAAAATGACACCTGCTACTGACATGAAAGAAGCCTTCGAAATTGTCAAAAGGGAGCTGGGATCAGAATTAGATGTGCTTATTGTTCCGCACGCGCTCCTGACTCTGCCTATCGTGCAGTCCGCGGCTCGATAGACAAATCGACTCGTATCGGGCTTGCAGTCGCTAGATTCTTCCCTCTTCACAAGCCGATTCGAGGAGCTTTATCAGATCACCCAACGTATATTTCCTGGCACACGCCGGAATCTTGCTCAATAGCTCAGGCAGAGAAGGAACAAAAGATCGAAACACAATCGGAGCTTTTGCGTATGCAAGACTGACTTCACTGATGATCTCCTCAGCGTCTTCAGGCGTTATCGACGTGCCGGCGTATCCCATGTCTATTCTACCTTGAGAACACTGGTAGAGCAACGGAAAGAAATATTGTCATCTTTGGAGCCTTATCAGATGAGATCCATGTATCTCGTGCAAACCTGCCTCTTTTGACATAGGGAGACATCGCTCAGCCCCAGTGAAAGCAAGTAGTAGAAGAGGATCTCTTCCAATGCTCGTCTTAACGGTGTCCGCTAGTCGTAACGAAGCTTGTGGGCCTTCCTGTTTGACATGCGAGGTGGCAAAGGTAGCGTCCTAGAGCAGACCGTGATCATTGCAAGAGGCCCGAAGTACATCAATCCGACTAGGAAGCTCGCGACCAAGCCTGATACTATGAGAGCGACGTCGGGGGAGAAGCTTAGGAGAGAATAATCCCACGAAGATATTCGAAGGGCTCCGATCAGCGGGTAGATCGCCATCCTAGCACTTTCACGAAGCACCGGTGAGTCTTCGAGACACCTAGCAACTGTTGGGCTGAACGAGTAGTAGAATGCGTTGAAAGCCCTGAGGAATTGGCTGCCAGCAAACGTTGAGGCCACTTGCCTGTCTCTGAATCCGCGTAGTAGCTGTACCGGAGATGCCAACTCCGATCCGTAAGCAGCAGAAGCGACAATGCAGCCTGGAGTTCGCCTCGTTGTGACAGTCAGGGTTGTCGTCGAGGTTGGAGGAGTCGTTGTAGTCGTTATGGTTGTTGTAGAAGTTGTGGTCGTTGTCGTCGTCACTGAAGTTGTTTCAGTAGTCGTAGTTGCAGTCGTTGAGGTTGTCAAAATCGTGGTCGTCCCAGTCTCGAAACCCATCGCACTATTTCCCGTCAAGCCACTTGGTCTGGGACCTAGTGCCGACCCGTAGACCAACACAAATAGGAGAATGAGTGTAGCCGGATTCCTTCTAAGGAAACGTAGAACTCTCCCCAACAGGCTGAGACTCATGCCTGAAGAGACTCTCAATTGGATCTGACAATCTATCAGGTGAGTCGGCGCTAAAATCCTTGCCTAATAGCGTTTGCCAGATGTCGTGGAACTGCCAGAAACTCGCGGGGAGACCTTACTTGGACTGGACGGACAGAGCCTCGTAGAGGGATTGGTTCGGCTGCCCAGTTTGCCGAAACACTGGGGTCCAACATAAGGCATGTAACTTCAGAGGATCCATACAACAATAGACAATGGACAACCACTGTAAGGTTATAAGGCTTGCAAGGCGCCTATCCTAGAGCCTTTATCTGCTACGAAGAAGCATACCTCACCTGGAGTTGTAGCCAAGCTGCAGGGAACCTCCTGGCAGCCTCGAATTGGATCTTTCATAGTCCGGAAACGAGATAGTTAGGTTGAGCTTGTTTCCGTCAGATTGGATGACTACAACTGAGTTCATGCACCCGGGGCAAAGTGAAGTCGATCGTTGGCAGCGAGTGTATCTGAGCTAGTCCAACCTAAGGCCAATCAAACCTGGGTCTCTCATTTGACTTCGATATAGCTTCAAGCATTTGTCAGCTGCTCCAACGGGATCGTGGAACCGCTTAGTAAATTCTGCCCCCTTCTTGCCAAGCTCTTTTCTAACATCCTCATCTAAGAGGTATTCAATAGTCCGCTTGATTTCGCAGCGTTCAGTCGTAATGAATGGACACGAAGGGATAAGGCTCTGTTCGGGTTCTCCTATCTGTGTCACTACTGGTATCTCACAAAGCGAAGCCTCAAGGGCACAGAGCCCATAGAAATCCATTCCGAACTTGTCAACCCAAATATCGATTTGTTGAAAGTATTCCGGTACCTCTTGATGCTTGTATCCTGAAAGGATGCGTACATCAATTCCCTTTCCGTTTCTCTGAAGTTCTCTCACTGCGGCAAGTGTTTCAGCGACTGGTGAGTAATGTTTGACATAAGGGTTTGGCGAGTCGTAGCATCCCACGATCGTCTTGGGGTGCGGCGTTTTCCTAGGATAGAATAGCTCGGGGTCTGCTGCATTGGGAATCCAGGTGGCGTTAGGTAGGTATCTAAGCAAGTCAGGAGTAGAAACAATCGCCGGGCAATCGAACTGAGGAGGCCCTTTTTCAACTCGCTGCCCCCTGACTTCATGGCCGTGAAAATGCCATACGACCTTTTTTCGAAGAGTTCTTGCTATTGAGTAGTCCAGGTACCTTATTCTTCCTGCCAGAATTCGATGGATCCAAGGTGCACTGTGGTAGTGGATCACATCTGATGCAACAATGCGCATCATAGCGTTGAGAGTGTTACAACGAATCTCATCGTCATACCTGTATGGATGCCTCGATTTGACGATCACGCAAGGCATATGGCCGAGTCTTCTTTGATATTTCGCTAGTGTTGAAGCAACTCCTGCAGTATTGCCAATGTGCAGAATCTTCAAACCCGACGCCTCTGGATCGTTTGACCTTCATTCTATAAGGCTGTGTTCGTATATAGCTAGTTTCGCGAGGTGGACGCCATGAAACTGATATATCTCATGTTCGGGAGCTGGTACTGTTTTGGAATCGGATACGGTACGTATCTAGTTCTCCTGCTACGCTACGTGAGCACATTGGTCACGATTTACTATCTTGCAATTAAGAGCATACCGGGGCTTGCATCATTCTCTCCAAAATCCGCCGCATGCCGGGAAGAAGGCCTAGCTTCCAATAGGTCATGCGTTTTCAGCTAGCGCACTAGGGGATGTTACGTACGATTTCGATAAGTGTTGTGGTGGGCACCCGTCCCGAGATAATAAAACTGTCGTCAATCACAAAAGAGCTTGCTCAGACTCCAGGAGTCGAGCTCGACTTGATTCATACTGGGCAGCACTACGACTGGAGTATGTCCAAGGCCTTCTTCGAAGAACTTAGCTTGCCAAAGCCCAAGATCTTTCTGGGCGCAAGCTCCATAACACATACTCAGCAGCTTGCTCTAATAACGGTGCGTCTGCAGAGGCATCTTGCTACAGGCAGGACGAGTTGGCTAGTGGTCGAAGGAGATACAAACTCGGCAATGGCGGCCGCCCTCACAGCTGCTAAGCTACGAATTGCTGTGGCACATGTTGAAGCGGGTTGTCGCTCCTATGACCTATCCATGCCGGAGGAGCTGAACAGGAGGATCATCTCTGAATGTGCAACCCTGAACTTCGCACCAACTGAGAATTGTGCGATGAACCTCATGAGGGAAGGCTTTCCGATGTCAAGGATCACACTTACGGGTCACCCCATCGTTGAAGTTGTCAACGGAGCGATGCATATGGGATGTGGCGCGGAGATCTTTGATCGACTAGACATTGAACCAAATCGGTTTGTCTTGGCCACATTGCATAGAGAAGAAAACGTTGACAATTCCGGAAAGCTAAGAAATTTGATCAAATCTTTGGCCGAAATAGGATCCACGGTAGTATTTCCACTTCATCCCAGAACAAAGAAGAGAATACGTGAGTTCAGACTTAGCGGCTACCTGAAGCGCGACTGCTTCGTCGTAACTCCTCCTCTGAAATATGTTGACATGTTGACACTGATCAAGAATGCAGCTCTAGTGTTCACAGATTCAGGAGGGATGCAGCAAGAGGCATTGATGCTTGGCACTCCATGCCTCACAGCCAGAACTACTACGGAGTGGATGGAGACAGTGATGGCCGGAGCAAATGCCCTTGTTGCGACTAGAACGCGAGAGATCCTTAAGCGTTCTAGATATCTTTTGCAAAACGTCTCAATGGTCAAGAGCAAGTTGACAAGGGTTCGAAATCCGTTTGGAGATGGAAAGGCAACAGAGCGTATAGTCCGAATTCTTCTTGATAGGAGGATCAGTGCTGCTGCTTCGAAGCCCATGGACTTTCTTACTGGTGGCTTGCCCACATCAAGAATGATTAAGGTCAATACGAACCAGATCTCATGGACAGAGCTTCGACCATTCGTACCGTATGTCAATATGGTTCTTGACAAAAGAGAGATCCTGATGGTGCCTGACACTCGACAAGCGCTGAGGAGAGATCAGAAACTATGGATGCTTGGGCCAACGAAGATTCTTGAAAAGCTCCAAAGACTGTGTGCAAATCAGTATAGGGGCAAAGGTAGATGACCTATCCGCTAGGTGGTCTACAAAAAACGCTGTACCTGCCGGCGGAATAGACCGTTATGAAGCGTATCGTATCAAAGACATCCTTGGATTCACCAAAAATGGAATGATCAACGAGAACAAAACCCACCCCAGTCTCTCTAATAGTTTCTTCAAGTCCATGCAAAGTCCTGGTTCTTCTTGAAAGGTCGAATCCTTTGATAAGGCCTCTCAGACTAGCGTCTCCGGCAAGAATTGTTTGGCGAGTGAAATATGCCGCCGAGTATGAATACGAAAGAGGAAGGCAAAGCAACATCGTCTGTTGTTGTTTCCTCATGAACTGGAAGCAACTCAAGAGATCTTGAGTTATCACAAAGGGAGGAGTGAATTTCCTCAAGGTGTCAATCTGCCTCCAAACGCCATAGCAGAGGGCAGAGGTGCAAAGCATTGGGACGAGGCTGCTATTGTATGATAGCGCGGCTAGCACGGCGGTTGCTGATGAACCAAAAGCTAGAAACCGATGTGCATCTCCGAATCGCCAGGATACGGCCAAGAGGCTTGTCACGATCGCCCACGATGCAACGAAGGGTTCCACAGGAGTCCTATGGTACAAGGTTAAGAGAATCGTAACGGCAGCGATAAGGAGAAACGGGTTCGATCTAAGAAGGACTATGGGACTAGGAAATGCTTTACGGCCGCTTAGATCGCCAAATCTTATGTGAAATCTTAGGTATCCTATGTGCTGCTTAAGGATTTTCCAGTAATAGCCTCCAGTCGAGAAGGTTACCAATATGATGGCTAGCGCCACACTGACTGCGATTTTTCCTGCAAGGACGGGAATACTTATCGCAAGTCCGCCCAAGACGAACCATGATACTTGCACAGTCATCTTATGAGATAGGAGCATGAGACCATATAGAACAACAAAGATGAGAGGTATTGTTTGATTAGAACATAAGAGGAGCGAAAAGATTGACGCTGTAAGAAGCGTGTTTCCAATCGGCCGTGGGTTTATGGACAAGGAGTCGATGTAGTTGATGGGGATGCTCAAGTATAGGACAACCGCCAAAAGGTTCTGGACAGGGTTCCCGGAATCCACAAAAGATGCTAGACCGAATACAAGTACGGCATGGGCTAGATCGCAAGCTAACGGAATGAACTTCGACAAAGTGTACGGCACAAAGGCCAGCATTATGTGCAGCAACGGAGGGTACGCATGTGGCCCATGGTAAAGGAATTCTGGAATATTCCTGGGCAGACGGAGTTCTTCTCGAATGTGTCTAGCTACCGCTAGGTGATAGAAAGTGTCAACTCCCAGCCAAGAAAAGGACACCAGCGGATAGACTCTCAGGAAGATTTCAATTGCGAGGACAAGCATGAGAAGGATCATCAATCTTTGATGCCTTCAAAGAGCAGTCGGTCATAAGTTTCAAAAGTCTGTCTCAGATCCAGAAATTCTTCAGCAAACCTTCTGATTCTGATTTTCTCTTTTTCAGAATCAACTGTGCTGAGAACTCTGACTATCTCTCTTGCAAGGACAGATGGATTATCCTTCTCAACAAAGCAGGCAACACCGCTCAGCAAGCGATACGAGAGTCGGTCAGATCCTACTATCACAGGTAACCCGCAAGACATGGCCTCATAGACAGTGAGACCCACGCCCTCTACTAGGGAGGAGACGTGAGAGACAAAGAGGTCAGACGCTTGGTAGTACAATTGGGGGCAACTACTTGTTCCCACAAAGATTACGTTCGAAGCAACTCCTGCCCGTTTGACAATATCCTTGCACTCGCGAGCTGCAAAGCCGTCGCCAACAAACACAAAGATTGTATCCTTCCTAGCTTCTGTCACAATGGGAATCGCCCGAGCTATTATCAACACACCGTTCTTTGGAACTATTCGCCCGACGAAAGTAATAATCTTCTTATCAGTCGGGAGTCCGATCAGCTGGCGAGTCTCCTGCTTATCCAATGCTGGCCGAAACATGTTCAGGTCAACTCCATTTCTGACAACGAACAGGTTCCTCCCCCTTACCTTTTGAATGAACCTCTTTTCAAAATCTGAGACAGCAACTACAGCGTTAGCTTTCATATATGCAAACTTCTCAAGTACAGATAATAGCGTTAAGTAGAACATGTCACTGAACTTGAATTGGTTGAGACGTTTTCTGTAGAAATTGGCGAACTCGTACGAAGCAGGCCCATGCACTGTCAGCACCAGCCTAATCCCAAATAGCCTTGCAGCGACGGCTGCTGGAAATCCAACGTACACGTCATGAGCATGATAGACGCGAACTCGCCTGGTCTTGCTATGTCTGATCAGTTTCAGAAGAACAAGGAGTTCAGAGAATATGAGACCCAGAGATCGCAACGGCAGCTTCGGATGGACGAAGAATATTGTATCTGGAAACTTCACCACAGCTTCCATAGGGGCTTCACAGAATACGGCTATCCGCCCTCTTGCATCGAAGTACTCGATTTCACGTCTGATCAAAGACATAGATCCCCCAACACTTGAAAGATCATCGTAGCTCAGAATCATTAGAGGCGCTCTCAACTTCCTCGATGAGCTATGAGGAGACCAATCACACACGATAGAGGACACCTATCTAAGCTTGGGTTCGCTGTAACAGTTGAGAGCTCATGCTGGGCTACCATTGTCGATGCGTCGTTTCTGAACCCTGAACGCAAGGACTCTCCATATCGAAAGCTTCATCCTTCCAAGGTAACGGTAAATCGGATCAAGGCTTCGGAGGAAGACTGATTCACACGAAAACGAGCGGAACAATTTCCGAATGCGAAAATCCAAGTAGGGGTCCACAAGATCAATCCCTAGTCCCTGAAAGGAGAGCTCCTCAAATCCTCCACTATTCAACAAGCCACGAACCTCAGAGTAGCTATACTCTTTAACATGAGTTGGATCAATGCGCTTCGAGACACGGATCCCACTTCTTCTCACTGTGGAGATAATCATCTTTCCATTTTCCTTAAGAATTCTCCAGATCTCAGCGACAACAGATCGATCTTCTCGTAAGTGTTCAATGACCTGATGGCATATCACCCCGTCAACAGAGGCATCGGCAAGAGGTAGAGCCTTGCCATCAGCTCTTATTATGTCACCATTCAGTTTTGCCTTCGCTTTTCTGCACCTAGTCAGAGACAGATCAACACCAACTATCAGGCCAACCCATCGTTCGAATTCACTCGTGAGAAATCCCTCTCCACATCCGATATCTGCTATCGTTTGCAGGCCTCTTAGCCCGGAAACAGTGAAGTCTCGAAGCAATCTGTCTGCGGGGTCAGTCAGGTCAAGAGACTTTTGAGGGCACTTAATAGCATAATCTTCCAAGGCAGTCAGCTCTGTCATCGAAGACGTTTCCTCATGCACCGGTGCGTATAGCTTCCAGTTGCCTTTCAGAAATGTGAGGCTTCTGAAGGTGGTGCATCCGCCCTGCTGTCGCCTATTCTGAAGAACGCAGAATCGCTCAGGCATCAGGGGGGTCCTATCACTCATCCATTCCAAAGAATCGGTCTTTGTGAAGATCTCCTCACAGGATCGACCCAATTCAGCGTTTGCTGAATCAGACGCAGGGATCATCTCATACCTCATAGTCGTTCCGACCAACTGGAGCAACTATCTCTGTAGCCCTAACAAGCTCTTCGGATATATCCAAGCAGGTATTCCCGTAGTTGCGAGTGATCTGCCGCTTCCCGGAAAGGTCATAATTAGATAAGACATCGGTCTTACCTTCGAATCCTGCGATCCGAAAGATTTCACATCAACCGTAAACATAGTTACCAGAGAACGTGATTGGCACGAATCAGAATGTCAGGAAGGTGATTCCGTTCCGAGCGAAGTATCCTCATCGTCAGGGCCTCGAGAGCGGATCACATCGCACATCTTGCGAGCTGATTCTTCGGTTATTGCCTCTCCGGGGATGCTAGCGATACCGCACAAACGCCATTCTCCCGGCTAGCTCTTTCTTGATGAAACGACCTCACCTATCAGCTCTACAGTTAGCCCAGTCAAGCAAGTGAGATCGTGGTTCAACTCCACGTATCGTCTGGCGTTCATACCTGTTGACCTTGCAAGATCAGCGGAATCAGCGAAGCTCTCTATGAAGAACTCCACTTCCTCAAGAGAAGAGGCAGAGAAGCCACCGTTGGACTTTCGAAGCATGGCTTGAAGCTCAGGCTCCTTGGGCACTATAACAGGCATACCGCAAGCCATAGCCTCCAAAACTTTTGTTGGACAGAGGCCCTGCTTGTCGATCTCAAGGCTCGATACCTGAGTTACATCGTAGACATACACATCCGCAGCGTTCATGTAGATTGGAACAAGATGATGATCGACCACCCCCGCGAATATTGCTCGACTCGTCGATCCAACTCTCGCCTTTGTCGCTTTCATCTCCTCAAGCAACGGTCCAGAGCCGACAACAAGAAAGACAATATCATTCCTCTTTCGCTCAATATTCATGGCAACCTGGAAAAGCTGCCATGCCTCTCTCCATCTAGTAGAAAAGGTACTGAGATACAACACAACCGTTTCTTTCCGTATGCCCAGTTTATGGCGCATCTCAGTTCTCACATTCTCAAGAGGCCTAAAGATCGTGGTGTCCACTGAATTGGGAATCATTACCACCTTTCTCGCCTCAGCCCCATATTCCCTAACGAGAGTCATCCTCATCTTCTCAGTGACAGGGAGAACCAAATCTGAACAATGAATCCCGAACGATTCTATCAGCCGCATCATAGTGCATAAGAAAAGAGTCAATCCGGGCGCCCGGACCTCCTGAGTCCGTCGGCGCAGCTCAGCCTCGCGTGATGGAATCCCATTCATTTCAAGAATCAATGGCTTCCCAAAAATCTTCATCGGTGTTGCGAAGAGCATAAGCATAGGGTCCCGAGTGTAGATGCAATCATAGTCGTTTCGATGCGAAAGCAAAGCCAGAACCAAGGCGAGCCTGAAACGAAGTCCGGCCGGTGAGACCTCTACAATTTCCATCTGCGACTTCATGCTTCTTGAGGTATATCCAAAAGGCGTGAACAAGACTACAGACGCCTGCCTCGCAAGTGCCACGATCTTGTCATACGTGTGGATGTTGTCCCCTGGCTCCAAGGAAGATAGGTTATGCTTGCATAGTACTGCGATCCTTGTCCCCTCTGACTTTTTCGACAGGGATCCAGTCTCCGCAACCGAAGGGCCAGTCACCGAAGATCCGCGCAAATTGTGTTGCTCCGTCTCTTGGACACTATGGCTGAGTCAGATCACCAAATGACAACGAATCATATATGTTTTCGAAACCGCTTGTGGTCAACGCAGTACTCGGTCGGCAACTATCCGAAGCGAACAATCAAATTCCTTAGGGAGCGCACTCAACGTAGTAAGGTCTAACTGAACTCGTGCGAATGGCGCGTCTTGCAGAGAGTACCCTTAGTAGCTCTCACTGACAACGCGCTGTGTGAAACTTGAAGGTATTCATTCAAGATCACTCGTGTCATTTCAGGTATTGAATCTAGAAATCGACACTTTCGCTTCTCTTCTAACCTCCTATGCACGTCATCTGTCACGGTCAAGTGTATCTTCGCTTGAACAATTCGTTCAGTCAATTGATGTCTGAAAGCGTGGGCGTGCATCGGCTGGCGGTTAATGAGGGCAACGCGTCTTTTCTTTGGCATTCTAAGATAGTTCTGGACACGAAAGGTCGGAAGCCAGATACCTACAGCGCCTGCGAAACCTAATTATCTATGTACCTCACGCTCAGGGTCGATCAGGTGGGGCTGCTTTGGTTCAGGTGGACGGCAGGGATATGCGTTTCGTCTTTGAGCCTCGAAGTGTGGCTATCATCGGTGCCTCAAGGAACCCAGCTAAGTTTGGGCATGTTCAGCTCAGGAATCTGATCGAGCTGGGCTTCCGAGGGGAGGTTTACCCTG
>Ga0315310_10002861_pt1 | contig 10752 bp, 13 predicted proteins | sample TDP5_MG_FD_203630 | JGI IMG/M metagenome (GOLD analysis project Ga0315310, IMG submission 203630) | Freshwater sediment microbial communities from Lake Towuti, South Sulawesi, Indonesia - TDP5 | ecosystem: Environmental > Aquatic > Freshwater > Lake > Sediment | place: Indonesia: South Sulawesi...
CGCGGCCCGAGCTTTATCCATCTCACCGATGCGAAGGTGCGAGAGCAGGTCGACGAGGTTGTCGCTTCGCAGCAAGCAGGGCTTCAGGAAGCCATCCGGGGTAAGGCGGAGGCGGGTGCAGTGCATGCAGAACTCCGAATTGTGCATGGGCCTGACGAATTCGACCTCTCCCTCGGGCAATAGATACTTCCTCCGCGCGTGCATCGTCTGTCGCTTCTCGACCGACAGCGCTCGCTCATCAAACTTCCGCTCGATGTCTTTGAGGTCGAGGTGGCAGCTCGCAAAGCTCAGTTCATTCAGAGGCGTCTGAACGAGTTCGATGAGTTGGAGGATCGCCCCCTTACTTGAGACATACTCGAACATCCGATCGACCTCGCCGTCATTTATACCATCGAGCAGGACCATGTTTATCTTCAAGGGCTTGAGTCCAGCCTGCAGGGCGGCTTCGACGCCAGCGAGGGCATCCTTCAGCATCGGATTGCCTGTTATCGAAGCGTAGGTTTCAGGATCTAGGGTGTCGAGGCTTATGTTTACGCGGTCGAGTCCTGCCTCTTTAAGGTCTTGAGCTAAACCAGCGAGCAGGGTCCCGTTCGTCGCCATCGAGACCTCCTCGATTGGCGGTTTTGGGATGGCCCTCAGGACCTCAATTATATCGTCTCGTAAGAGCGGCTCGCCCCCCGTCAACTTCACCTTTCGCGTGCCGAATTCAGCCGCGAGTTCGATGGCTTTTCCTATTTCTTCAGCCGTCATTTGACGATTGCCCGATGAGCAACCCTCTCGGTGGCAGTAGAAGCAGCTCAGGTTACAGTCGTTCGTCACGGAGACCCTCAGGCCCGTCAGCGGCCTTCCAAATCTATCGTGCATGTTTCTTCACCGTAAGCTCGATCTCTTTACCCTTCGCCCCTTTCAATGAGGAAAGCATCCCTCTGATTGTGCTCGCTATCAGGTCCTGGACGAATGGATTGAGGGGGATCACATTCTCGTCCACGCGGAGCCTGACAAGGTCATGCATGGGCTGGCAATCCTCTACCTTCGCTTTCCCCTTGAGCACCGCCAGCGCAAACTCCTCGCAGCTCGGATACCCACACCTTCGGCAGTCGAGCCCAGGTAGCATGGGTAGAGCCTTTTTCTCGACGATGTCCGCGAGTTCCTTGACTTGGTCCAACTTGAACACCGGCAGACCTCGCCTGCCATACCCAACGCACGCGATGGTGAACTTGTCCATGAGCTTGGCAGCTTCCTCGGCGGTTCGAGAGGTGGCTATCTTGGCTATTCCCTTGGACTCGCGGAAGCCCTCGAGGACGATGAAATCCAACCATTGAAGCGTGGACATGACCTCTTCGAGTTTTACCGAGCGTTTCGTTATTGTCGTGACCTCGCGGGGTGCTAGGCTTAATATCACGCTCGCACCCGCCTGGGCATGACGCCAAGTATCCTTACCCGGTGCGTCTATGGAGAACTCCTTCTCGCGAATGTGCTTGATGGTGCCCACTTGATAACCCCGCTTGACGAGTTCTCGCACGAGTCCCTCGACGACGGTAGTTTTTCCCGATTTCCTGAAGCCGACCACCGCAACCGCCCTAAGCACCTTCAACCCCTCCAAACAACACGACTTCCACTATCTTACCCTCTCCAATGATTTCCTCTTCCAAAGGCACCTCGATGTAGCCATCAGCCTCCGAGAGTACAGTTATCGCCCCAGAGCCCTTTAAAATCGGCCTCGCGCTCAGGCCCTCGCTCCCACGCACGAGCTCGACCGGCACGAATTCCCTCCTCCCCCTCGCGGACAGTATCTTCATCGATAGTTTCGCACGTACAGTTCTACGCTCGAGTTGGGACAAGCCCGCCATTCGCCTCAGTTGAGGTGCGATGAGCTGGTCGAAAATTATCAGAGCGGAAACTGGGTAGCCCGGTAACCCGAACACCGGCTTGCCCCGGATGACAGCTATGAAGGTCGGCTTGCCAGGCTTCAGCGCCAGTCCGTGGACGATCACCCCGGGCCTGCCCAAGCTATCGACGACGGATGGGACGATGTCTCTAGCGCCCGCCGACGATCCCCCGGAGATGACCACGACATCGCTGCCCGATAGACCTTTTCTGACGAGCCCGGCTATCTGCGACGGCCGGTCCCGGGCTATGCCCAAGTACTCAGCCTCACCTCCACATTCCTCTATTGCCCTGCATATTGCCAGCCCGTTGACATCGTAGACCTGACCTCGTCCGAGCCTCGAGCCGGGAGCCCTGAGCTCGGCCCCACTGGAGATGACCGCGACCCGAGGGCGTTTGTACACCTTAACTTTTTTGAAACCGATCGCTGCAAGGGTCCCTATCGATGGGGACGAGAGCCGTTGCCCAGCGCGTAGGACCGTTGCGCCACGCTTGACCTCTGAGCCTCGCCTCGCGACGTTTTCGCCAGGCGCGACGGCCCTATAAACCTTTACGATGTTTTTTCGGACGACGGCATGCTCAACCATGACCACGGCGTCCGCACCTCTAGGCAGGGGCGCGCCAGTGGCGATCTCAAGACACTCGCCCGCCCGCAGCTCAACACGGAGCCAAGCACCAGCCGGAAGTCTACCGACACACTCGAGTCGGACTGGAGAGTCCTCTCCCACACCAAAGGTGTCGGAAGCATGGACCGCATATCCGTCAACTGAGGCTCGATCGAATGGTGGGACATCGAGCTTCGAAACTACATCTTCTGCTAGAGCCAGCCCACCCGCCTCGTCTAGCGCCACATCGATGACTTTAAGCCGCGGCCTCCAGTGCTTTTTGAGCTTACCCAAGGCTTCCTCAAGCGTCATCACCCGCAGAAATCTCGACATTTGACCCCATGTAAATTAAATATCAGAGCTTAAAATTTTCTTGAAATTAACCACGGATGCTTAACCTTTATCCGAATTTGAAGTCCTGACATTCATTTCATCTCTAAAGAGTTTTTCTATCCCCCGTTCGAATTCTTTTGCCCCACCTCGCGATGGATGGCGCACATAATGGATGGGTTCTTTGACTTCTATCTCTTTTAATGCACACTCCGCTTTTCTCCCAACTGCTGCGATACGTCCTGGTTTAATGTTTAATAACTCTATGATTTCTTTAAGAAGTTCAGAAAAATCGGAAATTTCTTTTTTTGTCGGATTGCGAATTCTTAGTATTTTGTTAGAGGGGTGCGGGTGAAATGGAACACAATCCCACACAAAGAATCTCGGGTGACGAGGTTTCATGACTCTCCAAAAAATCTCTGCTGACTGTGATGTATATGGTGGCTCTTTTTTGGTTTCCAGCAATGGCTTTTCCACACTTGATCGACGCCCTAAAAAGGGCATGGTATGTTCACACAGCTGTTTCTCGCCTGTAAAAGGTATCCCGGAAAAGCGCGCGCCCCACGGGCCAGCGGCTTCACCAACTACTAAAATGTTGGGTCGCTCTGGAAAACTTCTTAGATAGTTCATTAGATTTCCCCTTCGAATCTCGTGGGCATTAGGTAAATCCACGCGTGGATCCTCGTCTTTGTACTGATTAAAAAGCGTCTCTGTTGAAGGCATCGGGAATAGTCTATTTTCGAAGAGATTCCAAAGATCATCAAGCATTGTGCTCCTCTTTAATTAACTTTAAACCTCTTTTATCCTTCTTCCGTATCTCGTTCTTAAGGCGTCGCCGTTTTTTTCCGGCCGTTGAATCAACGGTAAAGTTCGACCTCTACGATGCTTCCCTCGTCGAACCCCTCGACATCCTCCGGCACGATGACAAATCCATCGGCTTCAGTCATCGAGCTGAGCACACTCGATCCCGTAACGCGGATCGGATCGGCCACCAGCTCTCCCATTTTGGCTCGAACCCTCACTCGAACGATGTCGACTCTGCCCAATGTTGAGCTGACCTTGCGCGCGAGCTTCGCCCGAACTCGAGGATAACCCCTATCGGCGGGCAGGCCCTGCATTTTGCGCAACGCCGGCCTGGCCAACATGTCGAAGGCGACTAGCGAGGAGACGGGAAAACCTGCGAGGGCAAACACTGGCTTGCCCTTGACGATGCCAAACGCCGTAGGACCACCGGGGCGGATCGCGACGCCGTGGAACAGAAGATTGCCGAGCCCAGCTATCACATCCGGCATTATGTCAAATTCGCCCACAGAGCTGCCACCAGATGCGAGCACCATGTCGTGGCCGATCGCCCTCCGCAGCGCTTGCCTCAACAGCTCCGACCTATCAGGTACTATCCCCAGCTGATTAGACAAGCCGCCACAGCTCTCCACCGCAGCCGCAAGCGAGTAGCTGTTTATGTCGGTGATCTCTGCTCGCCCAAGTCGTTTGCCGGGCTTTCGAAGCTCGCCGCCAGTCGCCAAGATCGCAACCTTCGGTCTGCGCGAAACCCGCACCCAAATTTTGCCCACCGAGGCGAGCATGCCTACATCCTGCGGCCTGAGTAGCTGCCCGCGCCTGAGCACGACCTCGCCTGCTTTGACATCCTCTCCCCTCGCTGACACGTTTTTGCCCGGGGTTACGGGTGCAAATACTGCGATGTTTTTGTCCTTCGCTATTGTATGCTCTACCATGACGACGGCGTCCGCGCCTTTGGGGAGAGGTGCACCTGTCATTATCTTGACCGCCTCACCCTTCCTCACGTGGAGCTTGCTGGCGACCCCAATTTCCACGGACCCGATGACGCGGAGCTTCACCGGTTTCAGCTCGCTCGCCCCGAAGGTGTCAGCAGCTCGAACGGCGTAGCCGTCTACCGCCGAACGATCGAATGGCGGCACGTCCACGGTGGAGACAACATCCTCGGCCAGCACGCGGCCTAACGCCCGATCGAACTGTACGACCTCGGACTCAAGTCGTTCGACGTTTGACAGCACGATTTTCAGTGCATCCGCAAGCCGGGTATAACGAGGAAAACCTTGCATCCTGACTGACATTTCACTCACGGGCATGTTTGACCAGGTGACCGAGTTCGGGGAGGATCAGATCCATAGCAACCTCGACCGCGTTTGGTGCGCCCGGCAGACAGAACACGGGTTTCCGCTTTATCAGGCCAGCCGTTGCCCTAGTCAAAAATGCCGGGCCGCCCACCTTCTCGTAGCCCTTGCTCCTTAAGACCTCGCCGAAGCCAGAGAGCTCCTTTCCGAATAGCGGTTGAAGGGTTTCAACCGTGACATCTCGCGAGGTTATCCCCGTGCCACCTGCAGTTATGACAGCATCTATTTTTTTATCGGAGATGAATTTTTTCACCGCAGCTCTAATCCGCCCAGCGTCGTCGGGCACGATGAGGCGGGTTGAATCATGCCCTGCTTCTTGAAGCCTTCGCTCGATTATCTTGCCAGAAATGTCCTCATCCTTTCCCTCGCGCATCGCCGCAGCCCTGCTGTCGCTTATCGTCAACACTGCGACTCGAAGATGCTGAGGGGCATACTTCCGGTGCTCTATGCCGCTCATCCCTTCACCTTCTTGATGACCTTGACATCTGTGATCGAGGTCGTCGGATATTGTCCAGCCTCATCCTTCTCCAGGCCCTTGACCATGTCCCAAATCGCGAGCAATGCTCCCGTGACCCCGACTAGGGCCTCCATCTCGACACCAGTCTGCGCAGTGCTCCGAACCTCGACATCCACACGGATGCCATCGCCCTCGAACTTGAAACTGACATCGGTACCTGTCAGAGGAATGGGGTGGGTGAGGGGCACGAACTCAGGCGTGCGCTTTACAGCCAAGATCGCTGCAGTCTGCGCAACCGTCAAAACATCGCCCTTCGGTACCTTTCCGGCCTTGATTTTCTCGAGCGTCTCCTTTCTCAGGTGGATGAAGCCGCTCGCCACCGCCTTCCGCGGGACCGCTGGCTTGATGCTGATATCGACCATCCTGGCCATTTGATCACGTTAGAGCTCTTTTGGTCGGCATAAAAGCTTAGGTCCTCTTGCTACGTTTCCTGCGCCAGAGTTTTAGCCTCGCGAGCTTGCCGGGCTTTTTCGTTTGCTCTAAGCCGAGCTCCGCCTCAACCTCTCGAAGTTTATTTTCATAGCGCTCATGCAGGATGTCGTAATCGAGTTTAGTGACCTTGCCCTCCTCGCGACCCTCATCAAGCCTGCGCAGGGCATCGAGGAGCCTGTCGCGCTCTATCATGAGGATTTGCATCTCCTTCTTCGTCTTCAAGCAGGCTCCCCTCCTACCTTTAGGCTGACGCTTTAATTTAAATGCGCACGTAATCTTCAATCATGCCGGAGCTCTCACTCGACTGGGCAATTACGCTCATGCTCATCCTGACGATAACCCTCTTAGTGGCCATGTTTACCATGTCCAGGCTTCGCACTCGAGCCGAAACCCGTCGACGAATTGAGCTACACGAGAGCCTTTCGCAGATGCTCAAGCGAAGGGCCGAGCTAGCGCAACCTCCTGAGAAGTTAGTCGCTGCGCTCGGGCGGGTGACCAGCTCGGTGGAAAAAGCCGCGGGATCTAAGCAACCCGTCGTCCGAGTCCAGCTCGACCCCGACATCGAGCTGAAGGCGGTTGCGTCGGATATTTTGATGCTGCGCATGCCCACCGCGGATGGGTGGGCGACCCTCCATAAGTCCTTTGAAAATGTCAGGATCAAAAACGTGAAGAAAATTGCCCGAGGCTACGAGATCCACATCAGTAGTACATGAGACCGGAGTGCAGGTCCTCGACGGGCGCCCAAATACAGTTCCTGCCGAGCTTAGCCTTCCTCACCCTGCCTGAGCGCTCAAGTTGCCTCAGGACTTGATGAACATCTTGAAGTTTGCAGCCCATGATGTGCGCTATGTCACGAGCCTTCAAGGAGCCGTAGCGGCGCAGGATGTACTCTACGACCTCGCCTCGTATCGTCATGGGCCAGAACTCCTCCTCTTCCTCCTCTTCCTCCTCATCCATATATCCGGGCATCTCTTCCATTCTCCACTCTCCACCTTTTTTATTGTAGGTATTTCGTGCTAAAAAGTTTATCGTGTATCACTTGTAGTTGTTTTGTTGAATAGGAATACAGTCATCGATACGTTTTCTTTGGATTAAACACTTTTTTCAACACAGGTATTAGCTTCCCTTTTTTGACTTTTCGGTAGAAACACGACCAATAACCCTCGTGGCATGCGCCGCCGATCTGCTCAACATCGAACACTAAAGCGTCGCCATCACAATCCACGAAAACATCTCGAACGCGCTGGTAGTGCCTCGATTGCTCGCCCTTCAACCATAGCTTCCGCCTCGAGCGGCTCCAGTAGTGCATCAGGCCCGTAGTAAGGGTCTTGAGGACGGCTCGCCTGTTCATGTGTGCGACCATCAATATGTCCTTAGTTTTGAAGCCGCGCGCTACCGCTGTTACCAAGCCATTTCTGAACTTAAGCGACCTAACAATAGCCTTCGCCTGTTCCGATGACAATTTCAAGCTTCCACCACTTTAACTAAACCCCTCGCCTTTTGAACCTCTCGCGAATGCTCCGCGCATGCCCTGGTAACCCCTCGATCTCAGCCAGTTTTTCAGCGACCTCAGCTATGCGCTCCAAACCACGTCTGGTCAACATCTGTACGCTCGGCAACCTCACGAAGTCCAACACCGAAAGACCCGAGCGCCTGCGGGCTGCTCCTCCTGTGGGTAAAATGTGGCTGGGGCCGACCGCTAGGTCACCTGCGGCGACCGGCGAATAAGGTCCGATGAACACCACGCCAGCATTTTTTACTTGCTTTAGTAGCCGCCTCGGCTGCTTGACCATCAGCTGTAGGTGTTCAGGGGCATAGTCATTCGTGAACTTGATGGCTTCCGCTAAATCACGTGCCACCACGATGCGCCCATATCTGTCGAGCGATTTGGCCATGATATCCCTTCGAGGGTTATCCCTGAGCATGTTTCGGATGAGCCCGCGGGCCGCTGAAGCCAGCTCCTCCGAAGTCGTCACTAGGACTGCCGCAGCCGCCGGGTCGTGCTCAGCCTGCGCCAGTAGGTCGGCCGCGATGTAGGCCGGGTCTGCCGATCGATCGGCGAGGATCAGAACCTCACTCGGACCGGCAGCAAAATCTATGTCGATGTCGGATGAGACCACAAATTTAGCTGCGGACACGTAGACATTGCCCGGACCGACTACCTTGTCGACTTTTGGTACCGTCTTGGTGCCATATGCCATCGCAGCTATCGCCTGAACTCCGCCGACCCTGAACACCGCATCGATGCCCGCCAAATCTGCTGCTACCAATGTTGCTAGGTCGACCTTGCCGTCGCTCCTCGGGGGAGTACAAGCGATGATGTTTTCGACGCCCGCTACCTGCGCAGGGATTGCCGCCATGAGCAAACTCGAAGGATACCTCGCGAGCCCACCTGGCACATATATGCCAACCCTTGCCAGTGGACGCACGAGTTGACCAGCCCTGATACCTGGCCGAAGCTTAACCATCCACTCCCGAGGCAACTGCCTTCTGTGGAACTTCTCTATTGCCTTGGCTGCCCTTTTTATCGCCCGAACGGCTCCAGCATCGACCTGCCCATAGGCCGCGCGGATTTCTCGGTCTGGCACTCGAATTTGCCCCCGGCTGAGCCCCACGCCGTCGAATCGCTTGGTGTACTCGAGCAGCGCATCGTCTCCCCGCTTCCGCACTTCCTCCACGATCTCGCGCACGCTGGGCATGACCGAAGCAATGTCGAGTTCGGAGCGCTTGAGCAACCTTTCGCGCTGTTCCGGCGAGCACTCGCGCAGGCGCACAATTTCAATCGGAACCTTCAATCACAACACCCCAGTTGTCCTATAACCTCACGGGGATGCCCTGCCCGCGAAGGTAGCGCTTCACCTCGTCGACGGTGTAAATGTTGAAGTGAAAGATGCTTGCAGCTAGGGCACCATCGGCTCGACCGATCGTCAGAGCATCTCGGATGTGCTCGAGTTTTCCTGCGCCTCCAGAAGCTATGACCGGCAGGCCAGTCGCTTCGGCTATCGCTCGGGTACCTTCAAGATCGTAACCCTCTCGGGTGCCATCTGTATCGACGCCCGTGTATAGGATTTCACCTGCACCCAATGCCTTAACTCGCCTTGCCCATTCAACCATATCGATCCCCGTGGGCTTCGTTCCGCCCGAGATGTAGACCTCCCATTTGCCCTCGCCCACCCGCTTTCCGTCTATTGCGCTCACGACGCTTTTTCTCCCCAACTCTCTTGACAGATCGCGAAGTAGCTCAGGATTTCTGACTGCTGCAGTGTTCACCGACACCTTGCTCGCGCCCGCATCCAAGATCTCCCTAGCATCTTCGACGCTCCGTATGCCCCCTCCTACAGCCAATGGGATCGAAATCCGCTCAGCAACCCTCCTGACCGCCTCGAGCATCGTCGCCTTGCCCTCGGGGGTAGCACCGATGTCCAAGAAGACGAGTTCATCCGCGCCCTGTTTCTCGTAGCGTTCAGCGAACTCCGCTGGATCGCCAACCTCTCGTACGTTCCTGAAGTTTACCCCCTTCACCAGCTGGCCGTGGAGCGTGTCCAAGCAAGGAATGATTCTACGGTACATTAGATCACCCCTTTCGTGCTCGGTATCCCTGCCCTTCGGGGCTCCTTTCGCACTGCTTCAGCCAATGCCCTGCCAAGCGCCTTGAAAATTGCTTCTGCCTTGTGGTGGTCATTCTTTCCTCGAAGGACTTGGATGTGCAAATTCAGCTTACCGTTTGCCGCTAGAGTTTGAAGTAGGTGTTCGATGAGGTCAGAGCTCAAATCGTCCAGCCTTTTCTTCGCGAATTTCGCCTCCACTTCCGCATACGCGCGTCCACCTAAGTCGACGGCGGCCAGCACGAGCGCATCATCCATTGGCACGATCGCATCACCCATCCTTCGTATGCCTGCCTTTGTGCTGAGCGCCTTGTTCAGAGCTTCACCTAGGGCGATCATCACATCCTCGGCGACGTGGTGCTCAAGGTCTCCTCGCGCCTTTATCGCCAAGTCAAAACATCCATGTTTGGCGAAACCGCTCAGGAGATGGTCGAGGAATTTAATGCTTGTATTTATGCTCGCCCTGCCCGATCCATCTAAATTTAGCCTAACTCCGATAGATGTTTCCTTCGTCTTCCTGCTCACATTTCCTATCCTCATTCCGCCACCTCCATCGCTTGCCTCAAAGTGAGCCTGCCCTCGTAGAACGCTATCCCTATCACCAACCCAGCCGCCCCTGCTTCACGAGCTATCCGCACATCCTCAATTGAAGCAACTCCTCCAGCGGCGATGACCGGTATTTTAACAGCTTGCACGAGTTCTCGAATTGCTCCCGCCCTGATGCCAGCCATCTTGCCCTCGACGTCCACGTTTGTGAAAAGGAGCGAGCCGATTCCCATGCGTTCAAACTCTTTAGCCAGCTCGACCGCGGACTTCTGCGTGGGTGTGGCCCAACCCTCTATGACAGCCCTGCCCGCCCGTGTGTCGATCGCTGCAATTACCCTCGCCCCGCCAGCGAGCTCGACAAGCTCGCGTGCTAGCTCCGGCTTTTTTATCACGGCCGTGCTCAGGATCACCTTATCGGCCCCTATCCCGAGGAGTTCGGAAGCCCTTTCAACCGATCGAATACCTCCACCAACCTGCACCCCAACATTTACGCTCGCCAGCACTTCAGCGATCTTGTTGAAGTTGTCGCCCGTGCCCATAGCGGCGTCTAGATCTATGAGGTGCAGGTAACGGGCCCCCTCAGCGATCCATCGCTGGGCAGCTTCCACAGGGTCGCCGTAAACCCGCTCGGTCTCGGGCCTGCCTCCCACTAGCTGAACGCATCTCCCCTTCCTGAT
>Ga0315310_10002862_pt1 | contig 10751 bp, 13 predicted proteins | sample TDP5_MG_FD_203630 | JGI IMG/M metagenome (GOLD analysis project Ga0315310, IMG submission 203630) | Freshwater sediment microbial communities from Lake Towuti, South Sulawesi, Indonesia - TDP5 | ecosystem: Environmental > Aquatic > Freshwater > Lake > Sediment | place: Indonesia: South Sulawesi...
TCGAGAATGAGACGTACCCCACGACTTTTCCATTGACTTCTGCAACGTAGACACAATCTAGCTCAGATTCAGAAAAGAATTCCTCTTCTAGTTCTTCTGCAGTAAGTTGGATACCGACAAGGCGTCCAAGATGGTTATGCATCTGTATCGTAAGCCTATTTATTTCCTCAATGTCTTGACGTTTTGCCTGCCTTACTCGCATTCTTCCACTCTCATAATAGTGCGAGAACAGACTGTTATTTCATCTCAGCTTGTATTAATGATTTAAGGAGAAATGTCCCAGATACATGAACGAGTAGGATGTCGAGAGCAAGAGGAAGAAAACAGAAGCTCATTCTAGACACGGACCATTTCTACATGGAAAACTATCCAACAATGATCGATCTTCCGGCAGAGAACATACGCAGATTCTTTGAGGAAAACTGCTTCACATGAAAGAATTTCAAGGTTCTTTCCTTAACACAGGCGCACCTGTCCGCATATTACGGAACCTGAAATAACGCTTTTACCAATTGTGTCCCCACCGTTCATCACTCAGCCAGAGCCGCTAAACTTGGAAAAGGAGAAAGATAGCACGCATCTCTCTCTCCTTTCTCCTCTCTCCTAAACCAATACGCACGGAAATCTTCTTGGTTGACGTTGCAGTGATGCCCAGCAGAAGAGACGAAACGTTGCGGTTTCCGATATCTTTGGGTCTAGGTTACGGTTTCCCACGTGGTCATTGTGAATGTGGCGGGGTCGATGAGCTGTGCGATTTCCTGCATAAGTTGGTTCCAGCCCCCGTCTTTGGCGAGCTTGGTTCTGCTGGCTTCGAGGTCTGACACGGTTTCGAAGCCCCAAAGCTCCATGTACTTGCCAACTATGTTGAAGGTCATCTGAGACAACAGCTTGAACGACTTCCATTCCTTGAACAATTCCGCGTTGGCCTCCACGTATTTGAGAATCCTCTGCATGCAGGGCATGAATTCCGCCTGTTTCTCAGGCCTAACCACGTACTTAACCTCTACAATGACGGTCATCCTGCGTTTCACCTTTTGCCTTATCCTATTTTCTAAGAAGGAATGTTTCTTAAGGTTTGGCTGTGCATGTATATTTAGAGATTTGGAGAGGATGCCGTTGGTGGACTGGCGCAGGTTGAAGCCTGATCAAAAGGTCGTTGAAGCCCGCCAAGACCACCAAGATCGCTTGCTCTCCCGAACACTTGACTGAGATATTCGTGACCTGAGACTTGCACAATCTACAGCCATCGTAACATCTTCCTTCTCCTTAAGTTACTGCGCAATTCAGTTTACTGTTTCACATTTCATAATAGTTGGATGACAGACGTATGATTTGGATGGAGCAGCGCGCGTTCAGCGATGCCATTTCGAGATCGAATAGACTTGAGCGAAACACAACTCACGTGGGAAGACGGACAGACCGCCGCAAAGAAGTCAGGTCTTCGCTGCCCAAAGTGTCGTTCGACTAAAACTGAAACTATTGAATCCGAGAAGAAGTTTAAGGTTTATGCATGTCCTGTGTGCGGTTATGTCTGGAGAGAGTGGATTGTTTGGAAGCCGAATAAGGTTCGCTGCTTCTTACTCATGGGCGTAGCCTGTTTGGCTTATCTTGTTGGCTTAGAGTTGCTTGTCTACTTGAACTCGAGTCTGATGGAGCCAGTTAGCATTGTGATAGCTCTTTCCGTGATTTCAATGCCACATCAGGCGCTTCATGCATTGGCAAGGCGACTCCTCGGTTATCGTGCCTTTCCCGTTCCCATTCTGCTGCCTCCAATTCTAGGATTTACGGTTGGCGAACGCCCTTGGAACGAACGCGACGCGGTCTTGGTCGCTTTAGCGCCCCTTTCGTTGACAGCTGTGAACTGGCTCGTTTATGCTTCAACACTCAGCGCTGGGCATCTTTTCCTTGGAGGATTCAACCTGTTCTGTATGGTGTATGATGTGGTGCCTGCGGTGAGGGCATGGAATCGACGGGGCGCCATGCTTCCCTAATTCTCTGCTTCTTAGTCGCTGAGAGGAATGTTTCTTAAGGTTTAGCCGCGTATGTGGGTGTTTGGAGTGGATGCCCAATGGTGGACTGGCGCAGGTTGAGGTCTGACGAGAAAGTGAACATGGCAATAGACATGACAGATGCCGTAGTCCACATTTGTGCAGAGGGAATTAGGGCGCAAGATCCAGATATTACCGAAGAGGAACTGATTGAGAGATTAAGAGAAAGGTTTGCTTGGATGAAGAGATGGCGTCAACGCGAGGTCTAACCTCTGGAAACCTTTAATGAACTGATTAAGAGAGTTGTTGACGCGTTTAATGCGTCTGGTTTAGATTACATGTTCACTGGTGCCTTAGCGTCGAGCTTTTACGGTGTAGGCCGCACCACCGTTGACATCGACATTGTTGTTAGAATCGCTGCAAAAAGCCAGCGAGCTGCATTGGTTTCGGCTTTGAAGCAGGCATGTCTACGGGCTGATGAGAAAAAGATTGATGCCGCGTTGAAGTCGGACTATAGGATAGCTACGTTTGGCAATAGCAAGTCGCCGTACAGTGTAGATGTTATATTTTCAGTTGGCAGAAGACTCGAGAAGAGAGCTGGCACGATTGCGGATTTGCCCACCTTCTATCAGAAGCCTGAAGACCTGATCTTGGCGAAGCTGCGGATGATTAGGGCTACAGTGCCTAGGGAAAGGGCTGTGAAGGACGAAGAGGATGTGAGGGCTATTCTGAAGTTCACTGTGGTTGATGTGGAATCTGTGAAGAAACGAGCAAAACGTGAGAGCGCGCTGTCGATCTTTGAATCTTTGCAGCCGTGAATGGCGAAGATCGTCAGATTCCTAGCTGGCGTGTGCGTGTCCAGTAGTAAAAGGGTGCGACGCTTATCAGTCCATAAACTGCGAAGTCAGCGAGAAAAGCCGGCCAAAAGAAGCTGTATACCCAATTGTGTGGAGGCCTAGACCAAGTGCTTCTGCCCGCGTTCAGCCACGCGAGGGGAAAGCCGAAGTGCATTAATTCGGCGTCTATGATGGGCTCGTGTACTGCGCAGAGTCCTGAGAGCAGGGTGAGAAGCATGCCGCCGCCGATGCCGGCAATGATTGGAATAAGGTACCATGTGCGTAGGTGCATGGTAAACTCCGAGTGAAGGATGATTCGCGGTTTTTTATTCTACGTCTTAGAACGCAAATTCCATAAATGGCGGTTGTCATTTGTTAAGGCTGTGAGCGCTGATTCAAGAGCTAAGAGGATGGATGTTTTTCGCTTCTTGGTTATGGTTAGCATATTTGTGGTTGTCGACGTTTTGGCTCTGTTCGTTGCGGCGCCGTTTCAAGCTGCAGGTATTGTTGCTTTTGAGAATCCTAGTAACCCGTTGAATCTGGTCTATTTGTTTGTGAGTTTGATCGTGTTCACAGCGGCCATGTTGCTGATTGCGCGTTTTTGGAAGAAGCAGCTGGTGCAGGTTATTGTTTTGGCTTCGACTGGTCTGCTTGTGTTTTATGTGATTTTTCCCTTCTTGACTTACGTGCTTCCTGACTTGTGGTCGCTTGCTCTGAGCGTATGCTTGGTTGCGCTTCTGTTGGTTTTGTTGGTTAGGTATCCTGAATGGTATGTTATCGACGTGTGTGGTGTATTAGTGGGTTTGGCAGCGATGGCGATGCTGGGCGTTTCCCTCACTGTTCCGTTAGTCGTTGGCCTGCTGATTGTGTTGGCGGTTTATGACGCGATTTCTGTTTACCAGACAAAGCATATGGTTGATTTGGCGGACACCGTCTTAGACTTGAAGTTGCCTGTTCTGTTGGTCATTCCATGGAGCCTTCGGTATTCGCTGTTGAAGGAAACTCGTGGGCTGAAGGAGCGGCTGAAGGACAGAGAGGGGAGGAAAGAGCGGGCGGAACGTGAAAAGAACGAAGCATCCTTCATGGGTTTAGGCGACATAGTCATGCCTGGAACACTTGCGGTGTCAGCGTTTACTAATCTTTCAGCCGGCGATGGCCTGCTCATCGCTCTAGCTGTGGTTCTGGGCACGGTGTTGGGCTTCACTGCCTTGGCATTTGTCTCAGGCGGTGGTAGGCCGCAGGCTGGTCTGCCTTTCCTGTGCAGCGGCGCACTGCTGGGCTACGCTCTATCGAGCTACTTGTTGACAGGTGGGCTGGCGGGCTTCAGCTTTCTGGGTTAAGAAGTGATTTGGGTCTTCCTAGGTGTTTCCATTGGGCTATGAAAAAGATGATGGCAAGTGCCAATGCCAGAGGGTTTTTGGTGAATATGCCTATGCAGATCAGTAGGCCTTCGAGGATGCCTGAGACTATGGCTATGAGCATTCTGTCCATTTCTCTCTCTGTAGTCTAGTTGTGGCGGGTTGGTTATAAGTCGAGTTTCAGCGCTGGAATGAGACCTAAGCCGACACATTGTGCAATTGCGCCTAAGATGCGATGTCAAGTCGATCATTTGATTATGTCGCGGGCTTGGCTCTGTACCGTGTCTTTTCAGAGAAGAAGTCGATCACTCTCGCTCTGCTGGGAAATGTTGCTTTGTGTTTCGCTTGGGCTGGGATGAGGTAGTCGTCCCCTTTCTCGCATAGCCTTGTTTTGCCATTAATCGTCAGTTTCATCTTTCCTTCAACTACCATGCCCCATTGGGCATAGTTGTGGCTGTGCTCCGGCACTATCGCAGTCGGTTCCATTTCGAAGAAGATCAGTTGATGTTGCTGGCCTTGCAGGATCCATGCTCTTATGCCGTTGACTCCTATGTCAGCTTCTGGCAGGTCTTTGATGACCGCGGGAAACGCCTGCGCATGTTTACTCCTAGGGTTGTCCATGCTTTTTCCTCTGTGAGTATTAAGCAAGGAAACAGGTATTATTTGTTTTCATCGTCACGTGCTGGGAGTGTTCTAGTTCTTGGTTGATTTGTTCTAATACTTAGGTTTATTAGATTTGATATCTTCTGTCTTGGTTAGGAGGGGATGTGGTTGAGGGCTGTTTCAGTTGTCTCCATCATTATAGTTTTCATGTTTCTGGCGGCGTTTTATGTTCCTTCGGCGTCTGCTGATCGAGGATTGATTCCTGTTTATCCTGTGTCGGTTTATGAGCCTGGGCAGAAGGCCATAGTGGCTTGGAACGGAACTGAGGAGATTCTGATATTGGCAACTGATGTGACTTCGACTGAGCAGACGTCTGTGGTGGAACTGCTTCCGCTTCCGTCTGAACCAACGGTTGAAGCTGCGAGTCTTTCGTCTTTCGACACAATTCAGGGGCTGATTTGGAGCGAAGGGGTCTCATTATACTATGGAAGAAACTATGGCGAGGTGCAGGATGCAAGCGTTCAAGTTGTTTTTCACGAGCAAATAGGCGCCCACAACATCACCGTTGTTAAGGCCGCAGATGCGGCTGAGTTGGTTGACTGGGTTGAGGGCATTCTCAGAGCCGGTAACATAGCGCAGGATTTTTCGCTGGGAGACTTTGAACCCGTCGTGGAGGATTACATGGGTCGAGGCTACCGCTATTATGTCTTGGATCTTGTGGAGGTTTTACCCGACCTGAGAAGTGTTGCTCCAATACTGTACCGGTTTGAGTCAGATTTTCTCTACTACCCATTGGTCATCACGAGTCCGGTTCCAGGGAACACGAAGATTACGCTTTTCCTGTTGACAAACGGCAAGGTGGAAAGAGACTACTCTCCATTGCAGAAAGTGCTTTACCAGTTTCCGGAGGGTCTGAGGCCGATTGAGTTTGTGGTTTCGAAGGGTGAGTTGTCGAAGATCGACCTCAGAATTGGAGAGCTGTTCGATGAGATGGCGTGGCTCACCGTCCTAGAGTTCGAGGGCAGTCCGAGCTGGATTAGAGGCGATCTGATGATTGCGGAAGAGGCTATTAATCCAGAGGGAACAGAGGAAACCGCGACTACGTCGGGACAAACTGTGAACGTTGACCTCGAGTTGGTGTTTCCATCCGCGGTTGTTGGCTTCTTCATGCTTTTGGGCGGCGCGATCACCTTAGCCGCGGTTGTCTGCACCGTTCTGGTATTGAGGATTTTGCGAGAGCAGAGCAGGACCAGCAAGGCATAATTGCGTGCTCACTTCTCTCTGAATACGACTATGCTGGATGAAAAAGCATATATGCGAATGGATTTGATCGTTTAGACTGTGCGAACCTGAGACTTAAGGAAGCATTGGCTTTGGGTTTTATGGTTTAGCTGTGCTTTTAGACGTTGATATTAATGTGCGGATGATGAAAGTGAGCAGGGATTTGAACAGTTCCCGGCTGTGATGATAGAGAACGGTTGCTGACCAAAAACCCATCTCCATTTTTTCTCTCGTGATTTGACCCGTTTTCGGTGTTGGAAAAACGAGTCTATGACACATCGGAGAGCCTAGGTAAGGCTCGATGGAGAGCCTGAGGACTGCCACAACTATGTTGAATAGGCTTGCTGCGATGCCTAGGACTAGGCCGGCTGAGGTCACTACACCGAAAGGGCTTCTTAGGTTGATTAGGAAGCCTTCGAAGTCGATGAACGGTCCCGCGTTGACGTAGTACCACCAGAGGAACGAGAACCCCGCAATGAAGAGCCCTCCGATGACTCTTAGTCCAAACCTGACCAGAATGGCGCCGAGCACTACCAAGAAAGTGATAGCCAAGGGAATTTCTCATAAACTTGCTGTATGACTGATTTGACAACGTTGGCAATGGGCGCTGCCAGTTCAGAGGCCTGTTGAAGCAAGTACACATCTACCTGATTCAAGTAGATGAATGCGTTCCCGAAGTATTCGCTGAGTGCGTAGGGTTCGTCTCTTACGGCGTCGAAGAGTCTGAATGTAAAATCAAGGGCGTCTGTGGTTTTGTTGTCACCTGTTAGTCTTAGCATTGCTTCAGTGAAGTTGAGGAAGCTGAGAAAAACATCGTCAACCTTTCGGTAGTATTCAGTGTTGACTGGATCAAGTCTGGTTAGTTGAAGTATTGCTAGGTGACCTGAACCTGCATGTGTCCTGAGTTGGTGGAAGCTGATGTCCCAAAGGCTGAGGTTGGTGTATGCGCTTTCTTGGTTCCAGAAGGTTAGTTCTGGTCCCCAGCCGTAGGCAGTGTACATTGCGGAGGGGCCTCTCACAGAGGCCGAAACTTCCGTTGCAAACCGGTGTCTCGTTTCGACGAATGTGGCGGTGAGCTGGTTGTTGGCTGCTTGCATTAGCATGTTTGCTGCTATGGACAAGACTAGGATGCCGAGCATGGTTATGAAGAGCCATTTTGGCCGCAGTTCAAGCGACGACTTCTTCAATGGTGAGCCATGTTTTTCTGGTTCTTCTACGCGTGACATGAGTGAGGCTGCAGCTTTGCCGAAGTCTGAGAGCAGGTACTTGTTTTCTTCTTTTTTTACGAGTTCTTTCAAGCTTTCCAGATGATAACTCAGGTGTGAACTGTCTACGTCGACCTGGCTTAGGATTTCGGTGAATGTTTTGGGGCTTTGGGTTAGGAGTCTGAGTATTTTTCTTCTCACAGGATGTTTAAGTGAGGCGAAAATTACGGAGTAGGTTTCTTCCTCTCCTTTTTCGTTCAAAGGGTAGACCTCTAAGAAATGAAGTTTGTTTCGGGTGTTAAATGGCTTTTTCTGAAGAAAAATTCAGTGAAGGGAAGTTGAGGGAGTCAAAATGCTTCCGCTTATACTTGGTGTTCACATTCGGACGAGGAATGGTAAACGAAGGATAGGGACTGAGTTCTAGCTTACGGTTTCCTTCGGTTTTAGGCTATTGATTTCGGATCTTAAATCTGTGATCTGAGCTGCTTGCGCATTTTCTTAGGTGCTAAGTTCTCTCCTTGCTTAAGGCGGTTCTGAAGTTTCCGTGTTTGGGACACTCGAAGAGGCCTATCTGGAGTGTTAGCCTTCGGCCTTTTTTGTCTGGTCGTCCAGTCATTTTCCAGGTCTTTTTTGGCTTGGCGACTTCTGTTCCGCATTTGGGGCACGCGGCGACGCGTCTTTCTGCCGCGAAGAACATCTGTCCCTCAACCAATTTTGCTCTTACTTTTCCTTGCCTGACCATTTCGTAGAGTAGGGCTATGAAGTCGGCTACGTTGAAGGTTGATATTCTTGTGGTTTCAGGAGTGTTGAAGTTCGTGTGGAAATTCACCCCTGCCATTATTTCCTCAGATGTGAACGCCATTTCTTTGCGTTCGTTCAGAAAGGCAGATATTTCGTCTTCGACTTCGCTTTGGTGCTTCCCGCTTTGGAATTCTGTGTTGCCTATGGGCATGTGGTTCCTCCTCTTTTCGTGTGTTAGAGTTCGTTCACGTGGCCGCAGGATGGGCATTTGATTGCGAGGTTCTGCAGCTGGGGTCTTTTTATTTTCATGGCTAGAGTGTAGCCGCACTTGCGGCATTTTACGTCTTTGTTTCCTACTCCGAGGATTGGCAGAACGTTTGGTTGTGGAGCTAGAACTGTTCCTTGTTCTCCGAGTAGGCACACGTCGAACGATGGCAAGACCAGACTGTTGGCTAGTGTGTGTTGGCCTTTCTTGATTAGTATAGCCTTCAGAGCTAATCTTTCAGGTGCCTTCTCTGGTTCCTTTTTCTGTCTTTGCTCTTCTACAGGCTTTTCCACTACAGCGTTTTCGACCTGCATTTTTGAACCCTTGTTTAGTACTGAGTATTAACACGTAATAAATACGATTGCCCTGTTGTTCTACGCAGATACAGTTCGCACGGCAATGTGTTTTGACAATCAAGATCTTACCTATTGAGTAGGAAGTCGCAAAACTTACTTTTCGATTCTGCCTCAGGTTCAGATGGAAGCGGTTTCAGCTATGTTGAGTCTCTCTTATTACCTTCATGAGAGGGCAGAGGAGTCTCGCCACAACGAGACCGTGGGTCTTCTGACGGCTATTCTTGGCTCTGTCTTCCTGGTCGGGGGAATGCTTCTAACTCTTATGACGGTGCAGAAGCCTCAGTGGTTTCTCATATTTCCTTATCAGGTCGGGTCTTCTCCGTATGATTTCTTGGGGTTGGCGTTCACGCTTCTAGGCGTTACGATGCTGCTGGGCGGGATAGTTTTAGGGATTTACTACGGTGCGCAGAGGGCTTGGTACAGCAACGCATTAAGAGAGAGCTACAGATTCGAAGAGGAGAAACTGAAAGCGAGAAAGCGGGGACAGAACGTTTTTTCACAAGTTCTGCCGACCCCGGAGGAAACCGAAGCAACGGAAGAGACGTACATCACAGAGATTCCTGGGCCAGAAACGTCGTCTGAAAGCATTGTTGAGCAGGAATCGTAGCGCTCTGTTTGCTGAACCGAGTCTGCTTCATGCTGTTTTGCCCCGTGAAGAAAATATTCTTATTACATACGCTCTTTGTAGGTGAAGTTTGATTGTGCTGTTTGAGGAGATGGCTCTCTATGTACTTATCGGATGAGCTCTCTTAGCGACCATGCAGGTCTTTTTCATCTTATTTGTAGGAATCATTATGAGCACATAGTTACTCTGTTGCTTTATGCTTCATTTAGACCAGCACGCGAGAATTGGAAGAAATAATGATTTACTTGTCTCCATCTCTGATGTCAATTCAAGGATTCCTTTCTCTGACTGCCTACGTGCCGCTTGTCAGATACCAGAAAAAAGGGAGATTGCGGAAAGACCTTCACGTTTAATGGTCTATTTCTTTAGTATCCGTATGTAGTCTTGGCCTTGAATTGGCAATCCCTTAGCTGCCGGGTAGAGGTTGCCTTTGATGATTAGAGGAATGGTTTCTCCCACATGTCCGGCTAACCCGAGTTTTGTTACTACTGTTTGAGTGTCGAAGTGAAACACAATGTCTAGATAGCCGTCCCCGTTCAGGGCGTGGCCGCCGCCAGGCGATCCAATGTATGGAGTTGCAACGTCTTGATAGCTCCATCGGATCGGAGAAACTCCTTGTGCGATTCCTGCAATGTATAATTTCACGGTGGTGGGATCAACTGTTTTTACGTCGAAGTCTTTGGTGCCGCAAATAGCAACAGCAAACATGCCCCTGCTGCTGACCTTTATTGAGTTCGGCCAAGAACAAGGCTTAATGTCAACGTAAACGGGAACTGGCGTGATGGTGACCTTTCCGTCGATGAATACGTTGTCAGCGACGTGTGTTTCTCCTGTGACTGGAGGCACTTCGGCCCTTATGGTGTAGGTTCCCGGAGAAGCGCTCGTCGTGTCCCAAGTGAACGTTAAGGTTGTGCTGGCTCCCGACGAAAGGGTTACGCTCATCGTTCCGATAAGGGTGCTGTCATAGTACGTGTTTACGTCAAAGGTTTCCTGAACGGTGCCCTCGTTGAGAACTTTCACTTCAACAGAAACTGGATTTCCAACGATCACGATGGTCGGTGATGCCTTGACATCGGTGACAGCGATATCAAAGACAAACGGATATCCCCACACCTGATCACCTTCAATGCATCCTACCTGACTGATGGGACCTACATAGAGTTTGTTTTCGAGTACAGCAAGAGACACTAGGCCCCTATTTACTGGGGCAAATGGAGGCTCGGTCTCGCCCACTTCGATGGACCAATTCGTTCCATCATACTTGTCAAGCATTGCACTGGGATAGCCCTCTGTTACGTAAAGGTTGCCCTGAAAGACGAGCATGTCAGTAAAACGCTTGGTGTACGATGCAAAAACTGGGTCGAATGCCCAACTTGGAGACACGTCTGTCCATCCGCTCTTTCCTGTTCCGTCATACCGCCAAATCTGAGCCCCAAAATGGGCCAATGTCCCGATGTACAAATACTCCTGTTGTTGATTGGAAGCCTTGTAGA
>Ga0315310_10002865_pt1 | contig 10744 bp, 14 predicted proteins | sample TDP5_MG_FD_203630 | JGI IMG/M metagenome (GOLD analysis project Ga0315310, IMG submission 203630) | Freshwater sediment microbial communities from Lake Towuti, South Sulawesi, Indonesia - TDP5 | ecosystem: Environmental > Aquatic > Freshwater > Lake > Sediment | place: Indonesia: South Sulawesi...
CTCGCCTCGCTTAATGCAAAAAGCATCTTAAAACTCACCAAGTTGTGTTATGATAGGTTTGTCTGACAATACAATCAAGAGTTGAGAAATGGAGAAGAAGATCCTTATTGTGAAAGAAGAAGGTCTTTTTCCGAAGCCTGAGAGGACATTTTTTGAGAGGGAGGGCTTCAGGATTATAACAGCAGAGGACTGCCGTGATGCACTTGATATAGCTATACGAGAGAGGCCGGATCTCATTATCCTGAACCTCTGGAGCGCCGGTATGAAAAGAGCAGAGTGTCTAAGGAGAATTAAGAAAAATAAAGCCTTGAAGGATGTTCCCGTTGCTATAGTAATAGATAAGAAGAGTGAGAGGAAGAAATACCTTGATGCTGGCGCAGATATTGTCCTTGTTAAGCCTGTAACGCACGAGGAGTTGGTTAAGACGGTCAGTGTTTCCCTTAAGATTCCTTTTAGGAAGCATCCCAGGGCACATGTGAATATCCTTGTTAAATATGAAAACCTTGACCTCTTTCTCACGGACTACGCCTCTAACCTTGGCTGCGGTGGGATGTTCATTGAGACAGCCCGACCTCTTTCCCAGGGGACCAGAACAGACCTTGAGTTTCATATACCTGAGATCTCTGTTCCGATCAAGACAAAGGGGATGGTTGTATGGACGGGTAAAGGAAGAAGCGGGAAGAAAGGAATGGGAATTCAGTTTGAGGGGCTGGACCAGGCCACAAGGAAGGTCATTAACGAGTATGTTGAGAAAAGCATTGGGACGAGGTCCTGAGATGAAGACATTGATGCGTCTATTTTTCCTTGCACTTCTACTGGGAGGGGCTGTCTATTTTTTCACCTTTAGGATGAAGGGGAAAAAGGTGGAAATCGAGATGAAGGAAGTGCCTGGTTTTCAGGAGGTTAAAGATAAAGCAAGGGATGCGGAAAAAAAGGCTATTCGCACTGGAAAAGAACTCCTTAGCCGCAAAAAAGCCAGTGCCACTAAACCCAATGCCATTGAACCTATTGAAGAGGAGCCCTCAGAGGAGGATAGGGAGACTTTAAGAAAGATCATCAGGGAAAAATCAGAGGAGAAGTAGAAATTACGAGGGGATTACTTTCCCTAACGCCGCAACATACTTTTTAATAGCTTTATTAATATCGGGAGGCAGCTTTCCGAATTTAATTCCTATACCAGCAGGGAATCCGATATTTCCGACTTGTGTTCTGGCAACGGTTCCCCGAATCTTAAGGAGAGTTGCATCTTCTGGCATTGAAAATTCCAATTTGACTGCCTTGCCTACCTCAACCATCTTGTCCGTCAGGAGGAAAATGCCAGTGAGACTGATATCGCGTGAGACACAGTTCCACTGTTTAGTTCCATGAGAAATCCCAACTGAAACAGCTACGGGTGTGCTGACATTCCTGCGCCTCGATGAACGTCTCTCTGGATGCGGGGATATCTGTGATCGTGACTGTGCTTCGACATGGACAAATTTTGTTAAACCGACCATTTTGAAAATTTTCAGATGATGCTGGTCAGGATCGAGGATTGTCACCGGGCAATGACATTTCAAGGCCTCCTGTGCTATTCCAATGAGGACAGCAATGCCCCCGCTGTTCAAGTATTCTACTGCGGATAGATCAATGTAGAGGCTTGACGACGATTTCAGGATAGACCCCACAGCGAGCATGACCTTCTCCTCCGCCTCAAAGGTCAGGTCACCTTTTAAGGTCAAGACAGGCTTATCATCCTGCTTATTAAGGTAGACCTCCATCTCAGTCAGTATATTCTATCATAGAGAAACAGGTCAATAAGGATATTATCGTATGAACTTGATAGCGTCTTTCCTGGCTACCCTTGGTGGAGGGGAGGGTGTTTCTGCTGGATACCCCACAGGAATAATGGCAACAGGCCTCAAGTGCTGCGGAAGTTTGATGGCCTCCGCTACCTTTTTTTCATCTATTGCTCCAACCCATACGCTTCCCAGGCCCATCTCATGTGCCACAAGCATGAGGTTCTGGATGCTTGCAGCAACATCCTGGCATGCATAGAGGTCCTTTCCTCTTCTTCCGTAGTGACCTTCAATACTCAAATCACAGCAGGCTACTATGGCCAATGGAGCTTCTGCAATAAAGAATTGCTCCAGAGCAGCCCTTGCCAGGCTCTCCTTTGTCTTCTTCTCAAAGACAAAATAGAAAAACCTGGACTGAAGGTTTCCCGCGCTTGGTGCCCATAGAATAGCCTCAATAATCCGGTCAATAGCCTCTTCGGGAATCTCCATCTCCTTGAACGCCCTGATACTCCTTCGCTTTCTGACAGCTTCAATTACAGTCATGCTTCACACGGTAGCATCGTTGAATAAAGGCGTCAACTTGAAATTTTTCTATCCCTCTGATACTCGTTAAAGAGTGATGGAAAGAAGGAGGACAGCACTTGTCCTCTCAGGCGGAGGAGCCAGAGGGGCCTATGAGGTAGGGATACTCAGATATATAAGGGAGGAGCTCCCGTCAGCGCTCGGATTTCAACCGCGAATTGACATTGTCTGCGGGACAAGCGTTGGGGCAATTAACGCATGTTTTATCGCTGCTACCATCCATGAACCGGAAAGTCAAGGGAGGATGCTCGGGGATATTTGGCAGCAGCTTGTTCTGGACAAAATGTATGAGCTTGGGATTCGAGACCTTCTTGTTATTCCCTGGCGACTTCTAAGGAGAAAGCCCCTTGTAATTGGAAGGGTCCATGTGAAGAAACTTCCCAGGACGCTGGGAGGATTTCTGAATACGGTCCCGATGGAAAGGCTTGTCATAACAAAGATTCCCTGGAAGAACATAGGAAAAAATTTTCATGCAGGGAATATTCATGCCTTGAGCGTATCCAGCACAGATATCTCTTCGGGAGATACCGTTGTATTCTTCCAGACCGCTGAGAAAACATTCCCTCAGTGGGCAAGGGATTACTATGTTATTCCTTGCAAGACCACGATTGGACCTGCTCATGCGCTCGCATCTGCCGCTATTCCACTTTTATTTCCTTCGGTAAGGGTTGGAAAATCCTATTACTGCGACGGAAGCCTTAGGCAGAATACTCCCTTAAGCCCGGCCCTGCGACTGGGAGCAGACAGGGTAATCGTGGTGGGACTCAGACACGTTCCCCCCGAACAGTTAAATCGAGTTGGTTTCACATCTGCTCTGAAAGTTCCGACCAGGCATATTGCTTATTCAAACCCCCTGTTCCTTCTGGGAAAGGTTTTTAACGCCCTTCTTCTTGACCGCACAGATTATGATTTGGATCGTCTTCGCCTGTTCAATTCCCTGATTGAAGGCGGAGAGAAGGCCTACGGAGAGGATTTTTTGCGGAGGATTAATTCCTTTATCGTTCCCATTCGTGGTGCCCCTTATAGAAAGGTAAAAGAGCTCTACATTCGTCCTTCTGAGGATATTGGTGCCATTGCGGCACGGCATGCCAGAAAGGGGAGGACAGCCATGAGACTCAGGGGCATTGTGACATGGCTGCTTAAAAGTTTGGCTCTACCAGGTAGGCCCAGCGGAGAAGGGGATCTCCTGAGTTATCTTCTTTTTGACGGAGAGTATGCAGGTGAGCTTATAAAGCTTGGCATGGCCGACGCTTCTGCAAACAAGGAAAACCTCAAAGAGTTCTTTTCGGAATAAACTCAAAAAATACTTGACAAGAATACTCGGATATTTTATAATTTAATCCTGACTATTTCAGGAGGGTATAGTGAGGGTAAATACGAAGATTCAGTATAGTGTCAGGGCCCTGTTTGACATTGCATATTACAACATGGGCGGGCCAACACAGGTAAAGGATATAGCCAGGAGACAGCAGATTTCTCCAAGGTATCTTGAACAGATCTTTCGTCGCCTGAAGACGGCGGGATTGCTGAAGGCGCGTAGAGGACCTCGTGGTGGCTACACATTGGCAAGGCAGCCTGAGGAAATTACCCTCGGAAATATTATCCGGGCGGTAGAGGGTCCTATTGAGCTTGTATTCTGCGTGGGCGAGAACAAAGGGAGACAGAGGTGCATTATGGCTGGAAGGTGCGTGACGACATCTGTATGGAAGGAGCTCGGACAAAAAATCTCGGAGTTTTTTGATACTATCTCCATTGCAGATCTTTGTGCGAGAGGTAAGAGGTTGGGGATCAGCCAGGAATTTCTTGAGGCGAGTTGAGAAAATGGGCTATGTTAAAGGATTAAGATGCAGGGAATGTGGTAGGGAATATCCCAAGGAGCCACTTCATGTTTGTGAATTCTGTTTCGGGCCCCTTGAGGTTGTCTATAACTACCATCTTATTAAAAAGGATCTGAGCAGAAAAACAATCCTCAGCCGCGCTCCGAACATGTGGAGGTATAAGGAACTCCTTCCTTTGGATGGCGAACCAACGGTAGGGCCTCAGGTGGGATACACGCCGCTTGTAAAGGCAGACCGTCTGGCCCAGGAACTTGGCTTGAAGCATCTCTACATTAAGAACGATGCAGTCAATTATCCTTCTCTCTCATTCAAAGACAGGGTTGTTTCTGTAGCCCTCTCCAAGGCGCGGGAGTTCGGATTTACGGTGGCTGCTTGCGCATCCACAGGAAATCTTGCGAATTCCTTGGCGGCTAATGCTGCCTCCAGCGGAATGAAGAGCTATATCTTTATTCCATTTGACCTTGAACAGGCCAAGATCATGGGGACGCTTGTCTATGGCGCCAACCTAATTGGGATAAGGGGCAATTATGACGAGGTCAACAGGCTTTGCAGCGAAATTGCCGGCAAATATGGATGGGCATTTGTGAATATCAATATGAGGCCCTACTATGCAGAAGGCTCCAAGACTTTCGGGTATGAAATTGTTGAGCAGCTTGACTGGAGACTGCCTGATCACATAGTTGTTCCAATGGCCGGAGGCTCTCTGATCACAAAGATTTGGAAATCTTTCAAGGAGATGAAAGACCTCGGACTTGTGCATGAAGGAAACCCCCGTGTCCACGGCGCTCAGGCTACCGGCTGCGCCCCGATTGTGAACGCAGTGAAAGAGGGGACAGATCTCTTCAGGCCGGTGAAACCCAACACCATCGCCAAATCCCTGGCTATAGGTAATCCGGCAGATGGATTCTATGCGATCAGGACCATAAGGGAAAGCGGCGGGTGGGCAGATGATGTATCCGATGAGGAGATACAGGAGTCTATGGTCCTTCTTGCGAAAACCGAGGGGATATTCACTGAGACAGCAGGAGGGGTCACCCTCGGTGTATTGAAGAAGCTTTTGAAGGGAGGAAAAATCAGGGTGGATGAGACGATCGTCCTTTCCATAACTGGAAACGGTCTCAAGACACAGGAGGCCGTAAACGGCATAATCGGATCCCCCAAAATTATCAGCAGTCGTTTCTCTGAGTTTGAGGCCCTGATCGAATCTGAAAGAAAGGTAAAGCGATGAGCGTCCATTCGTCCCTTTCTCATACCCTGACTGACCAGGACATAGGCAAGGGGACAATTCTTGATTCAATTGGAAGGACTCCTATGGTCAAGATCAGGGAGATTGCAAAACACATCCCGGGAGTGGAGATCTATGCGAAACTGGAGGGATTCAACCCAGGGGGGTCTGTTAAGGATCGCCCGGCCTTCTGGATGATCCGTAACGGCATTGTGACGGGTAGGCTCACCAAAAGCAGGGCCATTCTTGAGGCAACCTCGGGTAATATGGGTATCTCCCTCGCAATGATCGGCTCAATCCTTGGATTCAAAGTCGAACTCTGCATTCCGCGAAATGTAAGCGAGGAGAGGAAAAAGATCATCAGGGCATATGGAGCATCCGTAATCTATACAGATCCTCTTGAGGGATCGGATGGAGCTATTAGGATGGCTCAAAAGCTGTATAAAGAAGACGGCAGGAGGTATTTTAGGCCAGACCAGTATAATAATTCCGTAAATGTCAATGCACATTATGAGACCACTGGGCCGGAAATCCTGGAACAAAGCGGGCATCGGGTAACACATTTTCTTGCAGGTATCGGAACCGGCGGGACGGTAATGGGCGTTGGAAGAAGGCTTAAGGAATATAATAAGAATATCCAGGTTATTGCCGTTGAGCCAGATTGCCCCATGCACGGCCTTGAGGGACTGAAGCATATGGCAACCTCAATTGTTCCCCAGATCTATAACGAAAAAGCATTAGATGGAAAAATCCAGGTTAGCACTGAGGCAGCCTACGAAATGGTGCGTCGCCTTGCCCGGGAAGAGGGCCTCTTTGTTGGGCAGTCAGCAGGTGGGGTAATGTTTGCAGCGCTTCAAGTTGCCGAAAAGCTCCGGTCAGGGGTTATTGTAGTCATATTTCCGGATGGAGGGGAGAAATATCTTACCACAAGAGTCTGGGGATGACGCCATCATGCTTATTATTTCCCGGAACATGATAGAGGAGCTTTTTCGGATGGGCAAAGAGGCATATCCCAACGAGGGGTGTGGGTTTCTTCTGGGCACATTGGAGGCTGATGGAGAGAAGCGCGTTCAAGTCCTCCATAGGACAACGAATATAAATACTTCTCGTCCGAAGGACCGTTTTGAGATCGATCCCAGGGAATTTCTTCTTATAGAAAAAGAAGCAAAAAAAGATGGGAGAGAGATCCTGGGATTTTTTCATTCCCACCCGGATCATCCTGCAAATCCTTCGCAGTTTGATAGCGAAATGGCATGGCCTAATTACTCTTATCTTATTCTTTCTGTCCTCGGAGGAAATGAAGTTGCTGCACGGTCGTGGATATTTGATGAGGAAAGCAGAAAATTTTTTGAAGAGGATATTGTAATCAAAGGGTGAAGAAAGGAGGAGCACGATGGTTAATGTGAGAATACCACAGCCATTGAGGAAATTGACCGGGGGGGCTTCAGAGGTCAAGGTTACAGGCTCAACGGTAATTGAGATGATTGACAATCTGGAAAAGGAGTATCCAGGCATCAAGGATAGGATTTGTGAGGACAATGGAAAGGTGAGGAGGTTTGTGAACATTTATGTCAATAACGAAGACATACGCTTCCTTCAGAGCACAGACACCCCTATAAAGGATGGTGATGAGGTCTCCATAATTCCTGCAGTCGCAGGGGGCGCGGAGAAGGAAAAAAAGGAGAAGAGAAAGGTCTATCTCACTTATCCTACGCGTATGGTTAAGGAACCCCTCATATACTGGGTTGGCAGGAAGTTCAAGGTTGTCACAAATATCAGGAGCGCCAGCATCTCAGACAAGATAGGGCTTGTTGCCCTGGAGCTTGAGGGAAAAAGGTCAGAGGTGGAGAGGGCTCTCCACTGGTTCCGCAGGAAAGGCGTCAAGGTGGAGCCAATAGAGCAGGATGTTGTTGAATAGAATCGTCTGCCCGGGTCATGGTTGAACTAACTGAAAAAGACAAGCAGCGATATACAAGACAGATGTTGATCGCTGGATGGGGTGAGGATGCACAGAGAAAAATAAAATCTTCCAGAGTATTCATTGCAGGTGCAGGTGGGTTAGGCAGCCCCGTTTCATTTAACCTTGCAGTTGCAGGCGTTGGCACAATAAGGATTTGCGATTTTGATTCCATTGAGCTTTCAAATCTAAACAGACAATTTTTGCACGATGATTCAAGGCTTGGCATGAAAAAGGCAGAATCAGCCAAACTGACCCTTACGAGATTGAATCCGGATATAAAAGTGGAGCCAATTGTTGAAAAGATCAACGAGAAAAATGTTGACGATCTAATTGGGGACTCTGAACTGGTCATTGACTGTATGGATAATTTTCCAACGAGATTTATCCTGAATGATTTCTCGGTTAGAAAAAGAATACCAATGGTGCATGGGAGTATTTGGGGATTGGACGGAAGGGTTACATTCATCAATCCACCAGAAACACCATGCCTTGCATGTATCTTTAAAGAGTCGCCTCCCAAGGAGGTCTTTCCTGTTCTCGGAGCGACTCCGGGGATAACAGGAATTATTCAGGCAATGGAGGCCTTAAAATTCCTTGCGGGAATCGGCAAGCTCCTTAAGGGAAGGCTTTTATGCCTGGATTATTTGGAGATGAAGTTCTTTGAGGTGAAAATACGAAGGGACCCGGATTGCGAGGTCTGTAGTAGAATATCCTAACTGGCTGATTGCTCCCATTATATTTTAAATGTCTTCTTCGCTGATTACGGTGAATCCTTCCTTTTTAAGGAGTGTTGCGAAGATTCCTGTCACTGGTCTTAGTCCGCATGAAGGGCTCCTCTCCTTGAGGAGCGCACTGGAGGAACGGACGCTTAGGGCAATTTTCACGGCCTTTACAGCCCCCTTGACGAAAAGAGCTGTGATATCCTTGCGAGATCCGTTAATAACACGGGCCTTTCCGGAAAGAACATCGCAGCCATCCCCTCCATATAATTGTGCGGGATGGCGGGGAATCTTGAGTCCAGCGAGGTGCTCTGGACAAATGGGCAGGACTTCTTTGCCCTTGAGATACGAGATGACACGTCTGTTTTTTTTATGTTTCCCATCATATCGGCACTTGATTCCCAGAAGGCAGGCGCTGACTATTATGGTCATAATAGGGTTAATAAAGTATTAGAGGATTTTAATCGGTGGTGATGGGTGGGTTGCTTAATGATGTCTCGGGGGCCTTCGCATCTCCTGTTATTACAACACGCCGCCCTATCACCTTCAGCCGTCCCTCAGCATAGAGCTGGATAGCTTGTGAATAGATGCGATGTTCTTCTTTTAAGATCCTTTTACTGAGTGTTTCTTCCGTATCATCGTCGTAGATAGGGACCACGGCCTGAATAATAATTGGACCTGTATCCGTGCCCTCATCGACAAAATGGACCGTGCATCCTGAGAACTTCATTCCATACTCTAAAGTCCTTTTTTGGGCGTGAAGTCCCGGGAATGAGGGTAGAAGCGCGGGATGAATGTTCATTATCCTCATAGGGAATGCCTTGATGAAAAGCGGGCTTAAAATCCTCATAAATCCTGCAAGGATAACGAGCTCAACATTGTATTTTTTCAGGAGCTCCACCAGTGCTTTGTCGTATTCATCCCTGCTTGAGAAGTCTCCATGAGAAAGGATCTCGGTTTTGATGCCGTGCTTTTTTGCCCTTGTCAGAGCATAGGCATCCTGGACATTGCTGATAACGATCTGGATCTGCGCGTTTATCCGTTTCTGCTCTATCGCATCAATTATAGCCTGAAGATTGGTTCCGCTTCCTGATACAAGGACACCGAGGTTTACCTTGCCCATCCTTGTCTTTCCCTCCATTATGGGGTGCTGCCGGCCAAGCCTGTTTTAGATTGATGCCCCCTGCGTATGACGTGCTCGCTTCCGACAAATCGTATGAAATCTTCGTCTTCCTTTCTCTGGACGATCTCTCCGATGACACATGCTTCGTCTCCCAGACCTTTAATACGCTCTATGACGCCTTCAGTTTCCTGGGGAGGAACGATTACGATCAGGCCCAGACCCATATTGAAAGTATGAAACATTTCCTCCTCAGGGACCTTCCCCTTTTTTGAAATGAGAGAAAATATGGGGGGAACCTTCCAGCTTCCTTTTTTGATAACGGCCTGACAGGCCCTCGGCAGAATCCTGGGAAGATTTTCCACAATGCCTCCGCCAGTAATGTGTGCCATTCCTCTAACGCTGAATTCCTTGACGATATTTAGAACACTCTTTGCATAGATTCTTGTTGGTTTGATAAGCTCCTCTCCAAGGGTGCATCCCAATTCTTTAATATAGTCAGAGACATTTAACTTTAATTTGTTGAAGAAGATCTTCCTGACAAGGGAATAGCCATTGGAGTGAAGGCCGGAGCTTGCAACTCCAATGATACTATTGCCCAATTTGATGGTGCTGCCGTCAACTATTTTATCTCTCTCCACAAGTCCTACAACGAACCCTGCAAGGTCATATTCGCCCCTTTTATAGAGGGATGGCATCTGTGCAGTTTCTCCCCCGATGAGGGCGCATCCTGCCCTTCTGCATCCTTCTGCTACTCCCTTCACTATGTCAATGCAGACCTGCATATTTAGCTTGGCTGTTGCGATGTAGTCGAGAAAAAATAGAGGCTCAGCACCCTGCACTGCGATGTCGTTTACATTCATGGCAACAAGGTCAATTCCAACGGTATCGTGTTTATTCATCATGAAAGCAATCTTGAGTTTTGTTCCGACTCCATCCGTTGATGAGACAAGCACAGGATCCTTGTAATTTACCCGGCCAATTGCAAAAGGGGCGCCAAATCCTCCAATGTCCCAAAGGACCCCCTTTCTGGAGGTTGATTTGGCCAAAGGCGTGATTGCGTCAACAAATTTGTTTGCCGCACCGATATCAACGCCTGCCTCTTTGTATTTCATAGTCCCGAGCATAAGATCAGACTGTTCTCTTGTCAACCAATAACCGTGCATTATAATATTAGCGAAGATAGGCATGAGGAACTCATTATGGTTTATAAAAGGGATAGACATCCTTTCCGGGCTGGACAAGGATTTATTGCTTAAAGTTTCCAGGGCCTCAAGGGTCGACAAGTTTCAGCAGAAGCAGATCTTTTCCCTTCCCAATGCTCCTGCTCTTTCTGTCTATCTCCTGAATTCTGGCAGAATGCGGTATGTAAGGCTTTTAAATGAGAACAATGAGGGTGCATCGGTGGAGATCGTCCGTGGAGAGATCTTTGGCAAGATTCCCGATCCTGGTGGGCATGTCTTTCCGTTTTTTCTGGAAGCACTGGACAATGTGGAAATTTGGGTGCTCTCCAAACTGGACT
>Ga0315310_10002866_pt1 | contig 10742 bp, 12 predicted proteins | sample TDP5_MG_FD_203630 | JGI IMG/M metagenome (GOLD analysis project Ga0315310, IMG submission 203630) | Freshwater sediment microbial communities from Lake Towuti, South Sulawesi, Indonesia - TDP5 | ecosystem: Environmental > Aquatic > Freshwater > Lake > Sediment | place: Indonesia: South Sulawesi...
TCCTCTCGATCGTGGGCTGGGGGCTACTCCTGGATTTGGCGTTCGTTCTTCTGGCGGCGCCGCTCGCACTACTCTGGTTCAACTTTGTTGTCATGCCCTATGAGGAAAGGGAGCTAATTGCCCTATTCGGCCAAGACTATGAGGAGTACATGAAACGAGTGCGAAGGTTCCTTCCCATTCCTAGAGGCTAGATGAGGACCAAAAAACGGGGAGCCTTCAGTTCTTGGCGAAGTTCTCAGGGGTCTGCTTCTCAAACAGCCCTCGATAGTGGCCGCTTCCAATCGTCCTTTGAAGAATGAGCTGACACACCGCCGTGCCCGGGAATATCTCAAGCGGCGACGGCCCAAAGTTGCTCAGCTCCAAGACCTGATGATTTGCGATTCCTGGCTGCACGAAGCTTGCGGAGATATGAACGAGCAGGCCTAACCTAGAGAAGCGGCTGCGCCCTTCAAGCCAGCCGCAGATGTTGTCGGGGAGCGTTATCTTCTCCTCGGTTATGCTCAACACGGTCTCGCCTGGGCTGAGTTGGATGCCCGAGCCGCGCGAAACGCGAATTCCTTTAGTGGCGCTCTTGAAGTCCGTTAGATCCGTGACGGGTATGCTCTTGTGAGGCGACTGGAAAACTCGAAACGCATTTGCCAGGTGAAGGTCGACCGACGCGGCTCTGACACAGGCCGGCCGGAATGGCTTAATCTTGACCCTTCGAGCCTTGATCTCTCGGAGGATCTCACTTCTCGCTAGAACGCTCACATCCGACGCCCCCGATTCCGTTTCATCTGAAACCATGACTAACATGGAGGTATTTCAAACAAACTCGGCCGAGCGCAAGCACTGATACCGAGCGGTGTTTCTCGACGGAAGCTTCTTTTGGTCTAGCTAGCCACCGTATCGCCCATGGAATTTGCATGCGAAAGGAGGCTCGCCCGGCTTCATTCTCCTCTGAAGAACTTTGAAATTGACGAGCAAGTGGTCGAACATAGGCGGGATCCGCTGACCGGTCGACGGAGTATTGTACTGAAAGGCAGACGCGACTACGTCAAGAAGTACTTCCAGACGGACGAGTCATCGCTCGGTGAGACCGCCGACCGGACACGAAAAAACTGTCCATTCTGTCCGGAGAAGGCTGGAAAGTCGACGCCGAGATTCCCTGCGAAACTCGTGCCCGAAGGAGTGATTCAGGTCGGCGAGGCAAGGACGTTTCCCAGCCTCTTCGCGCACAGCGAATTCAACGCCGTGACCGTTGTCGCGAACAGCCACTACCTCAGACCGAGGGAGCTTACAGGCAAGATCTTGTCTGACGCCTTGGAGGCCTCGACACGTTACCTCCGCCTTGTGCATGAGAAGAACGGTGAGGCTAGGTACGGCGCAGTACTGATGAATTGTCTGTCGCCCGCAGGCTCGACCGTTGTGCATCCTCACATGCAGGCGCTGGCGAGCGATCAGCCGTTCAACATGCTCGCGGAAGTCGACCTGAGAGCACGGGAGTACTGGAACGTGAACGGCTCGAACTACTGGAAGGATCTCATAGCTGAGGAGAAAACACGCAAGGAACGCTATCTCGGACCTTCGGGCAGATCGGACTGGATCATGGCATATTCTCCAACCGGCTCTGAAGAGGTCTGGGGAATCGCTCGTGACGTATCTGACCTGACACGCGCTTCCAGTAACACCTTGTCAAGTCTGGCAGACGGATTCTCGCGCGTGCTGAACTTCTACGATCAAGCGGGTATCCGAAGCTTCAACGCCATTGTCTTCTCTTCGCCGTTCGGTGCGGACTCTCCACACGGCGGGGTCGTCGTGAAGACCGCTTCGAGGTACGGGTTCCAGAGTCACAATGTGAGCGATGTATGGGGGCTTCAATATTTCTTAGGCGAAAGCGAGGTCTTTGATTCCCCTGAGGATGCGGCAATCGAGCTACGCAAGTACTTCGCTTGATTCTTTGGACCGAGCCAGTCGCTGACGTTGGAAGAGCTTGCATCGTGCAGGAAAGGAGATAAGCATCTCGTATCCGACATCGTGTTTCCACGTCTGCGTCACCCGCGGAGCGAAGTAACTTGATCGTCAAAAAGGATGCTCAGGAAACGAAGCCTCCCCAAGAACTTGGATTCAAGAACGTTGTGAATCTGGGCATTGTGAGCATGTTCACAGACATCTCGACCGAGATGATCCTCGGCGTCTTGCCATTCTTCGTCATCTCTCAGCTCGGCGCGACCAAAGAACTGCTTGGACTGATGGAGGGTGCTGCGGAATTTCTGAACAATATTTTTCGCGTCTTCTCAGGGATGATCTCGGACCGAATCGGCCGCCGAAAGCCCCTTGTGCTGCTCGGCTACGGGCTCTCAACGCTCGCCAAACCTCTGTTCGCCGTCGCGACAACTTGGACTGACGCGTTCACTGTGAGGCTCGCGGACAGGGTAGGGAAGGGCATCCGAACCTCTCCACGGGACGCGCTCATCAGCGAGTCTGTCAAAGAAGCAAGGAGCGGAAGAGCGTTTGGGCTACATCGCTCGGCTGACCAAATCGGAGCGATCGTCGGCCCGGTCCTAGCCTTCTTGTTGCTCCCGGCTTTCGGCGTCAGAGGCCTCTTCTTGATCTCATTGGCCCCAGGGTTCATATCGGTGGCTGTTCTCCTGCTCTTCGTTCAAGATCGAAGAGGAGCCAGAACCTCCACAAACGTATTCAAGAATGCGAGAATGGTTCTCACGAAACGGTTCGGAGCATTTCTCGTTGTGATGGGAATTTTCGCACTTGGCGCATACAACTTCTCATTTGTCTTGGTGAAAGCTGACAGTCTTGGTGTGGATAGCGGAACCATTCCTCTGGTGTACGCGACGCTGAACGTGGCCACCGTATTGACGGGTCTGCCGTCAGGCCTGCTAGCCGACAAGTACGGGAAAGACAGATTCCTGCTTGCGGGGTTCGGAATCTTCTTCGCATCTTCACTGGCAGGGTTCTTGATAAATGAAAGGGCTTTGCTCGCCTTTCCGATCGCATTCATCTACGGCGTCTATCTCGGGATCTCGGACACTTTGCAGCGAGCCCTGGTTCCTTCCTTCGTCTCGAATGAGCTGAAGGGGACCGCGTACGGGGTCTACTATCTCGTCATAGGCGTGTGCTCGTTCGTGGCGAACCTTGTCTTCGGGGCACTTTGGGATCTGTTCTCTATGAGCGCGGCGTTCGAGTACAGCCTGGTCTTGTCAGCTGCGGCGATCATCGGCTTGACAAGCCTGGTCTTTGTTAAGTCAAGGACCTGATTGACGAGAGCCTTCCAGAAACCTTGTAATCCGCGGACTATCCAAGGCCAGCCTCTGATGCGTATGGACACCGCGCACAGAACTGACCGGGATTTCGTTGTGGGCCTGCTGAAGGATATGGTAGCGACGAACAGCGTGAACCCTACCGTGGGAAGGGGACCGGGCGAGTCGGCGCTATCAGACCTCATCTATGATAGACTTTCCTCGATCGGCGATCTTGAGGTTCGAAGACAGCCTGTGGCCGATGGGAGATCGAACGTGATAGCCATTCTAAGGGGCTCGGGCGGCGGATGGAGCTTGATGCTCAACGGCCACATGGACACAGTAGGCGTAGACGGGATGACCATCGATCCGTTCAAACCATTCGTCGAGGACGGCAGGCTACACGGCAGAGGCGCATGCGACATGAAAGGGGCGATCGCAGCCATGATCGGGGCGGTGAAAGTCCTAGTCAAGTCGAGACTGCATGGAGATCTGGTCTTCAGCGCCGTCGTCGATGAAGAGTACGAGAGCGCTGGCGTCAGGAAGCTCGTCGAAGAGTACAGGACTGATGCAGCGGTCGTTGGCGAGCCGACCGAGATGAAGGTAGCCACAACGCACAAAGGGTTTGTCTGGATCGAAATCGAGGTCAAAGGAAAAGCCGCGCACGGCTCTGTTCCCGAAAAAGGCGTTGACGCCATCCTTCACGCGGCGAAGGTTGTGTCAAGAGTTGAGAAGCTCCAGGAGAACCTCGGAACGCGGGTACACCCGCTTCTGGGACCTCCGAAAATACATATGTCAACCATAGCAGGCGGCACCGACTGGAGCATAGTTCCCGACCGTTGTCTGCTAAGGCTGGAGAGACGAACGCTACCGGGCGAGTCGGCCGCGTCTGTGATGGACGAGATCAAGGGAGTCCTCCAAACCATCAAAGAGGAAGACGCGAACTTCAACGCCACAGCTCGAAGCCCGTATGACATGCCGCCTCTCGAGACCCAACGAGACGAGAAGATAGTCCAACTACTGCAGCAAACGCATGTCGAACTCACAGGCAAGGAAGCGCCGATAATCGGCCTCCCGTACTGGACTGACGGCGCCCTCCTGGCTAAGCTTGCTTCAATTCCAACGTGCATCTTTGGCCCTGGAGACATCGGAGTCGCCCATTCCGCCGACGAGTACATCAGCGTCGACGACGTGCTGAATTCAGCTGAGGTCTATCGTGGCATCGCCCAGAGATTTTGCTTGTAGGGAACTCACGGACCTCGACGAGGCTCCCTGAACTAAACACACACAGAACCTCATGAGCCGCTGAAGTCAAAGCATGGTAGTGGCATTCCTTCTTTGATTTTTCAAGACGTTGCCATGTCTTCTTTGCTCTTTGTCAAGCATCAGTCTGAAACCAGTACCTGCGGCAGTGGTGGTGAAACCGGAGCGGAATGGTATGATGAGGAGGGGCGGTCAGATGATCAGGCCTGCGGGCGAGAGAAGGCGTCGCCGAGGTTTCGAGAAGACCGTTCACAACCCGTGCCCAAACTGTGGAATTGGCGAGCTCACAGTCTATTTCGAGTCGGGCAGCCCGCGAAAGTTGGGAGCGCTCTGCTATTCGTGCGGTCTAGTCGGTTTCTTTGCTCAGAACCGTTTCTTTGAGCTCAGCAGAATCTCTGAGAACGGCCTGGGCCCAAGCCACCGTCTGCAAGGGGCCACCTAGTGTGCACGTTCACTTCGAAGCACAACTCATCCGTGTGATACCCCGGTTCCCCCTTCACGCAGAAGCAGTACCACCGCTCGTGCGACATGCGGCTTCAATCGGTCTATGGGAGAATTGAAAGTCAAGACGAAGGTCCGCGTCAAGACGTGAAAATAGGAAGCGCTGTTGAAGCCTGGTGACATGCGAAGGAGGGAGTGGATCGGGAGGGAGCTATCTCGGTCCAGCGAAGCAGGCACTCACGTGCCCAATCGCAGTGTTTGTTGAAAGAGCTTGCCAAGAAAACGTGTCACCTGCAATATATGAAAGCCCACAGAGACATCTCCGCTCATGGGAATGCTGCATAGATCGACACGTAGTGCTATATGCGTGAATTCTCAGTTGCGGACGGCAGAGACGAGCGTGTCGTCGAGATTCCTCTAAGGCTACGTGGGCACATATATGCGGTCACACGGAGACAATATCGCCGTGTCGATGTTGAAAGTAGTTCTCAAATCCCATGCGCTCATACGAATGGCGGAGCGGCGGATAACCCGTGAAAATGTGGAGCGAGTTCTCTCATCTCAAGTTGAAACAATCGACGTGCGGTTTGGGAGGAAGGCAGCATTCGGAAATGTTAATGGGCGAGACCTGCTCGTCGTCTATCAGGCAAGAAACGGAGACATCGAGGTCATCACAACCTTCTGGATCGACAAGGATGGACTGAGGAAATATGGTTTCACTAGAATATGATCCGACTAGCACAGCACTGTACATCAGAGTGAAGAGGGGGAAGGTGGCTTCGAGTAAGCCGCTCGCTGATAATCTTGTTGTCGACCTGAATGGGAGGAACGAGATTCTCGGAGTCGAGATAATTGGGCCTAGACCCGAGGACCTTGGGGCATTCAGGCCGAAAGCGAAGATCCTAACCTCAACAGCCTAGTGCTGCGGAAGACGGCACCTCGTTCCCGAAATGCGGCACCTCTTTGCGTTGCGGAGCAAATCCCAAGGGCTAGGGAATTGAAAGCATTGTATAACAGTCGAAATCAACTGTATGACAATCGTGAGTTGCAGAGCAAGTCCCAAGGGTTGAGAAATTGAAAGGTCTCATAGCCTTCCTTCCTTGCCATAGGCCCAGGAAGTGCAAACAAGCAGGCAGCGACGCAGCTAGAATTGAAAGGCATGAGTGTGAAGAGCCTGCGGAGCACGAGGTCCGGCTTCAATCGGTCTATGGTTCAATCGAAAGTGTATTACAAGTGGGCCGGAGATGTAATAGATTTGCGTCTGTGGTGGAATTGAAAGGAAGAGCGCGGCTGCCTCAGGAGCCTGCCTTAACACGTCTAGGTGGACGGTCTGTCATCAAGTGACACGCTGGATGAGCAGGCCGGTTCATCAACGAACGGCGCGCAGCGTTTTTGGCGGCCGAGGGTCTCTCACCGACTCACGGAGGCTGAAGGCTCATCTATGATATTCGAAAGTACCGTCGAAGTCTTCTGATAGCCTCCGTCTTGTCTTTCTGCCCGGCCTTTGCTGAAGAGACCGCGTTCTCGATGATCTCGATCGACTTCTGATAGGTTCTCCTGTCAACCGGAAATGGGATACCGTCTTTGCCTCCATGCGCAAAGCTGTACTTGGCGGGGTCCTTCCATGAGGGCGCTGCGCCATATACGAGATCAGAGATCAACGCCAAAGCTCTGATGGCTCTTGCTCCAATTCCTCCGATTGCGACCAAGTCCTCGTAACTGTCGGGCTGAAGCTCGTATGCTTTGCAAAGAGCTTTCATCGTCCGCTCGGACAGCTCCGGGATGGCATGCTGAGTCGGCATAATGAGAACCTGCACTTCGTCGTGATGGGGCAGGTATTGATCTATCGATACCTGTTCTGCTCCTCGGAACAGATGCCTCAATCGATTTGGATGCTCACGTACGAGGTCTAGGCTGATTTTTCTTGCGTCTTCGCTTTCCCGGGCGGTCATGTCGAGCACGGATTGCTCTTGACGGTCGGTTGAGATGCCCGAGTGGGGCTCCTCGACGTAACTACGCACGTTGTCCGATAGCCAGTGGTACCGGCGGGCTAAGCGCCCTTGCATGCCCTGCTGAACCACCGCCCAGTCGCCGTCCTCGCTGATTATGAAAGAATGGTGATAGAGCGGGTATCCGTCCTGAACGCAACTATTGTCGACCTTGGCCGCCATCTTGCTCGCGTACTTGAGGGACCCAATCTTCTGAGTGGATAGCGAGAAAACGTCCGCGAGTTCCTCGGTTTCATCTTGTGTTCGCCTAGATGCTCTGCCCTTTCCTCCGCATACCGCGATGCCAAACGCGTCTGGCCTTATCGCCTCCTTCAGCGCGCCGCAAACGGTCGTCGTCAATCCTGATGAGTGCCAGTCGAACCCGAGCGCGCACCCGAAGGCCTGAAAGAAGAACGGGTCACTCATCCGCCTCAGAAACTCATGCCTACCATACTCGTGGACTATCAGCTCGGATAATGCTCCGCCCAGGCGCTTCATCCGACTGAACAACCACGGCGGGCACCGGCCTGGATGTAGCGGAAGCTCGGCGACGCCCACGCGTTTCATGGGGCTTGACGTGATCATTCGCCTAGATTAGGCATGGAGGTTCCTCTTGGACACCTGACAGGTTTGCTTGGTCGCCTCTTGCCCGCTGAGTCTAGTTGTTCGGCGTGGCCTAGCTCCAATCGTACGTACGATTGATTTGATTCGTCATACAAGACCTTTGACTCGACGTAGCCGGCGCCGCCGACCGGTCACGGGAACAGCTGCTTCAACCGTTCGACCTTCGCTGCGATGTCTTTGAAATCGAATGGTCGTACGCTGAACCGTGCAAGGTCAACCTTCCACGCTTCCTCTCCCGACTGCTTGTCTTTCCTCAGTTGCCAGCGGTAGAACCGAATATCCCGTGCGCCGCTCTGAGTTTCCACCGCCACCATCGCCATGATGAGGTTGGGTGACCGGTAGATGTCGAATCCTCCCAGCTGCTTCAGGAAACCGCCTTCACGGATCGGGTAATCTTTCCTGAACTCCTCACTCACCTTGATGCCTCCTCCCCAACTTGGTGGTTGATATGCCCCGTGCATCATAACTTCTCCGATAGTTCGCGGTTCATTGCGCGGGCCCGCCATGATCCGGCCGTGTTTCGACACCTCGGGCGGCCTGACCATGGTTCTATATTTCTATAGTTCCTCCCGAACGCGCGGGCAAGCTTTGGCAAAGTCGATTCTGGTGTCAGAGGACACTCATCGAAGACTGATGGCCGCCAAGATGGAGATCGGTTTCAAGTCCATGGACGACATGCTAGGCAGGCTAGTTACGGAAGTCGATAAGGCGAGATTTCACGAAGCGTCTGAGCGCTTCAGAGGGGCGTTGAAACAAAAGCATTTGTCACCGGCCAAGGTTGCAGCCTTGCGAGTGACGTGTTCCTCAAGTCCTACACTTGTTTCCGCGACGCCGAATTTAAACACAGCATCATCCTCGTGAGACGACCTAGTTCCGTTTGATTCGCACGACCCTTTCCATGATGGCAAGGGTAGCGACGGCTTCCTTGCTCTTTGTCAAGCACCACGCTGAAACTTTGACCTACATGATACTGGCGTCGGCGATCATGAGCGAATCACCATGAGAATAAGAAGGAGAACGGGGAGGTGAAGCGAGAATGCAGAACGCAACGGTGAGGAAGCGGTTCGATACACCCATCTTAGTTGGCGTATTGCTGGTTGTGGTTGTTGCTGGAGTCTTTGCTTACTACCAGTTTGGCACCGTTGCCCAAGTGAAGACCGAGACGGTGAGGATAGACATTAAGGCAGTCATGCAAAACGGTGTTGAGCGACATGTCTTCGACCCGGCTACGATAACCGTTCACAAGGGCGACCACGTCGTGTTGATTGTAACCAACACTGACGAACTGCCACATGGTATCGTGATTCCACAATTGAATTTGGACACAGGGCACCTGACACGTGACCAATCGGCGAAGATCGAGTTTGACGCAACCGCCACAGGAACGTTCACAATGCGATGCTCGGTCCCCGGCTGCGCGCCTGACCACGCGCAGATGCTAGGTCAGCTTGTCGTAGTCGATTAGGGCCGGAACCGCCTATCTCTTACTTTTTTGGCAATTCTGAGGGAGGCAGCCTCATTGCTGGAGCCGTTGCTTGCGTTGTAGATCTCTTGCTCTAAGCGTCTCACCGCAGGCCATACAGCGGAGCAGCGTCTCATCGTAGTCTCTGAACTTGAGCAACGCGACCGGCGCTGGGTGTACACATTGGCTTGGGTCAACCCATGGCCTGGGCCACTCTCTTGGGCGGCTCATGCCTCTAAGACTCTCCGAATCGTTTCACGTCTTGCATGTTTACAGCTGAGAATAATAACAGCAGGGTATGAGCCGCTAGCTCGGTGAGTCCTAGGTGAAAGATAGCACTCAGTGGAACAGGATCGGTGTGAAACGCCTGCCCCTGCGTTTGACGGCCCTCTTGGGTTGGAGGTAACCGTCAGCGTCTCGGTAGTACTCCTCCATAATTCTAGATCGCGGATAACAGTGATTATTGCTCTGTTACTTGCTTCCCCGAATCTAGGTTACAAACGCATACAAAGGCGTCTTGTGTTCTGCGCCAGCGGCTTGTGCCTGCTGATTTGTGAGGATGCGGCGGTGAAGAACTTGGATGGCGCCGCCGGAAGGACTCGAACCTCTAGTCGCGCCCGCGCGCTTCGACCAACGGGTCGCTGCCACGTGGCTAACAGCTTCAGCCTCAATCTTCAGCGACTGAGTCCGCTGCTCTACCACTGAGCTATCGTCTATGACGGATGTTTGATCATAAACGGCGGCTCTTTTCGGCGGCACCAGTTTCACCGAGGCCTAAGTCGCTTATTTAAGAGTTCATCGCCAAGACTAAATGAACGAAACCTGCGAGGCATGTCGTTCTTTCGCGCGCGCTGCATTTGAATCGATCCGTCGGTGTGTATGCTTTAATATCGCACGAAGAGAGAGCGATCACAACCCGGTTTGAGGAAGACTCTTGTCGAAGGCTCGAGATCGAGGGTTCAAAGAGGCAACAAGAATCGAGGAAGCTCGTCGCATATTCTACGAAGCCCTACCAGCGACATCTCTCCCATCGGAATCGATCCCGGTTCAGAGATCACTGAACAGAATACTTGCGGAGGATGTGAGGGCGGAGACGAGCGTTCCATCGTTCGCGAAGTCCGCCATGGACGGCTACGCCGTGGTTGCTGAAGACACATTTGGCGCCTCATCAACGAACCCGAGCCTGTTCAAGCTGATTGGTGAGAGCAAGACTGGAGAATCGCCGAGGATTCTTCTCCAAAGAGGAGAAACTGTTGCAATTGCAACTGGGGCGCCTGTGCCTCAGGGCGCCAACGCGGTTGTGATGATCGAGAACACGAAACGCTTGGAAACGGGGGATGTGGAGATCTACAGTCCTGTCGCGCCCGGGGAGAATGTCTCCCAAGTCGGAGAAGACGTGAAACAGGGCACCGTCGTGCTGGAGAGAGGAAGAAAACTCAAGCCGCCCGACTTGGGACTTCTTGTTGCGCTCAGTCGAAAGACTGTCAGCGTAGTACGAAAACCCATGGTCGGCGTCCTGTCGACCGGCAATGAACTGTCCGAAACAGGCCGAAGCGCGGCTGGGAAGATCGCGGACGTCAATCGCCCTGTGCTAATGGCGATGGTGGAGGACTGCGGCGGCATACCTGTGGATCTCGGCATAGCGAGAGATGAAGCAGAACAGATATCGCGAAAGCTGAAGCAAGGCCTCAGGGCCACGGATCTAGTCCTAGTGACGGCGGGAACATC
>Ga0315310_10002867_pt1 | contig 10740 bp, 9 predicted proteins | sample TDP5_MG_FD_203630 | JGI IMG/M metagenome (GOLD analysis project Ga0315310, IMG submission 203630) | Freshwater sediment microbial communities from Lake Towuti, South Sulawesi, Indonesia - TDP5 | ecosystem: Environmental > Aquatic > Freshwater > Lake > Sediment | place: Indonesia: South Sulawesi...
TTGTAGGCCACCAGCCGGTCAACGTTTTCCGCCAGGCTCAGGTAAAGGACGCGGGCCTTGTTCTTGGCTGCCGCGACCTGCTCCGGAGTCAATCCGTTGCGCACCAGATTCTCCAGTTCCCAGGTGAGGGCCTTCAGCAAGTGATGCGCGTAGTCATGGCCCACCGTGCGGATCCAGATGCTGAAGTACTGGTAGCGGCGCGGCGAATTGGTGGGAGGAAACATATAGCTCGGGCGGGCCTCGAAATACTCGATGTAGGAGTAGTCTCCGTAATTGTAACCGCGCTCCTCCCGGATGACCTGGTAGAGGTGCGAGAAGCTGTCGCGATGCGTTCCGAACCAGACGTTGGCCACATAAAGCGGCCAGAAATCCGCGTCCGCGCGGGTCACAGGAATCGGAAACCCCGCGTGCAAGCCGGTGGCGATGGCTTTCGGCAGGCCGATAACGGCGACCTGCCGGCCCGCCACTGGTGGCGGGGGCTCCACGGCGCGCGGACTGAGCGCGGCGGCATCGGCAGCACGTTGGCCAACTCCCGCCAGCGCTTTCCGTAACCCATTGACAATTGCTGCATCCCCGGTGCTCACGGCGACGGTCAGGTTTTCCGGCCGATACCACGTCCGATAGAAACTTCGCACCCTTTCCGGCTTCACCTGCTCCAGCCCGCGCACCGTGCCCTCGGTCAGATGAGCGTAAGAGGTGCCGTTGTGGATGTCGTTGTCCAGCACCAGCAGTCCCAGCAGCTCAATCCGCTGGAAACGCAAAGCGGAGCGGATTTCTTCCAGCGTTTCTCTTCGTACCCGGTCGAGTTCAGCCGCTGCAAACAGGGGTTCGGTAAACAGCGGCCGCAGGACGCGGGCCACGTAATCGGGGAAGACCTCGCGCGGTATCGTGACCGAAAAAGTGCTGGTCTCCTTGCCGACGCGCACCTGGGGATAAGCGCCCTCGCCCCAGGGCCGCGTGATTTCTGCGAGTTGCTCTTTGGTGACCGGCTTCTTCGGATCGCCGTATCCGCCTTCGAGCAGCAGGCGGCCGGTCATATACGCGAGACCTTCCTGTCCTGCCGGGTCGGCCGCGGAGCCGGCCTTGACCATCACTTTCACTTCCAGCAAGGGCGACGAGGAATCCAGCGTCACCACTTTGGGTTGCTGTGCCGCCAGCGCGAACGGCACCGCCAGTGCAAGAAGGACCATCAAAACTCTACATTGCATGTTCACCACTCAATCCTCCGCGTTCAAGCCCACGCCACGGCCCCGACCCACAAGCCGCGTTTGCCCGCCTCGGGAAGTGCCGGGCCGGCGCCAGACCGACGCTATTTCTGCGCCTTCGCCGCCTCGTAAGCGAGGGTGATGATCACCTGGTTCTGCGGCACGAAGTATTTCCTGGCAAACGCGTCGACATCCTTGGGCTGGAGCCGCTCCACCGACCCGAGCAACTTCTCGAAAACTTCGGGATCGCGCTCGAAGCGGTAGTACCAGGTAAGGTTTTGCGCGATCACAGCCGGGCTCGACATCGCCGCCAGGAAATCGTAACGATACTTGCTCTTCAGGGTTTGGAGGATTTGCTTTGCGTCCTTTTGCCGCGAGAACTGCTTCAAGTCCTCCGCTCCCTGCTCGATGTCGCGGATAACCTCCTCGAAGTATGCAGCACGCTTCTGCGCGTACTGCTCCTTGAAGAGCTGCGCGTCGAAGATGACCAGCCGCGGGTCGAAACTCTCGAACCCTTGGGTTCCGTCACCGAAGGCAAACTCACTGACCGTCTGCTTCTCGAAGCGCAGCTTCTTGTACAGGGGCGCCGAGCGCGAGACCAGCAGCTCAGCGAGCAACTGGCCCACAGCCGTCTCGACGGACGCGGTCTCAAAGCGTGGCTGCCGGTAGGCGACGTATAGTCGCGGCGCGACATCCGCCGGCCAGCCCACATGCTCGCGTTTCGGCCCCTGCAGCGGCGCCGCGGCAGGCACCGCTGCCGCCGGCTTGGCCTGCCAATCCCGGTAACGCGCCTCCACCTGCGCGAAAATCTCCTCCGCCTTCAGGTCGCCGGCAATTACCAGCACACAGTTGTTGGGCCGGTAGTAAGTGTCGTAAAACGCCCGCGCGGCTTCGTAGTGATCCGGCATGGCGACAACATCTTCGTAATAGCCTATGGTCTCGTGGCCGTAAGGGTGATCGGGGAAAGCGAGCGCCAGGAGGCGTTCGCTCATCCGGAGCGTCGGAAACGTGGAACTGTTGCGGTACTCACCGAGCACCGCGCCCGTTTCGGTCTTGAAGATCTTCTCGTTGAAATCGAGCCTCTCAAAGCGCGAGGCCTCCAGCTCTATCACCCCCGGCAGTTGCTCGGTGGCCAGCGTGCGCCCGGCGAGATTCGCGGTGAAGGTCAAGGGGTGATAGAAGGTGACATCAAACCACGTCCAAGCGTTGTTATGCGTCCCCAGACGTTCCATCAGGTCCTGGTAGGCACCTGGCTGGCCCTTGTAGGCGTGGCGGAAGAGAATGTGCTCGAACAGATGCGCCAGGCCAGTCTTGCCTTTCTCTAGCTCGTTGCGCGACCCGGCCATCACCAACGTGTTGTAACTGAGCACGTTCTTGAATTCCGGTGTCTCGACCACCACCACGTCGAGGCCGTTCGCCAGCGTCTTTTTGTGGATCGCATAAGGGAAAACTCTGGCGGGCTTCGCAGGGGGACGCTCGGCCATGGCCGCCGTGCTCACGGCCCCCAGAAGCGCAAGAATGAGAAACGTTCGGGCGATTGTGCTGGATTTCACGCTCTACCTCTTTTGCAGAAACTTAAGTTGCAGCACCCTATAGCGTGTGATGCACCTTTGAGAAAGAAACAAATGCTAGCATCCAGCCGCGCAGGCTGGCAACACCTTCGCCGGTCTTGCTTTTGTTCAGCAAGAGAAAGACAAAATGGCAGAGCCTCAAGCTAGGGCGATGCCACCCTGAGGATCGGCACGATCGCGCGCTGCACCTCGCCGGTCACCCGCGCGTCGCGCTCCTCGACATAGACGTTCACTTCAGTGCGCACGCCAAATTCGGGAAGGTAGATTCCCGGTTCCACGGAGAAGCAAGTCCGCGGAATGATCTTGCGGTCATCGCGCGTCTCGAAGTTATCCATGTTGGCGCCGTTGCCGTGGACATCCTCACCGATGGAGTGCCCCGTGCGATGCACAAAGTACTCGCCGTAACCGTGGCGCTCGATGACGCCCCGCGCCGCGTCATCCACCTGATAGCCGCGCAGCGGGCGGCCTGCCCGCATGGCCTGCTGCACCAAATTCACCGCCGCGTCGCGAGCCTCCTGCACGATGGCAAAGATTTCAGTGTACTGGCGGGGAACTTCCTCCCCCACGTATCCCATCCAGGTGATGTCGAAATAGACGGCGCCGGGCTGCTTGAGCTTTCCCCAAACATCCAGGAGCACTAAGTCCTCCGCGCGAATCGGCTGCGTACTCTCCGGCGTGGGCAGATAGTGCGGATTGGCGGAGTTGCGATTGACCGAGACATTGGGCGGTTCGTCAGAGATAACACCATGCGCCTCGAACAGGCGCACCATTTCCTGCTGGACATCGTACTCGCCAATGCCCTTCCCGGCACGCACCGCTTCTCGGATCATCCCAAAACCCGCCCGCACCGCGGCATGGATGACCTTTCCGGCTGCGAGATGCGAGGCCAGCACCGCATCCGACCAGCGTGCTTCGAACAACTGGACCAGGTCCGCGGAGGAGACAACCTCGACGCCGAAGCTCTTCACCAGCTCGACCGTACCCGCATCCACCAGCCCCACATAAGGAATATCGTTGAGCGCTGAATACTGCATGGCGAGGCGCCGCTTCCCCTCCAGAATCCTTCTCAAAGACTCGCGCTGCTCCTTCCACGAAGAATACTGGTGCTCGCCGCCTGGCAGCCCGTCGAGGTTGCCGCGCTCGATCCGATGTACGAGCTTGGCAGGCTTGCCCTCGCTCGGGATTAGGTAGTACCACCGTCGCGTGCACATCTTGGGCGCGATCCCGAGCACTCGATAGGCAATGGGGTCGCGATGGTGATGGTCGTAGAAAAGCCAGCCATCGAGACTTGATTCGCGTAACGCAGTTTGAATTCCAGTCAGTTCCAAGCTCATGTCTGCTCACCTTTCGTAGAGTTCCTTGAGGAATCCCCGACTCTGCACAAGTGTATCGAATGCAAGGTTGCTCTTGACTGGCTTTCTATGCAGTACACTCCTCGCAGTTGTTCTCACCTCATGGGCTAAGTGTGCACCTTGGCCGGAAATGAGTCTAAGGCGCTGCGCTGCATCTATCTTATCGACCAAATCCTGTGCGGGTACAGCTCCAAGCCTCCGTTCGAGGTGCTCATTCAACCCGGCTTCTAAGGCGGCACGGCACAGCGCAATGCTGGCCTGAAAGAACCCATAAATGAAGCACCGTGTGGCTTCGCGTAGGTACACGCTGACCTCCCCGCTTGGTATGACCCCGGCTAGCGCTGGACATAACCTGACAAAGCGACTCACCATTCGTGGGATATTTGCGACAACTTCATGGCTATAAAAATCATCCACGAAGTACCTCCATTCTTCAGGGTCCCGTTGCAGCCAGTCGACGATAGCTTTCTCAAGTTTTCCAGTGAAACCCTCCAATGACGACACGGCTTCCCGGACGTACTTGCCAAGCAGGAGCGATGGTTTGGGTTCCGCAGCCCCTCCGGTGTCGGCCTCAAAGCCGTACTGCAGCGTGTCAGGGTACATTTCTAGCTGGTAAGACAGAAACCCCGATGTCATCGGCAATTCCTCCGCCACTTTTGGCCTCCCCCCTCTTGAGCAAGTAATCGAATCTTGCCTCTTGGATCCTCTGCAGGCTGCGCCGGCGGTTCCCACTGCTGGCACCACCCACTACATCCCGCGCGGCTTTAGCCCCAGGCGAAAGGGCACGACTTCAGTCGTGCCAAAACCAACGTCCGCCCCCTTCCCCTAGGCTTCAGCCCCTGGCTTTAGCCGTGCCAAAAAGAGCGCCCCCGCCTCTTCCGGGGCTTTAGCCCCTGAGGCCCATCGGTGGTAAGTCCAACTCGAATCCCGGATGTGCCGAAGAATTAAGGATATTCCTCCGCGCTACTCGTTAACCGACGAATCACGGGGTTATTTCGAATATAGCTCTTGTGTTTCTCAAAGTCTTGCGCGTCCCGAATCAAATGGTCTGCAAAACCTCGCTGCCAGATCTCGCCCTTGAATCCGAGTTCCTTGCTGGCACGGAACGAGTATCCGCCTTTCACGAACTGGACGGCGCGTTCAAGCGAGAGGTTCGAATGCGGCGTAATCAGAAGATGAAAGTGGTCTGGCATGAGAACGAATTCGTGAAGCAAAAACTTGCCTTCACTTCGATAATGAAACAACACTTGAAGGAACAGCTTCGCCATTGGTTCTGATTGGAATAATCGGCGCCGCTCCCACGTGGATGACGTGACAAAGAAGCATCGGCATGATTGCGGCGCGCGTGTCGGCTTAGCCATTCTTGTCCCTTCAGGGGCTAAAGCCCCAAAAGATTTTCAATGTGGCCCCGTTGCGGCACAGCTAAAGCTGTGCCCTCACGCCAGCGGCTGAAGCCGTACGAGTTCTCATTGTTCACGTCTCTAGCACGGCCCTTCCAACAGGGGCTAAAGCCCCAAGAGATTCTCAGGGTTGCCCCGCTGCGGCACAGCTAAAGCTGTGCCCTTACGCCAGCGGCTGAAGGCGTGCGAGTCCTCGTTGTCCACGTCTCTAGTGGCCCCGGTCAAGCTGTGCCCTTACGCCTGAGGCCAGAGCTCCTCAACAGGCTCATTCGCCGCGACATCTCAGGCTGCTCCCCAGCCCCTAGCCCCCAGCACCTAGCACGTGTTCTCTGCCCGGTTTGAAGGCCCGGTCGTAAGCCACCATCAGCACCGCGCCGGTGATCCCAACTGCCGCCACGGCCCACCACATCTCGCGCGGTCGGTGTAAGACATCGCCGAAGTAGTGGAGGAGATAGCCGCCCAACGGCCCGGCAACGAAATACCCGATGGCGATGGGCAGAAACGCGTAGCCCATATAGAGTCCCTCCTGACCCGGCGGTGCCAGCCGCGACACATATTCGTAGTAGCGCGCCGACTGGGTGATTTCCCCGAGCGCCAGCACCACGAGCGTCGCGATGAATCCGACCGTCGTGGGGTGGAGGGCCAGAATCAACCAGGACAAACTGGAGATGACCAGCCCCAGCGTCATGGCGGAGAAAGCGGGGATTTTTCTGGTCAGATAGCTGACCAGAATCTGGAAACAGATCACCGTCAGACCGTCAATCGCAAGCAGCAGGTCGGCGTTGGCATTCGGGTCCACGTAGCCCCGCAAGAACAGCGGCGCAGAAATGAATTCCTGCCAGAAAACCACGAAGAAGCTCGAGAAAATGAGGAGGAACAAGACGAAGCGGAAATTGCCCAGGACGACGAACATGTTTTTGATCGCGGCCGCCACAGTTCGTACTTGTTCTTCGCCCGCCTGCCTCGGTTCGCGGAAGGAGATGAGCGTCGCCAAAAACATCAAAAACACGCTGAGGGCAGAAATGCGGAAGACGTTTTCCATGCCCAACCTCGTACGCACCAGCCAGGCCATGGCGGGTCCCAAGGTCCCACCCACATTCACCAGCGTGTAGTAAATCGAATAGCCGATGGAGCGGACGTTCTCGGTGGAGGCGCGGGCCGTCGTTCCGGCCACGCAGGGCTTCACCACCGCGCTTCCCACCGCCGGGATCATCAGAATGCCGAGCAACAGCCATTTATCCGACACCGCCCGGCGCGCTGCCTGCATCCAAGAAGCCGAGAGCGATCCCAGAAAGAAATAACCGAACGCCATTATCAGGAAGGCAAACATCAGCCCGCGACGAAAACCGAAGCGGTCGGCCAGTGCCCCGCCCAGCACCGGCAGAAACCACACCACAAATCCGAAGATCCCCACCATCCAGCCCGTGAGTTCCTTCGAGAAATGGAGCTGTTCGCTCAGGTAGATTGCCAGGACCGCGGTCGCTCCGTAATAGGCCAGGCGCTCGAAAAGCTGGGTGACGTTGGCCACCCAGAAGGGGCGCTCAAACCCGGTGCGAATTTCCTCGAACCGCTCGCGAAAGCTCACGACGACCTCCTGTCAGTTGCCAGTCGTCAGTTGTCAGCCATCAGCGGTCAACCTTCGATCCTTGAATATTGGCCGTTTCAGCTTTTGATTTTTGCCCTTTGATTTTGTTTCCCTCCATGCTGTCTTGCCAGGTTGAAGCCCGCCGCTACTTCTGCATCGCCGCGAGCTTCTTGAGTTGGGATACAGTCTCTTCAGCCGACCGTCCCGTAATTCGCATGAGCTTGCGCCGAGACTTGTGGCCGGAAAGAATCACAACGCAGGCCTGCGGCAGCCGTAAGGCCCGCGCAAAGAACCGCACGCATGCTTCGTTAGCCTGTCCCTCGCGCGGGGCGGCGTGCAGTTCCAGCCGCAATTCACCCGAAGAATCTCTCGTGAGGCGTTCTCTGGCCGAGCACGGCCTGACCTTCAGCCAGAAGCTCACGTTCTCGCGTTCGATTTGGAATTCAGCCACTGTCAGTTGCCAGTCCTCAGCTGTCAGCTCTCAGCTGTGAGCGGTCAGCAGCCCTGACAAAGGTTCCAAGCCGTCCTTGATAATTCAGAATTCATCCCTCAACATTCTGACTTCTGGCTTCTGGCTTCTTCATGGCCGCGGCCCGAAAATGGCCGTGCCTATCCGCACTATCGTCGCGCCCTCTTCGACGGCCACTTCGAAGTCGTGACTCATTCCCATCGAAAGTTCCTGCATGGAAACTCCAGGCAAGTTTCGTGACGCGATGCTGGCAGCCAGTTCGCGCAGGCGGCGAAAGAACGGGCGCGCCTGGTTGGGATCTTCGAAAAAGGGCGGAATAACCATCAACCCCCGCAACTCGAGACTGGGAAGCCGTCCACTGTGCTCCGCCAACTCCACCACCTGCTCTTTGCGCACGCCAAACTTACTGGGCTCTTCGCCGAGGTTCACTTCCAGCATGATGGGCAGCCGCCCCGCGGACGGAGCGACCTTGTCCAACCTCTCCGCAAGCCGCAGCGAGTCCACGGAGTGGATCCATTGAAAAAGCTCCCGCGCGGGCTTGGCCTTGTTGGTCTGGAGATGCCCGACGAGATGCCAGGTGGCGTCCAAATCCGCCAGCGCCGGGCGCTTGGCCTCGGCCTCCTGAATGCGGTTCTCGCCGAAATCGCGCAACCCAGCAACGAAGGCCTGCCGGATGAGCTCTGGGGAGACGGTTTTCGAGACAGCGACCAACTGCACGTCCTCGGGACGCCGCCCCGCACGAAGACATGCAGCGGCAATCCGTCCCCGGACCCGCGCGATATTGCCTGCAATGTCCACAATCCTCTCCCGCAAAGACGCGTCATTCTACCACCTCCCATAATCCTTGGGAGAAGCCCCGTCCCCGCACACGGCCAGCCTTGTGACACAGCAACAGCGAATGCTATGATGTCTGGTGTCGGCCGTTGTCGACATTACTCCGGATGTCCGGTCCTAAATTGAGGCGTCGCGGCATATTCATAACGCTCGAAGGGATCGACGGGACAGGAAAGAGCACACAGTTCCGCCAGCTGGTCAACCACCTCAAGCGACTCGGCTACCGGGTCCGCGCCACGCGCGAGCCAGGGGGCACACGGGTGGGCGAGCAGGTCCGCGGTATCCTCCTGGGTTCGCGCACGCAGCGGCTGGCGCCACTTGCTGAGCTAGCCCTGATGTACGCCGCCCGTGCCCAACACCTGGAGGAAGTGGTGCGGCCCGCCCTGGCACGGGGCGAGGTGATAGTCAGCGACCGCTTCAACGATGCCTCATTCGCCTATCAAGGCTACGGCCGGAAGCTGGGGGTGGAAACCGTCCAGGCCTTCGATCGCGTCGTCTGCGGCGAAACACAACCTGACCTGACGATTGTTCTCGACCTGAACCCCCACGTGTCGCTCGCGCGCGCCCAAGGCCGCGAGCAGCGCCGCAATTCGGCCCGCGGCCGGTTCGAGGCGCAAGGCTTGGCGTTCCACGCGCGCGTGCGCAACGGCTATCTCGCCATTGCCCGGCAAGAAGCGCGACGCGTGAAGGTGGTGCGGGCGGATCGGCCCGTGGCTGAGGTGCAAGAGGAGATCCGCAAGCTGGTGGGTGATTTCCTAGCTCATCGGAGGCAATAGCGCGGGGCTCCGGTTTCGGGTTTCGTGAATAGGCGCAAGTCTCAAGCCGAACGCTCGCGCCCGAACACCTAGTTCCGAATCCCTAAGTCCGCACCCGAAAAATTGTGGGATTTGAAGCCTTCATTGGCAATCCGGAAGCGGTGGCAATGGTACGCGGAATGCTGGCAAGTGGCCGGCTGCCCGGCGCGCTCCTCTTTACCGGCTTGGACGGCGTGGGCAAGAAGACTCTGGCCCTGATGCTGGCCAAGGCCCTGAACTGCGAGCGCGGCGGGGATGACTTCTGCGGCGTGTGCGCCCGCTGCCGCAAGGCCGACGAGATGCTGGCCGCCGCGCGCGAAGACCTGGCCCGACGCCGGGAAAGCAAGGACGCGGCAAAGCGGGTCGAAGGCCTCGTTTATTTCGACCTCCAACTGATCGAGCCCCTCACCCGCTACATCCTGATCGAGCAAATACGCCAACTACGCAGCGTGGCTTACACGCACCCCTTCGAGTTTCCCCGGCGCGTCTTCGTCATCGACGAAGCCCAAGCCATCCACTGGCAAGCTGGCGACCTGCTGCTGAAGGTACTGGAAGAGCCACCGGAAACCACCACGCTTATCCTGGTTTGCCCCAATGCTTACGAATTGCGGCCGACCATCCGCTCGCGCTGTCGGCGCGTGGCCTTTCACCCCGTGGACGAGTCAACGCTCAGCGCGCTGCTGGCCGAGGAGGGTCGCGTCCCCAAAGCGCAGCGGGCCCTGGCCGCCCGCGTGGCCGCGGGAAGCGTCGTGAAGGCCAAGAGCTTTGATTTGGCCGACTTGGAGCGTCGTCGCCGTCCCTGGTTCGACTTTCTGGCGGCGCTCTCCACGCGCGCCCACGACCCCACAGCCGCCCCGGACTGGAAGGTCCTCTTCGATTCCGCCAAGGCTCTCACCGAGAATCGCGACGATTTCGAGGAAACCCTCCGAACCGGCTATGCCCTGTTGCGGGATCTTGTGCAGATCGCGTTGGCCGGCCCGCGGGCACAGGTGGTCAACGTGGATGCGCTGCCGCGGCTCAGGAGCTGGGTAGCAAAGCTGGGATTGGAAAGCATCGAGAGGCTTAAGGAAGGCCTGGACGAGGCCTACCGGCTCCAGGTGCGCAACGTGAACCAGCAACTCGGGCTCGAGGCCGTGGCACTGGACGTCCTGGAAAATCCCGCCAGCAGCGCAGCGAGAGCAACGTAGCAGCGGCACGGAGTCAAACGACAACTCTGACCCTATAGATGCGCTACCTCGGGCTGGATACATGCCGTGGAGTGACGAGACAAGTGTCCGCCGCCTCCGTTGAACGCCCTTGAATTTACGCCCAACGGGCGGGAATCCTACCCCTAGTCGGTTGCATCTAAAGCCAGTAGGGTTTGACCGGGAGATCCGCGGAGCGGATTCACATGAAAGGAGCGTCGCATCCGGGCTCGCCGCCGGGAAACGTACTTTTCGATTGCGAGGGCGAACGGGATGTGGTAGCCTTATTAATAGTTGCACCAATTCCTGTGCCCGGGTTTTCTTGAGACGTAAGGAAACTAGCTGC
>Ga0315310_10002868_pt1 | contig 10738 bp, 14 predicted proteins | sample TDP5_MG_FD_203630 | JGI IMG/M metagenome (GOLD analysis project Ga0315310, IMG submission 203630) | Freshwater sediment microbial communities from Lake Towuti, South Sulawesi, Indonesia - TDP5 | ecosystem: Environmental > Aquatic > Freshwater > Lake > Sediment | place: Indonesia: South Sulawesi...
TTCTCAATTGTGAGAGTGTCGTTGGTGAACAGCTGGTAACTGGACTGGGTTCCCTGAAGACTGCGCAGAGAAACAACTAACGTATCAGTGGCAAAACCCCTTTCGAATTGAGCTGCAATCGCGTCTTGAAAACCCTGACCAAGTGACAGCAAGGCCACTATTGCGGCAATGCCTATGACCACACCCATTGTTGTCAAAGTTGCACGAAGTTTCCTCAGTTTGATGGCGCTGAAAGCATACGAGAAAATATCTCGCGTCCTCATCTCAGTTCGCCATCTCCTTAACAATCAGACCATCAAGCATCTGCACAACACGCTTCGCTTTCTCCGCTACCCGCGAATCATGCGTGACAAGAACAGTTGTGACCCCTCGCTCCTCGTTCAGCCGCTTGACCAAGTCGATTATTCCGCTGGCTGTTTTGGAATCGATGTTCCCGGTTGGTTCATCCATGATTAGAAACTTTGGATTGTTGGCTAGGGCTCGCGCGATTGCCACACGTTGCTGCTCACCGCCACTGAGTTCCGTTGGCTTGTGGTCGATTCTCTCTTTCAAGCCCACGGTTTCAAGGAGATTCTCAGCATGCTTCCTTCTTTCACCTTTGCCCATGCCCGTTATGGCCATGGCTAGTTCAACGTTTTCCCTAGCGGTGAATCTTGGTATGAGGTTGAAGAACTGGAACACAAAACCGACGCTGCGGCGAAGGTCTGCCAGTTGGCTGTCATTCAAAGTTGAAACGTCAACGTGTTCGATGAATAGTTTGCCAGCTGTCGGCTTGTCTAAAGCTCCTATCATGTTTAAGAGGGTTGATTTGCCGCTTCCAGATGGCCCTAAGATAGCTAGAAAGTCGCCGCTTTCAACCTTCAAGTTGACCCCGCGAAGAGCTTCAACTAGAACTTTACCAAGCATGTAGATTTTCTTCAAACGAACCGCTTCTACCACTATAGCCATCTGAATCACTGATTACCTGCTCAGGAAATCCACGAGAGTGATATTTGAGCGTATTCCCCGATACTCCCTCCAAAGAGCCTACTAGATGAGCGAGAAAGAGGGCAACTGCGCGTGGGCGTGCAGTTGGAGGAAAAGCATTTAAAAGGTTGGATTGTGGATTTAAGGCAACTCAGATAAGGAAGCATGGCGATGGCTAGAAAAGCCAGAATTCGACTGACGAGCACCGACTTCAAGAAGCTGGAAGAGGTGTGCATGGAACTCAAGGCCATCGCCGACAGGACAGGAGTCAAGATGGTTGGACCGGTTCCGTTGCCAACCAAACACCTGCGCGTGCCAGTTTTGAAATCTCCGTGCGGCGAGGGCACACAAACCTGGGACAAATGGGAGATGCGCATCCACAAGCGATTGATAGATATAGACGCTGAAGAACGTGTTATGCGCCGAATCATGAGAATCCGTGTGCCCGAAGAGGTTTTCGTCAGCATCGAACTGCTATAAGTTTCATTTTCGGCACTTCCTGCTGCTTTATTACAGAAAGGCGCTCAAATCAGGCACAAGAATCATAATCAACAAGACCAACGACACAACGAAAGCCGCAGCCCACACAAACTTGTTCCAGTGAAAAACTTTCAGCCCATCAAGCATGCCAATAGGGATAAGGTTGAAGACTGCAACATACGCGTTGAGAAGCGCACTATATACTGCGACCAACCAAAAATCCCTCAAAGGCACAAAGGTGAGGGCCAATGAAACAGTGGCCAGCACGATGTTCACCAATGGTCCTGCGATTGCTGTCTTCCCAACCTTCTCTTTCTCACCGTAGCCTGCTATCATCACAGCGCCGGGAGAGATAATCTTGAAAGGCAGGACTATTGAGAGCAATGTGATAAGTGCTCCAGCGAGGGTCAGCCGGAACTCCGCCCACATTCCATAGTGTTGGGCCATCAGCTTGTGAGCGATTTCATGAAGAAGGAAAAGCCCGACAAACACCAGTGCAGCCGCTGCCCAAACAATTGGCGACAATTCAATAACATCTGTGCCTAGCGACATCAGCACGTATGACAACCCGACGCACATAACCAAAACCGCGCTTGTAACTAGGTGTTTTATCTCCGTGGGACTGAACCAGAACTTACCGAGTTGTCGAGGCGGAGCATACGTAACCTTGTACTCAAAAGGAGCAGGAGCCGCCACTTCTTTAGGCGCCTTAGCTCTTTCAATCTCCGTGCAAGCGTGGTTTTCAGGCAGCCTATGTTCAGGGCAGAAGAGCCCCCCGCAGTATTGACACTTGAAGGGCAACACTTCCTCCTTGCCACAGAACTGACACTTCAAACGGTGCCTCAACTCGCTTGTGGAATTGAAACTGTCATTATGTTTTCAACTATAAATGTCTAGTTGGCTCAGCTATCCGCCGCCCACTGGAGGAAGAATAGCGACTTGGTCGCCATCCTTAAGCTTGGTCCTCAGTCCCTGCAGGGCTGTGACGCTTTGACCATTGACTAAAAGCTGCAGGTGCCCCCGCACATCGCCGAGTTCATCGTAAACGTAATCATCAAACTCTTTTCCATACTTCTTGGAGAGTTGACTAAGAAGCGACTTCGCTGTCACAGAGCGAGAAAACTCAAGCTGCTCCTCCTTCTTTCCAACTATCTCTCGCAACGTCGTGAAAAACTTGACCGTTACCTTGAACGTCAACTTAACTGCGGCTCTATTCTGCCTTGTTCACTGTTTTGTTAATGGTTTCTTCTAACGTGTGACCGTGAACATAGACCAACGCTTTCTTGATGCCCGACACTTTCTTAGCCGTCGTCTTGATGTCTGTGGCAAACTTGAAGGCGATGGGACAAAACGGGCTGGTCGGAACGAAATCAATCTTGACCACACCAGGCTCCTCTTCCTTGACGCTTTGAATCAAGCTCATCTGCCCAAATGTGAGACCTGTCTCTGGGTCAACGATCTTCTCAACTTCCGTTTTCACTTTGGTCTCCAATTCAGTCAATGTTTCCTTCACCTTGAATCTGAACCTTGGGAGCAGCGTCTTTAATAACATTACGTTTCTGATGCATACGCCAACTCAGAGCCATGGTTTTTGGATGCGACGCCTTCACCTCGTCCAAACGCGTCACAGCCACATTGTACGGAGCATTCTTCACCAAGTCTGGATGTGAATGGGCCTCGTCGGAAATTCTCTTCAAGACGTCCACGAAGCGGTCAAGCTCCTCTTTCTCCACAGACTCGGTCGGCTCAATCATCAAAGCCTCATCTACAATCAAAGGAAAATACGTGGTCGGCGAATGCATGCCGTAATCAAGTAAGCGCTTCGCCACATCCATGGCCCGCACACCCGTCTCCTTATACAATGGCTTGGCGCTGAAAACACACTCGTGCTTCCTCCGACGACCTTGTGCATATGGCAGTTCAAAGCCACGAATCTCCCTCAGCCTCTTCACCAAGTAATTGGCGTTCAAAACCGAGACATCAGCCGCCTCTTCGAGGCCTTCAGCTCCCAAACTCAGAATGTACGCGTAGGCTCTGAGCAAAACCGCAACATTGCCGTAGAAGCTTCGCATCTTGCCTATGCTCTCAGGCCTATTGTAGTCTAGGTAGTACCGTCTTCGCCTTTGATTGTAGGCTATCTGCGGAACAGGCAGAAACCTAGCTAGTTTCTTGCAGACTCCGATTGGTCCCGCGCCCGGTCCGCCTCCACCGTGCGGAGTGCCAAACGTCTTGTGAATGTTGATATGAACTATGTCAAAGCCCATGTCACCGGGCCGAACCTTACCAGTGATGGCGTTGAGGTTGGCTCCGTCATAATAGAGCAAGCCGCCCGCTTCGTGCACGGTCTCAGCGATCTCAGCTATATCCTCTTCAAAAATCCCAAGCGTGTTCGGATTAGTCAGCATTAAACCTGCCGTGCGTTCGGAGACCGCCGCTTTCAACGCCTTCAGGTCGACGCAGCCGTTTTGGTTAGAGGGCACAATCACTATTTTGAAGCCTGCCATGGTGCCGCTGGCCGGATTGGTTCCATGCGCTGAATCTGGCACGATTAGCTCTGTTCTGTTTTCAACGTCGCCGTTGGCACTGTGGCATGCACGCATGAGCAACGCGCCCAGCAGCTCGCCGTGGGCTCCAGCTGAAGGTTGGAGGCACACTTCGTGGGTGCCCGTGATCTCGGCCAGCCAACTCGCTAGGGTGTAGAGGATTTCCAGTGTGCCCTGAACTGTGGTTTCATCCTGATATGGATGGAGCTCACTCAAGCTGGCGGCTCCAGCCAGCATGTCGTTGATTTTGGGATCGTACTTCATGGTGCAGCTTCCCAAAGGATAGAAGCCCAAGTCAACGCCGTAGTTCATTTGAGCCAGCCGAGTGAAGTGGCGAACAACCTCTACCTCTGAGAGTTCAGGCAGATGAGGCGGCAGCGTTCGTTTAATAGCTCTGGGCAGTTTCGCCAAGACGTTGCCCACCTGCTTGGAGATTTCCTCTTCTGTGCCCGGCAGTGTGCATCCTCGCCTGTCTTGGCCTCCAAGCTTGAATATGACTGGTTCATCCCAGCTGGCTTGCCTAAACATGCTTCATTCGCCTCTTTTTTCTCAGCACACTCTTGAGAGCATGCGCAAGCCTGTCTATGTCCTGCTTAGAATGCATCTCAGTGACACAGTAGAGGGCTGTTTGACCCAACTCTCGAAACTCCGTAGAGAGGTTTTTACCGCCATGAATTCCATGTTGCTTGAGCAACGCCCGATGCAGCCCTCGAACTGTCCTTCCAGTTTTGTCGAAGTTCACGGTGAACTCTTTGAAGTGAGGAGCGTTGAACAAAGGAGCCTTAACACCACTGATCCGGGCTAACTGCCGCATCGCGTACTCCGTCTTCATCATTATGGTTTCGCCCAACTCTCGCAGACCCTGCGGTCCAAGAGAGGCCAAATGGGCTGCGGAAGCTAAGGCGCACAGAGCCTCGTTTGTGCAGATGTTCGAGGTTGCCCTCTCCCTTCTTATGTGCTGTTCACGAGTCTGCAGTGCCATGCAGAAGCCGGTCTTGTCTCCCTTCAACGTCGTGGTCATGCCGATGACTCGGCCGGGCATCTGCCGTACGAGTTCCATTTCGCCTCTGCAGGCAAACAGCCCAAGGAGAGGACCGCCATAGTTGAGATGATTCCCCAAGGGCTGACCTTCACCCACGACTATGTCAGCGCCGTATTCACCTGGCGGCTTCAAGACTCCAAGCGATGTTGGGTCGACTCCAACGATGAACATGGTGCCTTTGTCATGAGCGATTTCCGCGATTTGGTTGACCTGGGGTTCAACGAAGCCTAAGTATGATGGGTTCTCAATGTAAACAGCGGCGGTTTTTTCTGAAACAAGGTCTTTCAGGTTTTCAGGGTTAAGCAGGCCTGTATCTCTGTTGTAACCTGCGGTTTTGATCTGTAGTTTCAAGGGTTCAACATACGTTCGCAGAGTTGCGTTTCTCTCTGGATGAATTGCTTTTGGCACAACAACTTCGGTGCGTTTGTTTATGCGCACTGACATGCGGACGGCTTCGCCTAAGGCTGAGGCCCAGTCGTACATTGATGAGTTGGCCACGTCCATGGCGGTCAGTTCGCAGATCATGCTTTGATACTCAAACATGGCCTGAAGCATGCCTTGGGAGATCTCTGGCTGATACGGCGTGTACGAAGTCAGGAACTCTGTGCGTTGAACTACGTTGTCGACTGTGGCTGGAACGAAGTGGGGCCAACATCCTGCGCCAAGGAAAACAGGCATATCACGCCACGTTTGATTTCGGCTGAGAAGCCCCTCAACATGTGTTCTCAGGTCGTGCTCTGACAAAGGTTCAGGCAGTCTGAGTCTGCGCTTGAGCTGGAATCTCCTCGGGACATCGGCGTAGAGTTCATCTATGCTCTTTATTCCGATTTGGCGCATCATCTCCTGTTTGGTTTCTGGCATTGCGTTTGGGATGTACGGATGAACGTGTGTCTCCGGCAAGCTTGTTTTTCACCGTGAAAGATTAGAACAGTATTAGGGATTCTTGTTTTAAGTTATCGCTTCGAGAATTTGTCTGAGGCGTGTTGACGTGAGTTGGCCGAGCATGGCTAACTGCTCGGTTGAAAGGTAGCTGCTGGCCGAAGAGTCGAAGAGCATGTTTGCTGAGGATGGGAACTCCGAGGTGGCTGCGTGAAGTATTATGATGATCGGCACGAGAGGGAGAGCATGAACCTTAACCGAGCAATCGCCATAGGTCAGCCTCTCCGCACCTAGTGTTTTGGCTGTGTTCCATAGTTTTTCAGGGGTCGACCCGAAGGTCTTTTCGATGGGCACGACTGCCCGTCGTATGAACGCTTTGTTGTAGCTTTCACCGCCAGACAACTGTGAAAATGAGATCAGCTTGCGGGTTTCAGGTGTCGGTTGAGAGTTCGCGTAGCCCGTGAGGATGCAGTAGATTTCTGGCTCGATCTCTGGCACCTGCTTGTTTCCGATTTCATCGTGTATTTTTCCGGTTTCTAGAGACAGTCTGAGCCTAAGGAACTCCAAATGCGAACTGGCAGGGAAGCCCAGTCTGCCCTTTAGCGAGATGATCTTGTCTTTGCACTTGTCCCACGTCCATATGTCTCTGTACATTTTGTTGGCCCTGAATGCATTCTTGGCTACATGTGAACCATGTTGATAATGAAAGTTGCTGTGTCAAACAAGTAGAGTCTTCAGAAGTGACTTGGGAAGGATACATTTAAGGGAAGGATCACTGTAGTGTTGCAGAAACCAATGGAGACCTGAAAACAGAATGAAAACGAGTTATAGGGAGTTGCTGAAGCGCGCGCATTCGCAGTTGCCACCCGAGGTTTTTGAGCAGAAGCGGTTTGAGATCCCTAAGATTCGAAGTGCAACGATAGGGATGAAAACCATAGTTGTGAACTACAAGGAAATTGCGGATGCTTTGAATCGCAACCAACTGCATCTGCTGCGTTATTTGTCTCGCGAGATGGCTACGGCAGGCGCAATTGACGGCGGCCGAGCCATTTTTCAGGGGAAATTCAATCGTGACACCCTCAATCGTTTGATTGAGCGCTATTCAGAGGAGTTTGTGATCTGCCCGATCTGTAAGCGTCCTGACACAAAGATCGTGAAGGAGAAGCGATTCTCGTTCTTGGCCTGTGAGGCCTGCGGCGCCAAATCCTCCATAAGAACCATCTGAGACCATGCAGGAAAACAGTAGATCAAACCTGACAGACCCGAGCTGAATTTTCGTAACAAAAAAGGTGGTGAGGGCCTTCTACATTGGCCTGTTGATGAATCTTTGCAGGTAGGCAACTGCCTGAGCCCGCACTAGCTCTAGCTCTGCAGAGTCGACGTAGGCCCTGTTTGTTTCATATTTTGTGAGATCTGCCATGTCTTTTCACCTCCTTGCTTGTTGGTCCACAGTTCGGCGGAGGACGGTATTTAAGGCGGCGCACATTGGGAGAACATGTTTTGAGGTCACGTGCAAAGAACATCACTTGTAGTCACAGATTGTTAGTTCGACGTGCCTTGTCGGCGCGGGGAACGTAGCAAAAACTATATTGTTCACTTCAAGCCTAATCATCATAGAAAACAGCGACCAAGTGCATCAAGTAGGCAAATGCAGTGACCGATGTCTATGTGAACGTTCGCAAGCACGGCAAACAAGTGGTCTTGGCTACGTGTGACTGTGACTTGTTAGGACAGATTCTCAGAGACGGACAAATCGTCTTTGAAGTGCGTGAGGACTTCTACAAGGGAATGAGGGTCACGATTGAAGAGGCTATTGAATTGTGCAGGCAATCCACCATAGTTAACATGGTTGGCAAATGCATTGTGGACAAAGCCGTGAAGGCAGGGCTAGTTCATCCAGAAGCCATACTGAAGATATCTGGGGTTCCGCACGCACAAATCGTCAAGTTATAGAGTTCAGTCTTGTTAAGATATTTAAGTGAGTCTTGTTGCTTCTGTTGTAGCAAGTACGCTTCAGTATCGAGGTGGCTGTTTGGGTAAGAAGAAGGTTGTAAGCGAGGCAGAAATGCAAGACATGACGCTGCCAGGCGGAACTGATGTCCTGTGCGTAGCCACCAAGTTCTTGGGGTACGATAGAATCATGGTTAAGTGTCAAGATGGACATGAACGGCTCTGCCGCATAAGGGGCAAGATTAAGAGGCGCGTGTGGATACGCGAGGGCGACATAGTTTTGGTTTCGCCTTGGGACTTTCAGAGTGACACCCGAGGCGACGTCATCTGGAGATACACCAGGGGTCAAGCAGACTGGCTCCGCAGGAAGGGATATCTCAACCTCTAGACTATGCACACAGTTTTGGGAGACTGCCCGTGTCCTACCGAGCCAAAGTGGACAAAAAGATTGGACGCAGAGAGAAGCGTTATGAAACCGAACGGTTGATGAGAGAAAAAAGAAGCGAAGAATACGAGGTTCTAGAAGAGGTTTTTGACCGCTCCACCCTCATGACTATCTACGATTTCTTAAACAAGGGAACAATAGACCAGATATTTGGCTCAGTTAAGGCTGGAAAGGAGTCTAAACTCTACTGGGGCAAAGACAAAAACGGCAAACCCATTGCCATAAAAATCTTCCTAACAATCTCAGCTGAATTCAAAAGAGGCGGCATGATACCCTACATCGAAGGTGACCCACGTTTCGCCCACATCAAACGCGACACCCGCAGCCTCGTCTACGCCTGGGCTCAAAAGGAATTCAGAAACCTCACGCAAGCTGTGGAGGCAGGGGTCAGGGTGCCCAAACCAATAGATGTGAGCCACAACGTCCTAATCATGGAATTCGTAGGGAAAGACGGGGAAAGCGCACCCTTACTCAGGGAAACGGAACTCAGGAACCCCTCACGCACCTACAATCAGGTCATAGCCAACGTGAAGAGACTCTATCAGAAAGCTAAACTTGTCCACGGCGACCTCAGCGAATACAACATAATGATCTGGAGGAATAAGCCAGTCTTATTCGATGTTTCACAAGCCGTGCCTTTAGAGCATCCGATGTCAGATCAACTTCTTCGCAGAGATTTAGAAAACCTAAACCGCTACTTTAAACGCTTAGAAGTAGAAATCATACCATTCGAAGAATTGCACAAGACGGTGACAGGCAGTGGCACGGGCTAACACCTTCACGAAGATCACTAAAGACCGAATAGGCGCATTAATTGGACCAGACGGCAAGGTGAAGGAAAACATTGAGAAGGAACTCGGCGTAGAACTGAACATAGACAGCGAAGCGGGCGACGTGGAAATAGCTCTCAAACCGGAAACTCAAGACCCATCGATGCTGTTCCGGGCCAAAGAAGTGGTCACAGCAATTGGGCGAGGTTTCTCACCTGACCGAGCCTTCCGCCTGCTACGCGACGAAGACTCAGCATTAGAAGTGATAGACTTACGCGAGCTGTTTGGCCAGTCGCTTTCTGACTTGCAGCGCATAAAAGGAAGAATCATAGGCGAAGCCGGCAAAACAAGACGCATAATCGAAGAATTAACTGAAGCCGACTTATCCGTGCATGGACACACCGTCTCAATCATCGCCGACAGCGACCAGATGGAAGTAGCCCGAGAAGCCGTCCAAATGCTGCTTCGAGGCAGCCAACACAGCACAGTCTACCGCTATCTGCACCGAAAAAGACGCGAACTCAAGAAGAAAAAGCTGGAACTCTGGGAGAAACCCTACGAAAGGCTTGAGGAATAACGAGAGTGCAGAGTGTTCATATTTTCGGAAACTCGCTCCCTCATCACATGCCAGCCAATATACGACTTCCTCACCATCAAAAATAATTCTTCAGGAGACAACAGACAAACAACTTCCAAGAAAATCCGACAAAGCCACACATCAAACCCACTCTTTCGCAACCCACATCCTAAGTAATTTACCAAGCAAACTCCCTCAGACCGTTTGGAGTTTTTTTTTGCGTTTTTGTGTTAAAAGTTAAAAAGAGCGTTGAATGAATATTCTTGCGGATTGACTGACAGAGATAAAAAACGTTGGCTTAGAGAGGATACGTGTGGCCGAAGCAACCTTCGAGGAAATCAGTGCTGCGGATTTTTTCTACCGCAACCGAGACATAGCAGGCTTCACCAACCCATCAAGAGCCATCTTCTCCTCAGTACGCGAACTGGTTGAAAACTCACTCGACGCCGCCGACCACTCCGGCAGACCCCCAGACATCTACGTCAGACTGTCATACGAAGACGAAGAAAAATTCACAAGCGAACTCGAAGAAGACAGAAAAGGCGAAGACGAAGAAGCCGCCGAAACCTTCGAGACAGGCGTCTACAAACTTCGCGTAGAAGACAACGGCTCAGGCGTCCCAGCTCGCCACATACCAGGCGCCTTCGGCCAGGTCCTGTTCGGCTCAAAATACAAACTCAAACAGGCACGAGGCACCTTCGGCTTAGGCGGCACAATGGCGCTGCTATACGGGCAGATAACCACCCACAAGCCCGCCTATGTCGTATCCAGCACAGGCGGCGCCAAAGTATACATGTACAAGCTGATGGTCGACATCCAACGCAACCGCCCAATCATCCTAGACCGCAAGATTCTTCTAAACAAAGAGGGTTGGCACGGAACCGTAGTTGACTTCAACCTCGAAGGCGACTACAGCAAAGCCATGTCCCGGATTCTAGAGTACCTGAAACAAACAGCGCTAGTCAACCCTTACGCTAACATAACCTTCATCGACCCAAAAGGACGCCTATACAAGTTCACCCGAGTAACCACAAAAATGCCGCCTCCACCGAGAGAGACAAAGCCACATCCCTACGGAGTAGACGT
>Ga0315310_10002869_pt1 | contig 10737 bp, 9 predicted proteins | sample TDP5_MG_FD_203630 | JGI IMG/M metagenome (GOLD analysis project Ga0315310, IMG submission 203630) | Freshwater sediment microbial communities from Lake Towuti, South Sulawesi, Indonesia - TDP5 | ecosystem: Environmental > Aquatic > Freshwater > Lake > Sediment | place: Indonesia: South Sulawesi...
TGCTCTCCACTCCTGCTGCGATCAGGGCCACGGAGACGCGGTCCAGCGTCGTCGGGATCGAGATCTTTCCCGTGGTCCTGTCTTGTCTGGTGTGAAGGTCAACCTCAATCCTACCTATCCTCCCGTTCCTTTGAAGCTCTCTGAGGTCGAGCTCTGGGCCGAAGAGACCCTCCGTCTGGCCGAAGATGGCGCCAACCACGTCAGTCTTCTCAACCACGCCTTCGACATCATACCCGGCCCTGACGACATATTTAGTCACCACACTCGGAGAACGATCCAATTCTACACCTTCCGTTGAACCCGAAGCGAGCTGTAAGGGTGATATGACGAACCTTACCTGATTCGCGGTCTATAGGGCTGCGGTGCTAATTAACCTTTCACTTGACAGTCATGTTCCGCATAGAGCGCATGACACCTTAGGGACAGCAGGGCAAGTCAAGGGACGTTCGGCGAACACTCAGCCATGTTCTCCTGTCGCGGCCCTTTCCAGGTGTTCGCCGAGGCCCTGGATATCCTTGACCTCGCCCCGCATCAGAGCCGACAGGCGCTCCCTATACGCAAGGTCAACTTTCACTCCTTGACGCTCCAACGTTTCGCGAAGAAACCTGGCTAGGCGCTCTCCCGCTGCATCGAAGTCCGTCAGGACGATCACCTTCAGTCTTGTGTCGATTCCCTCAACGAAATCAAGGAGGCGAGAACTCGAAGACTTGGCACATAGGATGGCGCCGCGAACACCGAGAGCCCTTAGGGCTTCCAAGTCTCTCCTTCCCTCCACCACCAAGGCAGCACCCCCAGCCGCCTCAGCATTCAGCCTCTGGATCAACTCGGAAACGCGCTCAAGCCTATCCTCGTCCAAGGTCCTTCGGAATACTGGTTGGCGATCGCTTTCCTGGGCATAGCGGCCTCGCCCGCGGCTCCGTCGAACCCTCAGAGAAGATGGGCGCGTTCTAGCCAAGAGAGCCCACCCTGTCGATTTGGTTGACGCAGTGACTCTGCTTAGGGATTCTACCGGCCAACCGTCTTCCAGCCGTTGTGCAAGCACCCCCACCGTCTTGCGATCAGGATCGGTGGGCCATCTTGGTGGGCGTGTGTCCGCATACGACTAACAACTCGGCTTCATGGATGGACGCTGCGTCCTTCTCAGCTAGCACTCTCTCATATGGGAGAGTTGACGCCCACCGCTCAAGTGTCCGAGAGGAGGCAATAAAAGGCTTCGCTTCGTCCGTGCTGTGAGGCCCTCTTCCGGCCTTTGCCGAGGCCTGTCCCATGCTTGGGTTGACCCTCCCTTCATTGAACGGCTGCGACGCCTAGACTCCGCGGGGTCCGTAGTCATGGGTCATCCTAGAAGGAGTCCGAGGGGCCTCAAGAACACCAGACCCTATGCGCCATATAAGCCTAGCCGTGGGCTTACTCAGCCCGTAGGTCTCCGGCGAACGAGCGTAGAGTGGTCGTTCTCTATTCATCCTCGCCGAAGGCGCCATAGACGGCCTAGGTCTATCTCCATGCTCGCGACAGGGTTCTCCAGCTGGAAGCTCAGGATCGTCTCAGGATGAAGCTCTCCTAAGAAGCCTACCTCCTCACCCGCAGCCTTAATCAGCCCGAATCTTCCGGCTAGAAAGCTGGGGTGGCTGCCAGGCTCAACTCTGGATTCAAGGCCAAGGGCCTTCAGGAGGGAATCGGCCACAGCCTTCACCTCGCTCAGGTCTGCCTTCGAATGAGTGCTGGCCACCGCTAGCTTCCGAACAGTTCGAGTCCCCGTCTCCTCGCTGTCGTCAAGCTCAACGGTGTCGTCAACCTCGAATATCCTCTGCGGCAGTCCATGATGCTTGTTCCGAGAGAGCACCTCTACGAGGCTGGGAAGCAACCAGCTTCTGCAGACCGTGTACTCACGCGTCTGGGGGTTCTGGATCTCAGCGAGCGGAGCTCGAGGCAGTCGCATCTTCTCAAAGAGCGTCGTCGGGCTCGTTAGGACGTAGGTGACGACCTCTTGGTAGCCGAATCCCACCAAGAGCTCCCTGACTTGTCTTGAGAACAGCTCCAGCGGTTCCTCGCCACCGATCGTCGAGATCGCGGGAATCATGGGCGTGAAGCTACCATAGCCATACGCGATGGCCACGTCCTCGACGAGGTCTACAGGATGCATGATGTCCGCTCTGTACGGTGGGATTGAGACCAGCAGTGAGCCTGCTTCTCCTACCACGGCGCCGTACCTCATCCTTTCGAGGAGACTTCCCACCTGCTGCGCGGTGAGGTTCAGACCCAGAAGCTTCTCCACGGCCTTCAGCTCTAGCTTCCTTCGCCGGGGCGAGAGGTCGGGTGTCACCGGCTCTCGACCCGGCTCCAGAGCGTACTCGTAGTTGGCCCTCACGAACTCGATCTTGCCGTGACGCTCAGCCAGGGCGCAGACCATGATGTTCAGGACCATGTTTATCGTTCGCCAGTCCAGTCCTGTCACGTCCACAACCACGCTCTGCGTTTCAGCCGTGACCCTTGTATTCTCGCTGTTGATGATCGGCGGCATGCTGAGAACGGTGCCCAGGCTGTCCATCAGGATCGGGTACAGATCATGACCGGCTAGGATGTGCCCATACTCCACGCCCTTTGGATGCTTTTGCAGGACCTCGGCGAGCGACAGCCTCGTTGAGAAGTCCAGGGGGACGAAGCTGAACTCCTTCTCCTTGGCCGTGTAAGTCAAAGGGAGGACCACTTTCCCGGCGTCGTAGACACCTATCGAGCCCTTCCGCCTGTTCCTGCAGTAGGAAACGTGGAGCTTCTCTTGGAGCTCCATAATGGATATCAACGAGGTGTCAGTCAGTTGGAGCCCCTTCACGACGGAGAAGACCGCGTATGGCCTCACGGCCTTGACAGCGGCATCAACGGTTGCGCGGTGACCCGCGTCGTAAGCCTCGTAGCGGGGCAGTCCAACGTCTAGACCCATGAATCCCGCGAAGGCTCTGGCCAGGCCCTCCGTGGAGAACATGTCAGGTCTGTTGGGGAAGACCTCCACATCGAAGCCCTCTGCGGATTCGCGTTCCCAAGCCATGCCGAGCATCGGAAGGCTCTCTCGAAGTATGCTCATCGGGAGGTCCTTCCCAAGCAGTTCAAGGAAGTCTGCGAGGTTGACGCTTATGACTGGCATGGTCACTTCTCCGGCCAGACCTTGGCCTCTCTCAGCATTCCGAGGTCGTTGGAGTGAAGTTCGCGGATGTCCTTTATGCCGTACGGCATCATCATCATCCGGCTTAGGCCCGGACCCCAAGCAAGCACGGGGATCTCCCTTCCGAACAGAGGCTTCACCACCTCAGGTCGAAACACCCCGGCACCGCCAAGCTCCATCCACTCGCCGTGCGTTGGATGGAAAACCTCGATCTCCACAGAGGGCTCCGTGTACGGGAAATACGCGGGCCTAAACCTCGGCCTGTCGAAGCCCAGCTTGGCGAAGTAACGTTTCAGGTATCCAATCAGGTGCGTGAAGTTGACTCCGTCGTCAACAACGATCCCGTCTGTTTGATAGAGCTCACTCAGGCTGCGCCACGTCAAGGCTTCGTTCCTGAAGATCCTGCCGACTGAGAAGAACTTCGCGGGGAGCTCGCACTCCTTCAAGGCTGCAAGTGTCCTGGCAGAGAGGCAGGTAGTATGCGTCCGGAGGAGGCACTGTTTCGCGGCTCCCTCATCCCAGGTGTATCCCCATCCGGTTGAGCCCGTAGTCCAACCACCTTCGTGCGTCTCCTTAACAGCGTCGATGAGGTTCCGTTCAGGCAGCTTCCCATGGCTTGGCGTACTCATGTAGAAGGTATCCTGCATATCCCTCGCAGGATGATCCTGAGGCACATAGAGGGCGTCGAAGTCCCAGAAGCATGTCTCGACCAAGGGGCCTTTCATCTCCTGGAAACCCATCTCCACCCATACGCGCCGCATATGCTCCAGGGCCTGCCGGACGAAGTGCTTCCTTCCCGCGTAGATGGGGTAGCTGGGCAGGGAAACATCATACTCCCTAAGCCTGACAGTCTGCCACTCGCCAGAGGCGATCAGGTCCGTCGTCAGAGAGGAGACCTCGGTCACGACCGGTACCTCGCCTAGCGCAGCCCGTCGCCCAAGCTCAGATAGCCTGAATCTCCTCTCCGTGAGGGCCTCTGCTGCCAGGATGCCCCTTGCCAGAAGCCCAGAGACGGCGGAGGCAAGGTTCTCGGGTATCTCGACAGACCGCATTCCTCTCCGAGACCCGACAAGTTCGACTAGGTCCTCGTCGAGGCCCTTGCCAGCCACCCTACCCTCTTCAGTGACCATCAGCACTCTCCCTCCCTCGCCACCTGCGACCTGCACCCATCCTTTCTTCTTCGCCCAGGCCAAGGCCACGGGTAACTCCCAAGCTTCCAACTCAGCCTCCCTTGCTTCAGCCAGCATGGCGGTGTCTCGGTGCTTCAGCCACTCCACAAGTCTTCTTTCAGGCAGCCCAATGGCCCTGTGTCGAGCGCCTTCAGCCGTCAGGTCCAAGACCTGGCTTCTCAGCTCGTCTATCTCCACGAGCCCCTTCTCGCGCAACAAGTACGCTGCGGTGGTAACCTGTTCCTCACGCAGCTTGCAGTCTCGAGAGAGCTCATCGGCTGCCGCGTGTCCGCTCGAAGCGAGCAGACTTTTCAACACGCGGTTCTCATTCACTAGGAGAACGATCTCCGTCACAGCCATCTGCGACCCCGGTTCATCACCCTTGCTTCGCCGCCTTGCCCGAAGCGAAAGGCTCTGACCTTTCCTCCTTGCGGCGACAGACTCTTCATGTGCCTATGACTCATAATAACGTATGCCTCGGCATACCGCCGAGTTGCGATGAGCCAGTTGAAGTCTCCCTGGGGTTCAAGGTCCCGCTGTAGAATGAGCAAGAAGTGAGTGTTGAAAGTCTACGCGTGCTGGGTGTCACGCTTTGCCAGCCGCAGACCCGCTTTCCCTCACCCGTCGCACTGCCGCTATGCAGGCTTAAGTCAACGCTGCGCGCAAGGCCTTTCTAGACCCTGACTCTCGGTGCCCACGATGACGGATGTCTACATCGGAGCAGGCGGCTGGGCGTACTTCCAGGTTCCGAACGAGGACCCGCTGGTTGCCTATTCGAGAGTCTTCAGCTTCGTGGAGGTGAATTCGACGTTCTATGCGTACCCATCGGTTGCAGCAGTCAGCGCTTGGAGGAGCGGGGTTCCCAAAGATTTCAGGTTCGCTGTGAAAGCCCACAGTGACCTCTCGCACCGCTACGGGCTTAGGCCTGTTCAAGGCGCTTTCCGAAGCTTCGACCGGATGAAACGGCTCTGCAGGCTCTTGAGAACCAAGCTTCTGGTGATCGAAACCCCTGCCGACGCGCTCTTCGGCCAAGAAGAGGTCCGGTGGGCGAAGGCCTTCTTCGCATCCGTCAACCTGAAGCGATTGAGGTTGGTTTGGGAGATTCGGTCAGCAGTTAACAGGTCGCTTGAGCCATCGCTAGCCAGGCTCATGGAGGATCTGGGGATAGTGCACTGCGTAGACATCTCTCGAGAGGCGCCACAGACAAGGTCCGAGATGCTCTATTCGAGGCTGTTCGGCAGAGGCCAGCATAACGTGTACCAGTTCGATGATGATGAGCTCAAGGCTGTAGACAAGAAGGCTGTCTCGGGCGAGTTCAAGCAGTCAATACTCGCCTTCCACAGCGTCAAGATGTACGCGGACGCGGCTAGACTGAAGGCCTTCAGGGAGACAGGCCGCTTCCCCGAAGTAACACGCTCTACCGGGGCGGAATCGCTCCTAGAGGTCTTGAAGGAGGACGCTACTTTCCCTGCAACCAGGGATCGGCTCCTTCAAAGCCAGGGCTGGAAGGTTATCGACCTAACACCGGAGCGGCGAGTCCACGCGTCAGAGCTTCTCCGTCAACTGCCCCAGCGAACCTACCTCGGCGCAGACGAGGTCTACCGCGCATTGGTAGCAGAGCCGTTGCTTTAGGAGCGGAGAGGCACGTTGAGGACCCTGGTGCAAAACGTCAGTAACAGATGTGTTTTCTGCGAGATCGCGGCGGCGAGGGCCCCTGCCAGTTTCGTCTATCAGGACCCAAAGCTCATGGCGCCTATGGATGCGCGACCTGCAAGCCTAGGCTATACGCTGGTAGCGCCAAAGGAGCATTGGCGGAACATCCTAGAGGTACCGGCGGCGCTCAACATGCAGATCTTCGCCCTGGTACAAGACATGGCCCGCGCGATAAACGAGGCGTTTCAGCCCGCAGGATTGAACATTGTTCAGAACAACGGAAGGGCCGCGCTCCAATCCGTGCCACACCTCCATGTGCACCTCATTCCCAGATACGCAGGAAACGAGCTCTCAGATGTGTTGACAGCTCTGATCTCACGACGTCGCCGCGAGATGCCCTCCAGAGACTCCTTGGACGGAACGGCGAAGAAGATAGCTGAGCGGCTCAGGCACAGCCAAACCTTTGCCTGACCGCAGACCGCAACACCTACGAGCTCACGTCGGCTCGAGAGGCACCCTCGCGCCTGTAGCGTCGCGACGGAAGAGGCCGAGTTCAGGCATCTGCTTGAGCTCAACCCCGGAGAAGACAGGCCCGTCCTTGCACACAAGATAGGGACCGATGCAGCAGCTCCCGCATAGTCCAATAGCGCACTTCACGTAGGCCTGAAGGCTTGCCTCCACAGGCACCACGTGCGCGTCCGCAAGCTTGAACACCTTCGCCACCATCGCGTCAGGCCCGGAAGTATATAGGAAATCGGTCCTCCCCGCGGCAAGCAGAGCTCCGAGGGCCTCGACGGCGGTTCCCCGACGCCCCATGCTTCCATCGTCCGTGATGACGATAAGGTTCCCGCCCACCTTCGACAACGCTGCCTCTAGCCTTGAGACGAAGACCAGCTTGTCGCTCGTTCTCGCTCCGAGAATGAAGGAGATGTGAGAGGAGCGGTCCACGACGCGCTCGACTAGGAAGGCAAGCGGGACGACGCCCATCCCACCAGCTACCATAGCGAGTCTGCCGCGATGAAGCGTGAAGCCTCGTCCAAGCGGGCCCATGACGCCGATCTCCTCGCCGACTTTCTTCTCGCACAGGGCGCTCGAGGCTTCGCCTAGAGCCTCAACGGTTATCGAGACCTCGTCGAGTTCTGTCGTCTTCGAGATCGACATCGGCACCTCATCGACCCCAGGCGCCCAAGCCATCACAAACTGACCTGGCCGCCCAGCAGCGCATAGGGGGTCGAAGAAGGTAAGCGTCCTCACGTTGTCAGCTTCCTCCTTAGCGTCTCTGACGTGGACGATTCTTCTCGTCTCAACGTTCATGGGACAGCCCCACAAGCTCACTTATGGCGCCGTAGCCTTTCTCCACCATGTAGGCTTCGATGCCTGCCGCGATCTCCCTGAAGACCTCGACGCCCCTGGCGCCGACCGCGCTTCCCACCGCGACAGCGGTCGCCCCGGCCATAAGGAACTCTACGGCATCCTGGTACGTCTCAACGCCACCGCAGCCGATGACGGGCACCTCGACCGCCTCCGAGAGCTCGTACACGTGTCTGAGCGCGATCGGCTTGATCGCAGGCCCAGAGAGGCCGCCTACCCTGTTTGAGAGGATTGGCCTGCCCGTCTCGAAGTCTATGGCCATCGCTTTCACCGTGTTGATCGCTGTTAAGGCCGACGCGCCGGCCTGTACCGCGGCTTCGGCGACAGAGACAAGGTCGGTCACGTTCGGCGAGAGCTTCACGAGGACCGGCTTCCGCTCTTGACCTGCGACTGCGACGACGCTGGCGACCATCTCTCGAGCCAGTGACGGGTCACTGCCGGCCTCATGGATGCTTCCGACATGGGGGCATGAGAGGTTCACTTCGACCCCTGCTATGGCGGTGCCCCGGAGTCGCCGTGCGACCTCGGCTAGTTCTTCGGCTGAGAACCCATAGATGCTCGCTAGGACGGGGGCCGTCAAGTCTCGGAGCTCTTCCAGCTCTGCGCGGAAAGCCTCGACTCCGGGGTTTGGCAATCCCATCGCGTTTAGGAAGCCGACGGGAAGCCGGACGACCGTGGGGTTCTTGTAGCCTTCACGCGCGGCGAGGCCGAGGGACTTGGTGACGACAGCTCCCGCCCCCGCGGCGGCAGCCCTGCGCAGAAGGTTGGCGGAGAGTCCCCAGATGCCCGAGGCCAAGAGGAGGGGGTTTCGCAGCCTCAGCCCCGCGAGCTCCACCGAGAGGTCGGGCCTCAAGAAGCATCTTCCAGCCAGCCGTATCGCCTTGGCCTGGATAAAAACCATTGTAGCATAGGCCGTCAGCTCCGCCTTCTCATGCCACCTTTGCGCCTCTCGGCGGCTCCCAGCAACCCATATATGCTTCATCCTGCAGCCTATGGTGCTGCGCCGACGTACCTCGGGGGAGCGGCGATGTCAACCATCACCGTGGATGCTTCTACGCTAAGTCGTGATGACGGCGAGGAGTTGAAGGAGCTGCTGGGGTACCTCTCGTCGCGCCTCAGCGTGGCTCCGACGCAGTCGGGAAGCCAACTCACCATCACAGCCTCCGAGGAGAAGGAGGTTCGTGCACGCGAGGTCAGGGAACAGGTGAAGCGGTTCCTCTACAGGCGCGGCTTGAAGTCCAAGTATCGGGTCACGGCGTCAGGTAGGGCCGTCACGCTTCGAAGGATCGGTAAACCCTAAACCAGTAGGTGTTTCCTGAGGCCCTCCGAGCTTCTCGGGAAACTCTTTGATCGCCTCAAGGCATGGGGCTCAGACCAGGTGACGTGTTGAACGAGAGGACTGTCGGGGCGCTCCTTTGCTCTCTGAGCGCCGCCTTCATGCTCTTCTACACGTGGCTGCTCTTCCTTCCACCTCAGGACTGGACTGTGCTCGGGAAACCGCTTACGTGGTGGGCCGTAGCCCTCCCCGTATACGTGCTGGTCTTCATCTTCTTCGGCATACTCATCTGGATAGGATGGGCTATGGCAACGACACCTGAACAGCCGCCTCTACGGGCCGAGCCCCCGCAGCCTCCGGAGAGGGACCGGGATGAGCCGACAGGGCGGCCTAGCGCATGAAGTTCTGGCCTGATTCACGGTTGAGAACGAAGCGCTTCGTGAAGATACGCTTGTTTCGGACCCTAGGCGGCAGCTTATGCCTGGGCCTCGCCGTGATCTTCGGAGTCTGGCTTCGAACCTTGCCCGCCTTCGTCAGGCTTCCATGCGTCGGCATGCGTTAAACACCTTAGCGCATCCCCCATAGCCCTGCGCGCGTTTAAAAACGTTGTCCGCTGGAGCTGTCGCTCGCGGTGACGTGGTTTCATAGCGCCTTTCATCATGCTTTACGGTGGCTTCATGCCACCAAACGAGGCGCGGCAGGCCCTGATTCAACCGAAGCCTACCGCGGATCGGGTCTGATTGAAGACTGTCTTTGCGTGATGGACCGGGCGGTATGCACCCCATATTTGGGGTGAGTCTCCTCTGGAGGAGCCAAGGTGAAGGCCAAGAACCTCCACCAGCAGGTAGCGAAGGTCCACCCTGGCCAAGCCCTCCCACTTAGGTTGACAACCCCGTATTGAGCTAAGGTAAGCTTAAATAGTAGAGCTCTACTGTGTAGGGCACTACTGAGTGGAACCCTACTATGTGGCGCGATTTCCTAGCTGGAGATGAGAGGATCAGTCCCATTCAGGTCCTAATCCTGTTACAACTCAAAAAGCAGCCCATGTACGGCTACGAGATCCTAAAGTCTCTTCGAGAACGGTTTGGAGACACATGGGAACCCAAAACTGGAACTGTCTATCCAGCATTAAGGAGTCTGGAAACAAGGGGCTTTGTTCAAACAGACCTGAAAGATGAGAAAGAGTTCTATTCCCTAACCGAAAAGGGAAAAGAAATCCTGACAGACGCCGGTGCACTACTGGAAGGTGGCTTGAAATTCGCTGAGAAGTATTACAGGTTTCTACCGCCTCCTGACAGGGGCAGAATTATGGAAAAAATGATAGAGCGATTTTCCAATGGCCATCCGCCTCCATTTCCGTTCTTTTTCCCGCCATTTCCTCCCAATGATTTCGAAGACAAGGACACCCGAATGAGGAACCTCAAGATGATAAAGAAGGCCACTCAGAAATGCCTCCAGGCCATCGATGAAGAAATCAAGAAACTGGAGGGTGAAAGCCGTAAAGAAACCAAATCAGAACACACCCAGGTCTAAAAGATAGTCCTGTTGAGCGATTACGATATGCAAAAAAAACTTAATAACTGTTTGTTTGATTCTCTTGATTTTAGCCAGTTTTCCTCTGATCAACTGAGTGGAGGTCAACCTAATGAGATTAGCCGGTAATCCGGACGACGCCAAACCGAACCGTAATCACCTCCTCCGGGTGATATCCTTCATGAGGCCGTATTGGCTTATGAGTCTCTTCGCCGTGGTGATGGTCATGGCTTCGGTTCTCGCCAATCTCACGATACCAACGCTTATCCAGCGTATCATCGATCAAGGGATAACACCACGGGACATGAACGTGATCATTGCGACCACTGAAACCATAATAGGAGTAGTCTTATTCGCGGCGGTGGCCACTATACTCAACACTTCCCTCGCGGTGAAGGTCGCTCAGAGCCTTGCCACCGATGTCAGATCAGCCGTCTTCCACAAGATCCAGAAGTTCAGCTTCGGTAATCTAGACAAGTTCCAGACGGGCCAGCTTATTGTACGCCTTTCGAGTGATGTCAACGCAATCCAGATGATGGTGATGATTGGTCACACGATGCTCCCCCAGGCACCCATCA
>Ga0315310_10002870_pt1 | contig 10736 bp, 8 predicted proteins | sample TDP5_MG_FD_203630 | JGI IMG/M metagenome (GOLD analysis project Ga0315310, IMG submission 203630) | Freshwater sediment microbial communities from Lake Towuti, South Sulawesi, Indonesia - TDP5 | ecosystem: Environmental > Aquatic > Freshwater > Lake > Sediment | place: Indonesia: South Sulawesi...
TCTAAGTTTCTGGCTCATGTCCCCCCTCCTTCCGTAAAGAAAGACCTTATGGCCGCGTTATCTCTTTCAACCTCTCTTCAGCCTTTTTTGAGGCCTCACTATAAGGATACTCCCTGATCACCCTTTCCATGTGTTCAACAGCCTGTTTCTTGTCCTCCATCTGAAGGTATATCATTCCTATTTTAAGAAGAGCATCGGGCACCTTATTACCCTTAGGATACTCATCCAATACTCTCTGAAATTCGCTCAGTGATTGTGGATAATCCTTGAGGGCATAAAAGCATTCCCCTCTCCAGTACCGGGCATTTTCGGCAAGTTTGTGATCTGGATGCTCTGTAAGAACTTGCTCAAATTCTTTAAGGCTTCCCTGATAATCCCGGTCATTGTAAAGGGAAAGGGCGTGTTTATATGCACGAGTGACATCGCTGCCCTTCTGGGGTTGTTTTGTCTTTGCAGGAACAGCCTGCTGCTTTTTAAGCGACTCAATTCCAGACATCTGGGCCTCCATGCGATCCTTCAGAATAAAAAGGCCGTTGTTCACCTCATCCAACCTGGATGACAACTCCGAAGTCGCCTTCTGGAGGTCAGCTACCTGCCTTTCCATATCTTTGATGCGTCCCTCCATGGCACCCGATGCAGAACAGCCTGAGAGGACGAGGATGATGGAAATGAATGGTAAGAGCGGCGTTTCAATTAGAGACACTGATCCTGTATCCTTGTGTTGCCGCAAAAATTGCCGCATTCGCCGCAATATTTTCCAACCCGATCTGCTTCGCTGTCTTTATGTTGAATGTGAGCTCAAGGCCCTTGGGAGGAGTGATGGAAACCTGCGCAGGAGATATTGCACCTTGAACTAACTGATCTGCCACTGAGCATGCCTGGGAGCCTATGCTGGCATAATTCGGCGCAAGTGATACAAGGGCCCCCTTGTCAACCATTGCTTTGGAATATGCAAGGAATGGAACCTTTTTCTCAAGTGTATAGTTAAGGACGGTGGCAAATCCATCCGATGTGACCACAGTGGGATCGGGAACCATCCAGTATGCATCTATTCCCTCCTCAAAGGCCCTCAGCGCCCTTGGAAGATCTTCCTTTGTATCAGCCTTGGAAGCGACAAGAACAAAACCGAACTCTTCTGCTGCCTTCCTGGCCTCAGCAATGAGATTCCCCGTTTTCTTTGGATTGTATATCACGCCCACCTTTGAAACCTTTGGGACAATAGACTTGAGTGTATAAAGCTGGATTCGCACGGGTATCTCAAGCGAAATCCCTGCAACATTTCCTCCTCCATCGAGTTGATAGATCTCAGGGTTTAAAACCATGGAGAATAGCACCGGGATGTCCTTGATGTCTTCTCTGGCAATCACTGCTGCCTTTGACCCAACTGCAAAAACAAGGCTGGCCTTGTCCGACTTTGCCTTCGCTGTGATCTGGTGGCCCCTCATTTCATTCTCTTCCATGTCGTATTCTGAAATCTTGTGACCTGTGCAATTCACTTTGAAGCCTGTGATGGCCTCGTTATATAGCGCCTGATTCTTGCTCTTTATTATAACGATATCCGCCGCTTCTCCCCGAATAGCCAGGAAAAAGATGAGAAGCGATAAAGTGAAAATGAGTGAAAGGGTGCCTCGCCTTTCCATATATATCTTTCCAGCATGATTTTAACCCTTATCAAAATAAATGTCAAACTTCGGATGTGGGAAAACCGAACTATTTACAGCACCTGAAGCCCGTTTCGTTGTCCTTTACATCTGGGAGGGCGTTATACCGGTAGGCACATCTTGATGCCCAATCAGGACTTGCCCATGACCCCCCTCGGACTACCTTATCTTCGAGGGTGGCAGAAAAATTGGTTGCTGTCCACTCCCTCATATTTCCGCTCATGTCATACACGCCTAAATCGCTCCTGCATGAGGCAATTGACCCTGATGATGCAGGGGCCCTTTTCTCGCTACTGGCATTCTGAGTATTACACTTGTCAGAATTCCATTGATTACCATAAGGGAACCTAAGGTTTTTTCTTCCCTTGCAGACCTTCTCCCACTCTTCTTCTGTGCAAAGCCTTTTCCCTTCAGCATCACATTCAGATCTGGCTGTTTCCCATGACACATTTTTCATCGGCGATGAACCCTTGCGATTCGGAAATTCATAGATGTCAATGCAGAATCCGGCAAGATAGACACCCTCGTTTTTCTTCTCGCTGAAATCTCTCATGGGGTCATCGGCCGAGCTTCCGAATAAAAATTCTCCTGGAGGAACATAAGCCATACCATCAGGGCATGGAGAGGGAGGAGCTTCGGGTTTTGGTGCCGCTGCCACTTTGATCCCTTCCTTTTTCTTCTCCATTGCTTTCTTGAGCTCCTCGGCCTTCCTTCTTGCCTCCTCAGCCTCCTTTCTTGCTTCCTCCTCGGCCTTTTTCGCTGCCTCCTTTTTCTCATCTTTGGGCGCCGCCTGCGGAGTATTTGCTTTCGTCTCTCTCTTGCGCTCAACAACAGGCGCCCTTTTTTCCTTGAAGAAAATGCTATATGCTCCTGCACCCAGAACTCCGAGAACTACTATACCTACAACTGCAGCTATAACTGCTTTCATCCCGGTCTTCGGACGAGGAGCTTCAACTTTAGGAACGGGCTTTTCCTCACGGGCCTGCTCAATCCTCGGAATCCGGAGTTCAGCCGCCCTGGGAGGGAGCTCTATTTCAGGCAAAGGACGCACCTGAACGGGTGTCTTGGTCATGGGAGGCGGAGGAGGCGAAATCGGGGGAGGCACTGGTGGAGCTGTTTCCTTCTGAAGCGCTTCTTTCATTCCGGGAGAAGAAACAAATATCTGGGGCTTCTCCTCGACAACCTCTTTGGGAGGGGGAGGCTCTTCGATCTTCACCGCAACCTTTTCAGGAGCCTTTTCTAACTCACGAACCTCTTCTTCCTTTTCTTCCCTCGCTTCCTCCTCTACTTCTTCAGGGGGAGCCTCCTTCCCGAGGATGAGCATAAAACCCTTTTTGAATGCTTCTATGCTCTCATGCCTTTTTTCCGGATCTTGATGCAGGGCCTTTTCAAGAAATCCATCGAGATCCGAGGGAACATTCTCATTAATTTCACTCGGGGGTTTATATGCTCCCTTGGGGATCACTCCTGTCATCATCTGGTAGATGATAACCCCGATCGAGTAGATGTCTGTCTGGGGATTGGCCTTGCCTCCGGAAGTTATAAATTCTGGAGCAAGGTAATAGTAAGGGTCGCCGAGAGTGAGCTGGTTGGATATGATCTCCGAAGGAGAGAGTAAAGCGGCCAATCCTGAATCAGTTAGCTTTAGTTGGGATGAGAGGATCAGGATGTTTTCAGGCTTCAGCAGTATATGGACAATTTTATTTTTATGAAGATAGGATAAAGCTGAACAAACTGGAAGAACAATTGGCTCTGTTTCCTCCAGGGAAAATAATTTCTTCCCCGACATCCTAACGGCAAGCAGTTTTTTCAGGCTAAGGCCCTCAAGGTATTCCATTGTGTAATACGGCATCCCTTCGCTCTCATTAAAATCGAAAATGTTCACAAGGTGTTTGTGGTCCAGTGCCTGTATTTTTTTCATCCCCTTGAAAAAATTCTTAGATCCCCCTGCAACAAGGATATTTGGATTAACCATCTTGAGGGCTATTGTTTTCTTCTCCTTCCTGTCCCTGACTTTATAGAGAGCCCCAATCACTCCCTTCCCCATCTCCTCCCTGACCTCATATCTGTCTTCAATAACATCCCCCATGTGATACTCTTTCACACGAACCTCGGCAGGAGGAGAAGGCGCTGAGGGCTCAACTGCCTCTTTTGCCTTGGCCTTCTTCAATGATGGGACAAGGACCTGACCGCAGAAAGGGCATTCCTCGCTTTTGTCAGGAACTTGCTTCAGGCATTTGTAACAACGCATAGATGACACACTATCACAAACTCTATTTCCCCACAATTCTCAACGAGAGAAAATCTATAACCATTTACCCAACCATGAGATTGTTTCGTTCCTTGCAATAACAAATATCATTTGGGGTAGTCGCCCGATTCATCGGGCAATTTTATGTCCCATAAATGGGACAACTACTGTGTTCATCATTTCGTTCCTCGCAGTGACGCTGAGAGGGTTGACACAACCATTAAAAGACTGTAGATATATGACCAATGACAATCCTCATCCTCTCACGGAAGGCGAGCCTCTATTCGACCCGAAGGCTCTCCCGTGCAGGTAAAAAGAAGGGACATCGGGTTGTCGTTGTTGACCCCCTTCAATGCACACTTGCCCTTGATGGGAAAGAACCCCTGTTTTTTTACCAAGGAAAGCGGCTGAAAGGCTTTGATGTCGTTATTCCCCGTATCGGTGCTGCCATAGCCGATTACGGCGTCTCCCTTGTATCGCATCTGGAATCAATGGATGTGCCGGTGCTTAACACCTCCGTTTCCATTGCCAGGGCAAAAGACAAATATCAGAGCCTCCTTTTCCTTTCACGTCATGGCATAAGCATTCCCAGAACCGTCCTTGTCAGGAGCTCTCTCGACATTGACCGTGCGCTGCATATCGTAGGGGGGCCTCCGGTGATATTAAAGATGTCCCAGGGAACACATGGGGTAGGCGTTATCCTTGCCGAATCCCGCCAGAGTGTGGAATCCACCCTGGAAGCCCTTTGGAGCCTCGGTCAGGATATTCTGATTCAGGAATTCATCAAGGAATCATTTGGAAGGGATATCCGGGCAGTGGTCCTGGACGGGAAGGTCATAGCTGCTATTCGTCGCCATGCACGGATCAAAGAGTTCAGGTCAAACATTCACAGGGGAGCGCTCGGTATCCCTCTGAATCTGAAAGAGAGGTATCGCAGCACTGCCATCCGTGCTGCCCAGCTTATGGGGCTTCGCCTTGCAGGAATTGATATGCTGGAGGGAAGAGGTGGTCCCCGCCTAATTGAGGTCAACGCAAGCCCCGGGCTTGAAGGCATTGAAAAGGCTACAGGCCGGAATATCGCTAGCCTTGTCATTTCCCATGCAGTCAGGCTGGTTAGGAAGAAAGTTAAGGACAAGAGTATAACTGAGAGTACAAAGAGAGAAGAATTGATAAACCATGCAGTCAGCTGGATTTGAAAAATTGATGGACAGGAGACGGGTCGAGAAAATTTACTCGGCCTATTCGGGCATCTACGACCTCATCTTTGGCGGAGTCCTTGAACCGAGAATTGTGGAGGGCGTCCGGGCCATGGGAGTTAAGAAGGGCGACAGAGTTCTCGAGGTTGGAGTAGGCACAGGGCTTTCTCTATCACATTATCCTCACAACTGCGAAGTAATCGGAGTTGACCTATCCAAAAAGATGATCGAAAAGGCTCAAAAAAAGGTCCGAGCCCTTGCACTGGATCATGTCTTCCTAAATGTTATGAATGCGGAGCACCTCGGATTTCCAGACGAGACTTTTAACCATGTTTTTGCTGCGTTCGTTATTACTACAACGCCCGACCCCCGTAAAATCCTCTCCGAGATAGCCAGGGTAGTCAAGAAAGGCGGCCAGGTTGTTCTACTCAACCACTTTATGAACTCCCATCCTCTCGTCGGGAAAATAGAAGGGCTTATGAACCCAATATTTACACGATTGGGATGGAGAATGGATGTCATACTCGATCATCTTCTTGAGGATATTCCCTTGCATGTTGTCTCCGTTTGTAAATTCAGGAAAATGGATCCCTGGAAGATTTTTTTCCTGTCAAAAGAAAGACATCCCTGAAGCAATCCCTCTGCGGAAGATATGACCCAAGCAAGGATAATAGCCGAATGGGTTTGGGGGCTAAAATTTTCTGACATCCCCCAGCGGGTAGTTGAAAAAGCCAAATACCAGTGCTTGAGCGTCCTGGCAGCAGTCTTCCCAGGCTCACGCTCACATGCCGGCGAAATGATTTATAAAACCATCATAAATGCTTCCCAACCCGGGCCGTGCACTGTCATCCCTTTTGGATCACCAGCAACTGCCGAGCAGGCAGCCTTCGCACACTCTGCCTTTTCAATATCCTACGATTTCGACGATTACCTCTTCATGGGTCATCCCTGCCACTCTGCCGTAACTGTCCCCCTTGCACTCTGCCAGATGATGAAGCTCGGCGGGCGCGAGTTTATCCTCGCCCAGGTCATTGCCAATGAAGTTGAAGGAAGAATTGGAGCAGCAGTTCTCATGGGCCCTCATAACGGGCAGGCCTGGTCCTTCATTCATGCCATTGGAACAGCTTGTGCCGCAGCCAAGCTAATGAATCTTGGCCCAGAGAAGACAGAAAACGCCATTGGGATTGCCCTTTATCAGCCAAACTACCTCCTCTTCCCCGGCTTCATGGGGCCCGACACAAAACTACTTACTGCGGGGATTCCTTTGTCGGCCGGCCTACTCGCCGCCCGTCTTGCAAGCAATGGATTCAGCGGCCCAGGGGAGATCATAGAGGACTCCCAGGGATTCCTCAGACACTTCTCCTTTATCCCATTTGAAGGAATGCTTAGCGGCTGGGGAAGATCCTGGGTTACCGATACCTTGTGCTATAAGCCCTATCCAGGATGTGCATACATTGATTCCACAGTGGATGCCCTGCTTATGATTATGAAGGAGTTCCAGGATAAAAACCGCCGCCCCCTCAAGCCCTCAGATGTCAAAAATATCCAGGTCCGAACAACCCTGCTGACCATTGGAATGGATGGGCTCTCAAAAAAACAGATGAAGGAGGATGAGATCACCCCTGTGATCGTGAATTTTTCAATCCCTTTGAGCGCTGCAATAACAATAATCGCCGGAAGACTCACATCAAAAGAAATGGCCCACAATTTCCTAAATGAGAACAGGAAAGAAATCATGGATCTGTCAAGGAAGGTCTCACTCAGCCTGGACTGGGGGATGTCTCTCGGGATTGCCGGGTCCCTCATGGAAGCAGGAATCCTAAAGGTCATCTCCAGAAGGCTCTCTTTGAGGGATCTCGTCCGTGTCCGGAGAAGATTGAGAGAGGGGGCTGGGGGAGAACTTCCGCTCAAAGCCAGCTCGCTAATAGGCCTTTTCTTGAAGCTCTTCACTCCCGAAGGCAGGGTATTGAGAAGGATCATCGCAGGAGCCCTCAGGAGTTTCGCGAGTTTCTCTCGAGAGAATTACAATCTGGGAGATGTTGATTTCACGCGACTTATTTTTCCATTCTCGGCAGAGGTCACACTCCGGACCGCATCGGGTGAAAGATTCAGCTTCAGGCAGGACATCCCTCTTGGGGCCCTTGGCCGCCCTTTTGATGAGACAAAGGCTCTTGTCCGCGAGAAATTCAGCAGGGAAGCAGGCGATATTCTCGGAAACAAGACAGGGGAAATAATCAATATGGTCCTGGAGATGGAGTCCCTTGAGAACATCTCATCCCTGGTCTCTGCCTGCTGTCCCTGAAGAAGCGATTTTTGTGGTATAATTTAAAAGTCTTATGCGTTTTCCAAGAAGCCTCCAGACCAAGAGCATCCTTTTTATCGTCGCCATTATCGTGGCTGTCCTCGCTGTATCCACCTACTCCAGTATCCGCCTGTCTGAAAATACAGCCATAGAGTCCCTTAAAAACAAGGCCCTTATTGTAGCCGAACAGCTTGATAAGGGTATAAGGGGCTGGGAGGACATCAAGGACCTTGGGGCCCTGAGGAAACAGATAAGAGACCTTGTCCTTGCACAGCGGGGAATCACGGAGATAGCCCTATTCATCCATACCCCCAAAGGGATGGAATTCGTGGCATCAAGCGAGGATAGATCCACCGCTACTTTGGGAAAACAGGAAAACCAGACGATCTCCAGCGGAAAAACAATAGCCACCCTGGAGGAAGGAGATGTCGGCAGATGGTGGCATGTCTCCACTCCAATCCACATCGGACAAGAGGTTGTTGGAGCCATCAGTGTCCGCGTATCCCTGAAAGAAGCCGACCTCCTTGCCAGGGAGCAGAGGAAGCAGGCTTCATTCATAGCGCTCATCACAATATGTGTGCTTGTCGTCTCCCTCATGTTTTTCTTCCGCAGAGCCATTCTCAGGCCAATCTCCACCCTGATAGGAGCAATGAAGGAGGCAGAGGCCGGAAACCTTGCACAGGAGGTCTCCATTAAAAATCACGACGAGTTCGGAATCATGTCAGAGAACTTCAACAGGATGCTCAAGAGGATCAGGGAGAGCGCCGAGGAAAATCTGAAGCTTCTGGAAACAATCAACCGTTTTAACGAAGACCTAAGGGGAAAAGTTGCCCAGGCCACACAGGAGCTTGCAGGGAGGAACGAAGAGCTTATCAGGGCCAACGAGCTCCTCTTTGAGCTTCAGCGCAAGCTCTCTCACAGCGAGAAGCTGGCAGCAGTCGGCCAGGTATCCGCTGCCATGGCGCATGAGATAGGCACGCCCCTCAATTCTATTTTCGGACACCTTCAACTAATAACAGAGGAAGCAGATCTCAAGGCAGAGGCAAAAAAAAGGATAGAGCTAATCAAGGGACAAATGGATCGTGTTGTCGGAATCCTCCAGCACCTCCTGGCGTCCAGCCGGATGCCGGCATCCAAACCTGTCCTAATAGATATAAATAAGGTAATCATGGAGCTCCTATCACTCACGACTCCGGGCATGACCCTCAAAAAGGTCACTCCCAGGACCGACCTGAACCCTGACATCCCCCGTGTCCTTGCAGATCCCCATCAGATCCAGCAGGTTCTTCTGAACCTCATATCCAACTCTATTGATGCCATGCCAGGTGGTGGAAACCTCACGATCGCCACCTCAAGAGACGATTCAATGGCAGAGGGGCCGGGCACCCACCGGAGGTGGGTCGGGGGGGCGGGGGAGGATAAATCACAGGGTGGATCGATCGAGCGAGCGGAGCGAGCAACCACCATGCTCAGGATCTCTGTAAAGGACACCGGTCATGGGATCCCAAGGGAGAACATCAGGAAGGTCTTTGAGCCTTTCTTCACCACAAAATCCGAGGGACACGGCAGCGGCCTTGGCCTTGCAATATGCCAGGAGATCGTCAAGGCTCATGGAGGCAAGATTGAGGTGGAGAGCGCTGAGAATCTTGGAACAGAGTTCAGGGTCTTTCTGCCCGCAACCGGCCAGCCATCCAAATGAGCGAGACATCCCGAATCCTTGTAGCTGACGACGATCGCGTAACCTGCGATCTCCTTAGGGAGGTCCTTGACAAAGAAGGATACTCAGTGAGAACAGTCCTTTCCGGAGAGGATGCAATCGAGCAGGGAAAAGAAATCCCTGCTGACCTTCTTATCTGCGACATCAAAATGAAGGGCATGGACGGCCTTGATGTCCTCAGGGCCTTCAAGGAATTCAGCCCTGATACATCGGTAATCCTTATCACAGGATTCGGGTCGCTGGACACGGCCATTGAGGCGATCAAGCAGGGAGCTTATGACTATCTCAGCAAGCCCTTTAACATGGACGACCTTCGCCTCACGGTCAGGCGCGCCCTCGATGTGAAAAAGCTTTCAGGAGAGGCCAGCCACCTCCGTCAGGCCCTGAAGGAACGGTATCATATTGACAGGATCATCGGGAGAACTCCCGGGATGCTGGAGGTTTACAAGCTTGTGGCCAAGGTATCCCAGAGTGCTGCAACGGTCCTCATCAAAGGCGAAAGCGGGACAGGAAAGGAGCTTGTAGCCAGGGCCATCCATTACAACAGCGCCAGGGCCGAGACACGATTTGTCCCTGTGGACTGCTCTTCGCTTGCTGAAGGGCTTCTCGAGAGCGAGCTTTTCGGCCATGTCAAGGGAGCCTTCACCGGCGCTTTCACCGCCAAAAAGGGGCTTTTTGAGGAGGCAAACCTCGGCACCCTCTTTCTGGACGAGGTGGGAGACATAAGTCCCTCCCTCCAATCGAAACTATTGAGGGTGCTCCAGGAACACGAGTTCAAAAGGGTTGGAGGCACAGAGAATATTAAGGTAGATGTGCGTGTCATCGCAGCCACAAACAAGGAGCTTGAGTCCCTTATCAAGGAAGGCAAGTTCAGGGAGGACCTCTACTACCGCCTCAATGTGGTCCAGATCTCCATTCCCCCGCTCAGGGAGCGCAAGGATGACATCCCGCTGCTCGTCTATCACTTTCTGGAAAAATATAATGTCCTCAACTCTAAAGAGCTGAGCGGCGTCTCAAAAGAAGCGATGGATTGCCTAACCAAATACTCATGGCCCGGGAATGTCCGGGAACTGGAAAATTGCATTGAGAGGGCTGTTATCCTCAAGAGGAAGGGCTTAATAGAGCCCGAAGATCTTACTGAACAGATCAGGGCAGAGAGGGCTGTGCCGGCTGTGCTTCCCCTGCGCGAAATGGAGAGGAGAAGCATTGTCCAGGCCCTTGAGAAGGCCAGTTGGAATAAGATGAAGGCAGCAGAAATCCTTGGGATAGACAGGCGCACTTTATATAGAATGGCCGAGCGCTACGGCATCCCTCTCAAAAAATCCCGGGCTGAGCGGTCCTTGAAGGAAAAGTGATATTTCAAGACCTGACCCCATCGGGATTTGAACTGTGGCGCAGGACAATCTCCCTCTTCCTCGGCCCCCTGCTGTTCATCATTATTATAATGATAGCGCCGTTCCCCTCACTTGGCCGGGAGGCCCATCACCTCGCTGCAGTCCTCGGATGGATCCTCGTCTACTGGATTGGGGAGCCCATACCCATCCCTGCCACTTCGCTTCTCGCCCCTGTGTTGTGCGTCCTCCTCGGTATCTCCACCCCGGCCGAAGTC
>Ga0315310_10002871_pt1 | contig 10735 bp, 9 predicted proteins | sample TDP5_MG_FD_203630 | JGI IMG/M metagenome (GOLD analysis project Ga0315310, IMG submission 203630) | Freshwater sediment microbial communities from Lake Towuti, South Sulawesi, Indonesia - TDP5 | ecosystem: Environmental > Aquatic > Freshwater > Lake > Sediment | place: Indonesia: South Sulawesi...
AGCCAGATCCACTGGCTCTGGAAAACTTGGCTCTTCATAGTCTGGTCTTTCCCACTCTGCATTTCTTCTAACCTTTGGAGGTTCGAACATAAAGTCCAGATCTAACTCAGCAACTCTCTGTCCCAGGTAATCAACCCTAAGAACGCCGTCATCAGTGAATCTGCCTATGAGGGTTGCCTCAGCGTCTTCGCTTTCAAAAATTCTTAAAACTTTTTGAAGGTTTTTTTCCGGAACCGAAAGGAGCATTCTTTCCTGTGATTCGGAGATGTGGATTTCCCATGGAGCCATGCCCGGATACTTCAACGGAACCTTTTCTAGTTGGATGTGGACTCCGCAGTTGGACCTATGCGCCATTTCGCCAGTAGCGCAGGAAATGCCTCCACCGCCCAAATCTGTTATGGCGGAACCCAATCCTTCGTCCCTTGCTTTGGTGATTGCCCGCTTTAGTTTTTCCTCCTCTATTGGATTTGCGATTTGAACAGCGGGCCTCGAAACCTCCTCTGATTCCCTTGTTAATTCGGCTGAAGCGAAGGTCACGCCATGAATACCATCCCTACCAGTTTTTCCACCCACAAGAACGGCAACGTCTCCGGGCTTCGTGTTCCTCACAAATTTGTTCATTGGAAGAATTCCTACGCATCCACAGTAGACCACAACGTTGCCGACATAACTTTCGTCGAAGTAAATGGCTCCGTTAACGGTTGGAATTCCCATGTTGTTTCCGTAATGGCCTATGCCCGCGACAACACCCCTGAAAACGTATTTTGGATGCTTTATTCCCGAAGGAAGTTTTTCATAGGCGTAGTCTAGGGGACCAAAGCCCAGAACGTCGGTGCAGGCAATGGGATCGGCCCACACGCCTAGTATATCTCTTATGACGCCGCCTGTTCCGGTGGCGGCTCCTCCAAAGGGCTCGATCGCAGATGGGTGGTTGTGGGTTTCAACCTTTGCTGCAATGGCGTAACCTCTTTCAAAGTCGATTATGCCAGCGTTGTCTTCGAATACTGAAATGCACCAAGGCGAGTTGAGTTCTTTTGTTGCTTTGGCTATGTATGTTTTGAAGAGACTTTTTATTTCGCCTTCTGGGGTGGTTATGTCTCCTTTGAAGGTTTTGTGGTAGCAGTGCTCAGACCATGTTTGGCCTATGGTTTGAAGTTCGACGTCTGTGGGGTTTCTTTTCTCTCTGGAAAAATACCTTTGAACTGCTTTCATTTCGTTTAGGTTTAAACCAATTCCTAATTCTCCGCTGATCTGAAGAAGTTGTTTGTCGTTGGCGCCTGACAAGTTTACCTCGAAAAGTTCGAAGGGTAAGTTTCTCTTGGCGTATAGGCTCATTTTGCTTCCTCGACTTTGAATCTGTAGTTGTCTTTGGTTGGGTTGGCAAGGAGTCTTCTACACATTTCATCCACTTGTTTCTCAGCTTCTTCCATAGAATTCGCTTCAAAATAGACCTCATAGACTTTGCTTACGCTAACGCTTCTCACAGGATACTTTAATTCCTTTAAGGACTGCCCGGTCATTTCTCCCTCGGGATCGGAGTGTCCCGGTTTCAGACCGACTTCGATTTTTGCTCGATACACCATAAATTATTGTTGAACAATTAAAAATTTAAATTTTGCTCAGGCGAAAATTTAAACAAAGATTTAAAACAAAATCAGCTTAATTCCAGCTTTTTGCCTTTATGCAAAGCAACGATTTTTCCAGAATTAGTCACTTTTCCGATTCGTTCAGCCTCAACTCTGCTTTTTTCGAAACTATCAATTATGCTGTCTTCGTTAGTTTTGTCTACAACAACCGCGAAGCCCCATCCCATGTTGAAGGTTTTCAGCATTTCTTCATCTTTGATGATGCCCCCAAGATCGGGGGCGGTTTTCTGAATTAGTTCAAAGATTGGTTGAGGTTTGAAATTGTTGAACTCGAACCCTATTCCCTTAGAAAACTTCATCAGCCTATCGAACTTTAGATAGGCGTCGCCTGTAATGTGAACTGCCCCCTTTATCTCAGCTTCTCTAGCGGCGTTCAAAATTGGTTTGACGTATATTCTTGTTGGTTCTAAGACTTCGTAAACGATTTCTCTGTTGAAACCGTCTGGAATGTCGTGGGGCTCGTATTTGCCGCCCCATTCTCTGAAGAGAACTTTTCTTGCTAGGGATATTCCGTTGCTGTGAATGCCGGAACTCCTTACGCCAACCACGAGGTCTCCGGGCTTGATGTTGTTTCCAAAGATTATGTCTTCCTCGAACACTTCGCCTATGCAGGCGAAAATCATGTCGAAGCCTTTTCCCTCGGTTATTCCTTTTATGACGTCTGGTACATCTCCTATTTCTCCGCCGGGCACCAGACATCCCGCTTCGGTAACGGCTTTTACTATGCCTTTCATCCACTCCTTTACCAAACGGGGACTGGAAACTTGAGTGTGGATGTTGTCTACGACAGCTAAGGGGGTGGCCCCAGACCTTATTACGTCATTGACAGCCATGGCAACACCGTCTATTCCAATGGTGTCGTATCTGTCTGCTACCTGCGCCAAAAGAACCTTCGTTCCGATTCCTTCAATAACAAAATCTAGGTATCGGTCGCCGACTGGAAATATGTTGCCGTAAGGAAGTTGAACCACTTTTCCATATCTACTAAGCCTAAGAGTTTGTTTCAGAACTGAAAGAGCTTCTTTAGATTCTGCTCTGGCTTCTCTGTCCACACTTGCTCCGGCGTATGTGAACTCCTTTGGCATAGGTTTCACTAAGGGTTTCATTGGTGGATTTTTCTTATAAGTTGGGCTGTTCTGCGCCCAAAAGTTCTGCACAGCTTCTCTTCTTTCTCGCTTGGAGCTTCAACCACAGCTATTCCATAATGCTTGTCCTTGGGGTTGCCTTGAACTATCATTCCGTGGATTAGCATTGCCTCCAAAATTGACAGAAGAGTTGTTTCGGCTCCGGTGGCGGTTCCACCAGAAGAAGTGAAGGCGGCCCCGGCTTTTCCTTCTAGTTTGCCATGGATTTCGACAGATTTGTCCAAGAATTCTTTCAGCTTTCCGCTCATGCATCCATAGTAGGTTGGAGAACCCACGATTATGCCGTGTGCTTGGATCAGGTCTTCCAGCGTGGCGTCTTTAACCTTTTTAACAATACACTCAATATCGCCTGCTTCCCTGACTCCTTCAGCGATCATGAAAGCCATTTTCTCTGTGTTTCCCGTTTTTGAATCATATATGATTAGGGCTTTCAGCAAGCTTTTCCTCTCCAATACTCTTCTAGTAGGTTCTGGTATTTCAAGTTGAAAAGCTTGGTCAGGTAACTATTTCGTGAAGTTGTTTCTCTTTTAGTGCCCTCCTTATCTCCAAGGCTATTCTGTCGCCCATGCTCATCTTCTTCCCGTACTTTGCATTTGCGTACTGGGAACCTATCCCCATGTGGACATTGGTTCCGCCTCCATGCCTTAAAGCAACATCCTGCGTGACCGGAATATGCATGTAGGCTTCTCTCCCCTCTGGAACGTCGTATAAACCATAATCAACTGCAGTCTTTGGCTCAGCGCCACCCGTGAAATCTATTTTAACCTTTGGTTTCAGTTCGTATTTTGATATTCTGTCCCATGTGATGAGGGTCTGGAGGCACCAAGCGCCAATGATGCCTGGCGATTCATGTTTTCTAGTTGCCAACAAGAATTTATCAGCGTATCTGTGTACATCCTTGAGGAGAGATTCTCTTAGGCTCATGAGCACATGCGCCGTGACTTCAAAGGAGGGAACCTTTCTAATTTTTTCTTGAACGTCTATTGGCAGTCGCTTCACGCCGTCTAGTATGGTTTCTCTTCTTTCGTCTATGGATAGAAACTGGTTTGACAAGCAGATTCTCGCATCCTTTACACTAACATTGTATAGTTTGGCGTACCATTCCTCAGCGTCTCCCCACTCTTCTTTTGCGTCTAGAGGTGAGAGGAAGAAGTTGAAGTTTGCATGGGGACCCAAAACGATTTGTTCAACCCTCGCATTTTCCAAAGATTCTCTGTCTAGGTTTCCTGCTTCCATTTCTCTTTCCACTTTTTCTTCCAGATCCTTGGAATCTGCTGCAAAGATGAATTCTCTTTCAAATTCTCTGTGGGCGTGTTCAGCTTTCAAGAGAATTGGTTCATCTATGGGCTCCTTGAATCTTATGCCTCTTTCATGGACTTCATATTTGTAGGAGCTTGGACACGGAATTCCAGCCTGTTCAGCGAACCAGTAGTAATCTTTTTCGATTTCTCCTCTGTTCTCGATTTTTAGTAGTTTTCTTGAACCAAGGATTGGAACCCCAAATTCTTTTTCGATGACGCTGCAGTTTTCGTCTCCTCCAACATATACGGCGAAGGCTCTGTTTGGAATTTGTAAACACTCTAAATCAACTAGGTCGTCAACATACTTGACGATGTCAGAGTACTTGTCTAGGATTAGGATGATGCTCCTCCATCCGCCCTTCTTTTTTATATCCTTAGGGTCTTTTACGATCTTCAAATCTCTTTTGACCAGCTTGGGCAAGTCTTCCACTTCCTCATCGGACTTGCCAACCATGGGATTCTGCAGGTATATTCTTGCTCTAGCAGGTGTGGTGTAAATTATGCTTCTTATGTCATAGTTTCTTTGACCTTGCCAAGCGTCTAGGGCAGAATGGGAACCCAAGTTGAGACCAATTGGCTCCTGATAAGTTTTTACGATTTCCTGCATTTCTTTCCTTTCTATAATCATCGAAATTCCTCTACCACAAAGGGCAGCCGAAAATATTTAATCTTTTATACTAGCCTTTTGTCAAAATTTTCTGCCAGTCAACCTTTCATAGGCTTCAATATATTTTTTTGAAGTTTCGAGAATGACATGGTCTGGCAGGTTTGGGGCTGGAGGCTGTTTGTTCCAATCAAGAGAGTCTAAATAGTCTCTTACAGATTGCTTGTCAAAACTGAACTGATCACTTCCAACCTCATATTTTTCCGAGGGCCAAAACCTAGACGAGTCAGGGGTGAACAGCTCGTCAATGAGAATTAGTTCTGCATCATAAAACCCAAATTCAACTTTAGTATCGGCAACCAAGATACCGTTGGCTTCAGCTCTCTTGGAGGTTCTTTCATAAATTCTTAAGCATGCTTCCTCGATCTTTTCTGCCACATCTCTCCCAATTTTTTTGATAACATCATCTTTTGTAATCTCTATGTCGTGGCCTACCTCAGCCTTAGTTGTTGGGGTCAGGATTGGTTCTTGAAGTTTTTCGGCCTTGCTTAATCCTGGAGGCAGTTTAATTCCGCAGATGGTTTTCCCTTCTCTGTATCTTTCCCAAGCTGAGCCGTAGATGTAGCCCCGAATGACGAATTCTATTTTTATCGGCTCCGCTTTCTTCACCAAAATCGTCCTCGGGTCAACAACATCTAGAATGTGGTTTGGAATTATGTTTTTTGTTTGGTTGAACCAGTAAATGGAAAGCCTGTTTAGCGCTTCTCCCTTGTGGGGCACGCCGTTGGGCAAAACAATGTCGAAAGCTGAAATTCTGTCGGTGGAGACAATCAACAGTCTTTTATCCAGATCATAGATGTCCCTCACCTTTCCTCTTTTGAACAAGGGAAGTGGAAGGTTAGTTTCCATGACAACTTCGTTTTCCATTATGTGTCCTCTACAGGTTCTCCGTGTTCCATGCTTTCAATTCGTTCAATATGCTCCCTTTTAAACTCGTGAGCCTCTTTTTTCCTTAATTCGGCATCAGCCTTTTCCACCGCTTCCCTAACCTTCTCCCTATACCTCTCAACAACTTTCTTGAGGGAAGGATTAGACAAAGCCAGAATTTTGGCGGCTGACAAGGCGGCGTTCTCAGGGTCTGGAACAAGGGCGACAGCAACACCCCTAGGCGTCATTATTGAGGAAAAAATTTTCGGTAACCCATGCTTTTCAATGTCTGGCGGACAAGCTATAACAGGATTTGTTGTGTAACCTGCAACAACACTTGAGAGGCTGTCGGAAAGACCCGCGACCGTTATGTAGACAATGTCGTCCTTCGACTCCTCGTAACTCTTTAAGTCAGCTAGCAATTTTTCCGGGTTTTTATGGGCTGAGCTCACTCTGTATTCACATTTTACTGGAAAACGAGCCTCCACAAAGAAATCTTCTATGCGGTGGGCGAAGGGCATGTCACTTGTGGAACCAACTAACACAACTATTTTTTGAACAGCCATTCTTCATCAGAGGATAATCTTTTGTCATCTAACTTAAAAGTATACTTGAGGCAGTTTAAAAAAAAAGTTAAGTTTGGTTTATTCCCCAGGTTTCTCGGATTTTCTGGCATTTTTTGGTTGCCTCTTCAACGGCTCTCATTAGTGCTGGCCTAACTTGGCTACTTTCAAGTTCGTATATGGCTTCAATGGTTGTTCCGCCGGGCGTCGTCACCATGTCTTTTATCTTAGCCGCATGTTCCTTTGTCTCTAAGACGAGTTTCCCTGTTCCAAGAACTGTTTGCGCTGAACTGTATAGGGATAGGTCTCTGGGTAAGCCAACTTTTAAACCTGCATACATGAGGGCTTCTATTATTATGGAAATGTATCCTGGTCCGCTTCCGCTTAGGGCAGTTATGGCGTCCATGTATTTCTCTTCAACCTCTTCGCTGATTCCCATAACGTCTAGAATCTCCTTAACCTTCCTTTTATCTTGTGAAGTTACGTCGTCGTCACAACAGTAGGCGGTAAAGGATTCTTGCACCAAAACGGCAACGTTTGGCATGGTCCTAACGAATTTGGCTTTAGGAGCTATCTTCTTGTAAAATCCAAGTGGAATCGTAGCGGCTGTAGAGATGACCAGTTTTCCTTCGATTTCCCTGCTTATTTCTTCCAGAACGTTTTTCACATCGTTTGGCTTAACGCATATGAAAATAATGTCAGATTCTTTTGCGGCTTTCTTGTTGTCCGGGGGTATCACTGCTCCTAACTTTTCTAGTTCCTTCAGTTTATCTAATTCCTTACTTGTGGCCATGATTTTACCATCGTATTTACTTTTCAACAGGCTTTTCACTATGGCTGCGCCAATTACTCCTGCGCCTATTACGGCAATACCGTCTTTCATCGTCAATTCCTCTATTGTTTGTGAACTACTCCTTTTGCAAGCCTATTCTTAACCTTTATCGTTATCAGTGTGCCCTTCTTGAGCAACTGATCCCTTAACATGAAAAACAGCGCGCGCACTTCCATTTTCGCTATGTTCCAAATTCCGAAATAAGGCTTAATTTGACTAGAAATCTCTGTTTTGTCATGGGAGACAGAGCCCTAGTTGAAAAGAGCGCGCGCAGACCCTTTACTTAATGGACCCAGAATTTGGGAAGGATCAACTATGGACTACTTCGGAGAAGATGAGGAAGTTATCCGTAGCAAAAAATGGAACTGGAAGACCTTCAAATCCACGGAAGGTTATCCAGTTTCCAACAACCTTCTCGAATGGGTCATTGGACAAGAAAGGGCGTTAAACGAATGTTACCTCTGTTTGGAAGAGTGGGTTCACAAACTAAAATATCTTAAAAAAGAGAAATGGTATGAAGCTTGGAAGGACCCAAAAGGGGAGAAGCCCCAGATTACGAAGACCACCCCTCCTGGACCCTACCTTCTTTTGCTAGGAGACCCAGGAACTGGCAAATCCTTGATTGGGAGAGCCCTCGCAGTCCATTTGACTGAGTTATACAAGAGGCAAAGCATTCAACTCCAAGATGTAGTCTGTTGGCAAAACGACGTTATTCCCAGCGAACCCAAAATTTCCTGTCATCCAGCTGGTGATGGAAAAAAGCTCCTCTTGAAGGAGAAATTGAAAGAAACAAAGAAGCTGTTTCTTCAGAGCCTTGGAATAAAAATCATCATTTACTTAATGATGTGCGTAGCCTCAATTTTCATGTTTGCTGGTTTCTATTATTTGTGGCAGGAAAAAATTCGCTGGGACACAAACGCCTTAACCGCATTTGGAGAGCCCATTCAAACGGTGTATCAAGGCAATTTTTCGAAATTCATACTGGATGCCTTCGTTTCCATTGGAAGCACGACTTTCCTTCCCGCTGGAATGATGTTGATGTTTTTAATCCTCGTAACCGTTCTTGGTCGCTTCGGAGTCCTGGGGGGCGCCAAAGGAATCGGCGGGGCAAGAGCCACGAAAGTTCCAAAACTTATTGTTGACAACTCTAAGAAGGTTGCGCCCTTCATAGACGCTACTGGTCACGGTTCTGCCCAGTTATTTGGAAGCATCGCCTGGGACCCATTGCAGACAGGCGGCCTAGGCACGCCGGAACATCAGAGGGTAACTGCAGGGGATGTTCATCGAGCACATCTTGGCATCCTATACATAGATGAAATCAAAAACCTGAAGCAAGACGAAGCCATCACGTTACTGACAGTCCTAGAAGACGGTCAATTGCCCATAACTTTGAGAAGCCGATGGAGTGATGCTGGCGGAACTGCCGCTATGGCTGTGGCAACGGAACCTGTCCCCAGCATGTGCTTCTTGGTTGGCGCCGGAAACTTCGATACCATTGGACAAATTCACCCAGCCCTTATGGATAGAATCTATGGCTACGGCAAAGTTGTAAGGATGAATAATGATATGCCGAACACTGTTGAAAATCGCCGCAGATACGTTCAGTTCATTGCCCAAGAGACTTCACGGTTCCGTTTGATTCCATTCAACAGAGAAGCATGCGAAGAAATAGTTGATGAAGGACGCAGACGAAGCGACAAGAAAGATGCCTTATCCACGAAATTCCGACCGATGATAACCATTGTAAAAACCGCTGCCACATTGGCGATGAATGAAGGTTTAGAGCTGGTTGAAAGAAGACACGTTAAAGAAGCCATAGAGAAGCATTGCAAAACTATTCAGAAACAGATTCTTGAACATCAAATGAGCGAAAGAGGAAAGCTTCTTGAAATTAGGCCAGAGGGAGCGAAGCTTGGTCAGATTTACGGGGTTGCTATAGTCAGAGATCCATACAGCGGAGAAATGACTGGCAATGTCTTAACCGTTAAAGGCTTTCTGGAGAAGCGAAACAAGAGACACGAAAATTCCTTACAAGGATACTATAAAGTCACGGGCGTAGCGAAGGAAGGAAAAGAAGAATTCATCGCAGACAGCGTGGCGAAAGTGAGAAGCGTCATTTTGCAGAAGTATGGCGTCGACATTGCTCAAGAATTTTTTACGCATATAGATTTCGCCCAAGCCTACGGAGTTGACGGCCCAAGCGCCGGCGTCACCATGGCAATTCTTCTCTGTTCGTTGATAGAAGGGAAGCCCATTCGACAAGACGTTGCTGTAACAGGGGAAATCAACGTCAGCGTGGATGATGTGGTACAAGTAACAGCTGTCGGCGGATTACATGAAAAAATAAAGGCAGCCGAAATGTGGGGGTTCAAGAAAGTCATTATTCCAGCTAAAAACTATGAGCATTCAATAGATCCGAGAGATTACCAAATAGAAGTTATCGCTGGCGAAACACTAGAAGATTATCTGAAAGAAACTTTTGCGTATCCAGAAGAGAACCCTTAGCCCGTCTCTTCCCTAAACTTGTATCCACATTTGAACACTGGAGATATAAACATACAAAGAAATTACTAGAATTAATTCTTGAACGGCAATTTCAAACAGTGTATAACATTTCATAGCGGTACGTCCTTTACTAGCCATTCGGTGAAAATAATACCCAGTGAATCGCAGAGCGTAAATTGAAACAAAGAAGAATACAGCCTCGACAACTATAACTGGGAGAAGACCTGCTACGGCGAAAGCCAAAGTAAGCGTAGACGATGGAAAATATTACTAGAGATCCAAAGTTAAATAGGAAAACTGTGGCAGGTAACTTCTCCCAGTTATCTGTCTTCATTTTTGCCACCCCCGTTAACTCGTTTTGAAAATTGTGATAAATAGAGTTTATGAATTCTAACTCTTTCAAAAGAAAATCTGAATCAGAACATGATTTATTAAGAATAGTCAGTATCATTTCATAAGCATTCAATGCTACATCCCCTCACAACTATGCTTGGCACCCACACCAACCTAATGTGCGTAAAAAGGGGGAGGTTAAGCGCGCGCAACTTTATCCCGCATTGGCGCGATCTTCCCACATGGCCAGCCCCTAAAGAGTAAGACTTGAAGCCCTTTGAGAAACGCGCTATTGTTTGCGCACGCCGATAAAAGGTTCTACGGTTACAAAATTTAAGTTGTATGAAAGTGGAGTATGTATTAGAAGTAACCATACATATTCAGAATCCGAATCAAAATCCGCGCGTGGACAAATTTCCTCTTATTAATCACTGCAGAGCCATTTAAACCGGAGAATTCCTACCGACCCTCTAGTCTCGTTTAATCATTTCAAACAATCATAATCTGTGCTAGATCTCAGGTACCTCGGTTCTAAGCACATCTATAATCTCTTCTCTATACTTTATGAAATCCGGGCTGAGCTTATTCCTCGGTCTTTTCAAGTTAATTTGAATGATTTTTATAACCTTGGCTGGCCTTTTGGATAAGATTATCACTCTATCGGCTAAATAAACTGCTTCTTCGACGTTGTGTGTAACAAATAGCACAGCCTTCCTGAGTTTCGACCATATCTCTAACAATTTTCTGTGGAGTATCCACCTGGTTTGGGCGTCTAGGCTAGCGAATGGTTCGTCCATCAGTAGCATATCTGGGGATACCGCTAAGGCTCGGGCGATGGCTACCCTTTGTTTCATGCCAGTTGAGATTTGGTGGGGGAAA